>ERZ1673814.117-NODE-118-length-1573-cov-27.110672_pt1 | contig 1573 bp, 3 predicted proteins | sample MGYA00580148_ERZ1673814 | MGnify/ENA primary metagenome ERZ1673814 (study PRJEB41219, sample SAMN04549629) | soil metagenome | isolation source: soil | place: USA: New Mexico, Bottomless Lake State Park, Lazy Lagoon | collected 2008-11-15 ... | reverse complement strand
TATCATTATAACTTATTTATCACGCTCATGTGTCTCACCTTATGGGAGCATTATACACTTTCAGAATATTATAATCATTCCCCCCTGCACTTTAGCATTATATCATTAGTTATCTGTATAAACAATATATATTGTGGTTGTTTTGGTATCGAAATACTATATATTGTGTTTTGTGGTATTTTTAATTTAATTTGTCAAATGATAAAACATATGAATAGTAGAGGAAAAAAGAGTATTTATAAGAAAATACGGGGAATCCATCCGAATTTAAACAAATTTTATTTTTGCATTTTGTTAAAACATTTTGTCAAGGAAGACAAGGTGTTTTTTTATGTGAAAATAATAGCTTAATCGCACTATATAACCAATCTATTAACGAATAAATCAAATTCTAAAATCTATAATATAAAGTTCTTTATTACAAACACGGATTTCTATTTAAGAAAACTGCCAAAACAGGATGCTCTAATCGAAATGATTAGACAAATTTAACGGGAGGAGAAATGAATATGAGTAAAAATGATAGGGCAGTAAGTAACAATTTTGGGTCGACTTTGAGGTACTGGCGTGAAAAACGGGGCTACTCTTTACAACAGCTTTATGAAAAAACGGGGGTTAGCACTGGCTACCTTAATCGACTTGAGAAGGGAGAAAGAAAAGCACCATCTGTCCCAATTGCTTCTAAAATTTCCAAGGCCCTTGGAATCCCACTATCTTTATTGTTGGATATTTCAACAACAGAAACTTCGGTACAAGAAGCTCCTATGATATCAGAGTTAATCTTGTACAATGACTGTAAGATTGATGAACACAATCTGATTAGTAAAGATGCGAAAGAAGCTCTTGTACAGATAATTGAGTTCATAATCGAAATGTCTTGGGATGAGGATAGTAAAATTAAGCAGTTATTTGACCTTTCGGAACTGATTGATGACTTTAAACAGGTAAGTAAATAGTTTAAAAATAGGGGGCTTTTTTAAAAAAATCTCCTTTTTATTACAGGGAGGAAAAAAGAGATGAGTTTTAAGGGAAGCGAAAAAGAGTTTATATTTTCTTTATCCCTGCAACAAAATAAAGGAATTCTTGAGAAGGAGCTTGGTTTTAGCTTAGAAAACGTACAATTGGAAAAACATTATCCAGGTATGAAAATTGATATGTATGGATTTGACAACACAGGGAATGAAGTATTTGTAGAAAATGTTTTGCTTAAGAGCAATACAACGCATCAAAAAAAGGTGTTAAAAATAATCAACATGATTGAAAAAGGAAGCGTTGTCTATCTTGCTTACGATTTTCAATAGCACCACATAAAGGAACTACAACAAACAATTTTGAAATCTGGAAAATCAATCAATTTGTACTTGATAAAACTGAATCCTAATATTTTAAATCCTCTTGAAATGTTAAATAGGATGCATAAGTTAAAAATCTATGAAAACTTGCACTTGTTAGATATAACTAATCCTATTCAATTCTTAGAAAAGGATAGCATTGTAAAGCCGATACAAGGAACGAAGATTGATGTTAGACTAAAAAGTAGACACAGATTATTATAGTAATAATAGACTGAAAA
>ERZ1673814.104-NODE-105-length-2116-cov-68.982533_pt1 | contig 2116 bp, 2 predicted proteins | sample MGYA00580148_ERZ1673814 | MGnify/ENA primary metagenome ERZ1673814 (study PRJEB41219, sample SAMN04549629) | soil metagenome | isolation source: soil | place: USA: New Mexico, Bottomless Lake State Park, Lazy Lagoon | collected 2008-11-15 ... | reverse complement strand
GTCACCTTTAATTGGGTACTTACCTTTTTGGCTCTAAACAGGAAAAATAATAAAACTGAAAATTACGACAATATTTATGTAACACTAGTGATAAAAAGATTTTAATAGAAAAAGACAAGAGGTAGAAATCCTTCTTGTCTGCAATTAAAATCCTAATTTTGTTACTGTTTTCCACTTAAGCAATTAGTTTCAGACACATCTTGAGTTTTCAATCGTGGATCTGTTATTGTGTCACAAGCGTTTATTCATCGCATCTTCATCCGTATCTTTATCATTTTTATCCTTATCCGCTTCTTTATTGACTTCTAGTTCTTTTCCGTTGACAAATTCAACTTCAATCTTTAGTTCTGAAAAAGTGTTAATACCAAGAACTCACTTCACTTGATCAATTAACTCCTCTTCTGTTATATCTGGAGTTAAGGTTAATTGATCAACAACCGTTTTAGGGTCCATAATTCCAATTTCATCTTTAAACTTGATTTCTAATTCTTCCCTTGAAAGTTCATATTCCAATTTAAACTTTTTACCATCTGAATCAATTAACTTGATTTCAAGTTCTTTTACTTCATAAACTGTATGGACGACGATAAAGACCATATCGTTGGGATGGTGAACATAAAGGAAATATTAACGGATTGCATTCAAAATCCACAAGCGGTTGAAAAAAAGTTAGATGGTTATATTCGTCCAATTATACAAGTAATCGAATCGATCCCTATTCATGACTTGCTTGTGAAAATGCAGCGGGAACGTGTCCATATGGCGATTTTAGTCGACGAATACGGCGGGACGGCCGGTCTTGTGACGGTTGAAGATATATTTGGAGGAAATTGTCGGTGAAATTCAAGATGAGTTTGATATAGATGAAGTTCCAATGATTCGCAAAGTGAACGAACATACTACCATTGTTGATGGAAAAGTCTTAATTGAAGAGATAAACAATTTACTTGGAACGGATATCGATGATACGGATGTTGACACGATTGGCGGTTGGATTTTAACGAAGAAATTTGATATTCAACAGGGCGAGATTCTCTCTCACGGTGATTATGAATTTAAGGTATTAAAAATGGAAGGTCGTCATATCCAATTAGTTGAAATTACAAAACGTGTGCAATCTCCTTTACTTGCCGTACAAGAAGCGATAACAGAATAAGAAGTGAAAGAGAAGCTGTCTCAAACGTCCATGCCTTACTTAGCAAAGGATAATGTTTAAAAACATGATTCATACCCTAGTGACTAACAAAAATAAAAATAATAATTGACAGATTCATATAGGTTATTTTATGATTAAATTGGACAGTTGAATAGTTCTCCTAAAGGGGAGTAGCTTTTACAACAAAGTCGTCATTTCGGAGTTTTGCCGCTCCCGGCTTTGTTGGCAACGTTAACGTTGTTAGCAAGACCTTTACCCGTTGGTAAAGGTCTTTATTTGTATGTAAAACCTTTACCATACATGGTAAAGGTTTTTTATGTGCGCCCGGCATGTACATGAACTATAGGGTGTAAGTCCCGAACCCCGAAGACAGAAGTAGAGGTTAGCCAAGAGCAAGGGTGTCCGTGGTGACGCGGAATCTGAAGGAAGCTGGAGGCAAAACACCGGTCCGAGGAACACGAACCTCATATAAGGCTAGGTATGATTGAGTGAGTTTGCCAAACAAAACAAAGCTCTTTCTGTCGAAGGTCATATCGAGTAAATGAGGCGGATAGATGGTGTGAAAGTGCATGTACTTACCCGGGGAGGTCTGGCTGGCACGCCAAGTAACCTTGGTAACCTATCTAGTGATAGATAGCTGAACAGTCAGAAGTCAGCAGAGGTCATAGTATTAGTTGGTTTAGAACTACTAAGAAGGACCGAACAATTAAGAGAGAATAGCCCTTGGCATTCAGTGAGTCATGATGAACACAGAAAACGTAGTACCTCACTTGAGGAAGGAAGCGGTGAATCCCGTGGGAGACCTCTTGGAGGGTGGAGTGACCACTGGCATAAAGAGAACAGCTATTCACGGAAGTTATAAAGACTTGCGTCAATTATCTTAATTGAACCGCCGTATACGGAACCGTACGTACGGTGGTGTGAGAGGACGGGAGTTAATCGCTCCCTCCTACTCGATTT
>ERZ1673814.64-NODE-64-length-16374-cov-32.546541_pt1 | contig 16374 bp, 16 predicted proteins | sample MGYA00580148_ERZ1673814 | MGnify/ENA primary metagenome ERZ1673814 (study PRJEB41219, sample SAMN04549629) | soil metagenome | isolation source: soil | place: USA: New Mexico, Bottomless Lake State Park, Lazy Lagoon | collected 2008-11-15 ... | reverse complement strand
ACCAAATGCTCTTTTAGAATCAACAGGCACGCTTTTCGTTTTGTTCAGTTTTCAAGGATCAATCAGGATTTCTATTTTATCAATCAAAAATTTATTTGTCAATGTTTTTTTAATTTGTATCTTAGCGACGAATATCATTTTACCATGATTGTTTATAATGTCAACACTTTTTTTGAAAATAAAAACACCCGCCTGTATACAGGTGTTTTTCAAGGGATAATCACCATTTTAATAATTACTAAAGCAGCTAATCCGGGGAGCCCCAATAAACCAGCAATAGATGATGTAACAATATTAATGGGCACGTGCAGACCGAAACTCGTCCCAAAAGAATTAACAAAAAAAAGTAGCAAGGCCCCGATCACAATTTTTATAAAAATACTCCCTATCCATTTCACCGGTTTCAAAGAAGCACCGGCAAGAAGCAGAAGGAATAAAAGCCCTAAAATGCAAATGATCATAATATAAGGCTCCATTATATAAAACCCACCTTCCTGTTTATTTCGGCTTTACTTTAACAATATGAAAGATTTCATATTGTTTAGAACTAAGAAAACAACAAACAGGAATGTGGCTGCTTCCTTCTACCTACTATTCCATCTTGATATTTCTCTTTTTGGCTTCTTTTAAAAGAAATAAATATTTTGCTTCTGCTAATTTTAAACTGCTAAGCACCTCAGGTGAAGGATCAAAGCTTTTTTCCACTAAACGCTTTTGATACTCCCAATGTTCCTTCAGCTCAATTAAATCTTGAAGAAGCAGCTGATCGAATTCTCTTCTCAACCATTGCTTTCGCCGAATAAACATGTCTGGCAAACTCCTTTTCTCTTCAAATCTCTCGTCTTCCCTCAAGCGCTTTTGAAAGTGTGACTTCGTCCGCGTATTCTAAATCACCGCCAACAGGCAGCCCATGAGCAATTCTTGTGATTTTTATGCCTGTAGGCTTTAAAAGGCGAGAGATATACATTGCTGTCGCTTCTCCCTCAATGTTCGGATTTGTTGCTAAAATTACTTCTTGAATTTCATCATTTTGCAGACGTTTTAGCAAATCAGGGATATTAATATCTTCAGGACCAATCCCGTCCATTGGCGAAATGGCGCCATGCAGAACATGATATAGACCGTTATATTCTTTCATTTTTTCCATTGCAATGACGTCTTTCGGGTCTTGAACCACACATATTATGCTTCTGTCGCGGCGCTCATCTTTGCAAAGATAACATGGATCTTCATCTGTAATATGACCGCAAATCGAGCAATATGATAAATTTCGTTTTGCACTGACAAGCGCTTTCGCGAAATCCAATACTGTTTCTTCCTTCATATTTAAAACAAAAAAGGCCAGACGAACGGCCGTTTTCGGACCAATTCCTGGCAGCTTCATAAAGCTATCAATAAGTTTTGATATCGGTTCTGGATATTGCATCGAATAGATCCTCCTAGAACAAGCCAGGCAAATTCATACCTTTAGTAAATCTTCCCATCGTTTCGCTTGTTAACTCATCCACTTTGCGAAGAGCATCGTTTGTTGCTGCCAATACCAAATCTTGAAGCATTTCAATATCTTCAGGATCTACAACATCTTCATTGATTTTCACTTCTAAAATTTCCTTATGTCCGTTTGCAACAACCGTGACCATACCGCCGCCAGCAGTTCCCTCCACTTTTTTTTCAGCAAGCTCCTCCTGAGCCTTTTGCATCTCCTTTTGCATTTTTTGCATTTGCTTCATCATTTTTTGCATGTTTCCCATACCGCCACGCATCATCATATTATCTCCTCCATAAGCATTTATTTACTCTTTTATTTCAATCAGATCCGTGCCAACTAATTTTTTTGCTTCGGCAATAAGCGGATCTTCGTCTTCATGCTCCTGTTGATGTGCATCGTCTGATCGTTGATTGCGCAAATAATCCTCCCTTATTTTACCCCATTCTTTCTCCGGAACGCCAATCATCTCCATTTGACGTCCAATGAGTCCTTGTAAAATCGTTTGGAGGTTTGTTAATACATGATTTTGATTTTCCGCCACCATTTTACAATGGATTTCATATTTAAATTTTAGCACAAAAGCATATTCGCAAGCAGCAACTGGTTCACTTTCATTTAAAAGGGCTGCATGCGACACTTTATTTTGCTGCTTTAGCGTTGTTAACAGATCTCCCCATCGGCTTTTCACTAAATCCAAATCTTTTCGAGTAGCATTTCTCAAAATATCATAAATGCGGTCAACAGGCGTTTTATAACCGCTTTGAATTGTTTTTTGTACTTTTGCTTCTTGTTTAACAGGCGACTGTTCTTGAACTCCATGCTGAACTAATGAAGATATTGTGCGTTCAAGTTCCTGTATTCGATTAAGAAGTTCTTCATAATGAACTGAAGGCGGCTGCACACGCTCAGTTTGACATAATTTCACAATCGCTACTTCTACAAAAATACGGGGATGATTCGTCCATTTCATCTCCTGCTGGCTTTGATTCAAAACTTCAATCGTCTCATAAATTTGCTCAATAGGAATTTGTTCGCACAATGAAACGAACGCATCGTCTATTGCAACTCGTTCCATTACTTCCTCTAAGTTTGGAGCCGATTTATATAATAACATGTCGCGATAGTAATAAATGAGATCTTCAATTAATTTTAAAGGATCTTTCCCTTGATCCAACCATTCGTGGATAGTTTTTAAAGCTTCCGTAACATTGTTCTCAAAAATAAATCGGACCAAATTTGCGAGCATCTTATGAGAAACCGATCCAGTTATAAATAATACATCCTCCAATGTGACTTTATCATCGCTAAAAGAGATGGCTTGGTCCAACAGACTCAGTGCATCTCGCATCCCACCATCAGCCGAGCTCGCAATAACCTTTAACGCTTCCTCTTCAACCTTGATCGATTGATTTTCCACAATTTCCTTCATGCGATGTACGATGGATTGAACAGAAATACGCCGGAAATCAAAGCGTTGACATCTCGAAATAATGGTAAGCGGAATTTTATGAGGTTCAGTTGTAGCCAAAATAAAAATCACATGTTTTGGAGGTTCTTCAAGCGTTTTTAATAAAGCATTAAATGCTCCGATTGAAAGCATATGAACTTCATCAATAATATATACTTTATATTTGACCGCCGCAGGTGCAAATTTGACTTTATCGCGAATATCGCGAATTTCATCTACTCCATTATTAGAAGCTGCATCAATTTCAATAACGTCCGAAATCGATCCTTCCGTGATTCCTTTACATGCAGGACACTCATTACAAGGCTCTGCAATTGGTGCTTGTTGGCAGTTGACAGCTTTCGCAAATATTTTTGCAGCGCTTGTTTTACCTGTTCCTCTAGGACCTGTGAAAAGATAAGCATGCGAAAATTTATTTTGTAAAAGGGCATTTTGCAATGTTTTCGTGACGTGTTCTTGTCCCACGACATCACGAAACTGCTGTGGCCTCCATGCTCGGTATAAAGCCTGATAACTCAAGTAACGCCCTCCCCTTTATACAGTAATCTTTCATTTATTATACCTGATTGTTTAAACGAATGTAAGTTTTCCATAAGAAGGATAAAAAACTTATGAAAAAAATAAAACCGATCTCTGTAAAAGCGTCTCCAGTTAAATAGACAGCACATGTAGACAGCCTGAGACCGATATTCATTAGGACTTTAAGCTGTTTCTCTTTTGAAGCCGTTGATAGTTATATTGCATAATGCATCCTTCATCTATTCGGACGTGCGGAAAAAGTATGGATGAGACTTGAAATGGGACGGCGTATTCTGTATGGTTTTAGCCGCTAAGGACACTTTTGTTTCAAGATCTTCTTGGGGAGTTTTAAAGTCTTCCTAATATTTTCTTCATTTCTTTCTGCTTAAAGTGTTTTCCCCATCATGCATCAATCCATATTTTAAACCAATGTCCTCATTACATTTTTTAAGCTTTACATCATACGCTGTTCATATTTCTCTCATCGAAAAAATCCCCTTATAGTTGACAGACTTTTCTTTTTCTGCCTACTATAAGGGGATCTTATTGTTTGATATGATAACTGCCGTGCACCTTCTGTCGATTAGCAACCCTAGGCGTTACTCAAGCAGTTAGCTCAGTTCAGGCAACCCTGCGGCACATGAGAGCTTCCACTTAATGCTGCTTCCTTCCGGACCTGACATGGTTCATGGATTCTCATTGCACAGGACCCAAACTTCAACACCACTTACTTGAGGCAGACCCTAAAATATACTAACCTCGAGAAGGAATTCGGCCTCGCTAGAGCGGATTGCGAGTACAGGGCACCGCTACCTCCCCGCTTAGCACGGCAAAGTTTAAACCGATTTTCACTTTGCGCCGTTTAAGGACGCAAATTTAGTATATATGTTTTTTCGAGAAAATGCAACGCTTCCCAATATGTTAAAAAATTCAATTGTTTTTATTTTTCATTTTCAACCGTTTTTTCTCTTCCCGCAACTTTTGAAAAAAACAGGTTAACATTTCACTGCATTGCTCCTGCTTCACGCCTGAAATTACTTCTGTTTGATGATTGAAACGAGGTTCATTTAATAAATTCATTAACGTTCCTGCACAACCAGCCTTCGGATCGAAAGCGCCGAAAACTACACGTTCAATTCTTGACATTACAATCGCTCCTGCACACATTGGACATGGCTCAAGCGTCACATATAGCGTCGAGTTCTCGAGTCTCCACGTTCGAAGCTTCCTGCACGCCTCATCAATTGCCAATATTTCCGCATGAGCGATTGACCTCTGCTCGGTTTCCCTCAAATTATGAGCTTTTGCAACCACTACATCATCTACAACAAGCACAGCACCAATCGGAACCTCGCCAATCTTTTCCGCCTTCTTCGCCTCTTCAATTGCTAAAGTCATATAATATTCGTCTTTAGTCATTTTTTGCTCCTCATCCTATCGATATAATTTCATCTTAAAAAAAGTGCGGGTTCCTTTCAACCTTTTCCAAAAGCATGTTTTCTGCGATGAAAACATAAAATTTACAAACAGTTTTTACAGGAGGTCATGATTTTGCTAATTCATGTTGTTCAATCTGGGCAAACGCTTTATTCCATTGCACAAACATATGGAACATCTATAACAGCCATCGTTGAAGCAAATGAAATTCCTAATCCTGATCAGCTTGTTGTAGGTCAAGCAATTGTTATTCCAATCATCGGACAATTTTACACCGTTCAACGGGGAGACAGCCTTTGGAGCATTTCAAGAAAATTTGGTACGTCTGTATTTGAGCTTGTAGCAGTAAATGGACTGAATATAAATCAATTATTGCCTATTGGCCTTCGATTATATATCCCAGAACGGCCTAAACGGCAAGCAGAATTTAATGTATATTTAGAACCGCTTGGTGCTCAAGTCAGCCAAAATCTCGAAGACAGCGCAAGAGAGACTGCCCCTTATTTAACCTACCTTACCCATTTTAGCTTTCAAGCACAACGTGACGGTTCTTTAAAAGAGCCACCGATTGGGAACTTGCAAACTATTGCTAATGAACAAAATTTAGTGTTTTCAATGGCTGTCACAAATTTGGAGAACAATCAATTTAGTGCAGAGTTAGGGCATATATTGCTGACAGACGATGATGTACAAACTAAATTTTTAAATAATATTATTGCCACAGCAAAAAAATATCAGTTTCGAGATATTCACTTTGATTTTGAATATTTGTTTCCTGCCGACCGGGAAGCCTATAATCAATTTTTGCGAAGGGCGAGAGACAGGATTCACAGTGAAGGGTGGTTCATTTCCTCTGCATTAGCCCCTAAAACAAGCGCAGAGCAAAAAGGACAATGGTACGAGGCCCACGACTATAAAGCACATGGAGAAATTATGGATTGGGTCGTCATTATGACATATGAATGGGGGTACAGCGGCGGACCGCCAATGGCTGTTTCTCCTATCGGCCCAGTCCGTGATGTACTCGAATATGCCGTTACGGAGATTCCTCCACAGAAAATTATGATGGGACAAAATTTATACGGTTATGACTGGACTCTTCCCTTTGTGCAAGGCGGGCCTTACGCAAAAGCGATAAGTCCGCAGCAGGCGATTCAGCTTGCATCAAAATACAATGCAGAAATCAAATTTGATGAAGAAGCCCAAGCCCCTACTTTTCGATATACGGATGAAAACCAAAAGGTTCATGAAGTTTGGTTTGAAGATGCCCGTTCCATACAAGCCAAATTCGATCTTGTAAAAGAGCTGCATTTGCGAGGTGTCAGCTATTGGAAACTAGGAATTTCGTTTCCTCAAAATTGGCTGTTGATTATCGATAATTTTCAAGTCGTAAAAAAATAAATACTTCTTTATAAACAACTATTGATCAAATGATCTTAAATATGAGGAATTTCTGTTTTGTTTTTCAAAAAAATAAAAGAGGCGCCTAATAAGTTGCTTTTCAGCTTATAGACGCCCCTTTAACGTTTATATCGATGATTTTTGTTTTCCATGAGGATTAGCCATTTTGTTTTAAAAAATAAAAAATTCGTTACAGCCCGTAACGAATTTAGCCAATCTCCAATTTATGCGCACTCGGTAAATAATGGCGGAGGAGGAGGGATTCGAACCCCCGCGCGGTTTGACCCGCCTCTCGGTTTTCAAGACCGACCCCTTCAGCCAGACTTGGGTACTCCTCCATATGACATGGACTAATATAGCACAGTATAAAATGTATGTCAATAAACTCATAAAAGTTATCAAATAATTTTTTTCCTTAAACGCTTCTTTACAAAGAAGCTTATTTTTTTAAATAAAAAAAATTAAAAAATTCGAAAAAAAAATCGATTGTATTTCATTCATCATGTTATAAACTTGTATTGCAAGTTAATTTAAAGCGCTCACAAATGGACACTAGTTTTTTCGGGACATGAACAAAGGCATCTTTTCCCCGCAATCGGCTGCTATCTTTGCATTGATTTGCCGCGCTTTTAAAACAGCATGTATAAAAACAACTGAAGCCTAGTGCAAAACGTAAATCCCTTAAAAAACCAGAGTGAGAAGCTTGCGGATGACTAGAGGAGGACGGAGAAAAATATGTATGATTATGTAATTGTCGGTGGAGGAATAGTCGGCTTATCCACTGCATTGGCAATATATGAACAACACCCAAACGCAAAAGTGGCAATAATCGAAAAAGAAAATAAAGTTGCCTCCCATCAAACGGGTCATAACAGCGGGGTGATCCATTCCGGTATATATTACAAGCCCGGGAGCTATAAGGCGCAGCTTGCGAAAAAAGGTAATCAGGCAATGATCATGTTTTGTCAAAAATACGATATCCCTTATGAAGTCTGCGGCAAAGTAATCGTTGCCAGCGATGAACATGAGCGGGAGGAGCTTGAGAAGCTGTTCCAACGCGGATTAAAAAACGGCCTCAATATCCGGAAAATTTCAAAGGAGGAGCTTCATGAATTTGAACCTTATGTGAATGGAATAGAAGCCATTCATGTTCCATCAACAGGTATTGTAAATTTCCGTCTTGTTAGTGAACGGATGGCAGATTTAATCCTCGAAAAGGGCGGGGAGATCTTTTTAAACGAAAAAGTAGAAGTGATTCATGAAAAAAAACAAGAAGTTATCGTTGAAACAGCAAACAAAACCTTTCAAAGCCGATTTTTTATAAATTGTGCAGGACTTAACAGCGATCGTATTGCTAAAATAGCAAATCTGTATACGGATGTGAAAATTGTTCCATTCCGTGGAGAATATTATATGTTAAATCCGCAAAAATCATATTTGGTTAAAAACTTAATCTATCCTGTACCAAATCCTAATTTTCCATTTTTAGGCGTTCACTTTACTAGAATGATTGACGGATCTATAGATATAGGTCCAAATGCTGTTTTAAGCTTGAAAAGAGAAGGGTATAAAAAAAGCGACGCAAATATGAAAGATTTGTTTGAAGTATTAACGTTCCCCGGTTTTTGGAAATTAGCAGGTCAATATATGAAAGAAGGACTCGAAGAAATGATTCGATCGATGTCAAAGAAAAAGTTTGTCGAAAATGTTCAAAAACTCATGCCCGATATTACAGAAGAAGATTTGCTGCCTGGACCATCTGGTGTCCGAGCTCAAGCTTTAAGTAAAGACGGGGCTTTAATCGATGATTTTTATATTGTACCAACGAAACGGTCCATTCATGTGCTGAACGCTCCATCTCCTGCAGCGACAGCATCCATTGAAATAGGAAGAACAATTGCCAAACAAATGATACAACGGCAGCCTATATAAAATACATTTGTACATAAAAGGGGGATATGGAAGAACCCCTCCTACCCCCTTTCATTTTTTCTATTCAGTAAGAATTACTTTTTACTAATTACTGTTTTATTTCCCATATATGGACGCAGCACTTCCGGAATGACGACAGATCCGTCTTCTTGCTGGTAATTTTCCAAAATGGCTGCTACTGTACGACCTATTGCAAGCCCAGAACCATTTAACGTATGCACATGCTCAGGCTTTGCTTTCGGATCCCGTCGGAACCGTATATTCGCCCGGCGAGCCTGAAACGCTTCAAAGTTGCTGCAAGAAGAAATTTCACGATATGTTTGATAGCTTGGAAGCCATACTTCAAGATCATATTTTTTTGCTGCCGTAAAGCCTAAATCAGCTGTACACATGCTCATAACTCGATATGGAAGTCCTAACAGCTTCAATACGTTTTCAGCATGACTTGTTAATTTTTCTAATTCCTCATAAGAATCTTCAGGCTTTACAATTTTCACAAGCTCCACTTTGTTAAATTGATGCTGGCGAATAAGGCCGCGCGTATCTCTTCCGGCCGCCCCTGCCTCAGAACGGAAGCAAGCGCTGTACGCTACATAATTGATTGGAAGCTGCTTCTCCTGTAAAATTTCATCACGGTGCAAATTTGTGACAGGAACTTCCGCTGTTGGTATTAAGAAATAATCCTCACCTTGAATTTTAAAAGCGTCTTCCTCAAACTTCGGAAGCTGTCCTGTTCCGATCATGCTTGTACGGTTCACTATATACGGAGGCAAAACTTCCTCATAGCCATGTTCTTCAACGTGCAAATCTATCATAAAACTGATAAGCGCCCTTTCTAATCTTGCGCCCAAACCTTTATAAAATACAAAGCGGCTGCCGGTCACCTTGCCGGCTCTTTCAAAATCGAGAATTCCTAATTGGTCGGCAATTTCCCAATGAGGTTTTGGTTCAAAACGAAAGGTCGGGATTTCTCCCCATTTGCGGACTTCTACATTATCTTCCTCTGAATCGCCGACTGGAACGCTCTCATGCGGAATGTTTGGAATCGACAAAATCAAGGTTTCTAACTTTTCTTCAATCTCTTTTAATTCCTCATCAAGTGTTTTGATGCGTTCTCCTACTTGACGCATTTCTTGAATTAAATGATCTGTGTCTTTCTTTTCTCTTTTCAATTCGGCGATTTTAGAAGATACTTCATTTCTTTTGCTTTTTAATTCTTCCGTCGTAACAATTAGTTCACGACGCTTTTTATCCAAGTCAACAAATTGATCAAAATCAGTTAAATCCTCTCCACGGTGTTCAAGCTTCTTTTTTATTTCTTCAAAATTTGACCGTAAAAATTTCATATCAAGCATCATGGACACTCCTTTCGCTTTTATATTCAAAATAAAAACTCCCGTCCAAAAAGGGACGAGAGTATACCCGCGTTGCCACCCTGCTTGAAGGCATCAGCCTTCCACTTACAAAGGTAACGGTTTTTGCCGTAAATGCTTACTAACAAAAACTTGCATTCAGCATTTCACTCAAGGACGGATTCACAAGCGTTTTTCACTGGTTTCCACCAACCACCAGCTCTCTTAAGAAAAACAACTTGCTACTAGTTCCTCTCATTGCTTTGCATCTATTTATATTCATAAATTTACTATAAGTTTAGGGTTTGTTCAACTTTTTTATGCATGAACTTTCTCGTTTGATTCCTTCACCATATTTAAAAAATATTGCACAAATCGATGATCATCCGTCAATTCCGGATGGAATGAACATCCAAGAATGTGGCCTTGTCGAACAGCAACAATTCGATCCTCATGTTTTGATAAAATTTCAACATTTTCTCCTGCTTCTACAATATGCGGAGCGCGAATAAACACACCTATAAAATCGTCCCCAACTCCTGCAATGGTTAATTCCGCTTCAAAACTTTCACGCTGACGGCCGAAAGAATTCCGTTCAACGACCACATCCAATACACCAAGGTGCGGCTCATCTTGTCCAACAATTTGCTTCGCCAGCAAAATAAGACCAGCACATGTACCGAAAACAGGTTTTCCTCCCTTTATAAATTCTTTCAAAGGGTCCATCAACCCATACTTTTCAATCAATCTTCTCATTGTCGTGCTTTCGCCGCCTGGTAAAATAAGTCCATCGATATTTTGCAATTGTTCGGATTTTTTAATTTTTACGCCTTCTGCACCACAAGCTTCGATTGACTGAATATGCTCCCTCACAGCACCTTGGAGTGCCAAAACTCCTACTTTCATTTTGTATTCTCCTTTACCAACCACGTTCTTGCATACGATGTTCCGGAAGCAATGAAGAAATATCGATCCCTTTCATCGCAGTTCCAAGATCTTTCGATAAATGAGCGATTAATTCATAATCCTCATAGTGTGTGGTCGCTTCCACAATTGCCCGGGCATACTTTCCTGGATTTTCAGATTTAAAAATACCTGAGCCGACAAACACACCATCTGCACCAAGCTGCATCATCAACGCTGCGTCAGCAGGTGTTGCAACGCCGCCAGCAGCAAAATTCACGACAGGGAGTCGTCCTTCCTTTTTAATTTGTAGCAGCACTTCATACGGGGCTCCTAAATTTTTTGCTTCCGTCATTAGCTCATCTTCGCTCATGCCGACAATTTTCCGAACCTGTGCATTCACTTTCCGCATGTGACGAACTGCTTCTACAATGTTGCCAGTTCCCGGTTCGCCCTTCGTTCTGAGCATGGAAGCACCTTCTCCAATTCGGCGAGCTGCTTCTCCTAAATCACGGCAGCCACAAACAAATGGAACCGTAAATTCCCGCTTATTTATATGAAACTCTTCATCAGCCGGTGTCAACACTTCACTTTCATCAATATAATCAACACCGAGCGCTTCTAATACTCGAGCTTCTACAATATGTCCAATACGGCATTTTGCCATTACTGGAATCGTAACCGCGTTCATGACCTCTTCAATAATCGTCGGATCAGCCATGCGGGCAACCCCGCCTGCCGCACGAATGTCAGCAGGAACTCTTTCCAGCGCCATGACGGCAACCGCACCTGCTTCTTCAGCAATTTTGGCCTGTTCTGCATTGACCACATCCATGATGACGCCGCCTTTTTGCATTTCGGCCATTCCCCTTTTTACTCGATCAGTACCTGTAATTGCCATTTCTATAGTTCCTCCTTAATGATACATTCAAATGCATACGTCTATTTTATCCTAATTTTTATAAAATTCCTATCAAATTTCAAGGATTTCTTTTATTTTAAATATAGTAAAAACCCCCAACAAAATGTTAGGAGTTATGCATTAAAACCAGCTTTTTACCATGTTTGCTGCTCCGTTCCATACATCACCAAAAAAACTACCAATGCCTCTCATTGATAATACAAACCAGTTAGCTTTTTCGACTTTTGTTTTTGTCACTACATCAACTTTCGCTTCGGATTCACCTGTTACAAATCCGTAATCCTGGCTGTTCCCTTTATATTCTACGGACATATACCCGACCTTGGCGCCCTTTTTAATTGGTGCAGTCAGCTCTCCGTTCGCAGTTAAAAGCTTTTTATCTAAAACATATTTCGGCTCATACTGGTCTTTTTCCCCACGTTTAATAGGGAGCTTTAAAGAATCTTTTGTTTCTATTTCTACTTTTTTCTCTTTTCCTTTTACAACAGATACAGTTGATTTATTTTTTATTTGATATTGCGCAGGAAATAATTCCTCAATGGAAAAATTGCTGAAAACATAGTCCATTAGTTTTCTAGTTTCACTAAAACGATGTACGTAATTGTTGCTCCCTTTACCTTTCGCATTCATAACAACTGTGATGATTCGCATTCCGTTCCGTTCGGCTGTTCCCGTAAAGCAGGAGCCCGCAAAATCGGTATATCCTGTTTTTAACCCGTCTACACCTTCTGTACCATAAACTAATCCAGGCAGCATCCAGTTCCAGTTTTCCATTTTAATCTCATCATCCGTACCTTCTCGAAAAGCTTTTCTCGTAATTTTGGCCGTTTCTAAAATCTCAGGATACTCCTTTAAAAGATGGTACGCAAGGCTGGCAACGTCTCTCGCAGACATTACATTTTCTTCTTCCTCACCTGTTCCTTCCGGATGCATCCCCATTAAGTCTCTATTGTTTAAACCTGTCGCATTTACAAACTTCGTATGCTTCAAGCCTAGTTCTTTCGCTTTTTCATTCATCATTTTCACAAAATTTGTTTCCGATCCACCGATCACTTCTGCCACTGCAATCGCCGCACCATTTGCAGAATAAATGGCCATTGCTTCATATAACTCTTTTATTGTATAACTTCCATCTTTTCTTAAAGGGACATTGGATAAACTACGATTTTGGGAAATTTTGTAAACATAATCACTTGGACGATATGTTTGATCCCAAGAAACTTTCTTTTCATGGATCGCTTCCAGCAGCAAGTATTCAGTCATCATTTTTGTCATACTTGCAACTCCAAGAGTTTTATCAATATTTTTTCCGTACACAATTTTCCCTGTAGAGGCTTCAACGGCAATGGCTGCAGAGGCATTGATGCCCAATGGGTCATTTTCTTCAGCATTTATTTTGGGAGACAAAGGGGAAAATGCCGTCATCAATAAAAACGTGATGACGAGAGCCGAGATGAATTTTTTCGTGAAGTGCACCATGATTACCTCCATTTATTTGAAAATATCTATTTAAAAAAATAATTAATAGTTAACACAACAAAATTGATTTTAACATACATCTTATAAAAAAAATAGACAGAGTCTCTACTCTGTCTAAAAGTCGTAATTTTTTAAATAAGACTATTGAACTGTCAGTTGTTAAGAAATGGAATAATTAGGGGCCTCTTTTGTAATTTGAACATCATGCGGATGGCTTTCTCTTAATCCTGCACCAGTCATCCGGATAAATTGTGAATGCTCACGGAGCTCATATAAATTTTTTGCTCCGCAATATCCCATACCTGATCTCACACCGCCGACAAGTTGGTAAATTGTCTCTGCCAACGGTCCTTTATATGGGATGCGGCCTTCAATTCCTTCTGGAACAAATTTTTTGTTGTCTTCTTGGAAATAACGGTCTTTGCTACCTTTTTCCATCGCTGCAACTGAACCCATGCCGCGATATACTTTAAATCGACGCCCCTGGTAAATTTCTGTTTCTCCCGGGCTTTCAGATGTACCTGCAAGCAAACTTCCTAACATGACGGCATGTCCACCTGCAGCCAATGCTTTTACAATATCTCCTGAATATTTTATTCCGCCATCAGCAATGATAGCTACTCCGTGCTTTCTTGCTTCTGTCGCACAATCATATATGGCTGTAATTTGCGGCACCCCAACACCTGCTACCACACGAGTAGTACAAATGGAACCAGGGCCAATTCCAACCTTCACAATGTCTGCTCCAGCTTCTATGAGAGCTCTCGTTCCTTCAGCTGTTGCAACATTTCCTGCAATAATATTTAAATCTGGATAAGCATCACGAATTTTCCTTACTGTTTCTAAAACTCCTTTTGAATGTCCATGCGCCGTATCCACGACAATAACATCCACATTTGCTTCCACTAGTTTTTTAACGCGCAGCATCGTATCAGATGTTACACCTACTGCAGCGCCGACGATCAATCTTCCATGGGCATCTTTAGCTGAATTTGGAAACTCAATTACTTTTTCAATATCTTTAATCGTAATAAGGCCTTTTAATATGCCTTTATCATCTACAATCGGGAGCTTTTCAATTTTATATTTTTGCAAAACTTTTTCAGCTTCTTCCAATGTTGTGCCTACAGGAGCTGTAACTAGATTTTCTTTCGTCATCACTTCAGAAATTTTTGTAGAATAATCTTGTATAAAACGTAAATCTCTGTTTGTAATAATACCTACAAGCTTTTGTTCCTCTGCATTGTTCACAATCGGAACACCAGAAATCCGATATTTGCTCATTAAATGTTCCGCATCATATACTTGATGGTCCGGAGTAAGGAAAAACGGATCTGTAATAACACCGCGCTCAGAACGTTTTACTTTATCTACTTGCTCAGCTTGCTGTTCAATCGACATATTTTTATGGATAATGCCCAATCCTCCTTGGCGCGCCATAGCAATCGCCATTTCTGATTCGGTAACAGTATCCATTCCTGCGCTGATAATTGGAATATTCAATTTTAACGTCTTCGTGAGCTCAACACTTAAGTCCACATCACGCGGCAAAACCTCTGACTTGGCAGGAATTAACAAAACATCATCGAACGTTAAGCCTTCCTTTAAAAATTTTGATTCCCACATTATTAAAACCCCCTAATCACGGCAAAATATTATATGTAGATTAACAATTGCTAAAGATGCTGTCAAGAAATCCACAAAGAATTTAAATTTTTAGAATAGTTGTTATGGAGGGGTCTCATTGTCGATTTGGAATTTTTATTCATCATTTCACTCTGCTCAAACAGTCCAACGGCTGCTTACCAAACATTATCAAAAACTTAACGTGCATGAGCCTGAACAAACATCTTATCAAAACTGCTATACATTTATTTATTTTTTAAAACATGGAGAAAATTATTACAAAATGGCTGATACAGCCCCGATCATGATCAAACCGGTTTTAGCTTTTTACGGCATCAGCCAGCTGATAAAGGCACTGCTTCTGACAGTCGATGCTCATTATCCTTCCTCTTCAGCTGTTTTATCCCATGGGGTATCAACAAGGAAACGAAAAAAACATAATTATAACTTTTTAAAAGATGAAGTTAAGGTGCAAAAAAATGGTTTATATCGCCATGCTGCCCTCAATCTTTTTCAATTAAATCACACGCCTGGAGAAAAATTTTCCATGGATTCCCTTTTGAAAAGAATCCCCGAATTAAGCGATCTATATCAGTTTCATTTACAAATCCCAACGACCATCCCAATTGAGACAAATGACACATTCATCATTGTACATAAAGAAATAGCAAATCGTTACTGTATTACCTCTAAGCGTCTTGCTGAGATTTTACAAAGCCAGCTTCATTGGATGCTTTCAAACGAAGATGTAGATTCACTTTATTTTTCCCATTCAGCCGAATTTCACTATTTATGGAAATCCTCCTATTTATTCAACTTTTATAACAAACAATATTATCTGCCGGCTGCGAAAGAAGATATAAAATTAATGCCGGAAATATTAATCCACTACCTTGTGCTTTATAACTTAAGCATGATTTCCCGATATGAAACCGAATGGCTGTATGATCTTATGTATAACCATCATAGTGATGATTACGTTTTTATTCATCAATTTATGGAAATCACATTAAAAAAAATTCCTTGGTTAACCTTAATGTATTTAAACCATATTTTCAATCGAGTAGGAGGGGGTGACTAACCCCCGACCTCTCACACCACCGTACGTACCGTTCGGTATACGGCGGTTCAATTAAGATAATTGACGCAAGTCTTTATAACTTCCGTGAATAGCTGTTCTCTTTATGCCAGTGGTCACTCCACCCTCCAAGAGGTCTCCCACGGGATTCACCGCTTCCTTCCTCAAGTGAGGTACTACGTTTTCTGTGTTCATCATGACTCACTGAATGCCAAGGGCTATTCTCTCTTAATTGTTCGGTCCTTCTTAGTAGTTCTAAACCAACTAATACTATGACCTCTGCTGACTTCTGACTGTTCAGCTATCTATCACTAGATAGGTTACCAAGGTTACTTGGCGTGCCAGCCAGACCTCCCCGGGTAAGGGTGTAATCTTTCCTTCCATCCATCTGCTTCATTTACTCTGTATCACCTTCGGCAGAAAGGGCTTTGTTTTGTCGTGCAAACTCACCCAGTGATACCTAGCCTCATATGAAGTTCGTGTTCCTCAGACCGGAAGTTTGCCGCTCGCTTCCTTCAGATTCCGCGTCACCACGGACACCCTTGCGTTAAGCTAACTGCTACTTCTGCCTTCGCAGCTCGGGACTTTCACCCTATAGATTACACCCATGCCGGGCGCACATGGATAAAAGCAGCCAACGGTAGTTGTGCTGCTTCTTTAACAAAAATATGATTATATACAAAAAAAAGCAGCTGTTTTGCTGCTTTTTGTTTTTGCCTGGCAGCGTCCTACTCTCACAAGGGACAAACCCTCACTACCATCGGCGCT
>ERZ1673814.60-NODE-60-length-22991-cov-25.682159_pt1 | contig 22991 bp, 24 predicted proteins | sample MGYA00580148_ERZ1673814 | MGnify/ENA primary metagenome ERZ1673814 (study PRJEB41219, sample SAMN04549629) | soil metagenome | isolation source: soil | place: USA: New Mexico, Bottomless Lake State Park, Lazy Lagoon | collected 2008-11-15 ... | reverse complement strand
TTGACGTTCGTTTGGCTTGCTTGTCCGCTTAACGGATTGAAGCTGAAGCCGGATGCTTGCTGCGTTTGATATTGGTTCGGTATTTGCTGTGCTGATTGTTGATTTTGCTGGCGCACTTCATTGACGTTCGTTTGGCTTGCTTGTCCGCTTAACGGATTGAAGCTGAAGCCGGATGATTGCTGCGATTGATACTGATTCGGTATTTGCTGTGCTGATTGCTGATTTTGCTGGCGCACTTCATTGATGTTCGTTTGGCTCGCTTGTCCGCTTAACGGATTAAAGCTGAAGCCGGATGATTGCTGCGATTGATACTGGTTCGGTATTTGCTGTGCTGATTGCTGATTTTGCTGGCGCACTTCATTGATGTTCGTTTGGCTCGCTTGTCCGCTTAACGGATTAAAGCTGAAGCCGGATGATTGCTGCGATTGATACTGGTTCGGTATTTGCTGTGCTGATTGCTGATTTTGCTGGCGCACTTCATTGATGTTCGTTTGGCTCGCTTGTCCGCTTAACGGATTGAAGCTGAAGCCTGATGCTTGACTTTGATATTGATTTTGCGGTTGTTGAGCTTGGTATACTGCTTGATACTGGTTTTTCGGTTGATAATTTTGCAGCTGCTGTGCTTGACTATGAAGCGACTGAGCCAAATTTTCAATTTGCTGCAAATTTTGCACCGCATTTTGTTCCTTTTGTCCAAATGCTTGTGTCTGTTGTGCTGTAAATTGATTTGAGCTAAATGCTTGATTAGCGTTTTGCTGTTCTTGCTGTTTCAGTACTTTGGCAATTTGTTGAATCTGCTGCAATGCTTGCTGCGCTTGATTTACATACGATTGAATGCGTTGCGGCACTCTTTTTCCCTCCTTATCATTTAAATTCATTTTATTTTTTTGTAATCACCTAATTTTTATTCATAAAAAAATGTGCTTTACATCACAATTCACCATTTTTTCACAATCAAGATTCCTAGGTTCTGGTAAAATATTGGTATATAGATGGTTTCCTTCTTGAAAGGAGGTTTTATAATGGTCAAACAAGTGGCGGATCCATTCTTAACCGATCCATTGAGTGCTTTGCATGAATATTTCGACGGAATCATAAACGTGAGGGAAGGGACGTATCTTTTTCAAGAAGGCATGGAGGTTCATGAATTATATTGCATCCAATCCGGCTTGGTGCAAATAAGCAAAACAACTTCAGATGGAAGAGAATTGGCGCTAAAGATCTGCAAAAAAGGCGACCTTATTGGTGAATTTTCTATTTTTTCAAATGACCCGAAGCACATATTTAACGCAAAAGTTTTGGAAAACAGTTCTATTTATTTCATAAAAAAAGAACGATTAGAATGCAAACTGTTTGAAAATCCGAATCTTAGCCTTTCGTTCCTAAAATGGATGAGCGAGCAATATCAAATTACTCAAACAAAATTCCGCGATTTGATTTTAAACGGGAAGAAAGGTGCCTTATACTCCACACTCATACGAATGGCGAACACCTATGGAGTAGAAACTGAAAATGGCATTCTCATCAATATCGACATGACCAATCAGGAGCTTGCGAATTTTTGCGGAGCAACTAGAGAAAGCATCAATCGAATGTTGAGCAATTTGCGGAAAAAAGGCGTAATTTCTTTTCAAAATAAAAAAATCACCATTCACGATCTTCAATATTTAAAAGATGCAATCAATTGTGAAAATTGCCCCGTTTCCTACTGCCGAATTGATTAAATTGTAAAAACATCTTATATGCGCCTTGTCTTTCAGAGATGGAGCCGGAACTTTAAACTGGCAAATCGCCAGTTTTCTTTATTTATTTTTCATTTAACAAAGATCTAGTCGTGCATATATTCTGTCAAGTAAAACAATGAAAATAGGGAATACTATGCCGGGACAATGATTCGATCGCAGGACAGGCATTTTTTAAAGCGGCTAAGGCTAAAAAAATGAGAACCTGTTCGATCGTTTCGGGGTGTGCTTCATATAAGTGTCTTTAATCTTTTCCTTCAAATGAAAGGTTCCTGATTTGAGGTTTTGTTTTTTCTTTGCCATTAAAAACCCCATCCCAGGCAGACTCTTTACACATCATATGAAATGCATCTGTTTTTTTTTTGTCTACCTGAGTATGGGATACCAAATGGAATTTAACTCAAAATTTGCACTTGATTCCTGCAAATTTTAGAATTTCCATATGAAACTTTTATTATGAATACAAAAGCACAACCGGTGCCATTCCCATGCAGGAAAATGTCCGTACCTTTAGGTGCCTTCATTATTTAATGCCGATATCGATCTCTCCAATCATCATTAATGACTGGATCGATAAAAGAAGTTGATGATGAATCATAGGATTTCGCAGTTCCTGCTGAATAATGCTTTCGATTTTGCTCACCCTGTAACGCAATCCGCTGATGGATAACGCCAAATCTGCCGCTGTCTGTTCCAAATTGCCTCCATTGACTAGAAAGATGTACAATGTTCGCAGGAACTCGATATTTTTTGGATCATCCAGTTTTAAGTTTCCAAGGCAAGCTTTAGCCATTTTTTTTACCTCTTGTTCATTCTTTTCATTAATCAGCACACCAACAACTCCTAACGATTCAAATGAAATGATTTGTTGGTGTTTCGATGACACCCTGACTGCTGTAAGTGCTTCTTTATATGCTTCCCCGGCATTTGACACATTGTTTGCTTTGGAGCTGATTCCCCCGTAAAATTTAATAGTAGAGAATTGTGAAGATAGTAAATCAACGATTTTTGACAGCCATGTTTGTATACCTGTTTTAGCAACTTGATCTGCTGTTACCAGCAAAATAAGATGTTTAGCACGCTGGCCAATCAACATGTTTTGTTTTTGATCTTTGCCGTAAGCGGAAAGAAAACTTAAAACTTCTTTTTGCATTTCCAGCTCCTTCGATAAATCATCTTCTTGAAACCGGCAATCCAGCACACAGATATAAAAAGGCTTGGATAAATCCACTCCTATTAAACTAGCTTTCATGATTAAGTCGTGATCATTGCTTTGTTGTCCCGCATTAATCATTTCCTCTAAAAAAAATCCTTTAATCCGTTCATACGATTCTAGCTTCGCTTTTTCATTGAGCAAGCATACCGAGCTGACAGAGGCCAGCCGCTCTAAAATCATAGGAGAAATTGAGGCGTTATATTGATGCAAATCGCGATAAACAAACGAACAATATCCTACAATTTTGTTTTGCAAAAATATTGGTGTCATCAGGCGATCATGATGGCGCAAATGAAGAAGTTGTGTTGATGTGACGATGGCTTGAGGCTGGCAAAAAGGATTTTTTCCTACATAGTCAATAAGTTCGTTTTTATATTGTTCTAATTCATTGGAAGCAATCCCGGCATAGGCCATCGGATGAAGGTGCAGATTCTCAATTAAAACTGGGACATTCGTCGATTGAAACACTTGACGAACTACGGAGTCTAAATTGTTTCCTTTAATGATTTCCTCAGTGAGCTTCTTATGAACATCCGTCACAAATTTTAAATTATTCCGTTCTTCTAAAAGTTTTTCGTATGTTGCCGCCAGCTCTTCTACGATTGGGGACTCTTCAAGATAGCACAGCTCTTGTTCCGCTTCTTCTCCCCATCGATCCACCGTTTGGCCGATCCAATGGCATTGTTCTTTTCCCATACCTTGACAAGCAATTTCTTTGAAAATCGTCTTTTCTCCGACAATTTCTGAAACGAAACCGCTGGCATAACCAGAAAGGGTAAAGCAAACTGGGATGGATGATGTCTCAAAATGGCGCACATGTTCTTCTGCTTCATAGGAATGACACCAATATCCTTCCATTGTGACTTGATATTTTCCATTTTCCCTTCTGACTTCTAAAAAAGTACATCTCGCTTTCACATGACCTTTCATCGTATGCAGCTTTGGGCCATCTTGAATGTACTCCTCTACTGTACAGTTTGCATGATTCATCAATTCTTTCGCGTCTTGTCTACCTAGATTCCATCCATACCGAAACAAAAAACCTTTCATCCGTTCAAATCCCATGTCGCGAATTAAATCTCTGCGCAATAATCCGAGCGCATTTGTCGCCACAATCATCGAGCGGGACTTCCCCATATAAATGTAACCGTTATCAAAATTTAATTCCAGCTGATCTAATGCCGATCTTTTTTTGTTCATATGTTACCACCTTAGCTTTATTCAACAAGATCACCAATCAAGTGGCTGAGCGGATACGTTTTGCAAGCCAATACATAACCTTGTTGCCGCTCCTCATCCGAAAGAGCTCCTTTCGAACACAATCCAATTTTGTATTCTCCCTTTTGGATTTTGACTTTGCACATTCCGCAACCTCCATTTGCACATCCATAAGGAATTTTTACTTGATGAGATCTCGCAGCTTTTAATAAATCAACGCTCTCTCCGCAAGAAAAAATTTCTCCGCCTATATGAATTTGATATACCATTATTATCTCCCTCCCAACATGATAATTTTTTCTATTATTCAAGCATGCTCTACAGCATAACGTTATGCGCCATTTTGCACCTGCTTTTACTAGCGCTGGCGAAAAGAAACAAAAATGCCATAGCATTGATCGCATCGTTGATGAACATAACATCATGGCTATCCGACACCTATAAGCATAATAAATATTTTTGCTTAAGGTATGTTTTCTTCTTCACGACCAATGCCGCAGTTCTTGAAAGCGTCGAACGGAGTTCTTAATCACGCAACATGTTCCCCATTCATAAACAATTAACTTTCTACTTTTGTATCTGCCGATTTCATCCCTCTTTTTCATGCTCTCTTCGTTTTTTCACAGATTCTCCAGCAATTCCCCAATGTTCTAGAGGCATTTCTTGAATCATGATGCGGACATTTTCTTTCGGCGCATCCAATACTTTGCACACCGTCTCCGTTAATTCATAGATAAGTGTCTCCTTTTTTTCCGGAGAACGACCTTCTAATATGTGAACTTGAATGAAAGGCATACGTTTTGACTCTCCTTTCCAAAGATAAAAAGGCTTCAACCGAACGAAAGAAGTTCAGGCTTATGGAGAAAACGTTTTGCTATTGCATCGGCTAACTCCCGCTTAGAACGATTTCTACCATTGCACTGATTCCTGGTCACGAGAAAGTTTGTTATCGTTCAAATAATGGCCCCTGACACACTAGCACCGCAACCGTCGAAATAATGGCACCATTCCTTTAAAAAACTATAAAGATGAGCATACATCTGACCCAACATTTTTCGTAAATCGTTCTTTTAACATGATGCGGGAAGACAGCCGCTAAAGTGACAAAATGCGATGCCGGCTGCAAAAAATTTCAAATCGCTTTTAGTGCAGGCTGTCTTTCTAGATAAAGCGTCAATGATTGAAATGTACAACAACCGTAACTGTTGTGTTGTACTAGGCATATTCGCAATGCTGTCTGGCTTTGAAAAAAGCGAATCATAACCTTGTTTTTGATAAAAACATAAAAATATTCTTATATTTCATTGTGAAAAAAATGCAAAAGCAAAGAATGAAAGCTTTCTCGATATTCCACTTGCGTCCAATGGCTGCATTGTCCGTAAATCATCATTTTTACCCACGGAAGATGTTTGGCAAAATAATAACTTGTCTCAACAGGAACGATCGGATCATTCAGCCCGTGAACGAGTAAAACTTGTTGTTGTATGCGGCACAAAGTGGCGCTTGGCAAAACAAGATCATCTACTATCCGCTGGCGAAGCGGAGGAAACATTGCTTCATAGGAACGGCGCACGGCAGGATTCATTGCCGCCTCAAAGCGCATTTTACTAATGCTGTCAAGATTGTCTTTAATAAAGCTTTCATCATATGCAAACCAGCGAATGATCTGCGCCATTGCCTCTGCTGATGGATCCTCATAAAACCCCCAAACGCGGTCAAGTTCTGGAGTCAATCGAAACGGAGCACCCGCCGAGCCCATCAACACAACGCGATCAATTCGATCAGGCGCCTCGGCCAATAAATGAAGAGCAACAGCCCCGCCTAAAGAATTTCCCACTAAATGAACGTTTTTCACTTCCAATTCATCCAAAAGGTCTTTAAGCTGATCCACCCATAACCTCATCCATGACCGGATACCTTTCGGAGGTGAAGACGGATGTTCCGACATTCCAAAACCGATTAAGTCTGGCGCGATACAATCAAATCCCCTTTCCTTGAAAAAAGGGAGCGCATATTGCCAATTAGACCAAGCAGTTGCTCCAGGACCGGACCCATGGATAAAAAGAATCGCTTCATTATTTCCGATGCCGGTGCGGTAAAAATAAGTTTCATAGTCTCCGGTTTTGACACGGGTACTTGTCACTTCTTGCAAACCAATTCCTCCCCTCTCGACTCTATTATCGAATCATTTTCCAACACGTACTCCTGACACGAAATTAATTGACACAATTTTTAGAAAATACTAATTATCCCAATCGTAAACGGTATTGATTGTTTATACAACTCCATTGTTTCATAATAAGAAACAAAAGGAAAAAATAACAAATTTTTTCACACATTAAAACAGATCCTTGGATAGACCTAACAAAGTGGAACGTGCTGTTAAAGAAATTTCCAGAAAAAAATGGGCATGAAATCGCAACAAAGCGAAACGTACTGTTAAAGAAATTAAAATTGGGCATGGAAACCGCATCAAAAAAACAATCCGTAAATTATGGATTCGCATGTCCGTATATAAAGAAGCTGACCCCAAACATCGACTTCAAGCGATTTTCGGTCAGCCATCTGAAGCATTTCTTTTTTAAGAATGCAAAATAAATAGCGAAGGGGCTGCAAACATCTCCTTACGTGTTTCCCGAATCAGAAGAGATGATCGAACCCCTTTAACAAGAATATTCTTGATCTTTGTATTTTTATGTTAGTGCTTTAGAGAATGATTCAATGAGTTCTCTTCGATGATAGAAAATACCTGTTCCAATTTTATCTTCCGTCCAAGTAATGGTCGGAAAGTCTGCATAGCTCATATAACCGCTTGTGTATGCTTCATTTCTATTGCCGGATGGATCAAAAAAGTAAACGGTAAGGCCTCGTGTAATGCCGTGTCTTGTTGGCGTCACTTCTGCTTGAACATTATTTTTGGTTAAAATATCTGCTGCCTTTAATACTTCATACCAGTTATCGACATAAAATCCTGCATGATGAAATTTCGCATCCGGTCCTTTCACGAATGCAAGATCGTGACCTTTGTTCGTCACTGACATAAAGCTTCCGACTAAATCTTCTCCATCTACCGTAACGATTTTCTCGGTTTGTCTAAAACCGAGCACTTCCGTAAAGAAGCGGGTTGCTGTTTTTAAATCATCGCCTGTTAAAAGAGCGTGATCCAATCGATGCGGAGCAATTCCTTTTAGTCCATCCGGCCATGGATCTGGGTTTAGATTCCCAGTTTTTGTCCCTACTTGTTCTATTTCCGTATACAGCTCCATATGATGGCCTGTTGGAAGCTGAAAACGAACCGCTTCTCCTTCTGCTAATCTAGTACCTTTGGAAATTCGGGAAAGTTTGCAGCCAAATTGCTCAATTTTATATTCTAATTTTTCCAGCTCGTAAATATCTTTTACCTTAAATGCCATATGATCCATTCCAGCTGTATCGGATTTTTGCAAAATGATGCTGTGATGGTCATATTCGTCCCAAGCTTTTAAATATACTCGATTTTCCTCGCGTCCCGTCACTTCAAGCCCAATGACATTTGTGTAATATTTTACAGATTCTTCTAAATCCAACACCCGAAGCTCCAATCGCCCTAATCTTAAAATTTCGCTCATTTGAATCCTCCCTTTCTTGAAAAATCTCTTATTTTTATGAATTTGATCATCAGCTCTTTCCATTAAACCGTTTCCAATAAAGATAACGCAGCCTCGCAGCACAATCTGTCTTCTTCTTCTGAGCCGCCGCTGACCCCGATTCCTCCAGCTAAATCGTTTCCGTCATAAATCGGGTACCCTCCTCCGAAAACGACAAGCTTTTCTGTATGGACAATCCCAAGGCGCAAACTCGGCTCATCTTTGATCATGTCATACCATTGATGGGTCGGAATCCCGAATGCCGCTGCTGTATAGGCTTTATTTTGAGCAATTTGTATGCTTAAAAGAGGCGCCTCGTCCATCCGGAAAAACGATTTCAAATTTCCGCCTTGATCCACAATAGCAATGTTCACTTTCACTCCAAGTTCTTCAGCCTTTTGTACCGCTTTGTCAATCATTTGTTTCGCCAAGTCACTGCTGATGCTTTTTTGCTGTAAAAACGCCAACATTTCTTCCCCCTTTCCTAAAGTCAACACCGCTATCCTTTTGTAAATACTAGATTTTTCTCTTCCTTTTCTTCGATCTCTAATGTGAAATCGAAACTTCTGGCAATCCATTTTACTTTGACTCGAGAAATACTCCACACAGAAGATATGGATGGACCAAGCCAATAGATTTTTTTCTGCTTAGTAACAAGCACGCGTCCCTCAAACCACCCTTTTCCTCTATCAATTGCCACGTCGTAGCATCCTTTTGGAGGAAGCATATAGTACCGATCCAAAATCAATTCATCTTTTGCATCAGTATGGATCATTTTTCCTTTTGTTTCGTAAAATTCCCCCAAGTAATCAGGAAGTTCTTCCATCAATCCTGATTGAATCTTATTTCGAATCAACGTAGAACTAATTTTTTCATCGTTTCGTTTGACATTTTCTACTTTCGTGACAGTGATTGAGTATCCGCTGTCTTCCTCCATCGTATCTAAACTTCCTTTTCCTTTTCGGCCGTACGTGAAGTCATATCCAGCTGCTACATGCTTGATTTGCAGCGGAACTAAATATTTCTGGACAAATTCCTTCGGCTCAAGTCTTGCAAATTCCGATGTAAATCGTATTAAATAAAAGTAATCAATGTCTAAATGGGAAAACTTTTTTGCTTTTTCGGCAGGCGGGAGCAAATATTGGACACGTTTTCCCGTTTTGCCGATTATGTCTTTAGGGTGCGGAAAAAAGCTGATAACCGCTGTTTTTACCCCCATTTTTTCCGCCAAGTTTTTAGCGGTCTGAATGACTTTTTGATGTCCGAGATGAACGCCGTCAAAAAACCCTAGTGCAGCAACGACAGGGCAAGAGGCAATAAGATCTAGATCATTTTGATGATCAATGATGATTGTTTTCAATGAAATGCCCCCTTTTTTAGCTCGACGCCGTCGCTTGTTCGCTTTGAGCAAGCTGGTGGTATTTTCCGCTGAAAAACAGAAGCGGATCTTGCTCTGTCATGTTTATATCCGTCACTTCCCCGATGAAAAGGACATGATCACCTGCTTGAACCTCATTAACAACTTGGCAGGAAATTTGTGCAAGAGCATCTTTAATGACCGGCAGTCCCCCCAGCTGTTCAAATTGTACATCGACTGGTTTTTCCAGCTGCCCAGCAAAATTCATCGAAAGCACTTGTTGATCGTGCGACAAGATGTTAACGGCATATTTTTTTGATTGTTGAATTTTTTCCAGCATTTTCGCTTTTTCTCCAATGGAAATTAATACAAGCTTCGGATTTAAGGAAATGGACATAAAGGCATTTGCTGTCATTCCATGAATATCTCCGTTATGCTCCGTTGAAATGACCGTTACCCCTGTAGCAAATTTCCCCATCGCATTGCGAAACAAGCGATCGTCCATATCCACCATCTCCTTTCCTTTTATTTCTGAACAAGTTCTTTTTGTGGAGATACCCAAGTATCATTGAGCCAACCGTTTAGATCGTAATCATCCAAAGCGGAATCGACAAACGCTTTAAACCGGTCGGAATCTCCAGTTGCATCAGCAATTTTTAACGTCTCTAGACGGATGTTCTCATGGTTGCCCGCATAGTTGATTTCATAAAGCTCATGACGTCCGCCAAATTCCGTTCCGATCGCATCCCAAATCATTTTCATCAATTTCACCCGTTCTTTTGCATCAATGCCTGAACCGCGATAATAACGATCGAGATACGGACGCAGCTCCGGATTTAAAAAGTCGCTGGCACTGGAAGGCAATTGAATGAGGCCCCCCGCAACGATTTGTTCAAAGATTTGTTTGACACGCGGCCATACCATTGGAGCGAGCACACGGTAAGCAGCGCCGTACTGAAGGTTCGGAAGTGCAACGCCATTTTTCGTTTCACAATTGGCTGCCATTGCGGTAGAAAGAGCCCAAAACATATTGCGAAGGGCAATAACCTCACCGATATTTGCCTGAACCCCACGAAACTGCTTCGTACCTGCCGCCTCTGTCGCTTTCATTAATAAGCCGACCATAAAGTCAAGCTTGACGGCAAAACGCGTACAACCTTGGAATGTAAAGCGGTTTACAAATCCCGTTTCAACAAAAAACCCGTTTACTACGTTTACATTTTTGTAGGCAAGTACGTTCTCCCAAGGAATAAATACATTATCTAATACAATGACTGCATCGTTTTCATCAAAACGGCTGGAAAGCGGATAATCAAACGGAGAACCTAACGTTTTTGCGATTTGTTCATACGATTGACGGCTGATCATTTTTACGCCAGGCGCATTCATCGGTACAAAGAAGACGAGTGCATGGCTTTGATCACCATCTCCTAAATCTTGAGCTCCATAGTTAGAGACGAAGTTATAATGAGTTAGTGCAGCTGCCGTTCCCACCATTTTGGCACCGTTTACAATAATACCGTCATCCCGCTCTTTTACAGCGCGAACATAAACATCTTTATTTTCATGAAGAGGTTTTGAACGGTCGACCTGCGGATTAATAATCGTATGGTTAATAAACGGAACTTCTTTTGTTGTTTTTTTGTACCAATTTCGCGCATTGTCCTCAAAACCTTCGTAATAATCCGCAAACGCTTTCAAATGTGCTGTGAAAGAAGCTTTATAATCAGGGGTGCGCCCCATAAAGCCATAGCTCAGCTTGGCCCATTGTGCAATCGCATCTCTTGCTTCTAAAAGATCTTGAGCATTTTTTGGTTCTTTAAAAAATTTGTGAGTTGGATAGCCTTCTTCAGTAGTCGTCGTTAAAATTTTTCCCATCTGTTCATCATGAAGAGCATCATACATTCTTGCTATGGAGCGAGCAGAGTTTTCGTAGGCAGAATGTGTTGTAACATCATCAATCTTTTCTCCATTTAAATAAACAACCCTGTTATCTCTTAAACTTTCTAAATATTCCTTACCATTCATCATCTTTTATCACCTTCCTAAATGAAAATATAATGAACTGGTATTTCCTCTACAGTTCTATCATATAATTGATTTGAATTTTCAGACAATGACAGCGTTTGTTTAAAAATCATTGAAAACTAAACAATTGTTGTTGAAAATACACAAAAAAGACTGCCTCATTGCCAAACACCAGCATTGCGTCAAAATGACAACAAGCTGGTGATTTGAGCGTGAGACAGTCTTCTCAAATAATATTCATACATATCTTGGCTTCGATCGCTTCCGGTGAATAGTCTCCAGGCGTTTTTTATCATATAATGCTCATACATATCCCTGTCTAATGTACTGAAATGTTGTAATCACATTTCCCGCTGATCTTTCAATGACCTAGCAATGTGAACTTTCTTAATCCCTTGTGCTATCTGGGCATTGCTCTTTATTCCAACATGTTTGCGGCACCGCCGATAAGATCAGCGTTTCTTCTGCGCTGTCAGAAGCCGAATCGTCAGCAATCGGATCAAGTCACCGATCAGAAAGTGCTCTTTAAACTGCAAACGAACGACTCCCCGTTTTCAGGATTGTCCTTTCACATAAAAACCCCAGTCCGAGGCAGACTTTTTCAAAGCATCGTATTAAATGCATCGTTTTTTACTGTCTGCCTGTCGGGGATAATAGTATCGTACATCTTCATTATAAGTTCAATGTATTTATAACTTCCTTTACATCTGTTGTCGGCTGTTGGCAGGCAAAGTTTTCACATATATAAATAGTCGTTTCATTATTGATCATGCGATAATTTTTCGCAAATTCCGCAATTTGTGCAAATTGATTTGGATCTTCAGCAACTAACACTGAAAGTTCCATTGTATACGCCTGTTGAATACGATTCAATAATCTTTTCCTATTGCTGCAATCTTTCGGACCAATAATGACAACCTCTTTTTGCGGCAGCTGTTCCATCAAAAGCCTTTGCAAGAAAAACGTATGACCGCTTGGGTATTGCTCCACTTCTTCTTTAAAAATAGAATACATTTGCTGAACGCTTTCGTGTAAATCCAAATTGCCGGTCAGCCTGCTCAATTTCAAAAGCGCGAAGGCCGCAACGCTGTTTCCTGAAGGGAGCGCACCATCATAAATTTCCTTCTCCTTGACAAGCATTGCTTCACTGTCATGACCTGTGAAGAAAAATCCGCCATTTTCTTGATCCCAAAAAAGATCAATCATTTTGTCAGCAAGTTGTTTACCTTTATGCAAATAAGTTAAATCAAATGTCGCTTCATACATTTCGATATAGGCCCAAAGAAGGTATGCATAATCATCAATGAATGCCTGTTGTTTTACTTCGCCATCGCGATAGCGCACCATAACTCTTCCGTCTACAATTAAATGATTTTCAATAAAATCCAGCGCCTTTTTTGCCATTTCGATATATGCTTCCTGATCAAAAACAGCACCTGCTTTTGCTAGTGCAGCAATCATGAGAGCATTCCACGCGGTCAGCACTTTATCATCAACATGTGGAAACGGTCTTTCAATTCGTTTTTCAAAAAGCTTTTGTCTCGCCTGCTCCAATTGCTCTTTCAGCTCTTCCAGCCCCATTTGATAGGTAATTGCCGCTTTTTCTTCATTCGTATGAATAAGATTCGGGATATTTTTTCCTTCAAAGTTCCCTTCTTCAGTTATATCGTAAATATGACAAAACTGTTCGCCTAATTCCTGCCCGAGAATCTCTACCACTTCCTGTTTTGTCCATACGTAAAATTTCCCTTCCTCCCCCTCAGAATCTGCATCAATGGCAGAATAAAAAGCCCCTGATTCATTCCGCATATCCCGTCGGACAAATTCAATGATTTGTTCTGCAATTGTTTTAAATTGAGGGTTTTTGGTCACTTGATAGGCCTCGGAGAATGTATAAAGCAAAAGGGCATTATCGTACAGCATTTTTTCAAAATGCGGAACAAGCCACATGGCATCTGTCGAATATCTGGCAAATCCGAAGCCGATATGATCCCAAATCCCTCCCTTTGCCATTTGCACAAGCGTTTTATTCACAAAATAAAGAGCATTTTCATGTTTAGTCCATTCGTGATATTTCATTAAAAACATGAGCATGTGAGGAATGGGGAACTTTGGTGCCTGACCAAACCCTCCATAAATTGTGTCAAAATTGCTTGAAAGCTGATGAAACGTTTCATGAAGAACGCTTTGCTTCAACTCACCTTTCTTATTTCGACTGGCATTTTTATTTAAAACTTCCGTTATGCGTGCTGCTGTCTTTTCAATTTTTTCATGCTCTTTTTGATAAATTTCCGAAAGCTGCTGCAACACATCGATAAATCCCGGACGGCCAAAACGGCTTTGCTTAGGAAAATAAGTGCCTGCATAAAAAGGTTTTTGATCCGGTGTGATAAATACATTGAGCGGCCATCCGCCTTGCCCCGTGAGAATCTGGCATACCCTCATATATATGGAATCAATATCTGGTCGCTCCTCACGATCTACTTTTATAGCGACAAACCGTTCATTTAATATCTTTGCAACTTCTTCATCTTCAAAGCTTTCATGAGCCATGACATGGCACCAATGACATGTAGATATAAGCATCCTCACTTTCATCTTCATCTATTGACCCCGAAGGGTCAGGAATAGCCAATAGACACGAACACTGGCTTACCTTCCCTTTTGGCTCTTTGGAAAGCTTCAGGTCCCCACGGAAACCAATTAACTGGATTATGCGCATGTTGTAAAAGGTAAGGTGATTTTTCATGAATTAATCGATTCGTGTATTTTTTTTCATGTACTGACATCTCTCAACACTTCCTTTTGAATTTTTTTCATTATTTCATTATTGGTTCAAACTAAAAGGAATATTACCATACTTACTTCTAAATTTCACCTGAGAATATTCTGAAAATAATAACTTTTAATCAAGAACTTAGAATATCAAAAAAGCGCTGGTATCATCTTTGAAATTATTCAGAGGTGATACAAAGATGATTAATTTAACCAAAAAGCAAGAAAAGACTATAACATCAAAGTCTGGATACAAAATAAAAATCATTTCTAATAAACCAACTTTAAGTTCTATTAAAAATTTTTCTCTGGCTTTAAGTGCCTATTTAGAAAAGGAAAGTGATAAAAACCATGTATAACTATAATATTGGTGAAATAATAAACGCTCTTTCCATTGAATTTGTTGCTATTTATTTACGTAAAAGTAGAGATGATAAAAGTGAAGAGGATGTCCTTGCGAATCATCGTTTAGAACTAGTAGAATTAGCCCAAAAATATAATCTCAAATATGTAATTTATGAGGAAATTGGTACTAGTGACAGTATTGAATTTCGACCTGAATTAAAAAAACTGTTACGCGAAGTTAAAAACGGTGTATACGATGCCGTTTTAGTGATTCATCCTGATAGATTAGGACGTGGAGATTGGGCGGATGTAGGTGAAATCAGAAAAGCTTTTAAAGCTTCTAATACTGTCGTTATTACCCCACAAAAAGTCCTTGATTACAATGATGAGAACCAAGAATTGGCTAATGACATGGATGCATTAATGGCGAAACATGAATACCGTTTAATAAAGGGTAGGCTAAAAGCAGGAAAAATTAGGGGTGCAAAAAGAGGTAGATGGACAAACGGTGTACCCCCTTTTCCATACTTTTATGATAGAAATACAAAAAGTTTAGTAGTTGATGAGGCAAAACTCCCGATCTACAGAATGATGGTAGAAGAATATTTAAATGGAACGTCCTTAAAAGACATTGCTGTTAAAGTTAATAAAATGGGTATAAAAACAAACAGAGGTAAATATTGGTCCGAAGTTAAAGTTGAGCGTGTGATTTTTAGTGAGATTCATTTAGGGAGAATCATCTATGGAAAAACTAGTGGAAGTGGTCATAAAAATAAGCCCGCTAAACCTTTAGAAATTAAGGATAGAGATGAATGGATTATTGTTGAGAATTGCCATACAGCAATAAAAACTTTAGAAGAACACTCACGAATGTTAGCAATTAAAAATGCAAAACAGAAAATTCCAAAACGCGCTAGAAATGGTGTCTATGCCTTATCAGGACTAATAAAGTGTAGTAAATGCGGCTATTCGATGAGAATGAATTATAAGAAAACTGTAACCAAAGGGTTAAAGTGTTACGTGGTAAAGTGCCAGAAAACCGATCCATTTGGTAATCAATGTGGTCATCCCGGAATCGATGCTGATATCTTACTTGAAGCAATCGAAAACGAACTCTTACTATATTTAAATGAAATTAAATCTTTTGAGAACCCACAACCTTCTAATCAATACAAATTGGACGATTTACTTGCTGAGAAAAGAAAAGAACTAAAAAATGCGGAAGATGGTTTGAATAGAATTTATAAGTAAGCGTAAAATAGTCCACACCTACCTTTAGATGTGGACTATTGTTATGATTTATTTAGCTTTATTAGGAACACGACATTCTTCTGGAATTGTTGTGGACCAAGGAAGGAGTTGATCTAATTTTTCTTTGTCAGTCAGATTAATATTTGGAAGCTGTTCAAATAAATATTTAAGATAATTGAATGGGTTTAATCCGTTTTCCTTCGCAGTCTCCACAATGCTATAAATGATTGCGCTGGATTTAGCTCCCTTTATGGTATTGCTAAACAGCCAGTTTTTCCTCCCGATTACAAACGGTTTAATGGATCGTTCTGCGCGGTTGTTATCAATCTCTAAACGACCATCCTCTAAAAAAGCTACTAAACGGTCCCATTGATTACGACAATATTTAATGGCTTGCCCAAGTGCACTTTTTGGCAACACTCTTGGGGCTTGTTCATGAAGCCATGCCAAAAAAGCCTCCAATACCGGTTGGCTGCGTTCTAAACGTTTCTTATAACGCTCTTCAGGACTAACATCCTTTAAATCCCGTTCTATCGAGAAAAGTTGGTTACAGAATGCAAGACCTTCTTTGGCTTTTACGTGAGTAGTTTTAGCCGATTCAGGAAGAGCCTGCAAAGCTTCTGTGAATTTACGTCTGGCATGAGCCCAACAACCGACCAGACTGACATCAGGGATTCCGTTATAACCGGCATACCCGTCCACATGTAAATATCCACGGAAACCTTCCAAAAATCGTAAAGGATGCTTGGATGCACGGGTTCGCTGGTAGTCATACAAAACAATTGGAGGCCCCATTCGTCCTGTCCGATAAAGCCACATAAATGATTTGGAAGTCGCTCGTCGGTCAGGTTCTGAAAGAACCTGTAAGGTGGTCTCATCCGCATGGAGGATATCCTGATTCAATAGATGGTTACGCATTTGGTCGTAAACAGGACTCAACCAGGTGTCGGCTCCATACAAAATCCAATTGGATAAAGTTTGCCTGGAAATGAATATGCCAAATCGCTCCAGATGTTTTTCCTGGCGATACAAAGGCATACTTTCAACGTATTTCTGCGTCATCGTATAAGCCATTGACGATGGAGATGCCAGACTTCCCGGAAAAACAGGAGCCGGCATTTTCGCCGTGACAATAGGCGTTTCTATTTCATGGCGTTCACAATGACGACAACTATAAACATATTAGACATGCTTTTTCACTTTTACTTGTGCTGGAATAACTTCTATTTCTCTGCGTACTTGCGTACTCATTTCGTGTAGAGGTCCAGCGCAACACGAACAAACCTGTTCCTCAGCTGGCAAACGGTATTCCACCGTTTCAGTAGGCAGGTTTTCTAGTTTTTCATCTCGACGATTTCGCTTCTTCTTGCGTGTATATGTAATGGTTTCAATCGTCGGTTCTTCATCATCAGGATTTGCGGTAGCTTCAGCTTCATTGAAAAGGGACAGTTGGTCTGAATTGGTCTTCTCACTGGAAGAACCAAAACGACGTTGTTGACTTAACCGAAATTGCTCCTCATACCATTTTAGCTTCGCTTCCAAAGCTTCCTTTTCTATTTCAAGCTTTTCGTTACGCGCTTTATAGTATTCAATTGTTTCTTGAGTTTTCATGTCCATGTTTTTCATAGTTCCAGTATACGCAAAAGAATCCGGCTTGACCAGTCGGATTCTCAAGTTTTTTAATTTCATAGAATCGTGCGTGCTTTCACTGTGGGATGGGCTTGTTTTTGTTCGATGGATAAGCCATCTAATAACCAGCGTAGCTGACGAGGACTGATATCCATCGGCACTCCTTCTTGTTCAGATGGCCAGTTGAAAGTTCCTCTTTCTAATCTTCTATAATGGAGCCAAAACCCATTATTATCCCACTGTAGAATTTTAAGTTTATCCCTTTTCCGATTACAGAAAACAAATAAACAAGGGGAAAATGGATCCAAATCGAAGCATTCTTTGACGATGACTGCGAGACCATCAATCGATTTCCGGAGATCGGTGCTTCCACGTGCAAGGTACACTCGTTCAAAATTTGCGTTAGATATCATCGATTTTGAATCACACGCACTACATCGGAAAGTAGATTCAAATCGGTGCCTGGACGTACTTCGATGGACAGTGCACCGTAATGAATAAGGACAGATTCCTGACCCGTATGATGGGAGGAGATTTCTTGGACATCCACCGTCAACCATTTTGATTGATGCTCGTTCGTAGAAATTTCTTCCTCTCGAAACTTTCGAATCCAGTAGTACATCTGATGTATATTTACATCATTGATGCGAGACCACTCAGAAGCACTCAATCCACTTGTTTTCCAAGCATCATACCTGGATTTCCATTCTATTCTTTTGTCAGCATCATTCATAGCATAACCTCCAGCATTTTTTCTATGGAGATTATCTCATGTAACATTCACAACTAGAAGGTGCTGAGTATTTGACGCTTACAATCTAATGATCCAATATCTCGATTTTGATACTTTACAACAAACTCTGGAAAAGTCTCAAAGACCGAACATAACTCTAAGAAGTTCTTTCGAGCAAATTTCTCTTCTAACTCGTCTGATAAAAAATACACTCCATCCACAATTGATAAATAACCTACTTCAATTAAGCCATTTAAGAGTTGTCGGAAGCTATCTTTATTTATACTGCTGAAATTTAGATTTCCCTTTAGCAAAGTTAGCAGTTGCTTTTGAGTGGCACCTTGTTTTTCTCTAATAGTCGAAAAGATTTGTTGGATTAATACATGATAAGAATGAGTATAGAATCTTACAGATTCCACCCACTTTTCGCGAGCTAACTCTACTAAGGCAATGCTTCTTAACAAAGCTTCTCTGTCAATAGTTAGAAATTCATAATGAGCAGGCCTTCCCTCGTTATTACTTCGGGGATAACGGTTTTGGAGTTCTTTGGTGGACTATTGACGAATAGCCGATTTGTGAAATTTGTCACGAAGCGTAAAAATGGACCGGTCAATCCCAACTCGATGTTCCGGGAATTATAAAAAATAATATTATAAGCAAACCAATACACTTTATAAATGAGCGTAAAAACGGCAAGAAATTTCCTCCTTCCAAACAATGGATTTTAAACAAAAAAAATAAAGGTAACTATCCAGCTATATAAGTTCAAATGGGAAATTGCTAGTATTTCCCCAAAAAAAGCAACCAAATCGGTTGCCTGTTTCACATTATTGCTATTTTATTAGTATTCTTTGTCTTAGACAATATAATGACATTGGAATCATCAGTTTGTTTAAGGAGTTCGATTTCTTCCATTAATTTCATATTTTGTTCTTGTAAATTTTTCACTTGCATCTTCAATGATTTCAGTTCATTCAATTGATTTGTTGATTGAGTTGTGTGACAGTCCTTTTTCCCTCGTGTAAACATCCCTTTCATACAGAATAACATCATTAAAGGACATAATAAGTATATCAACCATTCCATATTTCCTGATCCCCTTTCATATAAATTGAAACCTCTTTCAGTAGGAGATCTCCTTCCTTTATATTACAAGTTCGTCCACGAATGAGGTTCTTTCGGTCGGTAATTCCTCGTTCGAAGATGCTTGAGGCTGTCCTACCGCCCATTAGAACAGGGCAACTTCGGTAAAAAGCCCTTCAAAAAAGAAGAACTTTTATCAATTTTTACACGATGGTTTTATTCAGCTTTATTATAAGATTCCATGAATTCTCCGCATGCCTTCATCATTTTTTGTCCTTGAGGAGAATTCATCGCTTCCATCATCTTCATCATACCGTTTCCATTCATCATGTTCGTCATACTATCTGACTTTTCCGCATAAGAAAACTGTCCGACTACTAACAATGCTGCCAGCGCAAATGAAGAAACAAATGCAATTTTCTTTTTCATTTATGATCCCCTCCCTTCGTTTTAAAACCATTATAGACAATAAATTTGATGAAAATATGGAGATTTGTCTATTCTCTAACATGTCTCATGCTATCTTACAAATGTACTTCAAATTTTTTGAAGAAATATAAAGACGACTCATCAATCTTTCAATAGCCGTTTTTTCTCTTCATATTCTTCTGCATCAATTTCTCCACGGGCAAGTCGCTCTTTGAGAATATTCAATGCATGATTTGATTTATTTTCAAATGGTTTCATGATTAACAAGATCATCCCATATATTGCAAATCCGATAATGATAATCCAAAATAACATATTTAACATCATACCCATGCTCATCATCATGGCTTCCTCCTATTCATTAGTGGTTGTTTGGCTATTCATCCCTTTTCCCTGTTTTGCTATTTGGATCCATTTTTCTCCAAAATTATCCGTTAAATAAATGTCTTTTTCAAACGTCGTGAAGACGATTTGCTTTTCATTGTTTGGATTTACCGCAATGTATCCAATAGCATCATCCTCACTTAAAGTTGGAATAGGGATGTTTTTTTTCTCTCCGGATTCCAGATTAATTTCCATCAAAGAAGGCTTATCAGTCATACCTCCGGCAAGAAGTTTCCCCTCTTTTGTGAAGGAAACGGATGTGACTGGAGTACCTTCTAGAATGTTATTAAAAGAATTGCCATAGTCCTTAGATAAATAAACCCCTCGATTTGTACTGATCACAACAATATTTTCTTTCTCTGGATGAACAGTAATAGCTGATGGTTGCCCTTCTAGTCCTTTCATATCGCTTTTTGTCCACGTTTTTGTTTCGTCTAACGAGTAGTACAATCCAGCGTCATCCATTCTTGAATTCGGTTCTGGGGTTAAAACATAAATGGCATGAGAATAATATCCAACCCCTATTCCGTGGAAGTCAACCTCCCCATATAAATCAAGCGTTTGCAAGGTTTTCCCCATATCTGTACTTTTCACTACACCGAGTGGATTTTTCATAGAAGAACCTGGAGCTGGATGTCCGCTGCTGTAAAACCCGTTATCAACCATAGAGAATCCCATATAATCATGTTTTTCTCCTTCTGGAATTTTCCACTTACCGTTTTTATAGACCTTCAATCCATCATGCGCCGGTACATAAATTTCAGTCCCATCATTCGTAAAACCTAACCCGTGAATATGCATAAAATCAATGTCCTCTTCTTCTCCTGTCCCATTTGTTAATGCAAATACTCCAGAAACAGCTAAGGCTAGTAAAGCTAAAACTGATACCCATCGGCTTAATTTTAACCATCTTTGCAGCTTGTCCCGTTTTAAGCGTCCTTCTTGTTTTTTCACATTAACAGTTTTTAATTGATTTCTGATTAGGAAAAATAAAATGATTCCTAACCCCAACAAAATCGACGACACAATAAAGCTATAATTTAACAAAGTAGCGGTCAACATCTCCCGTTGGTGTTCTTCTTCAGTACCATGCGCGAATACACCAACCGGAATCATAAATAATGCTGAGATCAAAAAAGTAAAAAGTTTTAACTTCAATCCTATTCTCCCCTTTTCTTATAAAGTAAAAGATAGAAAATTCCCGCAAGAAGAATGGGAACTCCCATCCATAGACAAATTTGAACAAACGTTTTCATATATACCCTTAATTCCGGCCGGAACATGAACGAACCGGACATCGTCAAACATAACAATCCAGCCATGATCAACAAAACAGGCACAATGATTTCAAATTTTTTCATTGGGCATCCCCCTTATAAATCGGGAATGTAAGTTCAAAGCTTGTCCCTCTTCCCACTTCACTACTTACATGTATAGTCCCATTTTGCAGTTTCACAAGTTGTTTGACGATTGCCAGTCCAAGCCCGGTACCCCCGAATTCTCTTGATCTTGATTTTTCCACACGATAAAATCGTTCAAATAAAAATGGAAGATCTTCTTTCGGTATCCCTATCCCCGTATCTTCAATCAAAATCTTTACTTTGTCTTGATCATAAGACAATTCTATTTTTATAAACCCTTTTTCTGTATAACGAATGGCGTTTTCGATTAAATTAATGACAATTTGCTCCATTCTTAAACCATCCGCATAAATACTCGGCAATTGATAAATTTTATGAAAATATAACTGTAACCCTTTCTCCTTTGCTTTCACTTTTGTTTTTAATACGGCATTTTCAATCACTTCAATCAGATCAATTTCCTCCAAATGTAATGGTAACTTTCCTTCCTCCATCTTTGCCAGTTCAAACAAGTCATTGACTAGCTTGGACATTCTATTGGCTTCTTGCTCGATAATTTGTATATACATTTCTTTTTCATCCTCTGTTTGATACTGTTGGTTTTTTAATGCTCTCGCATACCCTTCTAAATACGTAAGAGGAGTCCGCAATTCATGGGAAATGTTTGCAAAAAATTCCCGCTGGTTTGACCGGTACCTGTATAATTCAACGGCTAAATCATTAATCGCCTTGGCTAGGGAGCCAATTTCGTCTTTTGTTTCAACCAAAACTTTTGTATTTAAATCACCTTCAGCCATTTTGCGGGTTGCTCTTTCCATTTCTAAAAGTGGATTGGCTAACTTGCGTGATACAATAAAGGTAAAGCCAAGGGCTAAAAGAATGGCACCAATGCCAGCCCAAACAATTAAATTCCTTATTAGATGAATTGATTGATGTATCTCATCGATGGAAGCCAATACAAAAATTCCGCCGATAAAGCGATTTTGTGCAAAAATAGGTCTTCCAACGCTTAGAAAACGTTTATCTAAGATTTCATCGTAATATTCCTTTTCAATGACGGAATTTCTCCTTAAAAGAGAAATGTCATTTGCATCGATTCTTTCTCCTTTCGATAAGCTTGGGATCCCAGAGTTTGCAACAACGATACCTTGTTCGTCTACGATTACAATTTCCTGATCTATCATATCGGCAAGTAATTCAAACATACGGAGGATATTTTTATCCTCTAACGATGTGATGGAATTCGCATAACGATTGGATAAATCGTAAATTTGATCTTTCATTTTACTGTAATAAAAGCCAGAAAATATTTCATTGATAATAAAACCAAGTGGAAGCAAAATGGTTAACACAATGACTAGAATACTTGCCCCTAATTTTACAACGATACTATTCCATTTCATTGGTCTTCTTCAGGAGCTTGGAATTTATAGCCCATTCCCCAAACCGTTTTAATCGGATTAAAGGAAAGCCCGTTTTTTCTAAACTTTTCCCTTATATTTTTCACATGGGTATCAACTGTACGAATATCTAAAACGTCATGAACTCCCCATACCCGATCTAGTAACATATCCCTTGTAAATATCGTTTTTGGGTTTAACACTAATAGCAAGAGAATATCAAATTCTTTTGGTGTCAATTCTAATGGACGATCGTTTACAAAAACTTGTCTTTCATTTTGATCGATTTTTAAATCTGCAATCTTAATGATTCCTTCCGTTTGAATAGGATTGGAAGAAGCAGCTGAACGTCTTATTAGTGATGTTAGACTAAAAAGTAGACACAGATTATTATAGTAATAATAGACTGAAAAA
>ERZ1673814.44-NODE-44-length-34413-cov-26.428343_pt1 | contig 34413 bp, 36 predicted proteins | sample MGYA00580148_ERZ1673814 | MGnify/ENA primary metagenome ERZ1673814 (study PRJEB41219, sample SAMN04549629) | soil metagenome | isolation source: soil | place: USA: New Mexico, Bottomless Lake State Park, Lazy Lagoon | collected 2008-11-15 ... | reverse complement strand
ACGAATTGTTTTTCTCCACTTGCTTCATTTTAGGGACTTATCGGACAGCCCCTTTATCTGCATTTTATGTAAACTTAATTCAAAAAATAGTTGACATATATCCTTTCTTTTTTTACCATTTAAGTATTACAGAAAAGGGGGATTACGAAATGAGAATCGATTGGGTTGAATTAGCCGAAAACGTACTATTTGGACATAAAATAACTTATGAGGAAGCTGCTGCAATTTTGGACTGTCCTGATGAAGAATTGCTGCTTCTTCTGCATGGTGCTTACAAGATTCGAAAAGCATTTTACGGGAATAAAGTGAAGTTAAATATGATCATGAATGTAAAATCAGGATATTGTCCTGAAAACTGTTCCTACTGTTCCCAATCTTCCGTATCAACGGCTCCGATCAACAAATACCCGCTGCTTTCAAAAGAAGCCATTTTAGAGGGGGCCAAACGGGCACAAGAGTTGAAAGCTGGAACTTTCTGCATCGTTGCAAGCGGAAGAGGGCCGACAAACCATGAGGTAGAAAAAATATGCGAATCTGTACGCGAAATAAAAGATACATACAACTTGACGGTTTGCGCATGTTTAGGAATTTTAAAAGACGAACAGGCGGAACGATTGAAGGAAGCTGGTGTCAATCGATACAATCATAACTTGAACACATCAGAAAGATATCATGAACATATAGTCACTAGTCATACATATGAAGATCGCGTAAACACAGTTGACAAAGTCAAACGTGCAGGGATTTCTCCTTGCTCCGGTGTGATTATCGGGATGGGTGAATCGAAACAAGATGTTATTGAAATGGCTGCTGCTTTAAAGAAGATCGACGCAGATTCTATTCCGGTTAATTTTCTTCATCCTATTGAAGGAACTCCGTTGCAAGGAGAAAATAATCTTAATCCTCGATATTGTTTAAAGGTGCTTGCCTTATTCCGCTACATGCTGCCGACAAAAGAAATACGCATTTCCGGAGGAAGGGAAGTAAACTTGCGCTCGCTACAGCCTTTTGGGTTATATGCGGCTAATTCTATTTTTATCGGAGACTATTTAACAACTGAAGGACAGGAAATGTCAAAAGATCACGAAATGTTAAAAGATTTAGGCTTTGAGATTGACTTAAATCCGCTTCCAGAAACCGTTCAATAAGGAAACGGTGTCTTGGCATAATGGATCGTTGTTTTTTAATCAGTGGAGAATAAATATGGTCCATTCTATAAAACAATAAAAAATCTTTTTCCAGCTGCAGCTGAAGAAAGAGCATTTTTTCTCTTTAAAACCGCTCCATAAAAAGGCGGTTTTTTTATTTTCGAAAATTTATCAAAACGTTATAATGAAACAAGCAAATTTTTTAGGAAGGTGGAAATATGAGTTCTTTTTATCATTATTTGATGACGTTCAGACATCCTAAACCGAAGGACAAAATCAGCAAGTTTGCAAACGATGCTTATCTTGACCACAGCTTTCCGAAAAATTCAACTGATTATGATGAACTCAGCAATTACTTGGAATTAAATGGATCATATTTGGAAAACATGTCTGTTTTTGATGAAGCTTGGGAAAAATATGTTCAATTGATTGAACAAAAACATTGACTGAGCCTTCAAAATAGTCCGCCCAACTCAAACAAGTTGATGATGCATATAATGTGATAATCGAAAGAGTGATGGCATTAAAGGGGGTGCCTTCATACTGAAAAGAAAAAAACCGAAGTTCAATATTGGCGATCAAGTCGTTATTACTTTGTACGGTACTTTGGGGACGATTACAAACATCCATACGATGGACGAAGAGTTTTTATATGAAATCAATTACAGTGAAATTTTATATTTTGAACATTCATTACAGTTTTTATCAGAATATGATGGGACTGTGTTTGAGTCAGAAACGGTTGAAGTGGAACTGATGTTTGGAATTGGCGATCTTGTTTATGTGAAAGGCTATGGTGATGAAATTTTCAAAATTGTCGGGTACCGGACGGAATTGTGGAGGTATAAAGACGATGCGTGGGAGGAAGTGATTTATGAATTAGTGCGGGTGCGCGACGGGGAATGGATGGAATCATCTGCGGATGAATTAAAGCTGGCCGTTTCGAAAAAAGAAGCAGATCAACATTTGCAAAATATTCATATTATCCAACATATTGCTGGGATGGGCGCACAGAAAAATGCTTCTGCTCCGATGAACAGCCAAAAAAACGAAAAGAAAACAAAGCCTATGCAGCAGGAAATCATTGATTCCCTCCTTGATCTGTATAATGATTACAAAGGTCTTTACGATTTATTTGGGGATAAAAAATATAAGGAAATGATGGACGTTGTCATTCAATATTTGAAAAAAATGAGCCGCTTACCATGATCTTTTTTTGAAAAATTTTCTAATGAAAAAACTGCAATGGATGCCAAGTAATAGAAATAGAGGAATGGAAGATTACCAAGTCTTCCAATCTTTTTATTCAAAAAATTTTTTAAACTGAAACCAATACAGATTTTTTTCGTAAAAACAAGTAATACAAGAAGGAGGGAAAAGGTGTATGTTGAAAAAATTCATCAAATCGTTTTTAGGCCATCGCCCTTACCATTATTCCAGCAGCAGCCACTACCACAAAAAGCATTATCCTAAGTCAAAATACAAACATGATTCAACTTCTTACGGCCATCATTATTATAAAAGAAAACATCGCTCTGGGTTTGGATTCTTTTCCGGTTCGTATAGCAGCTGATGATGGAAGTTTGGAAAAAGTTTTGGAAGCCGTTTCCGCTTTGGGGTGAGCGGCTGCATAAACCAGGATCTGTTATCGAACGATACGTAGTCCAAAAATTTTTAGGAGTAGGGAGCTACGGAATCACGTATCTTGCAGAAGATTTGTCCACACATCAAAAAGTCGTTTTGAAGCAGCTCCGAAAGCGAAGAAAAACAATGGGTGAACGGCCTTTTCAAAAAGAAAGGGAAATATTGCAAAAATTAAGTCATCCTGCCGTTCCAGCTTTATACGCTGAAATCAATGATGGTAGCCATCAATATCTTGTCATGGAATACAAAGAAGGGCTAACATTTGAGCAATTAATCTTTCAATTTGGAAAAAAATATTCCGAAAAAGATGCTTTTCATTATTTAACAAAAATTCTCGAAGTTGTCCAGTATATACATGATCAAAACGTTGTCCACCGTGATTTAAGAATACCGAACATTCTTCTTTACAACGACAGTATTTCCATCATTGATTTTGGCTTGTCCCGTTTGATTACAGATGAAGAAGAGGAGAGTTTTCATAAATGGGAGCCGGAAAAGCAAAGGATGCGTAAAATTAGCTTTCAGACGGATTTTTATGCGCTGGGGCATTTCGTATTGTTTTTGCTTTATTCATCATTTGATCAAAAGGGAAAAAAAGAAAAAAGTTGGGAAGAGGAGCTAGATATTTCCGTAGAATCAAAGAATATTATAAAAAAGCTGTTTGGAATGGATGGTTCATACAAATCAGCAGAGGAGATTCTAGAGGATATTCAGAAAAATTCCGAAATAGGGGGAGAATAAATGTCTCTATTTAATAAAATTTTCGCGGGCATTGGGATTGGAGCGGCAAAAGTAGATACGAAGCTTACCTCCTCAACGTTCTATCCCGGCGAAGAGGTGAAAGGCATTGTTGTCATTAATGGAGGAAACGTTGAACAAAAAATTGACGAAATTTACTTGTCCGTTCTTACGCATTATATAAAAGAAGTAGATGAGCGTAGAGAGAAGAGGCAAGCAGAAATCGCTAAAATACAAATCAATAAACCTTTCGTCATACTGCCGAATGAAACGAAAGAAATTCCGTTTTCATTTCAGCTTCCGCTTGATACTCCAATTACTATCGGAGCATCCAAAGTATGGATTCATACCGGATTGGATATTAAAGGAGCGATCGATCCGAAAGATACGGACTATATCGACGTTGTTCCCGGCGGCTTAATGAAGGAAGTATTAAACAGTATAAACCGAATCGGATTTAAGCTCCTTCAAGTTGAAAATGAAGCAGCGCCATATCGTTTAAGAAAAAGGCTACCGTTCATTCAAGAGTTTGAATTTTATCCGACTTCCGGTCCATTTAGAGGCCGTTTAAAGGAGCTTGAAATTGTTTTCTATTCGATAGGCGAACACGATATTGAAATGATTATGGAAATTGATCGAAGAGCAAGAGGACTTTCCGGGTTTCTCGCCGAAGCGCTAGATTTGGATGAAAGCTACGTTCGAGTTCGTGTAAGCAGGCAGGACGTGCCGAATCTTGATAGCAAGCTTATCAATATCATTCGCCAATATAGCTGATAAACAAGGAAAGCCTAGTTTTTTGTATGAAAATTTTACAATCATGTCCAATTTCAAAGGGTGTTGTCATAAAATCCGACGGGGAATAGAATCAGTCGGTTATGGCGTAAGTCGGTGTATAACAAAGCTCTCATATTAGCGACAACGGAGAAGACTATTCCGTTTAGAAAAGCTGTCAAAGTAGCTGTGCTGTCAAATTACGCGGCATTTTTAACTAGCTAAATTTGATAAAATCGGACCAACCCAAAATGGGAGGAAAAGGGCGCATTAAGGCTGCGAAAATGGAAGGGGTGTTGGACAGCACATATCGTCACCCCTCTGCTTTTGCTGCTCAGAAACAGAAGCCAGCTATCAAAAATTTATGGCGATGAAGAACTTAAAAATCAAAGCTCTCTATGTGTATAAAGACGGAAGGGAATGTATCCAGTTCACACACTCTCTTGAAAAGATGAATGAACGGATTTATCAATGCGCGGCAACGAACGTAATTAAGTAAACTTCTTAACTTGAATAAGAAAATACCAACAACACGCAAAGGAAATTCTCCTCCACCTTATTAAAAGGCGGCCATCACTACTATTTAACATCAAAAAGAAGCATCATTCTTTTATTGCTTTGCTCGGTTAATTTTACTATTGTTCATGAACCCATAAATAGTTAAGAAAACAAAAAATATACATAAGACTGTAAAAGTGATGCTATAACCTATATTATGTTCGCTGTAATTGTCATAAGCAAACATCCCCAACACGATCGAATTGATCAACAAATTTAATAGTATGAATGGATGTATTTTTTTATCCACTGTTTTCCACCACCTCCCCAACTATCATTCTATCATAGGTTTCAGCAAAAATTGTTTCGAATATCAGCGATAATAAGAATAAGACGTTTTAAACGATTTGCGTTTTTCCTATTTTTTACTATACTAAGAAATACAACGAAACGAAGGGAGGAAAAAGCGATTCCCTTTCCCACTTTCGCTAAAAAGTGGCATATCTTCGCTGCCTTAGATGAATAAAACATATATATTTTTCATCCTGCTTTTTTATTTGATAACGAGTTCCTTTGCGATTAAAAATGAGACAGTTCGCCATGTTGACGATACAATTGTTCAATCAATCGAAGGGGTTCGAAATGATCCATTTACTTCCATTATGTTCTTTTTCACAGAAATTGGTTCATATCATATTCTTCTCCCTGTCACTATTTTCATAAGTATTTATTATATATTTCGAAAAAAATGGATCACGTTCATTATTCTTTACATAAATTTATACGGAGTTCGTTGGATGAATGAAATGATAAAAGAAATGGTGAAAAGAGAGCGCCCTGATTTTGATCGACTGACCGATATTTCCGGCTACAGTTTTCCAAGCGGTCATACGATGAATTCAACAGCTGTCTACGGTTTGATCGCTTATTTAATCAGCACCCGCATAAAAAAAGGAAAGTGGGTCGTTTTTGCTGTTTCCAGTATTTTATGTCTGTTGATTGGATTAAGCAGAATTTATTTGGGAGTTCACTATTTAACAGATGTTTTGGCGGGATTTGCGGTTGGATTGTGCTGGCTTATGTTTATCTTGACAATATCAGAAAAGGTTCGACAAAAGTAGTTGACATTCGCAGCAGGAATTCCCTCCATTGACAGCAAATAAGTTTGGAAAATTGTATTTGGAGGGGACAAGGTTGGCACTGAATCTTCTTAAATTGTCTAATCCATCGACCGATTATGATGTGACGATCTTTCAAACACCAAACATCGGGGAGAAAAAAGGGTATCGGCCCGTATACCGCTTAACTGTCCGTGCAAAAAATCATCAGGAAGTGCTCAAAAAAATTTTTCGGAAATTTAATATTTCGGAAGCGATCCCTCCGGATTATAACGGACGTTATATTTGGACAGGAGACATTGTTTTTATTGATGAAGGAAAAAATGGAACAAAGTATTATAAATTAGTGACCGGTGGGTGGGAAAAAATTCACCGCATTCACGTCCGGTGATTGGAGGATGCAAAATATGCTGCACGGATTCTCATGAAAAATCTGCTATGTTATGATAATATTACTTCAATTATTTTTAAATGAAGGGGCTTGATAACATGAGCATTCATATTGGTGCGAAAAAAGATGAGATTGCTGACAAAATATTGCTTCCCGGTGATCCCCTTCGGGCCAAATATATTGCGGAAACTTTTTTAGAAAATACTGTATGCTACAACAAAGTTCGAGGAATGTACGGTTTTACCGGAACTTACAAAGGAAAGCGCATCTCTGTCCAAGGAACAGGAATGGGGGTTCCATCGATTTCGATTTACATTCATGAACTCATGCAAGAGTACGATGTGCAAACGCTTATTCGCGTTGGCTCCTGCGGTTCCATTCAAAAAGACGTCCACATCAGAGACTGCATTTTAGCTATGAGCGCATCAACGAATTCCCAAATGAACCGCATAACGTTTGGCTCTGTTGATTATGCGCCTACCGCTAATTTTGATTTGTTGAAAAAAGCTTATGATGCTGCAGTATCAAAAGGAATCGACGTCAAAGTCGGAAGCGTGTTCACGACGGATTTATTCTATAATGATCAAGCGGAGCACGAAAAATGGGCTGAATACGGAATTTTGGCAATTGAAATGGAAACGGCTGCTCTTTATACACTTGCTGCGAAATTCGGCAGAAGAGCATTATCTGTTTTAACGGTCAGCGACCATGTCCTGACTGGGGAAGAAACATCTGCTGCCGAAAGGGAATCGACCTTTAACGAAATGGTTGAAATCGCTCTTGAAGCTGCTATACAGGAATAACACGGCATGTGCGGCGTCATGCCGCTTTTTATTTTTAAAAACATGTTCACAAAAAATGAAGGGAACGGCTTAGCTCCATTTATTACATCCACTCTCTTGTTTTAGAATTTGAAAGATCGTCATCTGCTCCTTTTATTGAACATTATGATAAGTTATAATGTAGGAACCGTTTTTCTTCTGTTTGGACAAGTGTTAAAATAGGAGTGAGAGATTATACAAGGTGGGAATTTTTATGCATAAAATCATCGCAGTCACGATTCTTGCAGCTTTGATGCTTGCCGGATGCTCAATGCCATTTGATAAGCTTCCCTTTTTTCATGGAAGCGACTATGTTGAAGAGAATGAACCGCAAGCAAAAACAGTAGAAAACAAAGAACTCGTCCAAACAACGGAAAAAACCGTCCAAACAGAACAAATTGATCCGGAATTTTTGCTTGAGGAGCAATATTTTAATGTCGTACAAACGGTTAACGGTCAACCCGTTATTCAAAATCCTGACAATATTTTAGTTCTTGTCAATAAAGATTTTTTCCTTCCTGTCGACTATAAACCAAATGATTTGACAGTGCCAAACATACAGTTTTCATTCGGGGACGCGGATGTTCCGAAGCGTTATTTGCGCAAGGAAGCAGCTGCGGCACTTGAACAGCTTTTTCTAGCTGCGAAAAAAGACGGCGTGATTCTTTTCGGAGCCTCAGGCTTTCGTTCGTACGATCGGCAGGTTGAGCTGTTTGAAGCAGAAAAAAAACAAAAAGGGGAGCAAAAAGCAGTTCAAGCAGTAGCAAAACCTGGTCAAAGTGAGCATCAGACAGGGTTATCTATTGATGTGACGAGTGAAAGTGTAGATTTTCAAATTACTGAAAAATTTGGGGAAACGAAGGAAGGAAAATGGCTTCAACAAAACGCCCATAAATTTGGCTATATTATCCGCTATCCGAAAGGGAAAGAAGCGATCACAAAATATAAGTATGAGCCTTGGCATATTCGCTACGTTGGAAAGAAAGCTGCAAAAGTCATATATGAAAATAATTTAACACTTGAAGAATATTTCCAAAAAGTAAAGAAAATTTAACCGAAGCTCTCCCGCTGAAGCGGGATTGATTTTTTCATAAACAAGAGATGAAGGATGAAAGAGCGTTGATTTAACGTTTTGACATGCCATTTCTTTGCCGACAGAAACACATAGATCGTTTGACGATATTGTAATTGTCGGACATAATGAAATGGATGGATTAAAGGGGGAGTTGTGTTGTATATTAAAAAACGAAATTTTTTCATCGCAATTGTACTGACGGTCATAATAACTTGCGGTTTTACGCTCACATTACTCAACTTTACGTCAGCATCTGAAAAAGAAAATGATAGTTTTGAGAAGCTTTATTCAGCATATGATACGTTAAAGCAAGAATATTATAAAAAAATAGATGATGAAAAATTGGTAGAAGGTGCTGTCAAAGGGATGGTAGAATCTCTCGACGACCCGTATACGTCATATATGGATTTGAAAGAATCAGAAGGATTTGAAGAAAATATATCTTCAAGCTTTGAAGGAATCGGTGCAGAAGTAACAGAGACGAACGGCTATATCATGATCGTCTCACCGATAAAAGGCTCGCCTGCCGAGAAAGCAGGGTTGAAGCCGAGAGATAAAATTTTAAAAGTTGACAATAAAAGTGTTGAAGGAATGTCTGTGAATGAAGCGGTATCTCTTATTCGTGGCGAAAAAGGAACGAAAGTAAGCCTTGAAATTGAACGGGATGGCGTCGGCACGCTGACCTTTACGATTACAAGAGATACGATTCCGATTGAAACAGTTTATAGTGAAGTAGTAGAAAATAAAATTGGAAAAATACAAATCACAAAATTTTCCGAGAACACTGGAAAAGAATTGGCAGATGCATTGACAGAGCTGAAGGAGAAAAAAGTAAAAGGAATTGTCCTCGATTTAAGACAAAATCCTGGGGGATTGATGGACCAAGCCATAACGATGTCAAATATGTTTGTTGACAAAGGCAAAAAGATTTTGCAAGTTGAAGCAAAAGACGGATCAAAGGATATTTATAAAGCGGAAAATCAACCAATCGTTGATGTACCGGTCGTAGTCATCACAGATAATGGAACAGCCAGCGCAGCCGAAATTATGGCCGCGGCTTTGAACGAATCGGAGGGAATTCCGATTGTAGGAGAAAAAACGTTCGGAAAAGGAACCGTTCAAAGCGCTAAAACGTTTGAAGACGGTTCGTCGATGAAATATACGATTGCCAAATGGCTGACACCTTCAGGCAAATGGATTCACGAAAAAGGAATAGAACCTCAATATAAAGTGACTTTGCCTGAATATGCTCATTTACCATATTTAAATCCGGAAAAAACGTTGCAGGAAGGCGACGTTTCAACAGAAGTGAAAACAGCTGAGAAAATGCTTCAAGCTTTAGGCTATAAAACAGATGTGGATGGATATTTTGATAAAGCATTAAAAAATACTGTTGTTGCTTTCCAAAGAGACCATCAATTAAAACAAACGGGGAAAATCTCACAAGATACGACAATCAAACTGATGGATTTAGTAAGAGAAAAAATTGAAAAAAATGATACCCAAATGAAAAAAGCAATTGAAGTATTGAAATCGAAGATGGAATAAAATTGACAGCAGCGGCTTGGTCTTCCGGCCGCCTTCTTTATTTTCAGATTTGTTCAAGCATATTGTTGACATTGAAAGGACTTTATTTAGGGAAAGTCCTGTTGCAAAATCTTTACTTAACTGATTTTTTCTATACGATGAAGAAAGAGGGAATGATTGCTAATACAACTAAGGCATCCAAATATATGTAAAGTGATCGCAAATAAAAAAGGGCAAGTGACAAATATTTTGCTTTTAAATTCTTGCCTACCTTTTAAAAAATTTAATAATCATAGACCTCCCTATCGTTCTGCCATTTTCATTTCATTTTTGTTGAGCTTTCATATAATGAGGCGAACGTTCGCTTCGATATTTTTGAATGGTGTTAAGAAAAGGGATTAAAGTAAAATGCGGAATCGGATTTGTCTGCATTTCATCTTCAGTTTCAGGAATATGTTGAAGATCCCTTTTGGCAGTGCGGAGTTTATCCATACGAAAATTGGATGAGTGGAGGCTGGTTAACAAAACCGGCCTCATTTTACTCAGATGGGAAAAGATCAATTTCCGTATAATGATGATCTTTTAATTTCACGAATTTAATTTCAAGAATTCCGTCAGAAAAAACGGCTTTTGTCCCTTTTCTTTTCACAGGTGCAGGAAATACAAATTTTTTTTGTTGATTTTTTTCCGGATAATTCATAAGATGCAAATGGTGTTGGTTATGTTGGATTTTTATCATTTTTTTTAAATCATCATTCATCGGAAGTTTAATATAGATAAATTCATCTGTCTCATAAAATTCAGGTGAAGGAGGAGCTTCTTTATGATTCATAATAGGAAAAGGACTGGTGAATGGGAATTGCTCCGTATAGTGTGAACCAAACGCTTGCTTCATTACTTCCTGAATATATTGTTCAATATGTCCGGCATTCATGTTTTTCCAAAGATTCATTGCTCACACATCCCTCTTCGACCCTAATTGTTACATTGTAATATATGACTGCTGCGGAAAGATCGTTCAAAACAATTTCTTGGAAAAAGCGATCGAAACAGAATATAATGTGTGATATGGGAAGGAAGATGATCTAGCATGAGATCAGGAATCATGTATATTAGTCTATCTTATATTTTATGGGGGATATTCCCTATTTATTGGAAAGTATTAGACCATGTGTCATCTGAGGAAATTTTGGCTCATCGAATCATATGGTCTTTTGTTTTTGTGTTGCTGTTGCTTTTGTTCCAAAAACGATTTGCTGATTTTTTATATGAGTGCACCAAAATCATTAAATCACCCAAGATTTTGTTAACGTTGGCTCTTTCATCCTTCTTAATCAGCGCCAATTGGTTTGTTTATATTTGGGCGGTGAATCATGACCGTGTACTTGAGACAAGTCTTGGTTATTACATAAATCCATTGGTGAGCGTACTATTAGGCATGATCTTTTTGCATGAAAAATTAAACAAAGGGCAGCAGACCGCGTTTTTGTTTGCGGCTTTCGGAGTGCTCATATCAACTGTCCATTATGGCCATGTCCCGTGGACATCGCTTATTCTTGCGAGTACATTCGGGTTTTATGGACTGGCTAAAAAAGTGATAAAATTAGATTCTGCTTTTGGTCTGGCGCTTGAAACGTTTGTTGTGTTTCCAATTGGAATCATTTATGTGCTATACTTAGAATCGTTAGGAAGCAGTGTTTTTTTTGAATGGGATGCATCGACCAACTTTCTTCTAATGGGAACAGGCGTCATTACGGCGATCCCTTTATTGCTGTTTGCGAAAGGTACGCCTAAAATTCCGATGTATTTTCTCGGAGTCTTGCAATATATTGCGCCAACGATCACTTTTTTTCTCGGCGTTTTTCTTTACCACGAGCCGTTTACTGTTGTAGAATTGATCACCTTTGTTTGCATTTGGACAGGCATCATCATTTTTACAATGAGTGAACCTTCTTTCAAAACGATATGGAAGACTAGACTCTCAAAGTAACCTCAAGCAAGCAGGTTCCTCGAGGTGAATAAATGTGAATGATAACGAACTTCTTCATGCATACAGAAAACTTTGGTCAAACCGAACTCTTTCAGTAGGGTCAGATGAGAAAAAAACGTTGGAAGAGGCGATTAAAAAAGAACTCCTCGATGAAATGACTCACCCTAGAGTAAGAAAAAGTCCAGATAAAAAATTACTAGATGCGCTGAAACGCATTATAGCAGCCGACATTTCACCGGAAGAGAAGCTTGAATTAATCAGCAAGCATATGGAGATGTATGAGAAAATCTTAACAAAATAAAGAAGGTGGAAGCTTTGAAACCGATTGATCCGATAAGGGTTCAAAAAATCATTGATTCTTTTTTACATAAAGAGGTGTATATTCATCTTGAAACGACAACCGGTGCTTATACTTCACACCACAATCAAAACAGCATGACTATTGTCGCGTTTGTCCGAAATGCAAAAATTACATTTTCACAAGGTAAAATAAAAGGAACAGGACCATACCGTGTCGGATTAAAAACAAAGGAAGGCTGGGTGTATGCTGAAGGTCTTACCGATTATACCGTTGATGAACAAAATCGCCTTCTCATGGCCGGCCACGATCGAGATGGAAAGCTTGCCATTGCATTACAAATTAGTGAAACTCCATTTTCTTAAAAAGGAGAGAGGAATAAATGGAAGAGAGGTTATTAGTGATCCTGCCTCATCCCGACGATGAATCGTTCGGAGCAGCAGGACTGATCGCTTTAAAACGGAAAGCAAACGTACCTGTCACGTATGCTTGCTGCACTTTAGGCGAAATGGGGCGCAGCATGGGAAAGCCTTTAATCGCCAATAGGGAGACATTAAAAGATATTCGAAAAAAAGAATTGGAGCAGGTCGCAAAAATTTTAAATATAAACGATTTACGAATGCTCGGCTATCGGGATAAAACGTTGGAATTTGAAGATGAAGAAAAATTGGCAGACCACTTTGAACAGATCATCCGGGAAGTCAAACCGACCCTTCTTGTCACATTTTATCCCGGTTATGCTGTTCATCCAGATCACAACGCTTGCGGCGAGGCGGTTATTCGTGCGGTGAAACGCTTGAAAAGGGAGGAGCGTCCAACCGTTTATTGCATAGCTTTTTCAAACGATCGATTTGAACATATAGGCGAGCCGGATGTAGAAATCGATATATCTGAAGTTGCAGATATAAAAATACAGGCATTGAAGGCTCATCGATCACAAACTTATTCCATCGTAGAAAAAATAGAAGAAGGAGGAAAAGACCTCCCTCAATTTCAACAATTTTTTCATAAAGAAACGTTCTGGATTTACCCATTTGATGATGAAAAATAAACGATCGAATAGGCTGCTTTGAAAATATTTACAATACAGGTCTATCATCCTCTTTTTTGAAAAAATGATGAATTTTATCTTATAATATAGTAAAATATGAAGAAAGTTGTCGATATAATAAGTAAGAAATTTTATTGTACGATAAACGAACATAGGATGTCTCATATGAGGAGGAAAGGCTGTATGAAGAAAAAAGTGTTGGGATTAACGACATCCGCGGTTCTTGGATCTTCCGTTTTCGCAGGAGTCGCTTCCGCTGAAACGATTCGAGTAGAAGCCGGGGATACTCTTTGGGGAATCTCGCAAAGATATAATACTACTGTTGTAAAGTTAAAAGAAGCAAATAGACTTACAAGCGATACAATATACATAGGTCAGGTTTTAAATATTCCTTCAGAAGCATCGTCTTCTCCGAAAGCGAAAGTAACTACTAATAATCAAACAGAGGCGGCTCCTAAACAAACTGGTTCGACATACACAGTGAAAAAAGGTGATACGTTATGGGGCATTGCCAAAAACAACGGAACGTCTGTCAGCGAATTAAAAAGGCTGAACGGATTAACCAGCGATTTAATTTATCCTGGCCAAGTGTTAAAACTATCTGGATCCAGCCAAGCTGTATCTAGCGAAAAGGTTAGCGCCAAAGAACAGGTGCAGGCGCCCAAACAAACCTCACAAACTTCAAATAAAGCAAGTTCACAAAATACATATACCGTCCAAAAAGGCGACTCTCTATGGAAAATTTCTGTAAAATTTAAATTAACCGTCAATCAATTAAAAGCTGCGAATAACCTTTCATCTGACGTTATTTACCCCGGCCAAGTATTGAAGCTGTCAGGCTCTTCAGCCGATAGTGCACGTCAAGTGAATTCCGGCACAAAAACGAATTCTGATTCATCTACTCAAAACGGCAAAGTTTTAGTAATGATTCGAGAAGCCAAAAAATTAGTTGGAGTTCCGTACAGATGGGGCGGAAATACGCCATCTGGTTTTGACTGCAGCGGATTTGTTTACTATGTATTAAACAAAGTGACATCCGTTTCTCGGTTAAGTACAGCCGGTTATTGGAACATGATGAAACCAGTAAGTTCACCAGATGTCGGAGACTTTGTATATTTTTCAACATATAAAGAAGGTCCTTCCCACATGGGAATCTATCTTGGAAATGGGGATTTCATTCATGCCGGATCAAGTGGCGTGCAAATATCGAATTTAAACCAAAAATATTGGAACGATCGATATTTAGGAGCCAGATCTTATTTTTAAAATTATATTTTGCGAGAATGAGAAACATGAAGCAATCAGCCGTTTGTTGGCTGATTGCTTTTTTAATCGGAAGAATGATAGAATCGTCTAATTTGCCGATACATCCATCTTACTGGAGATTTTGTATGTGTATGAAATTTAGGATTGTTTAAAATTTTCCGGCATTATTGACAAGAAATATCAATTGTATATAAAAATTTATATTTTACAACGAATTCAGCAAATGATCAGGGTCAAATCAATCGCTTGCAAATAATAAAACGAGTGACTTGCGGACGAGCTGGATTATTTTTGTTAGAGAAACAGGTGCTTTATCGATTGTGATAACTATTGCGAAATAACAAATATAAACTTGTTTTCAACCCTTACTCGTTTTTATAAAAAAATTCGTAAGAACCATATTTAAAATCATTTTTAAACAAAAGATCGAAGTCATCACGAGAAACCATGTCTTCTATCTACAACAATCATCTGGTAGACCGATTGATCATCCCTTGAAAGCAATGGTTGGATTTAAAAAAAATCTATACGAAAAAATCTTGTCTCAATCGAGGTGCAAATAGATATTGTTTTTGCACAAAAATTGTTTTATAATCATTATGGAATTAAATAAATAGCATCCTCATTCACCCGATAAGGTAGAGGTTGCGGCTTTTATGAGTACTGCGAACGAGATGCAGAGAACATTGAAGACTTCGCTGGAAAGGGAAAGCCGCCGAAGTTCGCACATTTCTCTGGATGTGCGGACTGGGGTTGCCACCGAACAGGGGCAGCACTGTCACGGTTTGCCTGAAGAATAGCAGCCGTGGAGCGCTATCTTCACGGAAGGGTTGATACGGGTAATGTTTGTATTGCCGCCGAATCACCTTCGGCGGCTTTTTTGGTGCGCCCAGCATGGGTGTAATCTCTAGGGTGAAAGTCCCGAGCTGCAAAGGCAGAAGAGCAGTTAGCTTAACAGAAGGGGATGGTGCGGCTATTTTGCCTTGGCAGATACGCCAAGTAAGTTCAAAGAATTTGGCGAATGGATCAGACGAAGACTTCGAATGTGTTTATGGAAAGAGTGGAAAACGCCGAAAACAAAAATTCGGAAACTCAGAGGATTAAGTGTTCAAACGCATAAGCCATTCGAGTGGGGTAATACGCAAGAAATACTGTCGGATTGCCTGCAGTCCCATTCTACACAAAACCCTCGACAACTCCTACTGGAGTCGACAAGGGTTAAGAAGTCTATTCGAAAGATATCAATTTCTGCGTCATCTTAATTGAACCGCCGTATACTGAACGGTACGTACGGTGGTGTGAGAGGTCGGGGGTTAGTCACCCACTCCTACTCGATTATCACCCGGCTCCTTTCCATGACAAAGAAAAAAGGAGCGATGAAAACAATGGAAAGCGTTATTAAAAAGAAGGAAACAGCTACGACCGCCCATTCTTCGCCTAACCAGCTTCGACGCAAGCTAAAAACAAGGCATTTAACGATGATTTCTCTTGGTGGGACGATTGGCACTGGATTGTTTTTAGCCAGCGGTGGAGCAATTCATACTGCTGGGCCGGGCGGAGCGCTGGTAGCGTATATTGCAATTGGTATAATGGTGTATTTTTTGATGACCAGTCTTGCAGAAATGGCAGCTTATATGCCAGTTACTGGAACGTTTAGTACGTATGCAACTAAGTTTGTCGATCCTGCGCTCGGATTTGCTCTAGGATGGAATTACTGGTACAACTGGGCCATTACGATTGCCGCAGAGCTCTCTGCTGTGACTATAATTATGAAATTTTGGTTTCCTGATAGTCCTTCACTTTTATGGAGCGCTTTATGCTTAGTGGTTATGTTTCTGCTTAATTATTTATCCGTAAAAGGATTTGGCGAAGCAGAATATTGGTTTTCGCTCATTAAAGTAGTAACAGTCATTATTTTTCTTATTGTCAGCTTTTTAATAATTGTAGGTATTATGGGTGGTGAAGCGGTTGGATTTAAAAACTTCACCATCGGCGACGCTCCATTCCATGGTGGTTTCATGGCGACTCTCGGCATTTTTATGGCGGCGGGTTTTTCTTTCCAAGGAACAGAGCTGCTTGGAGTTGCAGCAGGTGAAAGCGAGGATCCGAAACGTAACATTCCTCGCGCCATTCGGCAAGTATTTTGGCGCATTTTGCTATTTTATATATTGGCTATTTTAGCAATCGGACTTCTTATTCCATATACGAATGAAAATCTAGCGAATAGCGATGTTACGGTCAGCCCGTTTACTCTCGTTTTTGACAAAGCTGGCATTGCGTTCGCTGCATCCGTTATGAATGCTGTCATTTTAACAGCGGTTTTATCAGCTGGAAACTCTGGTATGTATGCGTCTACTCGGATGCTTTGGGGGCTAGCAAAAGAGGGGAAAGCGCCAAAATTTCTGGCTAAGTTGAATCGCCGGGGAGTCCCTGTTAATGCATTACTGGTTACTGCTTCATTAGGAACACTTGCTTTCTTGGCTTCGTTTTTTGGGGATGGGATCGTCTATGTATGGTTATTAAATGCTTCTGGTATGTCGGGGTTCATTGCATGGCTTGGCATTGCAATCAGTCACTATCGTTTCCGCAAAGCGTATGTTGCGCAAGGGAGAGATCTCCGTGATCTTCCTTACAAAGCAAAATGGTTTCCATTCGGACCGCTGTTCGCTCTGGTACTTTGCGCGGTCGTCATTTTGGGACAGAACTACAGGGCCTTCATGGGAGAATCAATCGACTGGTACGGTATTCTCGTTTCTTACATTGGATTGCCATTGTTTTTAGCAGTTTGGTTTGGCTATAAAATCGTGAAAAAGACAAAGGTCGTTCCTCTCGATGAATGTGAATTAGACTAAAAAGCCGCTTGAAAAGACGCATTAGTATCCAAAATCTGCACGCTCGGTGTTCAATGGATTTTGTATGCCATCACAACGACGAAAACGCTCGTATGGTGCAGGACAAGTGTAAACGAATGATGGTCCAATCAGAAAAGCCGCTCTTTCTTGATACGGAGCGGCATTCATCAGTTAAAGGGAAAGCTTCAACTTTTCCATCAAATGATTTGTTCTTTTTATTCCGTAATTAAGATTGTCTGTTCAGAGCTCCCAACATTCAGAGATGGGGGAATGGCGGAAAGGCGTCTTTCATTTGGTAAGATAGAAAACGATTGGATTGAATCCATTCCTCCCTATATAGATGTAACTTGACATGTTAACATCTGTATGGATATGTAGCTTGGACCGTTTTTCGACGGTCTGAAAATAGGTGTCTTTTCTTAATGTTGCCAAAATGTTAAATGATACATTTGAATTACAAGATCTATATATATAATTTTAACTAAGCTACTGGTATGCGAAAGTTGAGTTCAATATAAATAAATTTCTATATAATTTATTGATTTATAGGGGGCTGTCTAATAAGTCGATTTTTGGGCTTATAGACGCCCCTTTAACTTTTTTTAAAACGTTGATATATTCATGCTTATGATTTGATGGATTTTGACTTTCTGGACAATCCCAGTAGCACAAACCACGTCTATGGTTTGTGCTGTCTGTAAAAATTATAATATTTTAAATTCAAAAGAATCTTAAAAATTAATGTGTTAAAAAAGGATATGATATAGTTATGTAGTGAAACAATATAAAAAAGAACGTGATGATTAGAAAGGAAATTTTTATGATGTCTTTAGAGCTTCATTTGCCAAAAGAAATAATAAATGTAATTGAATCTCGCAAAAAGCGGGTGCATTCTGATCAAGATCAAAGATTAATTGGACAAGGCGGTTTTTTGTCTGACGATCCAGTCATTTTGTATGATGCGCTGGTGGCATTGGCCCTTGGAAAAAATGTTTTGTTAAAAGGACCGACCGGTGCTGGGAAAACGAAACTTGCTGAAACGCTGTCATCATTTTTTTCTCAGCCGATGCACAGCATTAACTGTTCAGTTGATCTTGATGCCGAAGCATTGCTTGGATATAAAACGATTGTCAATTCCAGCAATCAAACAGCCATTGAGTTTGTCGAAGGACCTGTTATTCAGGCGATGAAAAAAGGGCATTTTTTATATATAGATGAAATCAATATGGCGAAACCTGAGACATTGCCAATTTTAAATGGGGTGCTAGATTACCGGAGGCGGATCACGAATCCATTTACACAAGAGGTTGTGACGGCGAAAGAGGGATTTGGTGTCATCGCAGCTATTAACGAAGGGTATGTAGGGACGGTTCCGTTAAACGAAGCGTTGAAAAACCGATTCGTCGTGATTGATGTTCCATATGTACAAAATGAAAAGTTAAAACAAGTGCTCACTGAGCAGTCTTCTTTAAAAGATGAAAAGCTGATAGAAAAGTTTCTCACATTATCCAGCGACATTATTACACAAGTAAAAATCGGGAAGGTTTCGGAAGAAGCAGCTTCCATCCGGGCTTTGATCGATGCCTGCGATTTGTCGGTTTATTTGCCCCCTTTAAGAGCGATTGAACGGGCCATTGCAGCAAAATTGGATGATGAGCTGGAAAAAAGAGCGATCATGAACATTGCAGAAACCGTTTTTGAGTGAGGGAAATCCGATGCATTATATAAAATTTAATGATGAAATCATAGATTCAATGTTAATGATGGAGCTGTCCGACTTAGCGCAAACATTGACAAAACGAAGAGATATCGATATCGCTTTTGCCGTTCAGTCTTACTTTCATCCAGCAGAACAAAAAATTTATATCAGCCATTTTTGGAACGATCGTGCGGAAGAAGACAAGCTTGCAGGATTTAAATCAGACATTTATTTGCGCGCAATTGGCAGCTATTATTATACGGATTTTCATCAAATTGCTGCATTTCATGATCTCGTTCGGACATTACATCATCAAAAATTTGCAAAACAGCTGTTGATGCTGCTTGAAGATGTCCGGATTGAAGAACTGGTTAAACGCGATCGTCCCGGGACAAAGCGCTATTTCCGCAAGCGGCTGAATATTTATAAGAAATATTACCGTGATCAGCTGAAAGCAAGCCTTGATCGGGGATTTGCAACCGATGCGCTCTTTGCGGCCCTGTATGAAATGGCTACGGCCACATCACCTGTTTTGAATGTACCAGAAATAAGCGTCCAAATAGATGAACTGCTGCCTTTCGTGAAGGAACAAGTGATGAACGTATACGATGCAAATAGCACGAAAGAAGTTTCCGATATTGTCCTGAAGACGATGGGGCTGTTGGATGAAGTGTTGAAAAAAGATTTGATCCATACTTATTTCATTTTGCCTGATTTATCGGAAAAAGATCTCCATACCTTGACTTTTGACGACATGAAACGAAAAGACCGGCTTCAAAATCAGGATGCACTGGATAATGTAAAAAAGGGTGATGAAGATCTTCATGATGAAAAAATGGCTATATGGCATCGTGAAACATCCACACCGACGAAAAGCTTTTTGCAATTTGATTTAGAACAAGGAACGCAAACGAATTTAATAGATGAACATGCAAGGCAAACTGAGACGGGAGATCAGGCGCTTGTGATTGTGGAAGGTTCAGCTAGACAGACTCAAAACAATTATTATGACGAAGTAAATGCTGATGAAAAGCTGCAAAAAGAAGCAGAGCAAGAAATACAACAACAACTCGGGAAGGAAAACAAGCATGCAAAAGCATATTTCCTGACGGCAAACATGCCAAAGGAAGCAGAAAAATCTGCGTATGAAAAGGAATTGCAGCAATTGATCGTGTACAAAAAACGTTTGCAGCGAATCATTCAAAAAACGCTTGAACATAAAAAGACATATCCAAAACAAGATGAACATTTCGGCAGATTGAATAAAAAGCTGTTGCGTCTATGGACGGATGAAAACCCGAAGCTTTTTTTCAAAAAAAGGAATCCTGCGAATGATCTTGACGGGGTGTTTACACTGCTCGTCGACTGCTCTGCATCCATGCACGACAAAATGGAAGAAACAAAACGAGGCATCATTTTGTTTCATGAAACGTTAAAGTCCGTTCGGGTTCCACATCAAATTGTCGGTTTTTGGGAAGACTCGGCAAACAGTACAGAAAACAACCAGCCGAACTATTTCAAAAAAGTAATCAACTTCGAAACTTCACTTAGCTCCAGCTCAGGACCAGAAATCATGCAGCTTTTGCCTGAAGAAGATAACCGCGACGGTTTTGCGATCCGGCATATGACAAACGAACTGCTTGCAAGAAAAGAGAAGCAAAAATTTCTTCTTGTTTTTTCAGACGGTGAGCCTGCTGCCTACGGATATGATCAAAACGGAATTGTCGATACACATGAAGCCGTAATGAATGCTCGAAAGCACGGTATAGAGGTGCTGAACATATTTTTATCCGCCGGAGCAGTTGAAGAAAGCAAAAGAAAGGTAATGAAAACGATTTATGGAAAACACAGCATCATGGTGCAAAATATCACAGAACTCCCGGACGTCTTGTTCCCTCTTTTGAAAAAATTGCTGCAAAAAACAATCGAATAAACCGCCAAAACATGGCAGAATACAACATGTATTCAAAAAATCAAGAAAATTATTATATAAAGATGCTAATTTTTAAGTAAATACTATTGGTCAATCTGATGAATAGTGTTAAAATAGCGGTGGAAGCGGTTATTTAAAAAAATATAGCTTGCTTCTTGTGGGATGGTGATGAGAATTTAAAAAATTTTTTGTGGGGAAACAAAGCAGAAGAATTCTAATGATTAGTGATCATTGGGGGTTTTTAAGAAAATGGAAGAAACTTCGTCAAATTTAAAAATCGCATGGCGTGATTTTCACGGACCTAATTTAGGGTATGTCATGGACTTATATGAGCAATATTTAGAAGATCCGAATTCTGTTGATGAAGAATTAAGAAACATGTTTGATGCTTGGGGGGCTCCTGAGGCTCTAACTGAACAATCTTATGTAAACTCCTCATCCACTGTAAGCAGAAATTTGTCTTATACGTTTGAAAAGCTGCAAAAAGTAGCAGCTGCTGTAAGGTTTGCAGAGGATATTCGGACATTTGGACATTTGGATGCTTCTATTTATCCTATGGGGATAAAACATAACGAAGAAGATGTTTTGAATGAATCAAGATACGGTCTGACGAAAGAGGACTTAATTGAAATACCGGCCAAATTGTTGAGTCCGTATACTCCTGATCATGTACACAACGGGTACGAAGCGATCCAATATTTAAAAGATGTTTATTCAAAATCGATTGCATTTGAATTTCAGCATGTCCACAATTTTGAAGAGCATGAATGGCTCAACGAAATGGTGGAATCTGGGAAAATTTTCAAAACACTTTCAAAAGAGAAACGCATTTCTCTTTTGAAGCGATTAACAGAAGTTGAAGGATTTGAATCTTTTCTCCATAAAACATTTGTCGGCCAAAAGAGATTCTCCATTGAAGGTGTTGATATGCTCGTTCCGATGCTTGATGAGCTGATTTCTGAAGCTGTGAAAAGCGGAACGACAAATATAAACATCGGAATGGCGCATCGGGGCCGACTAAGCGTGTTGGCTCATGTGTTAGGAAAGCCATTTGAGCTTATTTTCTCTGAGTTCCAGCATGCACCGAACAAAGAATTGGTTCCGTCTGAAGGTTCAATCGGAATCAACTACGGCTGGACCGGAGATGTGAAATATCATTTAGGTGCGGACAGAAAAATTAAAGATCATAATGTTGTTCGTGCACGACTCACGCTAGCGAACAACCCTAGCCATCTAGAGTTTGTGGATCCGATTGTGGAAGGGTATACACGTGCAGCCCAAGATAATCGTAATGTGCGCGGATATCCTGAACAAGATATTCACAAATCCATGGCTGTGCTGATTCACGGCGATGCAGCATTCCCTGGCGAGGGAGTCGTGGCAGAAACTCTTAACCTTAGTCAGTTAAACGGTTACAAAACCGGAGGAACAATCCACATTATCGCCAATAATATGATCGGATTTACGACGGAAAGCCATGATTCTCGATCAACAAAATATGCCAGCGACCTAGCCAAGGGCTTCGAAATTCCGATCGTTCATGTGAATGCGGATGATCCAGAAGCATGTTTGGCAGCTGTTTATATTGCCATTTTGTATCGCAATAAATTCCATAAAGATTTCTTAATTGATTTAATCGGATACCGCCGTTACGGGCATAACGAAATGGATGAGCCTATGGCGACAAATCCGTTGCTTTATGAAAAAATTAAGAAACATGAAACAATTTGCAAATTATATGCTAAACAGCTTGAAAGCGATGGAATTATTTCCTTAGAAGACGCAAGAAAGTTTGAACAAGAAGTGCAGGATCGGCTGAAAAAAGCATACGATAAAGTTCCAAAAAACGAACACCAAGAAGAGGAAATTCATATTCCAGAAACGGTCAGCCATGGTCTGCCCAAAATCGACACGACTGTGCCGGTGGATGTCCTTGACAAAATTAACAAGGAATTAATTACGTTCCCAGAAGGATTCACCGTTTTTAATAAATTGCAAAAAATTCTAGAACGCAGGGCAAAAGTATATGAAGAAGAAAGAAAAGTAGATTGGTCGCTTGCAGAAGCGTTCGCTTTTGCGACAATCTTGAGAGATGGAACTCCGCTTAGAATTACTGGACAAGATTCGGAACGCGGGACTTTTGCTCATAGACATTTAGTCTTGCACGATGTGAAAACAGGCAAAACCTTCTCGCCGCTGCATCGTTTGTCGGATGTTCAAGCATCGTTTGCGATTCATAACAGCCCGTTGTCTGAAGTTTCTGTATTGGGATTTGAATACGGATATAACGTATTTTCTCCGGAAACGCTTGTCATTTGGGAAGCACAATTCGGTGATTTTGCAAACGTTGCACAAGTCATATTCGATCAATTTATTTCAGCCGGCAGGGCAAAATGGGGACAAAAATCTGGACTCGTCATGTTGCTGCCGCATGGATATGAAGGCCAGGGACCGGAACATTCCAGCGGGCGTTTGGAACGGTACTTGACCCTTGCTGCAGAAAACAATTGGACGGTGGCAAATGTAACGACTGCTGCTCAATATTTTCATTTGCTAAGAAGACAAGCAGCGATTTTAACAAAAGAAGAAGTGCGTCCGCTCATCATTATGACGCCAAAAAGCTTGCTGCGTAATCCAAATACGGTTTCCGACGTTACAGAGCTGACTGAAGGTCAATTTCAACCGGTTATTGAACAGCCTGGTTTAGGTCAAAATAAAGAAAAAGTAAAACGTTTAATTTTGTGCACTGGCAAAATATCGATAGAATTGGCGAATGGTCTGCAAAAATTAGATCAAAAAGATTTTCTTCATATTGTACGGGTGGAGGAAATTTATCCGTTCCCTGAAGAAGAAATTAAAGAGATTATAGAAAGATACCCTAACTTGCAGGAAATCGTCTGGGTGCAAGAAGAGCCGAAGAATATGGGATCGTGGATTTTCACATATCCGCAATTAAAATCTATTGTGGGTGATAAGCTCGCTGTTAAATATATTGGACGTCCAAGACGGTCAAGCCCTGCAGAAGGAGACCCGACAATTCACAAAAAAGAGCAGAGCCGAATCATAACAGAAGCGCTTACATGGAATGAATGAGGAGGAAATTTAAAAAATGGCTGAAATTAAAGTTCCAGAACTAGCAGAATCCATTTTAGAAGGTACAATTTCTCAATGGTTGAAAAAACCTGGCGATAAAATTGAAAAAGGCGAATACATTCTTGAGCTGGAAACCGATAAGGTCAATGTTGAAATTACTGCTGAACATGCCGGTGTTTTAAAAGAAGTATTTAAAAATGAGGGCGATGTTGTCGAAGTTGGCGAAGTCATCGGAATCATCGATGAAGGCGCAAGTGAAGCTCCACAGGCAAGCAGCCCTCAGCCAGAACAAAAAGTAGAAGCCGCTCCAGAGCAAAATCGAGAGGAGCAAACAGTTCAAGTGGAATCGGAAGAACAGTCTGCAGGCAAACCGCGCCCAATCGCAACACCTGCAGCAAGAAAGCTTGCACGTGAAAAAGGAATCGACTTATCGGCCGTACCGACGGCTGATCCGCTCGGTCGTGTTCGCAAACAAGATATTGCATATTATGAAGCGCCAAAAGCGGAAGAAAAAGCCCCTAATAAACCAAAACCAGAACCGCAAGAAACACAAAAGGCAACGGTTGCAGATCAGAAGCCTGTGGAACGGATCAGAATGTCCCGCAGAAGACAAACCATTGCCAAACGTCTAAAAGAAGTTCAAAATACAGCAGCTATGCTGACAACCTTTAATGAAGTGGATATGACAGCCGTTATGAACATCCGCAAACGGAGAAAAGATCAATTTTTTGAGGAGCATGATGTTCGTTTAGGCTTTATGTCCTTCTTTACAAAAGCAGTTGTCGCAGCCTTGAAAAAATTCCCTCTACTGAATGCGGAAATTCAAGGCGATGAAATTGTGTTGAAAAAATATTATGATATTGGAGTAGCTGTTTCTACAGATGAAGGTTTGGTTGTTCCTGTTGTAAGAGATGCAGATCGCTTAACATTTGCTCAAATCGAGCAAGAAATTGCCGATCTTGCAGCAAAAGCGAGAGAAAATAAACTTGCGCTTTCGGATCTGCAAGGAGGAACATTTACAATAACTAACGGCGGTATTTTCGGATCTTTATTGTCAACACCGATTTTAAATGGACCTCAAGTCGGTATTTTAGGGATGCATAAAATCCAGCTTCGCCCAGTTGCGATTGACGAAGAGCGCATTGAAAACCGTCCGATGATGTATATTGCTTTATCATATGACCACCGTATTATTGACGGAAAAGAAGCTGTCAGCTTCTTGGCAACTGTCAAAAAGCTGTTGGAGGATCCAGAGCAGCTGCTGCTGGAAGGGTAAATCACTAATGAAGGAAGAACGCATTCCGCGTTCTTCTTTTCATATGAAAACGAGCGATTGAAGGAGTGGCAAACATGAATCATCTATCATGGAAAAACAAAAAAGCGAATAAAAAAGTTGTATGTTTACATACAAATGCAAAAAAGTATATGGTAAATAATGTATTGACACCTGGACAAACTTATGATGTCTTGAACGAAACGGAAGAGTATTATTTTATTATCGACAATTCCGGAAAAGTAGGCGGGTTTTACAAAGAATATTTTGAAGAAGCAAAATAGCTAATCATCCCTTTATTTTTTCTTTCCTTTTTGAGAGGAGGTGTTGTTCGTGTTCGTTTATACTGAAGAGGATATTCGCAACATTGACAATCTGGCAGAAAAAAATGGCCTTTCTTCTATTGTGTTGATGGAAAACGCCGGGCGCTCTTTATTTCAAAAGCTTGTTTCGTACGTAAAAAAAGATGATCGCATTTTAATATTGTCCGGTAAAGGCAACAACGGCGGAGATGGAATTGTTTTGGCCAGATATTTAAAACAAAACGGCTACCATGCCGATCTTTCTTTTCCGCTTGGGGCACCGAAAAGTGAAGCAGCGAAGCATCATTTCGCTTTTTATAAAAACAGCGGTTTTCTCGAAACAGCCGAATATGAACAAAATCATTACCAAGTCATCGTTGACGCTTTGCTGGGGGTCGGTGCAAGGCATCCGCTAAGAGATGATGTGAAAAACATCATTGAATGGATTAATGGACAAAACGCTTTTGTCGTTTCCGTTGATGTTCCTTCAGGAGTTTTATCCGACTCCGGAGAAGCGCCAATAGCGGTTAAAGCAAACGTCACCATCAGCATCCACGGATATAAGCGATCAGCCTTTTTGCTGCCTTCTTCATCTTTTTACGGAAAAAAGGAAGTTGTGTCCATCGGCCTGAAGGAAGAAGGGAAATGGAAGGTCTGGACAGAAAAAGATGTGAAGCAAACATGGCCGAACCATCCGTCTTTTTCCCATAAAGGCACTTTTGGAACAGGCTATTTAATTGCTGGCTCCGACGAAATGCCGGGAAGTGTGCTTCTTGCTGCGAAGGGAGCTATGAGGGCAGGAATTGGCAAGCTTGTGATCGGCACAACACCATTTGTAGCCGGTGCCATCGCCGGGCAAATTCCTGAAGCAACTTATTTTTTTGAAGGTCTTATAAAAGCAGGAGATGGTGAATTCCCGGAAAAGCTGTCAGTATGTGCAATTGGACCAGGTATCGTTCCTGGAGAAGAGACCGAAAAAGCCATTCAATCCATCTTACAAAACGATTGGCCTGTTGTGCTGGATGCCGGTGCGTTACATAAACGCACATATCCGAAAAATAGACAACATCCTATTGTGTTAACACCGCATCCGGGTGAATTTAGCCGTTTAATCGATCAGCCGATCAGCTATATACAAAAGAACAGAATCGAAGCTGCTTCTAAATTTGCCGTTGAAGAAAATGTCATTGTGGTTTTAAAAGGCCAATATACAGTGATTGCATTTCCGGATGGAACAGGAATGATCAATCCAACTGGAAACATTGCTTTGGGCAAAGGCGGAAGCGGAGATGCATTAACGGGAATCATCGCTGCTTTTTTGTCCTATTATGAGAACAAAAAAGCAGCTGTGGCAAATGCAGTCTATTTACACGGTTTATGTGCAGATCTGTTTGTAAAAACGAAAGGTGTAAGATCAATGCTTGCGGGCGATATTCCAGACATTTTGCCGGAAGTGATGAAACGATTCGAATAGCCTTATCAATATGGCTTCCAAATGACTTTTTTTGCAGTTTGAAATCTTTGTTCCACTTCTGGCCAGTTGACGATTTTCCAAAAATTATCGATATATTTTTGCCGATCGTTTTTATATTGCAAGTAGTATGCATGCTCCCAAACATCTAATACAAGAAGAGGAATGACATCCCATTGGCTTAAGTTTTGATGCTTTTCCGCCTGCAATATTTCCAATCTTCTTGAACGGGGGGACCATACTAATATCGCCCAGCCTCCGCCTTCGACTGCTTTTGCAGCTTCGCTGAAATGCTTTTTAAATGCTTGAAAGCTTCCAAATGAATTTTTGATCGCTTCCTTTAATTCACCTTTTGGCTCGCCCCCGCCTTTTGGGTTCATGACATTCCAAAAAATTGTATGCAAATAGTGGCCTGCCCCATTGAAAGCTGCTTCCCGTTCCCAATGTTTAATCAATGAAAAATCTCCTGTTCTCCGTGCTTTTTCCATTTCGATTTCCGCCTTGTTTAAACCGTCTACATAGCTTTGATGGTGTTTCAAGTGGTGAAGCCTCATGATTTCTTCTGAAATATACGGCTCAAGCGCATTGTATCGATAGGGAAGAGGAGGGAGCTTATGTTGTCCTATCGGCACAGCCAAAGACCGGTCATCTTCACCTTCAATAAATGATCTGAATTCATCATACAATTGATTCGCCTGTTCATAAAGTTCGCTTTCTGAAACGGACTCGGCTTTGTCCAGCTCTGTTTTGAAACGGATTATTTTTTCCTCGAATTCGCTTGCAAAAGGGTGTTCTGAAATGATGTTTCCATAAAGATCATCACACCATTTTTTTAATTCATTAATATACGATTCACTCAAGACAACAAAATCCTCCTTTTCATTCAATCGTCCAGAATACTATATGAAGCAATTTGAAAAAGGGTGAACTAAAAGAAGCGCGTCTTTTTTTAGATGGAAGAGGGGAGCTCCTTAAAGCGGTTTTTCACCAATTAAAAACGGATGATTTTTTGAAGACGTGCATTTTTTATATGAGAGGAGAGGCTGGATGGGAAGAAATTTGTTTGTAAATTGTTATTAAAAAAGAGCAGCTGCCTGAATTATGTATGAAAAATGCCATGCATATCAATGCAAAATAAAATCAGGGGATTGTCCCAAAAGGATACATCCATTGGAATTCAATAATCAAGAAATGCTGATATATCAGCATTACTGAACATGAAAAGGGGATCCAATACCGTGAAATCAACTATTGGACAGCCCCTTAAGTCAATCTGCCCAAACATCGTTCATTTAACAGTATACTTTTCATCTTTTCAAATAAGCACGTCAGCTTCTTTAGCTTTTTTGGGAACTAATAGACAAACTCTATTTTAATGACAGAAGTAAGTACATTCAAATTTCATTTTAACAGCAAATACTACTTCTTGATTAGATCTGCCATCATAACAAAAATTTTATCATCATACGCATTTTCATCCTGCTTTAAAATGTCGTCTATATATCTTGGTATTCCTTTACAAAAGCTTTAACAAAGTCCGTGAAATGACAATCCAGTACTTTTTGTTTGCTTGAATCATAATACAACAATCAATAAACAGACGATTTTGGGATTTTTTTAATGTAATATTTTAAAGCATTCTCATGAGTTTCTACGGTCCCTTGAACTATTTTTCATTACTGAATTTGATCAAGTAATCTCCGATATCTAATAAAAGACCATCACGGAATGTTGTTTTTGTCCATTTTCAACAATATACATATATAATCTTTTGTAGAAATAAAAGGATAGCTCAAAAGGAGCATCTTTTGTATCCTCATATTCTTCAATCTCAAATAATAGCTTCATCTGTCTATACACCATTTAAATTCATTTTGTTTACTATTTTTACAGATTTCATATATGATAAATTACTTGATTTATCCCGTTACTTGGTTTTCCTTTAAAGATTTCATAATCCTCTTCATTTCTGTTTTTGAAAGATTTTTAGAAACAATGTTCATTTTATATCGCGATTTTCCCTGTAATTCCTTTTTGATGCTGTGCGTCCTTTCATTTATGTAAAAAGCAGAGAAGACAACGCTTTTTTCAATTTAAAGCCGAACAGGGAAGGGGGGTTCTGCTGTATTATGGACAATTACTGTTTCTGTTGTTTTTCACAGAGGAAATGCCCGAGCTTTTCTCAATGCAGAAAGTACTAAAGCAGGCGGAACTCAACCTTTTAGGAGAAGTTCTCGACAACTGGAAAGCCCCACAGAAATCATTTCTGTGGGGCTTAGATATTGTTTTTTAGACAGGCGCTATTCTGAATTATATATTTTAATTTAAGCTAATCCACACGCTTTTTACTTCTGTATAGTTGTTCAAAGCATATGAACCCATTTCGCGACCGATACCTGATTGTTTGTATCCGCCAAACGGAGAGGCTGCGTCAAATACATTATAACAGTTGACCCAAACAGTTCCTGCTCTCAAGCGATTGGCGACATAGTGAGCGTTGGCCACATCTCTCGTCCATAAACCGGCCGCTAAGCCGTATTCGCTGTTGTTTGCCCGATCAATAACTTCATCTAAATCTTCAAAAGGCAATGCAGCAATGACCGGACCGAATATTTCCTCTTTGGCAATTGTCATTTTATCTTCAACATCAGCAAAAATTGTAGGAGTGACAAAATACCCTTTTTCAGATGGCGTAGATCCGCCGGTCACAACTTCTGCGCCTTCTTCAATTCCTTTTTCAATATAATTCAACACTCTTGACTGCTGCTCTTCAGATACGAGCGGCCCCATTTCCGTTTCCGGATTCAGGCCAAAGCCTTGGCGGATATTTTTGGCATGGGAGGCCATATCTGCTAATACATTATCGTAATGTTTTTTCTGAATAAACACACGAGAACCTGCACAGCATACTTGACCTTGATTAAACATTACACCGTTTAATGCACCTGGAATCGCTTTTGACAGATCAGCATCCGGCAAAATAATATTCGGCGATTTGCCTCCTAATTCCAGCGTAACTCGCTTCAGTGAACGTGCGGCATTTTTCATTATCAGCTTGCCGACTTCCGTCGATCCGGTAAAAGCAATTTTATCTACCAGAGGATGATCAACAATCGCTTGCCCAGCTGTTTCCCCAAAGCCCGGTACTATGTTGATAACCCCAGGTGGGAAACCTGCTTCTTCAATAAGCTCTGCTAAATAAAGGGCTGAAAGTGGAGTTTGTTCTGCAGGCTTCAAAACGACTGTACAACCAGTTGCAAGAGCGGCACCAAGTTTCCACATTGCCATTAGAAGCGGGAAGTTCCATGGAATAATCTGGCCGACAACACCAACAGGTTCATGTCTTGTATAATTGAAAAATGGTCCGTTGACAGGAATGGTCTGCCCGACTATTTTTGTAGACCATCCGGCATAGTAACGCAAGTGTTCAATGGCTAATGGAATATCTGCATTTCTAGTTTCCCGGATCGGTTTTCCGTTATCCAGCGTTTCCAGCTGAGCTAGTTCTTCTTTGTTTTCTTCCAGCAAATCCGCCAGTTTGTACAATAATCGGCTTCGTTCAGCAGCTGATATTTTGGACCATGGCCCGCTGTCAAAAGCAGCTCTTGCCGCACGGACAGCACGGTCAATATCTTCTTTGTCCGCTTCATAAACCGTTGCAAGAGTTTCTCCAGTTGCTGGATTAGGAGTGTCGAACGTTTTGCCGGAAACGCTTTCGACAAATTCACCATTAATGTACAACTTTTTTTTCCCTTTTAGAAACTCCGCTACTTTCCCTTCAACATTAGCGATTAATTGACTCATCGATCATCCTCCTAATTTTTTTTTTCGTTGTGTAAACTCTGGATGAACGAAATACAGTTTTATAATAAAGGAAAATTCAGAATATTTCAACCCATTTTTTAAAAATTACCAAAAATCTCCTGACCAACAACTGCTGGATGGCCGCAGAAAACTTAAGAAAACAACTTTATTTCAGTCATCAAGACAAACTATTTAAGAATAATCGTATAAAGAGAAATGAACTTCAAAGAGGTGATGACAATGAATGAGAAGCATCAAAAATCTTTTACGACCGTAAAATCATATCGTCCTTTTCATAGCAGATATGATCCATGTAAACCAATCGGTGTCAAATACTATTCCACACCGCCAAACCTTTTCCTCGGTTTTCAGCCGCCGAACTTGCAGCAATTTTCCGCAAAAGAAGCATTAAAAAAAGGGACTCTTTGGCGATTTTTTTATGACTATTACGAAAATCCGTATGAGAAAAAAGGGAGGTAGCCAAAATGAAGGAGCTTCCTCAAGAGTACTATCAGCTCCTTGAAGAAATTCAAGCGGCTGATTTCGTGCTTGTTGAATTATCGCTTTATCTAGACACTCATCCAAATGATATAGAAGCAATCCAGCAATTTAACCAATATGCCCAATACTCAAAACAATTGAAGCAAATGTTTGAATCAAAATTCGGTGCGCTGCAGCAATTTGGAAACAGCTTTTCAGACGCGAACTGGAGCTGGGGAACGATGCCGTGGCCATGGCAAGTATAGCTTTAATCCGTTTAACTATACTCATACGATGAAAGGAGAAAGAACATGTGGTTTTATGAAAAAAAACTACAATATCCTGTCAGGGTGAGTACGTGCAACCCAAAACTTGCAAAATATTTAATTGAACAATACGGCGGAGCAGATGGAGAACTTGCTGCCGCCCTTCGCTATTTGAATCAAAGATACACGATCCCCGACAAAGTAGTAGGACTTTTAACGGATATTGGAACAGAAGAATTTGCTCATTTGGAGATGATCGCAACAATGGTGTATAAATTGACGAAAGATGCGACACCGGAACAATTAAAGGAAGCAGGACTAGGCGAGCATTATGTCAATCATGACAGCGCCTTGTTTTATAACAACGCTGCTGGAACTCCGTGGACTGCGACTTATATTCAAGCAAAAGGGGATCCGATAGCTGATTTGTATGAGGATATAGCTGCCGAGGAAAAAGCAAGAGCTACTTATCAATGGATTATCGATATGTCAGATGATCCAGACTTAAATGACGGATTAAGATTTTTGCGCCAAAGAGAAATTGTTCATTCGCAACGTTTTCGAGAGGCGGTGGAAATTTTAAAAGAAGAACGTGATCGTAAAAAGTTTTTTTAAGAAGTTCAAGGAGCATCCAATCAGACGTACTTTCATCTATTGGATGCTCCTTTTATGTTTCAGGCAGAACATTGTTGGTAATATCCAAGATTGACAGCATTGATCGAATTTTTTTACTCTCTTTCTTTTAAAATAATACAAACAGCTGTACAATCGATCAATTGAAGCTGTTCACGTACAAAAATAGTGTATTTTGCATTACTTAATCCATTTTCTTTAGCCCATGAATAAAATTCAAAATCATATCCTCCTCCTTAATATTTATGAAGACATAGTATTTTCTACTTCTACTATGTCTATCCCAATTTTATCCTTGATATATCATCTAGGTTAGAAAAGAATGGCACACCCTAAAAATAAAAATGCAACAAAAAAGGATAAAAGTAACTCTCCTCCTTGAAAAATGGACACATTACTTAAATGGTTATTTATAACATACTGTATGGAAAATACACAGCTATCTATGCAAAAGAAAACTCAAAAATGTAAGTGATCCAGTTAGGTATTATGAGCGATGCTGCGAGTCCTTTAATAATTACCATAAATCTGAGCATATAAACGAGTGCTACTGCACTTACCAATAAAGAAAAATGTATAAGTCTGACCGAGAGCTATAATTTACATAGTCTCCTAAGAAATGATTAACTCCTAAAGAAACAAAGTAAATGATTAGGCTAGGAACAGCCATAGCAAAGAATAAACAAAAGCCTATAAGGAACATTCCTGTTAGAAGTTTTTTCGGGGACTTGAATAAAAAAGCCCTCTTGGTATGATTCGGGGGTGTCAATCGGATTAATTGCCCCCTAATTTGGATACCAAGGAGGACTATACATGAGTTCTATCTCAAACAAGAAGATTAATCAAGTCACCGATCAAACGCTCATCGTTGGCATGGATATCGCGAAAAAGAAGCATTATGCCTGCTTTGTGGATGAGCGAGGGAGGGTGTTAAAAAAGCCGTTTCCCGTTCTGCAATCGAAAGAAGGATTGGAATGGTTGTACCAGTGCATCGTGAAAGCGATGGAGGAAGTTGAAAAAACGGAAGTGATCGTTGGCATCGAGCCAACGGGACATTATTGGCTCAATCTCGCTTACTTTCTTGACGAGAAGGGCATTCCTCTCGTGATGACAAACCCGATGCACGTGAAGCGCTCCAAAGAGCTAGACAACAATCTTCCAACCAAGGCTTTATAAGTCCAAGACACTGCCCCTTGAGTTTGAAAATCTCCATTAACATTAGCGACTGTTCTAGCAGGGTCAATTTTTATAGAGATTGATTGGTTTTGAATAGCTTTTGGACTCCTTTATGAACTGTTTCATCAGGCTTTGACTACTATTTACTCGAGCTATCCTCGTAAATGCTGTTTTTTTAGGAATTTTTTTGTTTTTCATTCTGCTATATGAAAGAATGATTCAAACAGTATTTGTATGTTAGTAAAATCGCGGAAAAAGAAGGCTGGAAATCAAGGTGAAACTGTTCCTTAGAAAGCCCAAAAAGAAAAATGAACTTCCTATAACCGAGCATACAAAATTTATGCTTCACGGCTGCCGCACTCTAAAACTACTGTATTCAGTTGTTCATTCCTTTTTAAAATGATCTTTTGATTTGAAAAATCAGTTAAATCAGCATCCGTTGAATGAGTGGCATAAATTAAAATTGCCTTGTTTTGCATGACGTAATTTTTCAAATAATCGAGAATAACTTTTCTTGACCTAATATCGAAATTGACAAAAGGTTCATCAAGGAGAATCAAATTAGGCGAAGATAGAAGTGCTAAAATTAAAGATAGTTTTTGTTTCGTTCCTAAAGACAGTTCGCGTGTAAGGGTATTTTTATATTTGTAGAGTCCAATTTTTTCTATAAGACCTTCTAGAGACGAATCTAATCTTTCCCCATTCAGGAAGGATAAGATCATATCAATTGTTTCAGCCGGTGTTAAATAATCGTATAAAAATGGTGTATTGCCAATTAAGGAGACTTCTTTTATATACTTTTGAAAATCGTCCTTTAATGAAATATTGTTTAACTTGATGTCCCCATCGAATGTTGTCATTCCACCGATGATATTCAACAACGTTGATTTGCCTATTCCATTTTCACCAAGTAATTCAACAATGCTCATGTTATCTATTTTTAAGTTAATCCCGTCAAAAATGTAGGCTGATTCACCATATCTTTTTTTTATATTGATCAATTCAAGCATGTTTTACCTCTCTTTTGTCAGAAAATTATATAATAACTGTAGATGAGCAAATTCACTAACATAAATTTACATCCGAACAAAAAAG
>ERZ1673814.6-NODE-6-length-99724-cov-28.746511_pt1 | contig 99724 bp, 88 predicted proteins | sample MGYA00580148_ERZ1673814 | MGnify/ENA primary metagenome ERZ1673814 (study PRJEB41219, sample SAMN04549629) | soil metagenome | isolation source: soil | place: USA: New Mexico, Bottomless Lake State Park, Lazy Lagoon | collected 2008-11-15 ... | reverse complement strand
TCTCCTTTTTTGTTCGGATGTAAATTTATGTTAGTGAATTTGCTCATCTACAGTACTTAAAATAAATAGTAACTGATCAACAAATAAAACGTACTTTTAGCACATCCCAAATCCGTTTTAAATTAAACATATTAAGATTAGCAGCACAGACTACGGCCAAGTCTGTGCTGCTATTTTTGTACGCCCGGCAGAGTGTAATAATCTCTAGGGTGAAAGCCCCGAGCCGTGAAGGCAGAAGTAACGGTACGTATGGTGGTGTGAGAGGGCGGGGGTTAGTCACCACATCCTACTCGATTAGTAGAAGCGTTGAAAAGGTCATGAGCCCCGGAACCATAAGTTTGTTGTACAAATTCATTCGATGGGGTATAGAGCAGGATCATTTAGAAAGAGCCTTGCCTTTTTAGCATTCGTTCCTAAGTGCTTTTTCTCAGTTTATTGATGAATTGCTCAGACAAAATGTTGAAGGAAAGAATATGGTCCATATACACTTCACCGATTAGTTGTATCTCTTCATTTTCATGCTGTAAAGAATATGGGAGAGTTTTTTCTATTAATGGTATATGTTTTTCTGGTTCTTGAACAATGGTGTTCCATGCACGTATGATCAGCTCTAAGTCTTCACTGAACAGTGCGCTTTCCAATTTTTCCGTCGGTAACGGCTCTGATAATAGGGGCATTTCATCCACGAATTGTTTTGAATAAAGTCCTTCTAAAAATTTTTCAAAGTTTTCAGCTAGCTCCTCTGTATTTGCACCAAGATAAAATATTTTCTGAGTTTCAAGGTGAAGGACAATATTTCCATTGGTACAAACTGCAATCGGGATGACGCTGCCTTCTAATTTCAATTCCTCAAGAGATAAAAAGCGGTCGATTTCTATAGCTTCCTTTTCCGTTAAAAAATACATTTTCTCCGCTTCTCCTTCGTGTAAAGCGGTCACGAAAGACGCATACTGATCCGGCAGTTTGTAAGGAAGACTATGTCTCTCTTTTTTTGCTTTATGGCGGCTATGATTTTCCTTCTCAAATTCCTGATTGTGGTGAAAAATTTGTGTTTTATAAAAATGGGTAATGGAGAATTGTTTTGCAGCTACCTTCCATTCCGTCATCGGATTGTCAAATAAAACACTTAAGATGAAGCTTTTGTTATTAAGATCCCCTTCTTCATAAAGCCAAAACATACCTGGTGTTAAAGGTATTTCGGATTGTTCCTCCTTGATTCCAGTAATCTCAATAACGATGGCATCCCCCTTGCTGAAACTGCCTTCCCCATTTAACGTTAATCTGAGTGCATCGTGATCGCGATGGATATATTGTAATTCTGCGTCATGTAATCCATCTTCCAAAATGCTGATCAGCTCTTCCGGCAGATTTTCGCGAATATGTTCAAAATGATTATTCGCTTCATCTAACACTTTTTCGCATTCCTCAATTTTAGCCTTCAACCAAATGATGAGTTCGTCCCGCACTTCCTTTGGCAGTGTCGGCTGATTAATGGTGCCGTCCAGAATATAGGGATGAAATGTTTCCGGCAATGTTTGCAATAATTCGTCTTTAATAGATTCAAGAACTTGCCGCAAATAGTCGTAAACATCCTCGCAGTCTTCTTCAAAGCTTTTGATAAAATCCATCCATTCTTCATCAGACTCGGGAATTGTAAGCAGGTGCGCCTTTTGCATTTTGTCATACCATTCTTTTGTAAAAAATTTCATTATATCTCTCCTTATATGCTATTCGCCATTTTTTCTCATACAATGAATTCACTTCTTATAAGCGTTTCACCTGCTGCGAAGGAGAATTTTAGAAATACACGCTATATTTTACCAAAAATGGGTATTCCTTTTTTGTGAATGTGGTACATGAAGAATGATTCACAAAAAAATTTTCTTTTCCTCGTACGTATTAACTATATTTATAAATCGAACAACTCTCCAGTTTTGCTTTAAGAAAAAAGAGAGTGGAGAAGGTTTATCGTTATGGAGTAAAATGGAAGTAACTCAGACGTGTTTTTTTAGAGCGTTGGGATAACAGTGGCTGAGACGTATTTATTTTTTTTATAATTGGAAAAATTGAAGGTGATTAGTAGGGAAGGAGAGGAAGATGGCAGCAATAAATAAACAAACGAGACCTCTATGGCTTGTATTGCTACTTCTTGTACTAAGCAGTAACATCATTCTTTATCGTACAAGCTTTGGAATAGACATGATACCAAGTGACACAAATATGGTTGTATTAGGCTCATTGTTAGACCTAATCATTGTCGTACCATTATTATTTGTCGCTTGGCGGAAAAAGTTCAACATCAAGATCATGATTGTATTAATGGCAACAGGAGTATTTTAGCGAGTTTTATTATTCCAATAGATTATTTAGCACCATTTCAAGCTGTGACATGGTTTGGTATTGCTGTCGAAATCACGATTGTCCTGCTAGAACTATTGCTCATTGCAACGCTGATCATATTCATGCCGAGGATACTTCGTGATGTAAAAGAGAGCAGCTTACCTACGTTGTTTGCATTTCCAAAAGCTGTGGACGAACATGTGAAAAACCACCGAATTATTCATGTCATTTGTTCGGAGCTGTTAATGTATTATTACGCATTTGTGAACTGGCGAACAAAGCCGAACATGCAACAAGGCGCAATCACATTGTACAAAAACTCAAGCTATATCGCATTTCAAGTAATGTTCATTCATGCAATCGTCATTGAAACGTTAGGGATTCATGGGTGGCTTCACGATAAATCGATCATTGCCTCACTAATTTTACTTGTCCTAAACATTTACTCTGTCATTTTCGTATTAGCGGATATTCAAGCTGTACGACTAAACCCAGTCCATCATGATGAGGAGAAAATTATATATTTCATTAGGTTTAATGAAACGAATGGAGCTAAAGTTTGAGGATATTGATGAAATCATTGAAGACACTGATATATTACAGCAAGAGCTTACAGACGATACAATGGACTTTGTTGCAAGAGATTTTGGCGAAGTGTAACCTGACATGATTGTTACGTTAAAAAAAACTCGTTCCAGCGACGCTATTATTAGGGATGAAGAAGGAATACACAAAAGTAGCAATTCGTTCAGATCAACTCGAACGAATGAAGCAGCTAATCATAGGCAAGTTATATGAAAAGAAACTGAACACAAAATAGTAAGCAGAAATCCATTTTAACAATCTTTTTTCAAAATAGATTCTCTTTATTTGCGATGAATGCAGATTGAGGGGTATTTTTGAACAAACTTTGTTTACAAATAAACCAGTCGTTCAAAAGTAAAATGTTATTTTGCGTGATTGGGAAGTCTTTCCTAGCACGCTTTTCTTTTTGAATGGGAATCTGCGGCTGAATTAAAAATCAAGAGGAAATGTGTGTTTATACAACCATGAAGTGCAACGACAAAATCAAACAAAAATACAAAAAAACCGTTCGCACTTCCCGAGCGGTCTACCAAAAGAACCAGAAAATGAGCTACATTGGTTTTTTAGCTCGGCTAATTGTGTAAATTAGCACGTTATTTCGGAACAAAATGGACATTTTTTTGCAAATTCAAACAGGTTTTTGCGCGTTAATCCAGCAAAAATCTGGAGTATTGTGCAAATTTCCTCCCTTCTGTTTACAGAAAAACCGTTTGGTGGCTTGACATGGAGCCTCTGCGGACATGTTTTCTAGCGAAAGGGGCGAGCACTAGCCCTTGTTTCGCTAGGCAACTAGCCTAACATGTCCGCCACTCCATGTAAAGCCCGTGCTTCTGATTTTGTAAGTATATTCCAATCCGAAATAATTAGCTAATGTGCAAAACAAATAATTTGCAAATTTACACTAATTGAGGAAGAAGTTTTATCCAAAACCGACCGATCGATAAACCGAAAAAGAAAGATTTCCAAAAATTAGATGAAATATAACTTTGTCTTTCAACCTTCTATCAACGATTCGCATATCGGGCACTTGCCAATTTAAGATTTCTTGAGAAAAAAGAGAATATGATTCTAATGGGACTGCCAGGTGTAAGGAACACACTTGGCAACCGCCCTTTGCATTGTATGGCTAAATACAGAGTCGCCTTTTTTTCAGCAAATAAATTAATGGATATTCTCCACTCCTTTCTTATTGAAAAAATATAACAGAAAAGATTGAGAGTCTAGCAAGACTTTATTGACTCATTATTGATAAATTAGGATAATTTGCCGAATACATAGTGTTTCAATACAGATTTTTACTTATCCATAATTCATCTCTTATTGAAAAATCTGGTAGTATCTATATATAAAGTATAAAAAATTGTTTACCTCTTGATCAATCCTTTAGATAAAACAGCGAAAAACGTGCACTTTCCCCATGAAGTTCTGCGGCGAGTAAAACAACAAGAAACGGAAACAGATGAAAACAGGCTTGTTGTTTTTATAAAAGGATGTATTGCTGTTTAGTGGCAAACTGAAAAAACTCAAATGGAATGATAAGGATAAATATGTAAATTTTTGGGACAAATATATGCTTTACTCAATTTCTTTTTCTCTTAGTAAGTGGTTTTTTGTCAGACGCAAAGTTTGATGGACAATAAGCAATATTCAAAGCTGATTTTGGTTAAACACGAAAACATATGATTCAGTGAGATAATAAACAAAAAATAACGATTCAAACGCTTACATTTAGGAAAATGAGCGTTTTTCACCTATTTTTTACCCAAATTGTTCCTTTACATCGTGTGTTTGAAAGGAGTATGATTACAACAAATTTTATATCAATTATTTCCCTAATAGTCGCTGAATCCGAATAGGAGCGGGGGAACCAACCGTGATCTTATTGATCACATGGGGTGAATCTCATTCAGAACTTGTGATTGTTCTGGATGAGTAGGGTGACTCTCATCACCCGAATCCGTCAGCTAACCTCGTAAGCGTCATGAGAGGAGGGGTTATTTGTTGTTGCCGAAAAACCAACAGGATACCCTCCTGTTGGTTTTTTGCGCTCATGAATTGAATATTTTAGGAAAAAAATGATAACCTATTAAAGTTTGTAAATTGTTTTCATAGGAGGATAAAACCGTGTGGGATATTTTCGTGATTTTGTTACTAGCCGCAACTTTTGCTTCATTTTGCGGATTTGCGATTTGGTGTGATGATGTAGTCAATGGAGGAGAAGAAAAATGATGTGGATAATTGGAGCGATAACTTTGATGGTGTTGGTTTATCTGGTGTATGCATTGATATACCCTGAGAAATTTTAATTTACTTGAATGAGAAATGGAGGGTTTTTCAACTTATGGGATACGATATATTGCAGGTAATGATCGTCGTTCTTTTATTGATATTAATAGCAATGCCATTAGGCCGATATATGTATCTTGTGTTTTTCAAAGAAAAAAGCAAGCTAGATAAAGTGTTTTTCCCCATTGAAAAAGCAATTTATTGGACAGCTGGTCTTAAAAGTCTTGAAGCGACTGGATGGAAAAAATATACATTCACTTTACTTTCCGTCAATGCTGTTCTTTTAGGAATTTCTTATCTCGTGCTGAGATTACAAAAATATTTGCCTTTCAATTCTGCCAAGATTGATAACATGGAACCTACTCTCACTTTTAACACAGTGGTCAGCTTTATGACCAACACGAACTTACAACACTATAGCGGTGAGACAGGGCTTTCGATTTTATCCCAGATGATATTTGTCACAATGATGATGTTTACTTCTGCCGCTACTGGCATCGCTGTAGCGATGGCTGTCATTCGCGCTCTATCAACGAAAGGAAACGTTATTGGCAACTTTTTTCAAGATTTCATTCGAGCGAATGTGAGAGTTCTGCTCCCTCTTTCCGTCATTGTGACGCTTGTTCTTGTTGCGCTGGGCGTGCCGCAAACATTCGCTTCTAGTGCAACGGTCACTACATTGGAAGGGAAAGTACAAACATTAGCGTTGGGTCCTGTGGCATCGCTGGAATCGATTAAACATTTAGGAACGAACGGAGGAGGATTTTTCGGGACAAACTCTGCTCATCCTTTTGAAAACCCTAATCCTCTGACGAGCGTCATTGAAATGTTGTCGATGTGGTGCATTCCAGCGGCCATCCCATTTACTTATGGGCTGGCAGTGAAAAATCGTAAACAAGGTTGGGTTCTTTTCGGAACGATGTTAGCTATTTTCCTTGTACTGCTTTCTATCGTTTATAGTGCTGAGCAGTCTGGGAATCCTGCGCTTAATAAGATGGGCCTCTCTTCTTCCCAAGGAAATATGGAAGGAAAAGAAGTTCGGTTTGGTGTCGCATTGTCCAGCATGTTTACGGCAGTCACAACCTCTGCGACAACAGGATCGGTAAACAATATGCATGATACACTCACTCCAATTGGTGGATTGGTTCCACTTGTGGGGATGATGCTCAACAACGTGTTTGGCGGTGACGGTGTTGGTTTTGTCAATATATTAATGTATGCCATTCTCGCTGTCTTTTTAGCTGGGCTCATGGTAGGACGTACACCGGAATTTTTAGGCCGGAGAATTGAGCCGCGGGAAATCAAACTGATGGTGATTGCCCTCTTGACGCATCCATTCATTATTTTGGTTCCATCTGCGATTGCGTTTATGACGCATTTAGGTACGGATGCGATTAGCAACCCGGGCTTTCATGGGGTTTCGCAAGTCGTATATGAGTACACCTCATCAGCGGCAAATAATGGTTCTGGTTTTGAAGGATTAGGAGATAACACTCCATTCTGGAATATTTCGACAGGAATGGTCATGCTATTAGGAAGATATATTTCGATCATTGCTATGTTAGCCGTGGCGGGTTCATTGGTTCAAAAACAGCCTGTGCCGGAGACAATTGGTACGTTTCGGACAGACAACGCCACATTTGGGGTGATTTTGATTGGTACTGTATTAGTTATCGGAGCATTAACATTCTTCCCTGTACTTGTATTAGGTCCAATCGCTGAGTTTTTAACGATTCGTTAGAAGGAGGAAGAGATCAGCATGAAATCAGAAGTGAAAAAGCAGTCGCTCTTTCAAGGTCCCATTATACGACAAGCTATTATCGACAGCTTTAAAAAATTAAATCCGCTTGTGATGATGCGCAATCCGGTCATGTTTGTAGTAGAAGTTGGAACCTTTATTATATTGTGGATGCTTTTCATGCCTCAATATTTTAACATACAAAATCGAGGATATGTGTTGGCTGTTTTTATCATCTTGCTGTTCACGATTCTGTTTGCAAACTTTGCCGAAGCGATTGCCGAGGGAAGAGGGAAAGCACAAGCGGATTCCTTAAAGAAAACCAAAGCCGATACGATAGCGAAACGAATCAATCATAAAGGTGAAATTGAAACCGTGTCGTCTACGCAGTTAAGGAAAGGCGATATTGTATTGGTCGAAGTTGGTGACATTATCCCCGGAGATGGGGAGATTATTGAAGGATTAGCGTCCATTGATGAATCAGCCATTACAGGGGAATCAGCTCCTGTCATAAAAGAAGCAGGAGGAGATTTTAGCTCGGTTACCGGTGGAACGAAGGTGGTCAGTGACTCGATTAAAGTGAGAATTACGGTGGATCCGGGTGAATCATTCTTAGATAAAATGATTTCATTAGTCGAAGGAGCTTCACGACAAAAAACACCAAACGAATTGGCGTTAAATACATTACTGATTACGCTTACTCTCATTTTCTTAATGGTTGTCATCACATTGATACCTATCGCCAGTTATGTAGGTATAAAATTACAGATCGTCACTTTAATTGCGTTGCTCGTTTGTTTAATTCCAACAACGATTGGCGGACTTCTTTCAGCGATTGGTATTGCCGGAATGGACCGTGTTACCCGCTTTAATGTGTTGGCCATGTCTGGTAAAGCCGTAGAAGCTGCAGGGGATATAAGTACCATTATTCTGGATAAAACGGGAACCATCACGTTTGGTAACCGGATGGCTTCACAGTTCATCCCCGTTGGTTCGGCAACTGAGGAAGATGCACGAGAAGCGGCGGTCCTCTCTTCTTTAAAAGATGAAACACCAGAGGGACGTTCTGTTTTAGAGTTGGCGAAAAATCAAGGATTTTCGATTGATCATTCTCAATATGAACAAGCCGAATTTATTCCATTTGCTGCTGAAACGCGGATGAGCGGCATGGATATTAATGGCGTTTCCTACCGCAAGGGAGCAGTGGATGCAATACAAAAATATGTTCAGCAATTAGGTGGCGAAATTCCGAACGATTTGAAAGAAAAAAGCGATCAAATAGCCAATCAAGGAGGAACGCCGTTAGCCGTTTCAGTAGGCAAGAAGATTGTAGGGATTATCTACTTGAAAGATACGGTTAAGCCGGGGATGCGAGAGCGATTTGAAGAACTTCGGAAGATGGGGATTAAAACGATTATGTGTACAGGCGATAACCCATTAACTGCGGCTACCATTGCGAAAGAAGCAGGAGTAGATGATTTTATTGCTGAAAGCAAACCAGAAGATAAAATTCGTGTGATTCGCGAAGAACAAGCAAAAGGTAACTTGGTGGCCATGACAGGGGACGGGACAAATGATGCTCCTGCTTTGGCACAGGCAGATGTGGGATTAGCGATGAACAGCGGAACGATTGCTGCGAAAGAAGCCGCCAACATGGTCGATCTTGATTCAGACCCAACAAAAATTATTGAAGTGGTCTCCATTGGTAAACAGTTATTGATGACACGCGGAGCCCTAACAACTTTTAGTATTGCGAATGATATTGCGAAATACTTTGCGATTTTACCAGCTATGTTTACGGTGGCCATTCCGCAAATGAAAGCTTTAAATTTTATGCACTTACATTCGCCTACGAGTGCCATTTTATCGGCATTAATCTTTAACGCGATTATTATCCCTTTATTAATTCCATTAGCGATGAAAGGGATTACCTATAAACCGATGCCAGCTGTGAAGCTATTGCGCCGCAACTTATTGATCTATGGTTTAGGTGGCGTGATCGCTCCATTTATCGGTATTAAGCTCATTGACCTTTTTGTCGGAATGTTCGTTTAATAGTAAAGGAGGAATGAGGTATATGAAATGTATTCGTTTGGCGATTGTGATGATACTTTTATTCGGTTTAGGCTATCCTGCCTTCATGACAGGAATTGCACAAACGCTCTTCCCTCATCAGGCGAATGGAAGCATTGTTTATAATGATGAAAACAAAGCTGTCGGCTCGGAGTTAATCGGTCAGTCGTTTCAAGATCCAAGATATTTTCATGGGCGTATCTCTTCCATTAATTTTGATGCAGCTGCTTCAGGTTCACCTAACTATGCCCCTTCTAATGAGGAAATGATTCAGCGAACAGAGAAGGCAGCCGAAGAATGGTTAAAGAAAAATCCCGGAAAAACGAAAGAAGAAGTTCCGTTAGATTTAATCACGAATTCCGGATCAGGGCTGGATCCTCATATCAGCCCTGCCGCAGCTTTCTTTCAAGTTCCTTCTGTTGCCAAAGCTACTGGTTTGTCTGAAGAACAACTGAATAATTTGGTGAAAAAGCATATTGAAGGAAGAGTGCTAGGAATTTTTGGAGAACCAAGAGTAAATGTATTAAAACTGAATATGGAACTGCAAAAGATGATTCAAGGCAAGTCTTGATAAAAGAGGTTAATAAGGATATGGATAATGGAAGAAAATACAAAAGAATGAGTCCGGAAGAAATATTAAAGAAAATCGAAAAAATGAAAAAGGGCCGCCTCAAAATTTATATTGGGGCGGCTCCGGGTGTCGGTAAAACGTTTCATATGTTAAGGGACGCACATGACCTGAAAGCAAAAGGGGTCGATATTGTCATAGGCTTAGTCGAAACTCATGGTCGTGCTGATACAGAAGCCGAAATTAAAGATTTAGAAATTATTCCAAAAAAAACGATCCATTACAAGGGACGCGAATTCAAAGAATTGGATGTGGAAGCTATTATTAAGCGAAATCCTGATGTCGTCATTATTGATGAGCTCCCACATACAAATGTTCCCGGATCAAAAAATAAAAAACGTCATCAAGATGTTCAAGAGATCTTACAAGCAGGAATTCATGTCTGGACGGCGATGAACATTCAACATTTAGAAAGTGTTCGAGATATTGTTCAGCAGGTTACTGGGATACAAGTCAATGAGAGAGTTCCCGACTTTATATTAAAAGAAGCGGATGAAATCGAAGTAATCGATGTCAGCCCAGAAACGTTGCGTGAACGTATTAAAGAAGGAAAAGTATACAGTAAGGAAAAGATCGAGCAAGCACTTAATAATTTTTTTCGCAAAGGAAACTTAGTCGCTTTACGGGAGATGGCATTGCGTGAAGTGGCCGATGACATTGATTTGCGGTTAGAAAAAGAGAGAACGGAATTAGGCATTGAAGAACCATCAGGCATACACGAAAAAATTTTGGTGTGTGTGAATTACCGACCGAACGCAGAGAAATTAATTCGTCGAGGGTGGCGGATTGCCCATCGTTTAAATGCCGATCTTTATATTCTTCACATTAAACAATCAGGTCATCAAGACGAAAAAGCAATCGATGAGTGGAAAAATCTAGCTGAGCAATTTGGCGCCACATTTATTATTCAAGAAGCTAAATCAAGAAAGGTGGCTCAACAAATTGTAGAAGTGTGCCGACAATATAAAATTACACAAATCATTATAGGAATGTCTGCTCGGACACGGTGGGAAGAGATTTGGAAAGGGTCGATTATTAACGTAATCATGCGGAAGCTGAAATATGTAGATGTTTTAATTGTATCAGATTTTGAAAGAAACTTATTACATGAAAAATTTTAAACTAATGTGAACTGAAATTCGAATGTTATATGATGCTAGTATAATTTCATGGACACATCCTAGTTAAGTTTTTACATATTTGTGAATAGGTTACACTTAATTGGACAATAAAATTAAGGTCATGACATCCCTTTTAAATTTAAGCCTTTTTAACCAATTTGGAGACAAAAGGCGCCGTCTGCTCTTGCTTTTAGAATGGATCGAATCATAAAAGGATGAAGTGCAAAAACAATCAGTCAAGCATCGAAAGGATTTACAAATCAGCTTTTGAATGCAAAGCCAATTCTAGCAAACGATTCGTCCATAGGTGCATAAGCGGTTATTTCAATTGTTGGAAGACCTTGCTTTATCATTTTCAATTATCCTGAGCGAAAAAATCCGCTTCTATTATTGACGGAAGTATAGCAAATTCCGAAAGAAGTAAACAAGAGGTATACCCGATCTCATCAACTGTGAAGTGCTGAGATTTTTGCAATTTCCAGTTCTGTCGAGACGGTTCGTCGAAACAGTAAAAATGTAGAAGGATGTATCAAGTTTGGAATTTAGAAAAGATCAAGAAAAACTGGATAAAATCTTTTGGATCAATCCTGCAGCCAACCCTCCCTTTACTTGAAAGGATTGCTGGCATTTAAGATGGAAACAAATAAAAGCAGACGTTGGATATCGATCGATCAGGTCTTGAACAAATGGCTGAAGTGGATCATCAACAGCCATCTTCCACTGTCCCTGAAACAGCTCAGGCTGTCCATTCTGCAGTAGACCGCGCGGATTGAGTGGTTGTAAGCACAAATTAAGTTGAGCGTGTTTTAAAAGAAATAAATAAAAAAAAACGAAAAGACTGATGAATAAAAGAACCCGTTAATTTACTTGGCAAAAGCCGTGAAAAAGGAAATTGACAAGTTATTTTATTTTCCATATAGGTAATAGTATAAAAATAATTTGAATGGAGGATAAAAATGTCTGTAGATAAAGTATTAGATGTGAAAGGTTTAGCTTGTCCAATGCCGATTGTAAAAACGAAGAAGGCTATGGATGAACTTGAACCTGGTCAAGTGCTGGAAATTTATGCGACTGATAAAGGTGCAAAAAATGATTTAACTGCATGGGCAAAGTCGAGCGGGCATGAACTTTTAAAACATGAGGAAGAAAACGGCGTCTTGAAATCTTGATGGTGCTAGATAATTCATTCCATTTATACTTAACATTCTATACACAGGAATCAGCTGTTATTGCAATTAGCAGCTTTGTTAAAATGATTCCATTGTTTCTCGTTCTTTATTACTTAGATGTATATAAGGAGACCGATGTAACTTGTGAAAAATATGAAAACACACACACTATAGCTTGCAAATGTCTATATTCCTAAACAGAAAAAGACGTTTTTTTACACCTCACAGTGTAGGCCCCCTCTTTTCAGAAATAGGATTTTTTTGCTTCTTTATGTTTATATATAGTTGTCTGTATCAAGGAATAAATACTATATATTGCATGAATTCGATACAAAAACGGCTATCGGCTTTGCCGGTAGCTTGAGACGTGGTTTTCGCGGCGTTCCCGCTTTAGTTTCCTTCAATAAAGCTAGTGGCAAAAGGTATTCCAAGTATGATAGACTAAAATGATTTTTGGCTTTAAAATTTGAATTTTTCCGTCAAAAACTTAGAAAAATGGGAAAAGGGATGAGGGGATTTGGGTGATGGAAGGGCTTATTTACAGGCGGCCATTTTCTTCGGAGGCTGAAAGTTTTATAAAAACTGACCCCCTGTCTGAAGGGCGCAAGGAGTCAGCTATAGGTCTAAACGTTTGTATTTCGTTTATAGGCTGACTGCCGGTTCGTATTCTTTAATTCGCTGACGGACGAAATCAGGAATCGCTCTCGATTTTCCAGCGGCGGCATCATAATTGACATAGATCACTTCAGCCTGAACCAGCGGGTCTTTTTCTCCCGCTTTTGTGATGATAAACTCCATTGTCAGGCTAGAGCCGCCAATTCGTGATGTTCGGCACCAGATCTCAAGCGTATCTTTAAAACGGGCTGGCTTTTTATATTCCAGCGTTGATTTGACCATTGCAATATCAAATATATTTTCTTGGGCAAGCTCCTCGAGATCCCGCCCAAACACTTCCTCAAAATAGTCAATAACCGCAACGTCAATATATGTCAAGTAATGGGCGTTAAAGACAATTTTTTGTCCGTCAATTTCTGAGTAGCGCACCCGCAGGCGGTGTGAAAAACGGAATCCTTCCATTATGTACCCTCCTGAAAAAATGTTATTTTCATTATATAATGAAAATTCTATCAATTAAAGCGGGAAATAAGACTTTGTAAAGAAGTTCGAAATAAGCTGAGCGTCTGTCAAAAATTCAAATATTGATGCTAAAGTTGCGTACACCTCTTTGATTAGGACAGAGGTAGGAAATAACATAAAGAACAAAAATAAAAAAATATATTCAATAACAAACAAAAGTATTATATAATTGAAATTACAGTAAAAACCAACTAGTATGTTTGGAATATTTTTGTATTTATGCAAAAAGCGAAAATAAAAGATGTCATGAACTCTTCCCCCTTTCCTTGGCGCCGACTCTGCATTTATCAAGCTAAAGAATTTAATTTGTCCAAAGGTGAAGGAATGTTCGACAGTTAGTGAAGAAAATTGAAACCGTTTACTTTAAAATTTCTAAATTTTCATTACAGTTCATAAAAACAGCATAAGGTACATTCATAATGTATTAGAAAAAAGTACTAGTTTACTAAAGGAGATGGATAATTTATGGTTATAAAAGAATCTTTTGAGCTAGCACGGCAAGTCTATGAAAAATGGGGAATAAATATTGAAGAAGTATTAGAAAACTTGCAGCAAGCGTCTATCTCTATCCATTGCTGGCAAGGTGATGACGTAAAAGGATTTGAAGCAGATGCAAGCGAGCTTTCAGGGGGGATTGATGTAACAGGAAATTATCCGGGGAAGGCAAGAAATGCTGAAGAATTAAGGCAGGATTTAGAGAAAGCGCTGTCATTAATTCCAGGAAAACATCGTGTCAACCTACACGCCATTTATGCAGAAACAAATGGTGAAAAAGTGGAAAGAGATCAGTTAGAACCGAAACATTTTGAAAACTGGGTTAATTGGGCGAAAAAAATTGGTATAGGGCTGGATTTTAATCCTACCTTATTTTCGCATGAAAAAGCAGCAGATGGACTGACGTTGTCTCATCCTGATCCGGGAATTAGAGAATTTTGGATCAACCACTGTATTAGGAGCCGAAAAATCGGTGAGTACTTTGGCAAGGAGCTTGGAACACCATGCTTAACAAATATATGGATTCCGGACGGCTATAAGGACATTCCAAGCGACCGATTGACTCCAAGGAAGCGATTAAAAGAATCATTGGATAAAATTTTTAGTGTAGAGATCAATGAGAAATATAATTTGGATGCAGTCGAAAGCAAATTGTTTGGAATAGGATCTGAGTCTTTTGTTGTCGGCTCGCATGAATTTTATCTAGGGTACGCCTTACAAAATAATAAAATATATTTATTAGATACAGGTCATTTTCATCCTACTGAAACAGTCTCAAATAAAATTTCATCGATTTTGCTTTATAGCGACAGGCTTGCTTTACACGTATCGAGACCGATTCGGTGGGACAGCGACCATGTCGTGATTTTGGATGATGAATTGCGTGAAATAGCGCTTGAAATCGTGCGCAATGATGCGCTGCATAAGGTTTTAATCGGACTTGATTTCTTTGATGCCAGCATCAATCGTCTTGCTGCATGGGTCATTGGAACGCGTAATATGATTAAAGCTTTATTATATGCAATGCTTATGCCGCATGAATATTTAAAGCAATTGCAAGAAAAGGGAAACTTTACGGAAAGATTGGCGGTTATGGAGGAATTTAAAACTTATCCTTTCGGTGCAATTTGGGATTATTATTGTGAGAAAATGAATGTTCCTGTAAGAGAAGAATGGTTAAAAGAAATTCAAAAATATGAGGAGGAAGTATTAACTAAGAGACAGTAGTCGTAAATATGGCAAGAGTATGAATTCCCTTGCTGCTCAAATTAGCCGATCAGTGAATTAAAAGAGCTGAAAAATTATAAAGACTTCGTGGATTAAGGAAAGCTTCACTCCTAATGGAGAAAATAAAGTAAATATAGGAAGTGCTAGATTCGGCAATTTCACTTAATAGCTTTAGCATCCGAAGCATCTGTAGATAGTAGAAAGAGAAAAAAATGTGTGGCAGAGGTTGATGAAATGAACAAATCGCAGCCAATTTTTATAGGAATTGATATTGGAACACAGGGCATTCGCACAATTGCAATCGGTTATAACGGAACTATTTATGCAGCCAGTACTGTAACTTTTAACTTGGCGAAAGGAAACGAGTTAAGAATGGAGCAATCGCCGTTTATGTGGTGGCAGCATACCGGTGAATCTATTCGACAAGTAGCAAATAGTTTGAAGGAGCAAAAAATTCTTAATCAAGTTGTTTCCTTGTCTGTCACTTCCACATCAGGTACTGTAATTCCCCTTGATAAACAATATGAACCGCTATACAATGCCTTAATGTACAGCGACAGCAGGTCAGCATCTGAGGCAGCGCTTTGCAGAGAGGCTGCCTTTGCAGCAGGGCATTATACGGCATTTTCCAGCTCGTATGGTTTGCCGAAAATTGTTTGGTTCCATAAACATTTTCCGCAAATAGCAAAGGATGTATGTTTATGGGCGCATCCTACTGACTATATTATCGGGAAATTAACGGGAAAATGGGGAATAACCGATTATACGAGTGCATTTAAAAGCGGCTATGATTTAAATAATGAAAAATGGCCGGAATATATTGAAAAAACTTTAAAAATACCTGTTAAATCACTTCCAATCGTATTGCCTTCAGGGACTTTTGCCGGGTATGTGTCAAAGGAATGTATGGAGGAAACAGGGTTGCCGGAAAATGTAAGCGTTACACTCGGACTGACTGACGGTTGTGCGTCGCAGTTCGCATCCGGTTCATTATCACCTGGAAACTGGAACACGACAATTGGTACAACTTTAGTAATAAAAGGGATTACATACGAGCCAATAATAGATGAGAAGGGAATACTTTATAACCATCGCCATCCAGATGGATATTGGATGCCGGGCGGTGCGAGCAACACAGGGGGAGATTGGATTTCAATTGATTATTCAAAAGATGAATTAGCTTATTTAAATAGTAAAGCATATGAATATTTCCCAAGCCGGTGGATTTCGTATCCGCTCCGGCAAAAGGGAGAGCGTTTTCCTTTTGCATTTCCTGACATACAAGGCTTTGACGAACCAGGTTTGACAAAAGAACAGCTCTTTATTTCCCGTTTAGAAGGTGTTGCCTATCTTGAAAGAATGGCTTACGAGATGATTGAAAAGTTGTCAAGCGAGAAAGTGAGGGCTGTCTTTACAGCAGGCGGAGGAAGCAGCAGTGATGTATGGCTGACTATACGGAGCAATGTCTTAAAGAAGCCTATTATTAAAATGAAGCATAGCGACGGTGCTATTGGGGCTGCGATTGTTGCGGCATCTTCATATTTTGGAAGTATTCAAGATGCCGGGGAGAACATGCTGAAAAGAGAAAAAGAGGTGATGTTTGAAGAACATATAAGTGAACAATATGAAGAAGGATATGAACGCTTTATTCAAGCACTTAAAAAGAGAGGAGTTGTGCTGTGACAAGATTTTTCCTTTTACGCCATGGAGAAACGGAATGGAATCGGGATGGCAACAAATATTGCGGAAGGACGGATGTTTCACTGTCAGAGCAAGGGATTAAGCAGGCGGAAGCAGCAGCTAAAGCGCTGAAGCACGTAAAGTTTCACGCGGTCTTTTCTTCAACTCTAGTAAGAGCATCGGCAACAGCTGCAATTATAAGCAAAGAGTTTGGTTTGCCAGTTATTGAAGATCAGCGTCTTGTAGAAATTGACTTCGGGAAATGGGAAGGAAAAACGGTACAAATGATTGAGAGAGAACATAAGGATTCATGGACAGATTGGTTAACGAATCCAGCAGAGTGTTTTGCCGGGGAAACGGGAGAATCTGCAAGCCAAGTTTATAATCGGATCCAATCTTTTTTTGAAGAGGTATCGAAAACATATCCAGATAAAAATGTGCTTGTTGTAGCTCATAACACAGTAAACCGTATTGCTGCAACGCAATGGTTTGGATTACCTTTTTCGCATTATCGCAAAATAAAAATGGACAATACAGGGGTTTCTATTATTGAATATCACGGTAAAGGAAAGGCATCCATTATTCAATGGAACAGTATTTTGCATCTTCTTTGAAGCAGGAAGTTTCCGATAAGCATCAAATCGATCTTAAAAAATTTCCTTTTCGGAAAGGTATGGAGAAAATTGAACAAAACGTTTAAGTTTTTCGCCCTTGCTTTTTTCCTGTTCTTATTGGTATCCTGCTCTTTATCAAAAGAATATGAGGTTATTTATGTAGATAAACCAACTGAACAAATGAATCATGAAAGCAACAGGAATCATGAACATGAGATTGTCATTGGACTTGTTCCTAAAATCGCTAATATTCCTTATTTTTTAGCAGCAAAGGAAGGAGCCTTAGAAGCAGCGAAGGATTTGAATGTTACAGTCATCTATAAAGGGCCTTCTGCGGCAACCGCAGAGGAACAAATTGCCGTTATTCATGAGCTGATAGAGCAGAAAGTAGATGTGATTGCTGTTTCAGCAAATGACCCGAAAAAATTGGGTACGGTTCTGCAGCAGGCCCGTGAAAAAGGAATAAAAGTCATCACTTGGGATGCAGACACAGACGCAAAATATCGTGACTTCTTTGTCAATATGGTCGATGCCGAGCAAATGGGAAGACATATTATGGATCTTTTAGCATTAGAAATGGGAGAAAGGGGGAAATACGTTATTTTGACCGGCTCGCCGACTGCTGCGAATTTAAACAATTGGATTAGGTGGTTAAAGGTGCAGCAAGAAGAATATTATCCAGAATTAGAGCTGCTCGATGTGGAGTATGCGAATGAAGATATTCACAAAGCTTACAATTTAACAGTTAACCTATTAAAAAAATACGATGATCTAAAAGGGATCATTGGTATATCGACAGTGAACCCGCCTGCTATTGCGCAGGCGTTAAAGGATTACGGAAAATCTGGAGACATTAAAGTTGTTGGAACATCGACTCCGAACATGACAAGACCATATTTGAAAGAGGATGTGCTGCAAACCATCACATTATGGAGTCCGCAAAAGCTCGGTTATTTAACCATTGCGTTAGCCAAAAACTTAGTGTTGGAGGATTTGCCGTATGATGGACAGTTTGTGGAGAATATAGGGAATATTAGTTTTGACGGTGACATGGTGATTATGGGACAGCCAATCGATTTTACAAAAGAGAATGTGGATCAATATGATTTTTAAGAGAAGAAACGATTCAAGCCGAAAATCTTTGTCTTTAACACATAAACTAATTATTTCCTATGTTCTGCTGACTGTTATTCCAATGGCTTTGCTTGGTCTTTTAGCGTATTCGCAGTATACATCCTCGATCGAGAAAGAAGTCGGAAAATACACTCCGCGATTATTAAAGCAAGTGAATAATAATATCGAAAATGAAATCAGGAAATTCGAAGCGCTTCCAAATCTAGTGTATAATTCGAGCGATGTGATGACAATATTACGGGAATCGGAAGAAACTACTCAATCTAAAAGACTCCGAGATAAGTATATTGTTGAAAGCTATTTAACAAGAACATACTTGCGAAACCACACAGACAATATTTTAGGAGTGTTCCTTATATCGAAGAACCGTGTTTTTTCAAGCACTACTTTACCTTATGAGAATTTTGGCTTTCATGACGGTTCGTTGCCATATTTAAATTCTTTAAGCAAAGTTGGAAGTATGGAAGTAGTGTTATCAAGTCAAATTAACTTAACTTTTGAAGGATCTCCTTCCTATTTTATGCTAATAAAAGAAATCACCGACTTCGATAATAGAAAAAAGCTGGGAACAATATATATTGTGGTAGATGTAACATTCATAGAGCAGTTCGCTAAGGATTTGCTGCATGAAAAAGATGCGGAAGTATGGATGATGACGAAGGACGGAATGATTATATATCATTCAGATCGCTCCAAAATCGGCACAATCGATAGGAGAATTGACAAATATCCAATTTTAAACGGCAGCTTTACTATAAAAAAGAACGGCGAGCGCCTGCTGGTCAGCTTAAATGAGTCGAGTGTATTGCCGTGGGTGATGGCTCATAGCATGCCAATAAAAAATTTAACAGAAACAACGGATTTAGTAAGAAACGTGACAATCCTCATTTTCATAGCGTTTGCCTTAATAACGACCGCCATTTCCATATTCTTTGCAATGAATGTAACCCGTCCTTTAAATAATTTAAGCAAAATGATGAAGGAAGTTGAAAAAGGAGATTTAAGCGTTAATATACCTGTTCATTCAAATGATGAAGTCGGGCAGCTGGCTAAAAGCTTTAATTCAATGCTGATGGAAATTCGCGAGCTGATTAAGCAGAAATATAATGTAGAGCTTAAACAAAAAACAGCCGAATTATATGCATTGCAATCTCAAATTAATCCTCATTTTATGTATAACACATTAGAAACAATTAGCATGTCCGTCGAAGAAGAAAAAACAGAAGATGTTGTAACAATGCTGACTTTGCTTGGAAGAATGCTTCGGTATTCTTTAAATAACAAAGATAAATTAGTCACGATACGGAATGAGCTGCAGCATATTGAAGATTATTTACGCATACAGAAGTTCCGGTTTGAAGAACGACTGCACTTTGAAATTGAAAAAGAAGAGAAATTACTAGAATACTATATTCCTAAATTTGTGCTGCAGCCAATCATTGAAAACTCTATTAAGTACGGACTTGAAAAACAGAGAGAGCTAAAAGTGAATATTTCAGTTTGTGAAGAGCATCCGGACCTCATTTTAACTGTTTTGGACAGCGGTCCTGGAATCGCCAAGGAAAAGCTGGAAGAGTTAAATGAAAGATTGATGGCTGATCCAATGTTAGGAAGGGATTCCGGCATAGGAATTATCAATGTAAATGCCAGAATTACAATGATTTTTGGGGATCATTACAGATTATCGATTACTAGTCATGTAAATAAAGGTACTATGATTAAAATTCGAATACCAAAAATAAACGCCTATCAAGCAAACCAGCTTCTTTTGAAAGGAGGAGGTGATTAATGATCACGGATCAGATAAAGGTTGTAATTGTCGATGACGAGCCGCGGATTAGACAGGGGCTGGAAAGACTAATTAAAAAGTTTAGGCCAAACTGGCACATTTGCGGGGTATTCTCAGACGGAGATGAAGCTTTTAGAGAAATTCATGAAAAAATTGGCGCCTTCGATCTTATATTTACCGATGTGCAAATGCCGGTTATAAACGGATTGGAATTAATTAGTCTACTGAAAGAAAAAGGGTATAACTTTTATTCCATTATTATCAGCGGGTATGATGATTTTAAATATGTCCAGACAGCGCTGCGGGAAGGGGCAATTGATTACATTTTAAAACCGATAGATCGAGAGAATTTTGAATCCCACTTACAAAAAGCAGAGGAGCTTATAGTAACTGACAAGAAAAACAAAAGACTAATCGAAGAGGCTGAAGAAATTCAAACAAAATTGACGTATGAAAAGCAAATCCAATTATTAAGCGATACAACGGCAGTTGAAAATATGGATGTGTCGTATTTGGACTGGACACGTGATTTTCCAGATGGAAAGTATAATTTGCTTTATATCGGTATAGATAATGCGTTTTCTAGAAACGGCTTCGAAAATAAGGATGAATGGAAGAAATGGGATGTCACCATCAAAGAATCGATTCGAAAATCGTTTATAAAGGAACGCAATTGGATTTGGAAAAACAACCAATATTCGTATTGGGTGCTTATTTATAACGGGGAAGAAGCGAAAATTGAACAAAGCTGTTTGTCGCTAAAAACAACCATTCAGAGGACAACGCCTTTTACGGCATCGATTGTTTTAGGACAGCCATTTGTGGATTTATCAATGTTAGTGGATGTGAAGAACGAGCTGCGAGAGGCAATGAAATATAGGATGATTCAAGGAGGGAATAAGCTTTTTAAAACGGAATCTTTAAAGCACCTTACCTATAATAAGATTACGGATGTTCCGCCGGCAGTGTACAAATGGGCTGAACAAACGGTTGAAGCAATGAAATATGAAGAGCAAAATGCTTTAACAGCAATCAACTCATTTTTTGACGAGCTTAAAAAAATGACCTCACCTTTTTTGCTTCAAGAATCAGTTCGTTATTTGTGCATCCGGGTCATAAACCAATGGATACAGGATGATGGGATTAGCGAGCTTCCTACACTGCTTAGCGAGGCATTTTCGATTACGGATGAACCGGCTTCCTTTTCTGTTTTGAGACAGGAAATGATTAACTGGATCATGAAAATTAGAAAAATGAGAGAAAATTATCGGAAAAATACAATTGACCCAATTGTTAAAGCAAAAGAATGGATTCATTCTAATCTTGGCGAAAATATTACCATTAAACGTATTGCGGAACATGTTCATTTAAACCCAACCTACTTTTGCGAATACTTTAAAAATCAGACAGGAGAAACAGTTCTGGATTATGTAACGAATGCGAGAATTCAAAAGGCGAAACAATTATTGGCTGCTACGGAAATGAAAATTTATGATATAGCTGTTCATGTCGGATATCAAGATGCAAAATATTTCAGCAGATTATTCAAACAATGGACCGGCTTATTACCGTCGCAATACAGGGAAAAACGGGGGAGCTTTTAAAAGGACGCACTGAAGGCGTTGAAAACTGATCGTTGAAATACAAAAATACTTGAAACCTTTTTAAAAGAACGTACTGAAGACGGTTGGCACATACCGAACTTTGTATCGGCAGCTGTGCTGAATTTGTTTTCAGTACGTTTTTTATTTTTTTAAAATTTACTGAATATTGTCACACCAATCCGAATTTTAACCCCTATCCATAAGTAAGCGATTTCATTAATATGTTTATAAAAAGATAACACTTGAATTTATCTGTGAAAACGGGGGAATTTTCAGTGACGATGATAGGGCCGTCGCTAATGTGTGCAGACATGGGAAATTTAAAAAGGGATGTGCAAGAACTTGATCAGGCCGGGGTCGATTTTTTTCACATTGACATTATGGACGGTTCGTTTGTTCCGAATTTTACGATGGGGCCGGATATGGTCAACGTCATCCGTGCGGCAACGGATAAGCCGTTAGATATTCATCTCATGATTATGAGGCCGGAGGAGCATATAAATTTATTCGCTGATGCCGGTGCGGATATGATTTCGGTTCATATTGAATCAACTATTCACTTGCAGCGCGTTTTGCAAACGATCAAATCTAAAGGCATAAAAGCGGGAGTGGCCTTAAACCCCTCCACTCCAATTGAATCGATTGAATATGTGATGGATGTGATTGATTATGTCACATTGATGACAGTGAACCCCGGTTTTGCCGGTCAAAAATTCATACCGACGATGTATAACAAAATCAAGAAACTTCATCAATTGATTGAAAAAGAAAGCTACAATATATTGATCCAAGTTGACGGCAATATAGGTTATGAAACGATCCCAAAGGTTTTGGAAAATGGAGCAAAAATGCTCGTTTGCGGCACATCCAGCTTGTTTAAATCCAAAGGGTCTCTTCATGATGCTGTTATTCATCTTCGTCAATTTATTGAAGGAACAGCCAAGGTAAAAACGGGGGATTAATATGTCTTCAATTACAATAGTTGGCAGCATTAATATGGACATTGTTGCGATGACAGACAAATATCCGAGCCATGGTGAGACAGTTTTCGGGAACAGCATGGTTTTGTTTAGTGGAGGAAAAGGCGCCAACCAAGCAACAGCTTGTGCAAAGCTTGGAAAAAAAGTTTATTTGATTGGTGCGATCGGAGAAGATGCTTTTGGCGCCGAACTAACAAAAAGACTAGTGCAAAACCGTGTCGACACGACATTAATCAAAATAGTGCCGAACGTTCCTACAGGCAGCGCCTTAATTACAGTTGATTCATCAGCTGAAAACACAATGCTCGTGATAAAAGGCGCAAATGATTCATTAACCGCTGAAGATATATTGGAAAGGATCAATACAATTGAGGACAGCAAGGTGCTTCTCATTCAGATGGAAATACCTGTTGAAGCCGTTATCCAGGCGATGAAAGCAGCAAAACGAAAAGGGATGTTTGTTATATTAGATCCGGCTCCTGCAGAAGGCATAGTACTCGAGGCTCTCCAGTATGCCGACATTATAACGCCGAATTTACAGGAAACCTATACATTGACAGGCATTAAAGCTGATTCAGAAGAAAGCGCAATCAAAGCAGCAGAGCATTTCCACCTTCATTTTGGAATGAAAAAGAGCATTATTAAAATGGGCGGAAGCGGTCTCGTGCTTTATGATGAAGGCAAGACTTTATTCATACCGCCGTTAAAGGTAAAAGCTATTGATACGGTTGGAGCTGGAGATTCCTTTGCCGGGGCTCTTGCATGCGCAATTGCTGATGGAAAAACATTAGAGGAAGCTGCCAAATTTGCTGTTATTGTTTCCGGCATCAAAGTAACTAGAAAGGGTGCGCAAGACGGCATTCCGACACTTGAGGAAGTAAAGCAATATTGTAAAGAAAATGGAATAACAACTGGTTAGAAATAAGGTGATAGCATGAGTGAATACTTGCTTCAAATGTTAAATATCAGCAAAACATTTCCTGGTGTAAAAGCATTAGATGACGTGAAGCTTGAAGTAAAGAAAGGGGAAGTTCATGCCCTTATTGGAGAAAACGGCGCCGGTAAATCCACACTCATAAAAATACTAGCTGGAGTTTATCAGCCTGATCCAGGAGCCCAGTTTTTCTTTGAAGGAAAGGAAGCAAAAATACGAAGACCAATTGATGCCACTATGCGCGGCATATCAATTATTTACCAGGACTTAAGCTTATTTCCGAATTTATCGGTAGCAGAAAACATTTATATAGGAAGAGACAGCGATAAGCATTCTTGGAAAAAAGTTGATTGGGCTCTTATGGAAAAAACGGCCAAAAAGGCTTTAAAAGAGCTTGATTTTGAGATTGATGTTTCAACACCGGTAGAAAAACTGAGCATAGCCCAGCAGCAGATGGTCGAAATAGCGAGGGCGCTTGCGTTTGATGCGAAATTAATCGTCATGGATGAGCCGACATCATCACTTTCCGCCGGTGAAGTAGAGAAGCTGTACGAAGTTATATTTTCTTTGAAAAAAAGAGGGATTTCAATTATTTTTGTAAGCCATAAATTAAAAGAACTGTTTACAGTTTCTGATCGATTCACCGTTCTAAGAGATGGCAAATATGTCGGTACGTATCATGCAAATGAATTAACAGAAGAAAAACTAATTACGTTAATGGTTGGCCGGAAAATTTTATATGAAAAAAATAAAGAAAAGGCAGCCTCAGGCAAAACATTGCTTGAAGTAAGAAACCTTGCGAAAGAAGGAAATTTCAAAGATATTTCATTTGAACTGAGGGAAGGAGAGGTTCTTGGAATTACAGGGCTAGTAGGCTCAGGTCGCACCGAGCTGGCGCAAGCTATTTTTGGCATTAATCGTCCTTACAAAGGGGACATCATCATTAACGGTCAAAAGACTGTGATCAAGTCTTCAGAAGAGGCAGTAAAAAAAGGAATTGCTTATATTCCTGAAAGCCGGAAGACGCAAGGGCTTATTTTAAGACAATCAATCATTAACAATATTTCGCTTCCTGTGTTGAAAAAATTAAAAAATAAATTTTTGCTGATTAATCGAAGAAAAGAAATAGAATTAGCTGAGCATTATATACAATCATTAGATGTCAGACCGCCGCTGCCATACAGGGCTGCCGGCGATTTGTCAGGCGGAAATCAACAAAAGATAGTCATAGGAAAGTGGCTGTCAACAAATCCTAAAATTTTGATTATCGATGAGCCGACTAACGGAATTGACATCGGTGCCAAGTCAGAAATCCATAAGCTTTTAAGAGGATTAGCGGCAAATGGAATGGGAATCATTATGATTTCTTCTGAACTTCCTGAGGTGCTTGCTGTTAGCGATCGCATTATCGTTATGCGCCATGGACGAATTGCAGGCGAACTCGGGATTCATGAAGCGACACAGGAAAGCATCATGAACCTTGCATTGCTTGGGCAAAAGGGTAAGGTCCGCGAGGAGGCACAATTATGAAAGCGTTTTTAAAATCAAAAGAAATGAGCGTTGCTGTCATTATTTTACTTCTATGCATCATATTGGCCTTCATTAGCCCGGTATTTTTAACAGCAGATAATTTGTTGGATGTTGTGAAAGGAAATGCAGTATTAGGCATTTTGGCTATTGGAATGACGCTTGTCATCATTACAGGGGGGATTGATGTATCTGTTGCAGCAGTGACAAGCGCGGTATGTGTCGTTTTGGGCAAGACGATGATGTTTTTGCCTGATAGCCCACTGACCATTGTGTTAATTTTTGTCATTGCTCCGCTTTTCGGAGTGCTGTTAGGCTCCATCAATGGAATTTTAGTTGCAAAAATTCAAATTCCGGCGATTGTCGTTACTTTAGGGATGATGAGTATTATTAACGGACTTGTTCTGTATATTACAAACGGCCAATACTTGAACAGCAGCAACTTCCCAACTGTTTTCTTGAAATTTTCGAATTTCTCTGTTTTTGGAATATCCATTATTATTTGGCTTTTTATCATTACAGCAGCTTTGACATGGTACATTCTTAAATACACATTAATCGGCCGCGAAGTAATGGCTATTGGCGGAAACAAAGAATCGGCTGTCCGAGTCGGAATTAACTACAGCAAAGTTCAAATATTTGTTTTTTCTTATATGGGCTTTTTAGCAGGGATTGCTGCGATTGCTCAAACTTCTTATACAAAAGCGGTAGATCCGAACGGAATGATTGGCTTGGAATTAATGGTTATTGCTGCAGTGGTGCTGGGAGGAGCCAATATAATGGGAGGACGCGGAACAATATTTGGAACGATATTAGGTGTTCTTCTGCTAGGAATTATACAAAATGGATTAATATTAGCGAAAATTGATACTTTCTGGCAAAAGGTTTTTACAGGGGCAATTATATTAATCGCTGTATCGTATGACCATATTCAATATAAACGCTCGCAAAAGCAGCTTTCAAAAATTGAAGTGGAAGCATAAGGGGGGAGAGGATGAAACAGGTTACGCTTTCAAAAGAAAATATACTCGGACTCATTGCCATCGGTCTATTTGTTTTGATGAGCATAAGTGTTCCGGGATTTTTATCAAGCAATAACTTGACAAATATGATGTTTCAGCTGCCTGAGTTCGGTTTGTTTGCTTTAGCCATGATGGTGGTGATCGTAACAGGCGGAATCGATTTGTCGATCACGTATACGGCAGCGCTGGCAGGGGTAGCAATTGCGATATTATCAAGCAATGGATATCCGATGATCATTGCGATTTTAGGAGGCATTGCAGTTGGACTTCTTTGCGGTTTTATGAATGGATTGATTATAGCCAAGATCGGAGTATCACCGATTCTTGTAACACTTGGGACAATGGTATTGTTTGAAGGGCTTATTCTCAGCATTACAAAAGGAAATTCAATATCCGGATTCAGCCCTGAGTACACGCTGATTGGAAATGGTTATTATCTGAGGCTCATTCCGCTTTCGATTATAATCTTTCTCTTTGTCGCTATTTTGACTTCCGTACTGCTGAATAAAACAGTATGGGGAAGATCAGTTTATATGGTTGGAAGCAATCCGGTTGCATCCTTGTTTTCAGGGGTTAATAACAGCAAGGTTTTAATGAAGGTGTATTTATATAGTGCTTTGTTAGCAGCAATTGCTTCTATCATCATGACATCAAGATATAACACAGTAAAAGTTGATCTTGGATCATCCTATTTATTGCAAAGCGTTGCAGCAGCCGTTCTTGGCGGTACTGAAATCCAAGGAGGCTATGGGAAAGTGATCGGCACGTTATATGCAGTTATGATTTTTCAAATGATATCCAGCGGCTTAAATCTAATGGGAGTGCCGAGACCGATTGTGACAGTGATTATGGGGGTTATTTTAATCGCGGTGTTAATTATTAACTTTATTAAAGTAAAGGCTGATGAAAACAAGCAAAAAAAGCTTGCAGAAACAGCATAATGACTTTTCTTTAATTGGTTAAAAGATTTATAAACTATAAATTTACAAGGAGGAACAGTATGAAAAAAATTGCAGGTTTATTTGTCGCTTTATTGCTTGTATTTGGTCTTCTTGCAGGATGTGTTTCTCAGCAGGGTGCAGGGGGGAATTCAAATTCATCTAAAGATGGAAAAGATGAGGCTGGCGGGGGCGATGGAAAAATCAAAATTGCTGTTGTTCCTAAACTAATTGGCATTCCTTATTTCAATGCATCTGAAAAAGGAGCAATTCAAGCGGGAAAAGATCTTGGAGTCGAAGTGATTTATACAGGTCCGACAGAGGCAGATGCTGCCCAGCAGGTTAAGGTGATTGAAGATTTAATTAGTCAAGATGTGGATGTAATTGCTGTTGCACCGAATGATGCAGCTGCATTATCGCCTGTATTACAAAAAGCGAAGGATAAAGGAATTATCGTGATGGACTGGGATACACCAGCAGATCAATCTTTAGTTGAACTTTCTGTCCACCAAATTGATGACGAAGCTTATGGCCGTCATATCGCAAAATCATTAGTTGAACAAATGGGGACTGAAGAAGGGGAAATCGCCATTCTCACAGGTGGTCTTGCGGCAGCAAACTTAAATTCATGGATCGATGCAGCAAAGAAGGAGCTTGAAGAAAATTATCCAGGAATAAAGCTAGTAACAGATAAAATTGCGACTGATGAAAAGCAGCAAGTGGCATACCAAAAAACGCTTGATTTAATTAAATCATATCCGAACCTTAAAGGGATTATGGCATTTTCAACTCCTGCTCCTCTTGGCGCAGCTCAAGCTATTCAAGAGAAAGGTCTTCAAGACAAAATCGCTGTTGTCGGAACAGCACTTCCGAAGGATTCAGCTCCATTTTTAGAGGATGGCTCATTAGATGTAGCAATCCTTTGGGAGCCTGACAAATTAGGATATTTGACAGTCGCTTTAGCTAAAGATCTTGTTGATGGCAAAAAGCCTGAAAACGGCCAAAATATAGATGGTGTAGGAGAAGTGGAAGTTTGGGAGGATGGTAAAACGGTCATTATGGGACCGCCTACAGACTTCACAAAGGATAATGCCAAAGACTATGACTTCTAATTTTCGTTAAAGAGATTACCCCTCTCACATTTTTGCAATTGGAGAGGGGTTTCGTTATTTTGGAAAGCATTTCTATTTTTGCAGGTCTGGTAAGTTCTTTGCCTTGAAATAAAAAAGTGAAGGCTAAAATATCAATATTTTTATTGGCAGGAAACGTAAAGAGATTTTTCTTGCTTTGTGGAAAGGGAAAATTTTTTTAATGGTTACTGCCAATGAATTTTTTGAAGAATGGAAGAAAAGTTGTTTGCAAATGTTTACTCAGATTTTGACCTGCTGCATGAGCAGCAAGAAAATGTCTAGTTATGGAACGCTATCCTAATTTTTAAGCGAAACATTTAGCAGCTTCATAGATTATGTGAATTTTAGGAGGGATAAAATGACACATATCGCAGTTGACATCGGTGCATCAAGCGGACGGCTTGTCATAGGGGATATAAAAAATGGAAAATTGACAATTGAAGAAATACACCGATTTGCCAATGGTTTTACGGAACGAAATGGAACGTATTATTGGGATATTGATCATTTGCTGACGGAAATTGTAAAGGGATTGGCATATGCCAAAACATTGGGAGTGAAAAGGTGTACACTTGGAATCGATACTTGGGCTACAGATTATGTGCTGGTCGATCAAGAAGGAAAAAGGGTGCAAGAGGTCATAGCATACAGAGATAAAAGAACAGAACGGACGATTGAGAAAATTACGAAGCATATTTCCAAAAAAGATATATATGAAAAAACAGGCATTCAGTTTTTATCCTTCAACACCTTATACCAGTTAAATGAAGAAAAAAAAGAAAATCTTGAAAAAACGAAAATGATTATGACAGTTCCTGATTACTTAGGATACAAACTGACTGGATGTGCAGTGACGGAAGTGACAAGCGCATCTTGTACTCAGCTTTTAAACGTGAAAGAAAAAGATTTTGATCAAGATTTGCTTCAGCTGCTGTCAATTGAGCGTGAGCAGTTTCCGCCGTTTTCTTACCCCGGGGACATGCTCGGATATGTCAGAAACGAATATTTTCCTGATTACGATCTGCCCGAAACAAAAGTGATTATAGTCGGTTCTCATGATACAGCTTCCGCAGTTGCAGGAGTACCTGCTGCTGAAAAAAATTGGGCGTATTTAAGCAGCGGAACTTGGTCTTTGATTGGGATTGAATCGGATGCGCCAATCATTACAGAAAAATCATTATTTTACAATTATACAAATGAGTGGGGAGTGTTTGGGACATACCGTTTTTTAAAAAATATTATGGGCATGTGGATTATTCAAGAAGTGAGAAGACATTTAACGAAAGATTACAATTTTGCCCAAATGGTTGATGAGGCAAGAAAGGCGCCTCCGTGCAAACAATTTATCAATTTTAACGATCAGCGATTTTTTAATCCGGACAATATGGTAGAAGAAATTCAGAAATATTGCAGGGAAACGCTTCAGCCTGTGCCGCAATCAACAGGAGAAATTGCGAGATGTGTATTTACAAATCTGGCTATACTATATTCCTTGTCAATTGATGAAATTGAAAGTATATCGGGCAGAACAATCGATTCATTATATATTGTCGGAGGCGGCTCGCAAAATGATTTCATAAACGAAATGACCGCTGCTGTAAGCGGAAAAACGGTTTTTGCCGGTCCCTCTGAAGCAACGGCTGTAGGAAATATTTTAATTCAGCTAATAGCGGAGAAAAAGCTTGCAAATTTACAGGAAGGACGGAATCTAGTCTTGAACTCTTTTTCTATAAAGCGTTTTGATCCAAGAGAAAGCGGAAACGAAGCATTAAAAGAACAATTTAAACAAGCTGTTTTCTCCTGGATATGTACAGAGTACCGGCTCCATAAGAAAAATTGATCATAACACAATAACTCATAGTGCCTATGTTACATCAGGAATGAGCGGCGCTCCAATTTGTGTTCACCAGCAATTGGAATGCATTATCATTAAAAAGTACATCGAGTTGGGGAATAGCATTTCCAACAGCCTCAAAAAATTTCATTTAAACTTAGGGGCGCAAAATGAAACAGAATATGGAAAGGTTCCTTTTGATGGTCTTAATAGATTAGCTGCTGTTTTATCGGATCATGTACAATAAAAGAGATTTTAGAATAAAGACACTATTCCAAAAGGCAAATAAATGAACTTCAAAAGGAACCAAAAAAATTTTTCTCTCAATTTATTGCTCCAAGAAAAATGTTAACGGAATGTTGAACATAAATTTTAATAGAGAAATATTTAAAAAGGTAAACCGATTCTTTTTACAGTGAAAAAGTCAAGAAAAAGCGGTAAGACTTTACTTTAGCTGTTTAATTTTTTTCATCATTTTGTGAAAACCTTCCTCTCCCATTGTTAATAATTCTTTCTTCATTTGTTGATTGACTAGGCAAAAAGCAGGGATTCCTTGAATACCAAAAGATTGTGCGATTGCATAGTTTTGATCTAAAACTACAGGAATTGTAATCTTTTTTTCCTCTACTCGTGTTTTCACAAGCTCCAACGCTTTCTCTTCAGCTGTATAAGGTACATGAACGGCAATGACATGAAAGGTTTCAAGATTAACTGTTTCTTCTAATAGCTGATCCGTTAATTCACTGCAATACGGGCAGCTAATTGACCAAAAATAAAACAAAAGCCGATTGGATGATGGGAAATCATGGCCATTTTTTGGAACGTTCAGCCACGGCAAGTCTTTTGTCATTGTTTGTATTAAATCCATGTGCTGTTCCTCCTCATTGATCCTTTAGTTGCATAGCGATAATTTTACCAATTGCTTCCTCCGCGGCAAAAGGACTGACCATTCCGGACGGCTTATCCAGTTCTTCTTTTAGACACTTCAACATAAGAGGTTCAATTTTAGACGGATCGATCAAGGAGATTGCCCATGATGCCCAAAAACGCGGTTTTCCTTCTGTATTTCGTGCAACTTCAACGAGGGCGTTCAGACTGTGATGTCCGATTCTCATTAAGGATAAAGCAGCTGACATTCTTATATCTTCGTCGTCATCTTTTAAAAGCGAAGCGAGTTCGGGAACTGCTTCCTTTGCATCTGCACCAAATTCCCCCAGCACAACGGATGAAATCATTCGGAGGGATTTCTCATCTTTTAAGGCTTTTATGAGTATTGGGACAGCGGCTTTTCCCGTTTTTTTTAGCTCTTTCACTCCTTGAAATACCGTTGCTTCATCGCTGCTTTTTAGTTTCGTTAAGGCTTGAGAGATTATTTCATTTGAACTCATGAAAATTCATCTCCTTAAGAAAAAGTATTAAATCCCTTCTGATTCAACGTTCATATTGATAGAAAGATAAGAATAAAATCGTGCTTAACACGATCATGAAAAGAGGCAGCCAATAGAAAAGAAGGTTTTTGAAAAGAAAAAACAAAAGGATGTAACAAAGGGTGCTCCCCATACAAATGAAAGCAAAATTTTTATAGTATGAAATCAGGCTGAGAGAGGGGTCTTTTTTATATGTTCTAACAAATGCCGCCCAGCGGATGGAAAGCATGAGCATGTATCCTCCAAGCCCGTACAAACTAAATGAAAGGAAATCTGTAAAAGCAGTGTTGAAATGGAAATGCCACATACCCACGCAATAAAGATAAAATAGAAAGATCCAAGCGGTATTCGATCCTTCCAGCAGCAATGCTTTTTTCCATAGTTTTCCCGGCAGCAAAAAAAGATCTCCAGACTTTGCATGTCTAATTAATCCTGAATAGTAGGAACTGCTGAAAAAAGCTCCGATTGTAAAAACGACCAAAATATAAAACCAATAAATGTTTTTTGCAATGAAAACGGGAACTAAGATGAGAAGAACAAACAAATGAGTAGCATGAAAAAAAATGTATTTCTTGGCAAGCAATATTTCGAGCCAAAGGAAAGAAAAAATACCGTTTAATCCTTTCAGCCCCCACCATGTGTGCATCTCTTTCAGGCTGTTTTTAAAAAAATCGGTTTGATGATCTTGAAACTCCGCCCAAAAATCAGCTTCTTTTACCAATTTTTCTTTGCATTCCGATTTTTTCGTTGTTATTCGAATAATCATGAACGAAAGGGCGATCATGATTAGAAAGGCAAGAAACCCTTGCAGCAAAAAGCTGTTTGTAAATAAATAGCCGATAAAGCCGATATGGTAGCTAATATACTTCTGCCAAATCAATTCATTGGCTTGAAAAAAAGAACCATAGAGAGCAATACCATATATAACGGTGAGAATGAAGGCAACAAAGGAGAAAGCAATTTTTGTTCCTTTTACAGTTCTGGCACAGGACATAGCCATTATCCATGATTCTAATAAAACAATGAGACAAAGTAATCGGATTGATTGTGCTGTTAACCGGCCAAATGGATTTCCTGCCAAAAAATAAACGGCATCAGCTGTGATTCCTGAGAGAAGACAGAGCAACCCTTTCCAAGACAATCGCCATAATAATATGGAATAAACGATTTTAGTGAAAGAATAAGGGGCGGTATAAAGCCATATGACGTCTTGTATGAGCCCAGGTATGCGGTTGGAAAGCAGCCCAAAAATGGTCATGACAATAAAAATTCCTGAGCAAATCCATCCTGTATAGGCAATGTCCCAACTTCTGGAATTAGCCCCCCATTCAAGTTGAAACAGAAAAAACCATATAAATAAAACAAAAATGAACAGAAAGAATTTTATCCCGTGTTTTTGGCTATCGATTTCTCTTTTCGCTTGAAGGAACAAAAATGACCAAATATTAATCATTTGACCAATCCCCTAAACTGCGTATGACTTCTTGCTTCCAGGCTGGATATTCTTCGTTGTTTTTTGGTACGGCCATTTCTTTTACAATACGGCCTTCTCGAATTAATAACACTCTGTTAGCCGTTTCCAATACAAATTCGAGGCTGTGGGTGGATATGAGAATGGCGCTATGATGTTTTGATTTACGGACAAGCCAGTTGGCAAGCCATTGTTTGGAAGAAATATCCAAACCAATTGTTGGTTCATCCAATATATATATAGAAGCGTTTTGTATAATGGCGCCAGCCAAAATAACCCTTTGCTTTTGTCCCCTTGACAATTGCCCGCTTAATCGATCCGCCAACGATTCAATATTTACCGCTTTTAAAGCTTCATAAACTTTTTTTTGAAGGTCTTTTTTTTCAACTTTGAAGGCTCTGGCGCGAAATTGCAAATGTTCCGCTACGGTTAAGGTAGGGTACAAATATGGGTGATCCGGAATTAGCGAAGCGGATTGCTGCGCTTCAACCGTACCAGGGGAATGCCCCGCAATTTTGATCGTCCCATCATCAGGGGTGTATAATCCAGCGAGACACCTAATGGTTGTTGTTTTACCTGCCCCGTTTGGCCCTAATAAGGCTACGATTTCTCCTGAATGAACGGAAAAAGTTATATCTTCTACACCATCGCCGTTACGATATTTTTTCTTCAAATTGGTTACTTGGATGATCTTCATGCCTCTCCTCCATTGTTATACTGAGGGTTGTTTGAAGGTTTCGCTGGCCTTCAATTTTTTCTGGAAAGTGTAATCCCAAAGCGGCTTCATGACAAGAATAAAATTATAAATAAAATGAATGGTTAAGGAGGACAGAAAACCGAACTGGATGAAAAAGAATCCCAGTATAATGCCAAAGATCACTAATTGGATCCATCTGATCCATCTGGGATGAAATCCTGTTCCTTGGTGCATAATGGCCCATAGAATGGAGGAAATGATGATCGCCAAAGCCCAATTGCCGCTCAACCACCATATCGTCGGAATGATCAACAAACGGTAGACTGTTTCCTCTGCAATGGAGCTTTGCAGGCCGATGCTTAATCCTTGTTTAAATGTAAAGCCTGACAAGTAAATGGTACGATTGGACAACTCGGGAGAAATTCGCAGCCAATTTTTCTCTTCCAGCCATGAAAAAATTGCTGAAAAAAAACCTAAGCAGCCGATGCCGACACTTAAGCCGACGAAAAACTGCCATACAGCATTATCAAAAAAAGCTATTTGGAGAACATTACTCAAAGAGTGCCCTGCCAATGAACATATATATACGACGAAACCTGTGGCCAATCCTGCTAAAATTGCCGATAAGATTCCAAGAGCATAAACCGTTTTTATGCTGAGGCGGGAATCATAAGTATTGACGATGCTCAGTTGAATGTCTTCTTTTATTGTTATGATGTTACAAAAGAATAGAACCGCCCCCAGCAAGATGCTTGCAGTGATGCCGGCATTTTGGCGAAGGTTGATAAGGATGATGATCGCTGCAATAACGGCCAGGCATGACGCTAATACTCCAGTCATATTTAAGGTAGATTCCATTTGCTCTTTCTTAACCGCTGTTTCGATGTCTTCTGTCAATATCTCTTGTTCTGAACCGATATAGAATATTTGCCCGTTATGGATTTCAACCGTTATTTTCATTCTTACTGGTTGAGATTCGGCAATATACCAGTACGTTTCAATATTTTCCAAGTCTTCTTCTTTTCTGCCTGCACCTGTGAATTGAGATGCAGCCCATAATCCATTATCTGAGACGGCAAGCTCTTTTTTTAATTGTTCCGGAGAGGAAAAAGCGCCTTTATGTTTCGCCATTTCTTTCTTTGACAGGTTCGCGGTGTAAAACGTAATTTCTCCATTTGAATTGATGCCAATGATGACTGATCGGTTTTCTCGAACGAATCTAATTCTCCATGATTCGACTAAACCCCAATGATATAAAATATGGCGAACTTTGCTTAACAATCCTAGGTGATGCAGCATATTGACGGTATTTCGGTCGTACCAATACATCGCATAAAAATCCCAATCTGATACATCAATGCCGGAATACCGTTTAATGAATTGCACTGCCAATTCCCGAGCTTCTTTTTTATGTAATAATAGCGATTCGTACGTTTTTGGTTTGAATTTGTAAAACAGAAAGGTTCCTGCAATAGGAAGGATGATCCATAATAAATGGATGATGGTCGTCATCATGGTTTAACCTCAGCTTCTTTTTGAATGGTAAAAGGCAAATCGGCTTCAGGTAATTCTATCTTTCCTATACATCTACATTGTTTAGCAAGTCGCTTCGCTTGCATTAGCCTTTCCGGTGAACCGATCTCCTGCATGCTGTTTTTTAAGACGTTTCCAAGGGATGTATCTTCAATTTGACAAGGTGTAACTTGTCCATCCGCACGAATATACCATGACAAAAATCCCGGCGTGCAGAAATCTGTAAGACTATCATTTTGATGGTGGTCTTCCCAATCCATAATAATGATTTGATCACTCCATCTTTTTTTGGCGTCTGCCAACTGCTGCTTTACTTTCTCCTTCATTTCGCTTGTCATGTCTTGATATTCAGATGCTCTGCCTACGGGAATAGTTTGACCCGCACGAAATACAACTGCGCCAACTTCCACCGATTTTTCGATTACTTCATAAACTTCTTTGTAGTTGAGTTGGTTAACTGTCATAGCAATGAGGACGGGAACCGATGATTGAGCAAAACGTTCGGCATTTTTCAAGCTTTCGGAAAATCCTCCTTCTCTCCCTCTTAACTTGTCATGGGTGCTGCTGTTTCCATCTATACTTATTTGGACACTGACATTTCCCAAGTGGCTGATCAGTTCAATCTCATCGTCGCGCCAATTTAGGCCATTGCTAAAAAGGTTGACGTTCGTAAATAAAGAACTGGCTGTGGCAATGATTTTCAAGAAATTTTTTGTTAGCTTTGCTTCTCCGCCTGTAATGGTGATGTCAGCTACACCGTGAGATGCGAGTTTTTGCAACACTTTTATCCATTGGGAAGATGATAGTTCATCTGGATACGGTTTTCCTGAGCTTGCATAACAGAAAGGACACTTCAAATTGCACATATTTGTTAATTGAAGGGTGCAGCTGATTGGCAAATAGTACTCTGTAGATCCGGTGATCATCAAAGGGTGATTTAGCAGGCCTTTTTTCCACGCTGATGTAAATGGATGTGAATCTAGCTCGTTATTTAATTCTTCCTCACTTACCTTTTCTTTTGAAAGAATCTCCCAAATTCTTGCCGTTTTTTGAACACTGTTATTTTTGGCAAGCATTAAAGCTAATTCTGTTCCCCTGCCGCTAAGTCTAAAATAGAACATGCTTTTTCTGTCAAGCAAAATGGCCCCATGAGGTTGGAAGTGGATCGCAAATTCTGGTGAAGTGTTAGTTGCCGTTTCTAACAATTTTGACATAAAATCCTCCCTCTATAAATGTTGATATATCAATGGTTGTAGCCATTTTCAGGGGTGTCAAAAAATTTTTTTTTCGACACGTTTTCTAACTTTGTTTCTCAAATCTGTATATATATGACATTGGATGGGTGCGCTTCACTGCCACTACTCCTTTACTTTAGGGAGCAGTTAAAAAACTGCTCCATTGCAATCCTTTTGAATATAATGGTTATAGCAGGCGCATTGCCGGATGTGGGAGCCAGCAGACTCTAGTCATCGAGATACTTTTTGAGGCCCAGCAGCTCATACATCCAGCCGCTTTCACAATCGAGGTGCCTGCTGGCTTTTTCAGTTCCTTGATAGCTGTTGGCTCCCACTGTTTTTTTTGCTTCTCCATAATCCCATCTCCTTCCAATTAAAAATGGTCATTATTGGAATAAAATATAACTGTTTAAAATTTAGCATAGCGATAATGTCGAAGTAAGAAATAAATTGTCATTTTGTTATAATTTTTTGAAAATTTAATATAAAGATTTCATAACAGCTTGTATTGGTGCAAGAGCTGTTTATTATTGATACAAGTTTCATGCTTATTAGCCTTTTGATACAGGATGTCCGTTTCAGCAACCGGTAAGCCTTATCATCCAACCAGTGATTAGCGATTTACGCTACGGTTTTTGTATAAACTCAAATCCATATGAAGACCTTGCCACTTCCTTCACCTCAGCCCTTTCAGTTACAAAGCGTTTCATTGATGAAAGGCATTTAGAGCGCCACATCAGGAAAATGAAAAAAATATATAAAGCGCGGCGTGACTATGTAAAAAAATGTTTGACTGAACAATTTGGCGACACAGTTAAAATTTTTGGCGATTCCACCGGTTTGCATTTAGTCGCAGAATTTCAAAACATCGTGTTTTTAATCAAGTAGTAAATGAAATAATGAAGAAGCATAAAGTGAAAATTTATCCTGTAGAAGTTCATGCTATTCAAAAAGGAATCCATCAAAACAAAATTATTTTAGGATATGGAAATTTAACAAAAGAAGAAATTGCGGAAGGCATTTTTAGATTAAGGCAGGCTCTAAATTAGGAGGTGTTCATTGTGGGGCATCTAAACGTTTGATGAAGATGAAAACATGTAGGATATTCATTTTAAATGTCGATAATAAAATTGTCCAAACATGCCCATGAAACGATAATATTGACCAAATACAAAATTTAATGAGAGCGCTGTTTATGGAGGTAAGTTTGCTGGGACTTTAAGTCATGCAGGGTTTTAATCAAACGTTTGTTTAAGGGGTTAAACTCTCTCACAACTTTGAGGGGGGTTTTTAATGTGTTAAAAATTCGTTTCAAATGAATCAATTCAGAGGATTTTATTTCATCAAATGAATTATCATAGGCAGCCCCCGAACAAAACGGGGAAAAAGTTGGTATCATGCAAAACCACATGTATTTTGCCCTTTTGAGTTTTCGCTGGATCTTCAAATTCTAAGCGAATACATTTTACTTCAAGTAGAATGAAAGACAGCGGATCTTAAAGCATGCCGGGTAGTGTGTCTGCTAAGTTTAAATGCTTGTATTGATTATTATACGTTAGTTTTTATGTTGATGGCACATCATTTTGCTTTCATTCATACCGTCTATGCCGAGTTTCTTTTTCATCGCCCGGATTTTTTCCTCAGGCTCTCGGTCGGGATTTCTGTTTTTTTCCTTTTCAGCATTATGTTGCCTGCATTGAATTTAAATTTTTATTTGATTTGTTTGATGTTATAAGATATTATAAATCTGTAAAAAAGCGGAAGGATGATGGTTTGGATATGACTAACTAATTCTATCTTTAAGCTGCATTTTTAAGGAAGCGAATATATTTTCTGGATAGGATTAGTATGTGTTTGAAAATGCTAAATACAAATCACCGCAGTATGCCTGTAGAATAAACCTGCTGTCCAGAAAACGGAATAGCAGGTTTTCTATGTGCTTGAAATAGACCGGAAGAAAGCGTAGGTACTCACTATGTCAATGTCTCAGTGGAGAAAAATGATTATTTTAATGATTAACATGTTTATAACTATTGGAAGCTTCGGCATTATTATCCCTATATTGCCTGCTTATTTGGAGTCCATTGGTCAAGGCGGTACGGCAGCTGGTTTAATGGTCGCAATATTTGCAGGAGCCCAGCTTGTGTTTTCTCCAATTGCAGGGAAATGGACAGATCAGTATGGCCGGAAAAAAATGATTGTTTTAGGATTAATCGGTTTAACTGTTTCTATGTTTATCTTTTACGCATTTGATTCCATTTGGTGGCTGTACGCTTCGCGTGTAGTTGGGGGGATAGGCTCCGCGCTTCTGGTACCCGCTATTTTTGCTTATATTGCCGATATTACGACAATTGAGCAGCGGGCTAAAGGCAACAGTTTCATATCAGCAGCCATGTCGCTTGGGATTGTAATAGGACCAGGGGTTGGCGGTTTCTTTGCTGATTTTGGGTTGAAAATGCCTTTTCTTGTTGCAACGATCGTCTCTTTAGCTGCTGTTATTTTTTCATTAACAGTTTTAAAAGAAAGTGTTGAACAACAACATACCCCGGAACAAAAAACGCAAATCAATGATGAGCCGATGTTAAAAAAATTGGTTTCGTCCGCTCATAAGCCGTATTTTATGCTGTTGATTATTACTCTTGTTATGAGCTTTGGTTTAATGGCTTATGAATCTGTCATCGGGTTATATATGGATGATCAGTTTGGGGCAACACCGCAAGAAATTGCTTGGATGGTTACATTAACTGGACTGATAAGTGTGATTGTGCAGTTGTTTGTGGTCGATAAGCTTGTCGGCCGCTTTGGGGAAGGAGCCGTTTTAAATTTCTTTTTAGGCGTAGTTGCAATTGGATTTTTCCTTTCATTGTTTGCCGACAGCTATTCTCTGTTTTTTGTCATCACCCTCTTGATTTTTCTTGCAACATCCATCTTGCGTCCTGTTTTGAACACTCTTATTTCAAAGATGGCTGGAAATGAACAAGGCTTTGCCATGGGGTTAAACAACGCCTATATGAGTATAGGAAATATATTGGGGCCGATGTTGGCGGGAATATTATATGATATTCAAATTTTGTATCCTTTCATTTTAGGATGCATTTTATTAGTGTTTACACTTTTTATTACTGTCTTTTGGCAAAACAAGTCATTGAAAAATACGAAACTGGCCAAATCCAAGTCGTCTAGTTAACGCTAAGAACTGTTGTTATTTCTCACCTTTTTTAGACCGAAGTGACAAGATGAATAGGCTTGTAAAAATCTATTCTCGTTGGGAAAATTGATTCCAACCCGTAACTTTTTTAAACAGTGCGGGAATGGATCATTTGCTGGCGTCGAAGTTCAATTGAAGCCGTCGTACAAGGAAAATAAAGCGCGATCGCTTGGGCGTTTACGGATTTTTGGACAGCCTCTTTAATCAAAGGCTGTCCTTTTTTTGTATTTTGGCATGCCATTCGCATGAAACGTATTCGACCAGCTTGAAATAATTGGTATTAGAAATTAGTTAGATAGCTTAAACTGTTGAACGAACCCGTTGAGCTCTTCTGACAGATTTGCCAACTTCATGGAATTTACTGAAATATCCTCCATCGAGCTGTTCGTCTGTTCGGATGCGGCAGATGTTTGTTCAATTCCTGCTGCAGACTGTTCAGCAAAAGAAATCCGCACAACATTTTTGCTTTTAAGCTTATTCTCATTTGCTTTCACCTCTGTTTTGATCTTTATTTTTGCATATGCCCATAAAGCAGGGGAGAAAATGAACTAAATGAAATGGTAAAGATGAATAATTTTTATTCATATTAGATTATAACCAAATATGTTAATTATTGTAAATTTTAGCAGTACCTTTCCTTCTTCTAGACTAAAAAGAATTTGTCATATTTGGATGAAGAAATCATATACATTTAGTGAGTTTTTTCACCTTGTTTTAAAAGAAAAATAAAAAGGCGCGGGGGGATATTGTGGATCATTATGTACAGGTGGAAAAAAGAATAGATGTGAGGCGAGACCAATTTGCGCTTTCTGAAGGTTATATCCATTCTTCTTTAGAAACTTCGCCATGGGTCCCGTTTGTAGAAAACGTCTGGATACGCCATTTGTCTTTTGATATTCGCAGCAATACTTCCGTCAATGTTCTTCGGGTTGGATCTGGCGGCACGCTTGGCAGGCATCGCCACCGCGGTCCTGTCACTGGTTATGTGATTAAAGGAAGCTGGTATTACAAAGAATACGACTGGATCGCAAAACCGGGAGATTTTATTCGCGAAAGTCCGGGCAGGACACATACACTCGTTTCCGACGAAGGGATGGAAACTGTGTTTCATTTAAACGGACCGCTTGAATTTCTCGATGATCAAGACCGTATCATTGAAACGGTAGATGTATTTTGGTTTATCGATCATTACTTAACTTATTGCGAGAAAAATAATTTGCCCATTAATAAAGATTTGTTTTTATGATCCTTTGAAACTGATGTAAAAAATGACAGCGTTTACAAAGATAAAGAACCGTTCTAGTTCGGAACGGTTTTTTTCATTTATATCTAAGAATTTCTATTTCATGAGTCAGTGCATTTGACATAATACCTTGTGGTTTCATATAATTTGAAACTAAATGATGTAAAAAGGAGCAAGACTATGGAAAAAAATCATCAAAATCCATTACAAGACATTCATCAATCAATTGTATTAGAAGCCTCAATTGAAAAAGTTTGGGAGGCGACGGCTACGTCAGAGGGGATTGCGTCATGGTTCATGCCAAATGATTTTCAGCCAAAGCTGGGACATGAATTCCATCTGCAATCTCCTTTCGGGCCGTCTCCATGTAAAGTGGTAGAACTTGAACCGCCTTACCGCCTCTCTTTTACATGGGATACAGAAGGCTGGGTTGTTTCATTTATTTTGAAGGATTTAGGGGATAAAACTGAATTTACTCTTATTCACAGCGGATGGAAGCATCCTGACGATGTGCTGCCTAAAGTAAATGAAAAAAGCTCTGTTGTTCGTGAACGGATGAATCATGGCTGGATGAACATTTTAAAAAAATTGCAAAAGGTTGTGGAATAACAAAAAATTCATTTAAGCGTTTTCAGATCCAGCTCGAGGAAATAACTTGGAGGAAAAGAAAACAGCAAAAAAATTAGGGAGATGATGATCTCCCCAATGCAATCGCCATATCGTCCGAAGAATAGAGGAAAAGGCGGATGAACTTTTTTGAACAACTGAAAAAAGATTTTTTATTAAATCTTTTCGAATACTTCCAATTTTAGCGGATGTGCTAAAGCTTCAGTCATTAAATAGGAAAGTGTTGATTCCGCGCCCCGATTTTGATTAGGGCCATCGGAGTTCAGACCGTCGCAGCAGCTGCCATCGCTAGGATCGACTAAAGGAATGTGATGGTCATTCCCACCATAAAACCAGTCTCGGCAGCGCAGCACAACTTGTAAGTAAGCAGAATCATCCAAAATATGATAAGCTTCGTTTGCAGCTAAAGCTAGTTTCATAATATCGATGGGCTGCTGATCCCAGTCGGCGCGATTGTGGCGGCTGCACCAACCCCGGTTGCCGATTGGACGAATGGAGGAGCTGTTGAATCCGCCCATCTTTTCGATGAGAAAATCAAGACTCTCTTTGGCAATTCGCAATGTTTCATTGCGACGGTTGTATCGATAGGATAAAAATAATCCCCAAGGCAAAATTCCATTTGCATATGTCATTTGTTTTTCGAACCAATGCCAATCTTCCGTTCGGTGCTCTTTGTATGCTGTTAATAAACTATGTTCGCATGTCTCTGCCAATTGTCTAAGTTCATCTTCTGCTATTCCAAGAGAGGAAATGCTGTTTTTCTTTTCCATGAGCAGTTTGCTGCAGCTGGCCAGCACCCATGCTTGGCTGCGGGCAAAACGAAGCTTGCGGCATGCAGAAAGGGCATTGCGCAAAATTTCTGCTGCCACATAGCGGCGGGCATTGTCATTAAGTTTTAAATAGGCCATTGTCACTGCCCAAACTGATCGACCAAGACAATCTTCAGAACGAGTTTCCGATTCAGGTGTTCGGTCATAATAAAAGTTATTATGAAACCATCCATCATCCCTTTGAGCCCAAAGCAAAAAGGCTAAATACCGATCAAGCATTCCGTAGAGTCTCTTCAATTCAGACGGTTCATCTTGAAGAAGCTCTATCCATTCAATACAAAGCCAAAGGGCGCGCGCATTGTCGTCTGTTGAATATCCTTCTTTACGGCGCGGAATCCGGCCGAGGCAATGCTCGATCAACCCTGTATCGTCAGTTAAACGTTCCAAATGATCAAAATTAATATTTGGTTGGGGCAACGTGTTTCACCACGCTTTCGTTCGGCTCTTTCACACCCTTCTCATCCAAGTCCATTTCGCCGATTTTGGCAAACAGCTTCAAATATTGCATCCCGACAGTTGGCCAATGGGTTGCCTTTCCAATCTGCCGAATTCGATTTTCCCATTGGTGCAATGCATTGTCATCCATTAATAGCTCTTTTAATCGCTGTTCCCATGCTTTGATGTCGCCATACGGAAGAAGCAGTTCTTCACAGCCTTTTAATAAATCTTGCGCATGTTCGTATGGCGTGGAGAGAATCGGACGGCCTATTCCGACGGCATAAGCCAGCGTTCCGCTTGTGATTTGCTGCAAGCCCGGATAAGGAGTTACATATAGATCACACGCTGTTAAGTAGGAGACGAGCTCCTCTTCATTAAAGTAACGGTCAATCATTCGGACATTCTCTTCTAATCCGAGCTGACGAATCATGTTTTGCAGCTCTTCACGGTATGATTCTCCTTCCCGCTTTTTCACTTCAGGATGCGTTTGTCCCGCGATAATATATAACGTTTCCGGTACTTCACGGACAACTTCTGGGAGGGCTGAAATTAGAGACTCGATTCCTTTGCCGCGATTCAGTAATCCAAATGTAAGCAATACTTTTCTGCCTTCAAATCCCAGCTGGCGGCGAAGCTGAACCCGCTCGTTATCTCGAGGTTTAGGCGATCCATGTGGAATGTAGACAATTTTATTTTCGGGCAAATTATACGCTCGGACTAAATAAGAGACAGCCTTGCGATTCATGACGACTATAGCGTCGCTTAAATCGGCAATTTCCTGCTGGACTTGCCGATATGGCGGCTTAGGATCAGAGAAAATCGTGTGAAACGTCGTGACGAGCGGTTTATTTAATGCGCGTACAAAGTCGACTATGTACTCTCCTGCTTCACCGCCGAAAATGCCGAATTCATGCTGCAAAACTACAACAGAAATATCGCTTCGATTGACCCTTTTGGCCATCTTCACATAAGCTGAACGATCTTGCATTGGCAAAGGCCAAAATCTCGGATTATTTTCATATACATTTCTGTCATCATTTTCATTATAAAGTACAATGATTGGGTCACGATTACCGCGTTTGCCAGCAGTGCTTACGTTTGTAAATACATGTTCAGTGAAGGTAGCAATACCGCAGCGGCGCGGAGGATATGTGCTGACATATGCAATTCGACTCATGCTTGCATCACCCTCTCATATTGGTTCAAGATCAAGTTATCGTACACTTTACCTTCATTTAAGAATGTCTTGTAAGCCATAATACTGTTGTTGACACGAATATTATCGCTTATGCTTGATTGATCCCAAAGAATAGAGTTTGAAAAATGCACTTTGGAGCCAATGCGGCAATGATCACCAATCACTGCAAACGGACCAATTACTGACTGATCGCCTACCTCGACATTATCCCCGATTAAAACAGGAGGGATAAAGCGGACGCCAGATCCGATTTTGGTGTCTTTTCCTAACCAAACACCCGGTTGAACTTGATTTCCGCGAGTAGGCAACGGGTTCCGATTTTCAAGAACGTCCCAATGAATTTTCCGGTAACGTTCTGGTGTTCCCATATCAAACCAGTAACCGCTGCTTATTTTTCCGTATACACTTTTGCTTTTTTGAATAAGGGTGGGAAATGTTTCACGTTCGATAGAAACTTCACGTCCTGCTGGAATGTAGCGCATTACTTCTGGTTCAAGAATGTACAAACCAGCATTGATCAAATTTGATGGTGCTTCTTCACGACGAGGCTTTTCAACAAAACGCAAAATCCGGCTGGAATCGTCCAGTTGAACGACACCGTAAGAAGAAGGGTCATCTACTTCCGTCAGTGCAATTGTGGCGATCCCGCCGCTTTGTTCGTGAAATTCAAGAAGAGGAATCAAGTTTGGCAAGTGAACAATGTCGGCATTTACAACAAGAAATCTTTCCTTCAAAAATCTTTCAGCATTTTTGATAGCTCCTGCTGTTCCCATTTGATGTGTTTCATCAGAGTACTCAATGTCTACACCGAAACGTTTGCCGTCTCCGAAGTAATTTTTTATGACATCTGAACAGTGATGTGAGGCTATTACGAATTGGTTGATTCCTTGATCGCGAAGATAAGTGATGAGGTGTTCGAGCCATGGCCGGTTAGCAATGGGTGCCATCGGTTTCGGCAAATTTTCAGTTAATGGGCGTAAACGTGTTCCTAAACCACCAGCTAACAGTAATGTTTTCATTTGTCATCCCTCCATTAGTCTATGATTATGAAGTTCATAACAGATGGATGAATGAAAAATGAAAGTGGCGTATTTTGTTAGCACTCAAACCTACTGGTTGCTAATAAATATTATAACAAAATTTCTTATATAAGTAAAATGTATGAATTTCAACTCAGTCGGGGGTTTTCCTATACTTAATGAAAAAAGGGCAAATATAACACCCTTTTGTTCAAAGTCTCTACCCTGATTGATAGAAGCTTAAAAAATGTTTGAAAAACCTCTAAGAAGAGTGCTGTTTGTTTTAATGTCTAATTATTCAGAAAATCTATCAAAAGCCTTATGAAATGATATAATCTCCTTGAATTTTATGAAGAAAGCAGGTGATATGGTTGAACTATTGTCAACAATGCGGACACCAATTAGAAGAAAATCAAACATTTTGTACGAATTGCGGCGCGAAAGTCGTAGAATCACAAAACGCCGTACAATCACAAAATGTAATGAAGGCAGGGGAGGGATCAGGATCAAGAAGACCGGTGCTGGCAACGAAAAAATCTAAGATTTTTGCAAGTATTGGAGTTCTATTAATTTTAGTAATTGCAAGTTCATTTTTTATTGTAAAATCGGTCTATAAACCGACAAAACTGGCGGAAAATTTTATTCTAGCTGTCAACAATCATGATGCAAAAAAAGTGGCTCATTTACTAAACTCGAAGCAATCGGATATAAAAATAGATGAAAAAGTGGCCAAACAATTGATTGACTATTATCAAATGAACCCATCGGAATTTTCTGAACTGAAAAATAGCTTGCATGAAGAAGCCGTTATTTATGAAAAAGGGGCATTTCCTGAGCATACTGATGCAGATATTTCGATCAATAAATTAGGGAAAAAATGGTTATTTTTTGACTATTATGCACTCATACCTAAAAATTTATATATTGTCGTAACGGCAAATCATGATAGCCATATTTACATAGATGGGAAAAAATATGAACCTATAAAAAAAGACGAAGAACGGACTTACGGGCCGTTTTTGCCAATCAATCATAAAGTGCAAGCAGTATACAAAGGAGAATACGCAGACGTAAAGCAAGTGGAAGAAGTTTCGCCAAGTGATGCAGAAGAAAATAAAGTGTATATAAATTTTGATTTAACTGGAGATTATGTATATTTATATTCAAATATTGAAGATGCCACTTTATTCGTCAATGGAAAGAGCACAGGTTTAAAAATTTCGGATGTAGAAGAGTTTGGACCAGTTGCAACAGACGGTTCGATGACGCTTCATGCCGAAATAAAAACTGCTGATGGTACGTTGAAAAGCAATAAAAAGACAATTAAAGAAGCCGGGGAAACGATTGATCTATTATTTGAACAAGAAATTCCAATGGAAGATTTCGAAGATGTTGGAGATTCATTAAAAGACTATCATGATGAACAATCGGAGATCGAAAATGTGATTATGAGCCATTATACTAGTATCTCAAGCGGTGATTACGAAACTGCATATGCAATGTTTTCCTCAAGCCGTCGCAGTAAAATTAGCTATGAAAAATGGTCTAAAGGGCTAAAAAACAATTTTAAAAATGAAGTTACGAATGTAAGTGTGGAAAGTATAGAAAATGATCAAGCGACAGTGAGTTTTCAATTAACTTCTTATGACAAACAGGACGACGGCTCCACATTAGTACAAGAATGGGGAGGGAAATGGTATTTAGTGAAGGAATCAGACGGCTGGAAATTAGCAACGCCTGAAATTAAAAAGCTAAATACTAGAACGGAATGAAATGGAAATCTTTGCTTCTCATTTTCGCCATATTTATTTTGAGTATTTTTGCCATTATATCAATCCCGAAATTGCCGCTCTTTCAGGAAAATCAAAAAACAAAGATTCAAGAGCAGCGTGAAGAACCGGAAGTAAAAGAAGCGGGTAATGTTGCAGCTTTGCAAGAAGAAAAAAACGATAAGAAAGAAGAAACGGTCGAAGAAAAAGCAGCTAGAATAGTGGATGATATGTCTTTGGGCGAGAAGGTCGGCCAGCTTTTGATGGTTGGCTTTAAAAGCACGGAAAAAGACGAGGCAATAACCGATTTAATTGTATACAAACATATCGGTTCTGTCATTTTGTTTGACCGCAACATGGAGACTCCGGAACAAGTTGCGCAATTAAATAATTCTTTGCAAAGGCTCGCGCTGAAAAAGCGGTTTGGAGTGCCGCTTATGATCGGAGTGGACCAAGAAGGGGGAGACATTTTGCGGATGAGAGAAAAAGTGTCTCCCATCCCATCCCAACAGAAGCTAGGGCAAGCTGCAAATGAAAAAGCGGTGTACGATATTGCTCTTCTGAACGGAAGGGAATTGGCTGCCATGGGATTTCATCTAAATTTTGCACCCGTTTTGGATTTGTCAGAGACTGACAGCCGATCTTTTGGTACAAATCCGGAAGCAGTCTATACGTATGGTGCAAAAGTGGTTCAAGGATTGCATGAAGCGAAGATTACAGCAACGCTCAAGCATTTTCCCGGCAACGGAAGAAGCAGTGTTGATCCGCATATTGACACTTCTTCTGTAAAAGCGGACAAATTGGATTTGGAGAATTCCGATATTTATCCATTTAAAAAGCTCATTGAAAATACAGATCACAATCAATTTTTCATTATGATGACTCACATTAAATATCCAAGTTATGATCCTAGCAAACCAGCAAGTTTATCTTCTGTTATGATTCAAAAGCTGCTTCGGGAAAAGCTGGGGTATAAAGGAATTGTTGTCACGGATGATCTTGAAATGGGCGCAGTAAATAAATATTATTCATATGAAGATATGGCAATCGAAGCGATTAATGCCGGAGCGGATTTGTTGCTCGTTTGCCATGAATATGAGCATCAAGTGGAGGTTTATAATGGCTTAGTGAAAGCAGTGAAAGACGGAAAAATTCAAGAAAAGCGCATCAACGAAGCGGTGACAAGAGTGCTAACGCATAAATTATCCACTATTCAAGATCCGATCGTTGATCCGCAATATGCGAAAGAAACAGTTGGAAGCAAGGAGCATAAAACACTGATCGAAAATTGGATGAATACAAAGGAACAGTGATTCAATTAAATTCGTAGAAGACCTTCATTCAATGTTTGGGCAAGCCGATTGTAGGCGGCTGCCCATGTTATACCAATCAATAGAGGAGGAACAATAGAGGAAAATGATTTGTCATCAATGTGGAAATGAACAAGAAAAAGGAAATTTTTGTGGGAAATGCGGGGCAAAATTGAATAATGATCCAAATCTACAAGAAACAGCGGGAGGCGGCGGGGATCAGGTTTCAATTAACAGAAATTCTCAACCGTCTTATGGCCAAGCAGCTTCCACGCAAATGAATGAACATGTAGAAAAGGTTAAAAAGCAGTCGAAAGTGTATGGAAGCTATTTCGTTCATTTTTTGAAACATCCGTCATCCATTTTTGGCAAAGAAAAAAATGAATGGGTGAATGGCTTTATCAGCATTATTTTATTTGTGTTCATTGTCACACTAACGGTTAGCGTTTTTGTCCGCAATCTATTTAAATCGGCAATTCATGGTACTCAAGGACTGATAAATGAGTTTTATGATGGACCTTCGTATATTTCGGTATTTTTTCATGTTTTTATATTTGTTTTTCTTATTGTTGCGCTCGTGTTATTGTGTATGTTCATTGTTAATAAATTGTTTGGATCAAGTGCATCTTTTCAAGAGGTAACAGCTATATATGGAGCACATCTTACCACCGCGATCACTGTTTCGCTTATCGCGTTATTGCTAGTTTTGTTAAAATCCCATGTTTATGGAAACATTGTGCTGATCATTTCACTTTTGCTTGCGATCGTTTTAATTCCATATTATTTGATAAGTGTACTGCTAACGAAATATTCAAAAGGAATAGATCCTTTATACTCATTTTTTATCTATGTTGCTATATTTTCCATCGTGTTTGCGGTTTTTATCGGTATATTGGCTGATTCGGCAATGGGAAGAATTGTTGATCAATGGAGATATTTTTGGTGATGGAGTGACATTAAACATTTTGAACGAATCTAAGTATTAGCTGCTTTAATTTTCATACAATATAGACTTACACAATGAGTACCGTTAAGCCTTAAAAGCATCAGATCACCTTCTGCGCTGGTATGCCTGCTGCATACCAGCGTTTCATATGTTAACAGGCTGATTTTCATTCTATTGTATAATATGACGCTTTAAGTTAAGCCATTATGAGAGAATTGGAAGCAGTATGAAACAATTGGCCGATATTCTAGGCAAACTATTAGCTGAAACTGGACATATTTTAATCGTTTGCCTAAAATGAAGCTAAAGGAAATACCAAAACAATCCAAAAAATTGTTTTCAAAGGAAGGTGATGCTCAACATGGATGCAAAGGCGAAAAAAACGGCTTTACGTGGAATTACATATGGCTTGTACATTGTCGGAACGAAAGATGAAAACGGTGCCAATGGATTTGCTGGAAATTGGTTGACGCAAACCTCTTTTGAACCGCCTTTAGTTGCAGTTGCCGCAAAAGCGGGTACACGTTCACAACAACAAATTGCCAAAAGCGGAGTATTTAGCGTCAATATTTTGGAGACGGGTCAGAAGGACATGGTTACTGCCTTTTTCCGATCCATTGAACCGGAAGGAAACAAGCTGGCTGGATACGAATTTTATACGGAAGAAACAGGATGCCCGATTTTTAAAGATGCGTTGAGCTTTTTTGAGTGTAAAGTGGTGGAAAAAATAGAAAAAGGTGACCACTATATTTACGTCGGTGAAGTGATCAATGCCGGCGTGCATCGGGAAGGCGATCCGCTAACATTGAAAGAAACCGGTTTCTATTATGGAGGCTAAACTTTTTATAAGAATAATGTTCCGGTTAAAAAGACCTGCAAATTTTATTATTTGAGACGAAAAATAAGAATATAGTTTTGTTCGGCTAAAGATTGAAGCAAGATTTTAAAGAATAAGCGATGATGACTTACGATTATTTGAAGCGGGCGTTCATTTTCGCCTGCTTCAAGCGTTTTTTTCAAGTGAATGTACGTATTATAAGTATATGAATTCATTGAAATTTTCATAAAAAAATAGTATAATACGACTTATTGTACGAATCATGTAAATTATTTTAATAAATTAATTTTAAAAAATTTCTCATGGTGGGATCAATAATTATGGATAAGGATAACAAGCTATCATTTTCATCACTTACTGTTATTGGTGTTATGTTGTTTGCCCTATTTTTTGGGGCGGGGAATTTAATATTTCCAGCTCAGCTTGGACAAAATGCCGGGGAGAATCTGTGGTTTGCTGTGACTGGATTTATTATTACTGGAGTCGGATTGCCGTTCCTCGGGATTATTGCGATGAGTTTTTCTGGAAGCAGTGATTTACAAGAGCTTTCTAGTAGAGTTCATCCGACTTATGCCGTCTTTCTCACATCATTGCTCTATTTAACAATTGGTCCTTTTTTTGCAGCACCGCGGACTGGAACTGTTGCGTATGAAGTCGGTATTGCGCCGTTTGTTGCAGAGGAATTTCATCAGGTTGGATTGCTTATTTATACACTGCTATTTTTTGCTGTGACTTTTTGGTTTTCTTTATATCCGGCTAAAATTGTTGATAATGTTGGAAAACTTCTAGCGCCTGGAATTGTGATTCTTCTTGCCATACTTTTATTTATGGTAGTTGTGAATCCTATTGGGGATATTGGTTCAGCGCAAGGAGTGTATAAAACTCATGCGTTCGCTCAAGGCTTTATAGATGGCTATAATACAATGGACGCCCTTGCATCACTTGTATTTGGCATTATTGTGATCAATGCCATTCGCAAATTAGGTGTAACATCAAAAAAAGATATTATGAAAGCTACAGCAAAATCAGGAACTGTTGCCATTTCACTGCTTGCACTGATTTATATAGGAATTGCTTATTTAGGAGCAACAAGTACAGAAGCTTTCGGAATTTTTGAAACAGGCGGACCAGTTCTCAGCAAAGCGGCTTCACACTATTTTGGCACATTCGGCTTAATTATGCTGGCTATTATTATCATTCTTGCATGTTTAACGACTGCCATTGGTTTAATAACGGCGAATGCTGAATATTTTCATAAGTTGGTTCCGAAAATCGGCTATAAAACGTGGGTTGTCTTCTTTAGCTTACTTACTTTTGTAATAGCAAACTTTGGATTAACGAACATTATTTCATTTTCTATCCCTGTCTTAATGTTCATCTATCCGCTTGCGATTGTTTTGATGTTATTAACGTTCTTGTCGCCGTTTTTCAATCATGCTCGTATTGTATATGCTTCAACGACTGGAGTTACATTTTTAATTAGTATTTTTGATGGTTTGAAATCATTATGTAATTCACTTGGAATTGATTATTTCGGATGGATGGTACCGATTGTTTCGTTCTATGAACAAGTATTGCCATTTTATAATCAAGGACTCGGCTGGTTTATTCCAGCGATCATTGTCATTATTATTACAGGTATTGTCGGAAGGGTTCAGGCCAAATCAACTGTTAGAGCGTAAAATGTTCTATTATAATAATAGAAAGAATAGTTTGAATTTTTGCAAGCTATAAAAAAGGAACTTTCTTAAGGAAGGTTCCTTTTTTTGATCAAACTTGACCATTGACAATTTTTTATAAAGTAAAGGAAGATTCTTTTTATTATTTAGTGATTATGGTATTTTTCTTGTAGAGGTTAAAGTCTATCCACCCTTCGCAAGTTCGGATTTAAAAATAAAGGATATTTTAGCAGCTGCTAGAAGTATCCCCTTTACAATATAATGGAATGATATCAGAAGCTTTGAAGATGTATGCCGTTCATTAGACTTTATTAATTGAGAGAAAAACTTTAAGGAAGGGAAATAGGAATATATATTGTAAGGGTAAAATCGGCCGCTAGATGGTTCTATGTTCGGCAGCTGAATGCAATTTGTGATTAGTTGATGAACAGAAAAGAAGGATTTCATTACACTTTATAAAAGGAAGTGTGACGTTGTGAAAGCCAAACAATTATTGGTATTACTATTTATTACAATAATCATTTCTGCTTGCAGTTCAAATAAAGAACAATCAACCATGGAGCACGCGCCGAATGGCGACTTGTGGGAAACAACTGCTTCAAGGGATGAACTGCCGACCTTTTTAAATGAATATAGCGAAAACATTCAAATCATCTATCAAGCAGCCGGAAAATCAATGGAGCTGCTGCAATGGATTCCTTGTTATTGTGGCTGCGGCGACCATGCCGGACATCGGAGCAGTCTAAATTGTTTTGTTAAGCAAGTAAATCAAAATGGTTCTGTTGTATGGGATGACCATGGAACACGCTGCAACGTCTGCTTAGAAATTGCAGCAGAAGCAATCAAAATGAAGCAAGATGGAAAAACGGTAAAAGAAATTCGCCAATATATAGATGAAAAATACAAAGAAGGCTATGCGAACCCGACAGACACACCAATGCCGTTATAAAGAAAAGGATGAGACCAATTATTGGTTTCATCTTTTCTATGTTTTATGCTTTGTCGAAACTGTTTTTGTCCTCAGGACTTGATCATGATGGAAAAAGGCTTGTGATTAGACATTTAATCTTGAATATCCATCAATACTGTTTTTTGTTATTTTTACATAATAAAATTGTCGGAGAAAGCTCCTTCGGCTTTTTTTTGACCGATCCTCCACGCTTTCCAACAAAGAATTATTTATTTCCCTGATCCATTATATATAATCATATTCCCTTTCGCTCCATGACCCATTTTCCATTCTGCCTTTCCCTCTTGTCTAATTCTAAGGACTGATCTAATAAAACTAGCAAGAAAAGTCGAAATTTTTAAAAACATACTTGACAAATAGGAATAATGGAATTAATATCATACTTAAATCTTTTACTTTTATCCGGTTGCCCACTGGACCGCCAGAGGCTCATATCAGTTCCTAATATTAGGAATCTGATATGAGCCTTTTTTATTAAAATTTAAGGAGGGAAAATCAATGGGTTTACAATTTGCTTATTGGGCGCCAAACGTTAGTGGAGGGCTTGTGATCTCTAATCTGCCACAGAAAACAGGCTGGTCATTTGAGGATAACAAACGTTATGCACAAATAGCTGAAGAAAATGGTTTTGATTACGTCCTGCTGCAAACAAGATTTTTCGCCAGCTACGGAGCTGAAAAACAATTAGAAGCCGCTGCGCTTGCTTCTGCACTTGCCGCTAGTACCAAAAAATTAAACATTATTACAGCTGTACTGCCCGGTCTATGGCATCCAGGTGTCATAGCAAAAATTATTTCAACGATTGATCATATCAGTAATGGTCGTGCTTCAATTAATATTGTCAGCGGATGGTTTAAAAATGAATTTATCGGTTATGGGGAACCGTGGTTAGACCATGATGAACGTTATCGACGGTCTGAAGAATTTATACAGGTTCTACGAGATTTGTGGACAAAGGAAACCACTACTTTTAAAGGAGATTTTTATCGTATAAATGAAGCGCCATTAAAGCCTAAACCTATTAATATCCCAAAAATTTTCCAAGGCGGAAACTCGAAAGCAGCAAGAGAAATGGCTGGACGAGTTTCAGATGTTTATTTCATGAATGGAAACTCGCTGGAAAATCTGAAAAAGCAAATTGATCATGTGAAATCATTGGCTGAATCGAACGGAAGAAACATCCAATTCGGTGTTAATGGCTTCGTGATTGTTCGTGATACAGAAGAAGAAGCAAAACAAGTTTTAAAAGATATTGTTTTACATGCAGATAAAGAAGCTGTGGAAGGCTTTGAAAGTCAAGTGAAATTCGCAGGGAAAGCCTCTCCTGAAGGTGAAGGAATGTGGGCGGAATCCACCTTCGAAGATCTTGTGCAATATAATGACGGTTTCAAAACAGGTTTGATTGGAACGGCAGAACAAGTGGCGGATCGCATCATTGAGCTGAAAAAAATAGGAGTCGATATTGTTTTGACAGGATTTTTACATTACGATGAAGACTTAAAAGCCTTTGGTGAAAAAGTCATTCCGCTCGTAAGAGAAAAAGAAGCAAAATTGGAGGGAATCCTAGCCAACTAATATAAAGAAGCATAAGGCTCGAAATGAGTAAGCTTTCGGAACAACTAACAAATGAATATGAATGATGTTGGGCATTCAACATCAAGAAATGAGGAGTCTCTTTCTTTAAATAATACTTGACATATAGGAATAATATGTATTAATTTAGTTATAAACAAAATAGTTTGATGAATGCTGACTGGACAACTAGAGGCTCTCAATTCAAGATCATATTTCTTGAAATGAGAGTCTCTTTCCTTTTTTTACAAACATGGAAAGGTGGATTAGCGGTGGCAAATAGTTATGTGAACATATTGGATTATAAAGCGGAAAAACAAAAATCTTTGCGAGAAAATGAATATTTGAATTTGCCGGATTTACAATTTTTCCTTTGGTGCCAAAAGAATTATCGGATAAATAAAGGTGTTTTCAATACGATTGACAATTGGTTTTATACAAATGGAGTCGTTTCTATTATTCATCGTCGAATTTATATTTTAGCTTTTCTGGAATTTGTCAAAAGAGGAGATGCGGATTTTAAAAAACGCAAATATATCCGTTTTGGAAACGGAGGTCTTTCAAAGAAGCTTCATCAATTTATGAATGAAATAATGGAACAATAGAACGATTATGTCAGTAAACTATTAATCACAAACATTATTTAGATAAAGAAGACAAAGGGGTAACTAATGATGAGTGTTGCAGAAGGAACAGGTCATTACCTTGACACAGCTTTGCAGTTAGCAAAGGAGTTTGCTAAAACTGCAATTGAAAGGGATGAACGAGGAGGAACAGCAAAAGCAGAACGTGACCTGCTTAGAAAAAGCGGATTACTTTCACTTATCATCCCGAAGTCTTTAGGCGGACTGGGGAAGGATTGGAAAGCTGTGCTGCAAATTACACGTGAGCTGGCAAAAGTAGACGGGTCATTGGCTCACTTATTCGGCTATCATTTCTTATGCTTGACATCCGTACATCTATTCGGTTCCCCTCAGCAGAAAGAGAAGTATTATAAGGAAACGGCTGAAAATAATTTGTTTTGGGGAAATACCTATAATCCTCTTGATGAAAGCTTGCTCGTAAAGCGAGAAGGGGATCAGTTAAAGCTAATTGGGAAAAAAAGCTTTTGCTCGGGTGCTAAAGATTCAGACCGGCTGCTTATATCAGCTAAAAGTCCAAATCAAGATCGCCCTGTTATTGCCGTTATTCCTACTAATCGGACAGGAATAATCATTAATGATGATTGGGATAGCTTCGGCCAACGGCAAACGGACAGCGGCACTGTTGTTTTTCAAGATGTACTGCTGAAGGAAGAAGAGATATTAAATTTCTATGAACAAGAACCTGAAAGCTTTTTCCCTACTATAAGGACGCATACTGCTCAAACCATTTTAGTTCATGTTCTTCTTGGAATTGCGGAGGGAGCATTTGAAGAAGCGAAAAACTATACGAAAAATATCACTCGTCCTTGGCTGACCTCTAAAGTAGATCAGGCGACGAGCGATCCATATACGATTCGCCAGTATGGAGATTTATATGTGCAGTTAAAAGCTGCAGCTGCATTGGCCCAAGACGCTTCAAATGCTCTGCAAGAAGCATGGGATAAAGAAAGGGCATTAACAGAACAGGAACGTGGAGAGTGTGGAATTATCATTGCGACTGCAAAGGTTGCAACAGCAAAAGCAGCTTTAGAGGTTACCAGCCGTATGTTTGAAGTAATGGGGGCAAGGGCAACTTTAGGAAAATATCGGTTTGACCGCTTTTGGCGAAATGTAAGGACTCACACGTTGCATGATCCCATTGAATATAAAATCCGTGATATCGGAGAATGGGCTCTTAACGGTAAATTACCTGAGATTACACCGTATTCTTAATGTATAAACGATCGAATTTAATTGAAGAAAGGTGATGACATTATGTCAAATATCGTGATTATTTCCGGAAGTCCATCTAAACCATCAAGAAGCTTAGCTATCTCAGCTTATTTAGAAAAAAGGATCAAGGCTGAAGGGCTGAATGCGTCTACCATTTCAGTTCGTGACCTGCCGGCAGAAGATCTTTTATTTGCCAACTTCAACAGCCCAAAAATTCAAGAGGTTTTAGCACAGATTGAACAAGCACAGGCAGTTATTATTGTAAGTCCTGTATATAAAGCAAGCTATCCAGGGGTGTTAAAAGCCCTGTTAGATTTCATTCCTGAAAAAGGATTCGTTGATAAAGTTGTTCTCCCAGTGGTTACCGGCGGAACAGCAGCTCATCTTTTAACATTGGAATATGCTATTAAGCCGATTGCTTCTGTGTTAGGCAGCCAGGAGATTTTAAAAGGAGTGTATTTCGTAGATTCTCAAATTGGCTATCACGAAGATCAGGTTACTTTTATTGATGCGGAAATAGAATCGAGATTACAAACATCATTGAATGATCTATTAAGCCGGTTAAAAGTTGAACAATTAAAATAGTGATTTATATATTGTTTGCACCGAACAGAAAGGATGTTTCATCCTGCTCACGGAGATGGAAAATAATGGTGACAGAACTGTCACCAATAAATTGCTTAAGCTGCCGTTGATTCCAACCAAAAAATTCTTACCTTTGTATAGGGAAATATATTACTTTAGCAAAAATTTCATACGATCAAATGTATCATGTTGACTGGACGACCAGAGACATATCATCGCAAGTTTCGTACTTGCAAAGATAGTCTCTGTTTTTTTTCGTTATAAACCTTTAAATAAAATGAAGAAAAAGATGTAACAACAAGTATTTGAGAAAGAGACACGTACCTTTCAAAAATGATCCCACTCCATTTCAGTTTCGATATATAGAATCACAGACATTATCGGTCCATGGAATGATAACTAAACGACAATGTCAAATTTACGGTTAGTCGGGAGGAAATCATATGAAGAAAAAGCGAATTTATTTAAACGCTTTTGATATGAATTGTGTGGCGCATCAATCTCCGGGATTATGGGTGCATCCTGAAGATCAGTCATACCGATATAAAGATATTGAATATTGGGTTGAGCTGGCGCAATTACTGGAAAAAGGGCGGTTCGATGGATTATTTATTGCAGATGTAATCGGCATTTATGATGTGTATGGAAATGATAAAACAACAGCAGTACGTGAAGCAACCCAAGTTCCAGTCAATGACCCTATTTTACTTGTTTCTGCAATGGCGCATGCAACGGAGCATTTAGGCTTTGGGATCACATGCTCTACAACATTTGAGCATCCATATACATTTGCACGCAGAATGTCGACTTTAGACCATTTAACAAAGGGCCGAGTAGGCTGGAATATTGTTACTTCCTATTTGGAAAGCGGAACGAAAAACATCGATATTGGCGATCGGTTCCTCCATTCAGAACGATATAATATTGCGGAAGAATATTTGGAAGTTTGCTATAAATTATGGGAAGGCAGCTGGGAAGACGATGCTGTTATAAAAGATAGAGATAGAAAAATTTTCACAGACCCAGCGAAAGTTCATGAAATAAATCATCACGGCAAATATTTTAATGTGCCAGGCATTCATTTGTGCGAGCCGTCGCCGCAAAGAACACCTGTTTATATCAAGCAGGCGCTTCAGCGAGAGGGCGTCAATTTGCAGCAAAACATGCTGAGTGCACATTTGTTTCGATGCCAGGAAAAGAGCCTATCGCTTCATATGTTAAAAATTTAAGAGCCCAGGCTGCTGAATTTGGCAGGGATCCGCAAAGCATAAAAATATTCGCTTTGTTCACACCGATTGTTGGGCGGACGGAGGAGGAAGCGTGGGCGAAATATGAAGAATTATCGCAATATATCAGCTATGAAGGGGCCCTTTCTTTATTAGGCGGCTGGTCAGGTGTTGATTTTTCAAAATATGATCCTGATCAAGAAATTGAATACATTGATACTAACGCCATCAAATCAGTGCTCGAATCATTAACGAAAGCAAGTCCAAATAAAAAATGGACTGTCCGCGAGCTGGCGAATTTTGCTGGAATAGGCGGAATGGGTCCTGTAGTAGTCGGAACACCAAAGCAAATAGCTGATACGTTTGAGGAATGGATTGAAGATACGGATATCGATGGATTTAATCTCGCCTATGCAATAACGCCGGGAACTTTTAAAGATTTTGTTGATCTTGTCATTCCGGAGCTTCAACAACGTGGAGTCGTGAAAAAAGAATATGAAGAAGGAACTTTGCGGGAAAAATTGTTTGGCAAAGGCCAGTCCCGTTTACCGGAAGACCATATTGGAGCTAAATATAGAAATTTAAGCTATCAACTGCAGGATTAACCTCACTTTTTTGTATCAAAAGAAGCTTTGAACTTCGTATGATCAGCCTTGAAAAAAAGGAAAATGTAGGTTAGTCGTTAGTCAGTATTACTTTTGCATCATCTTTATTTGACTTGTTGCCAATTTTGCTGCGGATTCATAAGTCCTTTAAGTCGTTTATGAAATGAATTCGTTTTTTGGCTAAACAAATTTGATAAATGGAGATATGGGGAATATGACAAAGCCATTATCATTTTCTGCTTTTGTTATGAATACACCTTCTCACATTCTTCACGGGATGTGGCGTGATCAAGAAGGTCATCAGCTTAACTTTAATGACGTAAATCTTTGGGTTTCTTTAGCGAAACGGCTGGATGAGGGAGGTTTTGACGTCATCTTTTTCGCCGACGTCGTCGGGCTGTACAATGACTTTCGAGGAGGATGGGATTTCCATATTGAAAATGGCTTGCAAGTACCTAGTAATGACCCAATGGTACTGCTTTCAGCACTTGCAGTAAATACAAAACATTTGGGCTTAGCTTTTACGGCGGCTCCGGTTCAAGAACCTCCCTTTAACTTTGCACGCCGTGTATCAACATTAGATCACATCACCAAAGGACGAATTGCCTGGAACATGGTTACCAGCTACTCAGCAAATGCCTTTCGCAACTTTGGCTATGACGGCTTAGTTCCGCATGATGAACGATATGAGTGGCTGGATGAATATGTTGATGTTTTATATAAGCTTTGGGAAGGTTCATGGGATGAAGGAGCGCTTTTGCAGGACCGTGAAAGCGGAATTCATGCGGATCCGGCGAAAGTCCATAAAATTCATCATGTCGGCAAGCGCTACAAGGTGGAAGGACCGCACTTAGTGGCTCCATCACCGCAGCGCACACCGTTGCTTTTTCAAGCTGGTTCGTCCCCTACTGGCAGAGATTTTTCGGCTCGCAATGCTGAAGCGATCTTCATTGGAGCACCTGATCCTGAAAATGCCCGCAAGCTGATCGATGAAACACGAAGGTTGGCGGTTGAAAATGGCAGAAAGAGTGAGGATATCCACTTTTATCAGGGATTGTACTTTGTGATCGGAAAGACGGAGGAAGAAGCTCGGCAAAAAGAATATGAACTTGAAAATAAGATTGATTTCGATATGATGATCGCTCATTCCGCTGGGGGGATGGGAATTGATTTAGGGAATGCTACTTTAGATACTCCATTGGAAGATATCAAAACTGAAGGGATCAGAAGCACATATGAATGGCTAAAGCAAAGCACGCCGGGAAGGACTCCTACAGTTAGAGATCTTGCTAGGCTCAGGAGCAAAACAAACCGTATTGTCGGCACTCCTGAAATGATTGCAGACCAGCTTGAGCTTTGGAGGGATGCAGGTGTTGACGGCATCAATGTCATCAATGCGACGATTCCCGGTTCCTATGAAGAATTTATTGATCAAGTCATGCCTGTGCTTCGAAAGCGCGGTTTAGCGCGCAATGGATATGGAAAGCCAGGAACATTGCGGCGCAAATTGTTTGGGACAGATCGTCTCAATGAGCGTCATCCTGCTGCAAAATACCGAGGTGCATTTGCAGCGAAAAGCCCTGTAAATTGATCTGAGGTGCTAGTAATTGCTGTTTGGCTCTTTTTTTTACAAATAAATATTACTAAAAAGATGTGAATAGTGAAATTTAAAATACGATTAAAGGAGTGCATAAAAGATGTCAATTCAAAATCAATTAAATGAAGCAAGCTCTTTGACTTTTAACGGTCCGGTAAAAGTTGATTCGCCTGAATTAGATCAATTGATTGATGTAATTGCCAAAGAAGCTGAGGAACGAAGAAATGCCGGCAGTGAAGAACTGCCTTATCACGCCTTCGATTTAATTCGGCAATCTCGATTGGGTGCTTTACGTCTGCCTGTTGAACTAGGCGGTGGAGGAGCTAGTATTCGTGATCTTTTCTATGTCCTAATCCGTTTAGCTGAAGCCGATCCGGATGTGGCGCACAGCCTTCGTGCCCATTATTGGCAAGTAGAAGAAATACTTCGAAATCCGGATAAAGAACGACGTGAGCAATTGTTGGGAATCGTGGCAAAAGGAGATATTATTGGGAATGCCTTTACGGAAATTTCATCAAAAAATGTTGGTCATTTGATTTTTGAAACAACTTTGACTCAAGATGGCGAAGGATACCGATTAAACGGTACGAAATATTTTAGCACCGGTACCATATATTCCGACTGGGTAATCGTTATGGCATCAACCCCTGAAGGAAAACCTGTTTCCGCGTTTATTCCGACAAATCGTGATGGCGTCATCATTGAAGATGACTGGGATGGTATCGGACAAAAATTAACAGGAAGCGGTACAACACGCTTAAACAATGTATATGTCAATCGAGAAGAAGTAACATTTATTGATGAGACGAAGACGCCTTTCAATTCATTTTTACAGCTCTATCTGCAAGGAGTGATAGCGGGTATTTTGCGGAATGTGGTGACAGACGCTAAAGCTTTAGTTCATGGAAGATCCAGAACCTTTACTTTTGCATCGGCAGATACGCCAGCGGCTGATCCGCTGCTTCAGCAAATTATTGGGCAGCTTTCAAGCAGCGCGTTTGCCGCAGAAGCACTTGTGCTGGCTGCCGCAGATGCATTAGACATAGCAGTGAATGAGGCGGTTAATGGAGAAATAGACTTTGATTTAAGTCATGAGGCTTCCCTGCGAGCTGCTCAGGCGAAAGTTATTATCGATCACCTTGCATTACAAGCAGCTACACTTCTCTTTGAGGTTGGCGGCGCTTCAGCTACGAGACAATCCAAGCATTTTGACCGCCACTGGCGCAATATTCGCACACTTGCTTCCCATAATCCGATAGCCTACAAAGCAAGAGCTATTGGCGATTATGTTGTGAATGGTACGAAGCTTCCGATAAGAGAGGTTTACTTCTAAGGATTTTATTGGAGGATGCACAATGGATTTTAACGCAAGCAATCAGACGATTCGAAATGAACGAGATGCAAGGCTCGTAGAATATGCGGAGCGCATTGCAGAGAAAATTCGACAGACAGCTGATAAATATGATGAAACAGGAGAATTTCCGTTTGAGCATATCGAAATCCTGAAAAAAGAGGGTTATCATAAGCTAACAATCCCTAAAGAATTTGGAGGTGAAGAACTTTCATTATATGAAATTTTGCTTGTACAAGAACGATTAGCGAAAGCCTGTGGTTCTACGGCACTGGCGATAGGATGGCACTTAATGGCATTCTTTAGCCTTAGGGATTTCCGGCCTTGGAAAGAAGAAATTTTTGCGAAAATATGCAGAGAGGCCGTTGAGGAAGGTTCATTATTAAATGTTTTTGTCACGGAGCGGACATCAGGCAATATTGTAAGAGGCGGAACCCCATCAACAATTGCGAGAAAAACGAAAGACGGATATATCATTTCAGGAAGAAAGGCACTTGCAACATTGGCGCCAATTGTGTCGCATTTTACGATTTTGGCATATGTCGAAGAAGAAGATAAAACGGCCGAATTTTTAATTAAAAAAAATGATTCGGTACAATTGATAGATACATGGAATGTTTTGGGAATGAGAGCAACAGGCAGCCATGATATCGAACTGCATGATGTGTTTGTGCCGGAAGAGGCGTTATTGTCTTACATTGACAAGGGGAAGAACAACCGCTTTAAGGGCAACAGCAGTGCCTACACGCTGCAGTTGCCAGCCATTTATTTAGGGATTGCGATTGCAGCCAGAGATTTTATTTTAAAGTATGCGGCTGAGAAATTTTCACCAAGTCTAGGAGATGTTATTCTAGAGGCGCCGCATGTTCAGGATAAAATTGGAGAAATCGAAATTTTAATCGCTGTATCAAGATACCTGTTATTCGGTTTAGCTGAAAAATGGGACCGAAATTTACATGTTCGAGATAAGTTAAGCAATGAAGTCTCTATTACAAAATATACAGTATGTAATAATGCGATCAAAATAGTAGAGCTGGCTATGAGAATCGCAGGCGGTCATTCGTTATCGAAAGATTTGCCATTAGAAAGATATTTTAGGGATGTTCAGTGTGGTTTATATAATCCTCCTTTAAATGACATGGTCGTGAGTCAAGTTTCGAAATCCGTGATTGAAGAATATCGAAATAGCTTGAAAGAAGTGCAATTTAAATAGGAGGATGCTGGAGACTGTGGGAGCATTTTCTGCTGCTGAGCAGAAAAGTGCATAATATTTGCTGACTGGAACACCAGAGGCCTTAATTTCATGAAAAATGAAATTAAGGCCTTTCTTTTTCACAATATGACAAGGAAAAAAATTTTTTGCATTGCACAAATGTGTCAAAGTATTATGGTTCATCGCCATTTTTCCAAGTTAAACAAATTAAATTAAACATAAAGAGTTAAGATGGGAGAAGCACCATCCCCAAACACTCGAGTAGTTCCCGCATTAAACGTTTTGAACAAAGGGGATATTGTATATAGATCTAGATAAATTTTCGGTTGGTGGAGGAAATTGATGATTAGGCTAGAGAGAGTTAGTAAAATATACGAGTCTGGTGGGAAAAAAGTAGAAGCTGTAAAAGATGTTTCGCTTCACATTAAAAAAGGCGACATTTTTGGAATCATCGGCTTTAGCGGAGCCGGAAAAAGTACACTGCTTAGGTTAGTGAATTTACTCGAACGTCCGACAAAAGGAAATATTATAGTCGATAATTATGATTTGAATTCCATATCTTCGAAAGATCTGCGGCAATTAAGAAGAAAAATTGGAATGATTTTTCAAACATTTAATCTATTTAATTCTCGCACGGTATATGGCAATATTGCTTACCCTTTAAGATTGGAGAAAAAATCGAAGGAGGAAATCCACCAACGAGTTACAGAGCTATTACAATTTGTTGGTCTTGAAGACCAAGCTGACAAATTTCCTGAACAGTTGTCAGGAGGTCAAAAACAAAGAGTAGGGATTGCACGAGCGCTTGCAACTTCACCAGACATTCTGTTATGTGATGAGGCTACCTCGGCTTTAGATCCAGAAACCACTAATGAAATATTAAATCTATTGAAAAAAGTGAATGAAGAATTCAATATTACGATTTTATTAATAACACATGAAATGAACGTGATTCGAAAAATTTGCAATCGCGTAGCGGTTATGGAAAACGGGAGAATCATTGAAGAGGGCGAGGTTTTTAATATATTTTCAAATCCTCAAGAAAAAACGACGAAAAATTTTATCAGTTCGGTTGTAAATGAAAAATTATCTTCGAGCTTGCTTGAAAAGTTAAGGAAGGATCATGAAAGAAAGCTTTATCGAATTGTATTTTCAGGAGACACTGCGAGTCAACCTATATTATCGACATTAACAGCTAAACATAATATTCACTTTAATATCATTTACGGAAGCATCAATGAACTTCAAAATCAATTGTTTGGCAATTTAATCGTGGAATTCATTGGAGCTGATTCTCAAATTGAAGAAGTATTAAAAGAGTTGACAGAGATAGTTGAAGTAAGGGAGGTCACAAACGGTGAAAGTTGATTGGACGACGTTTTGGCCTAGAATACTTCAAGCAACAGGTGAAACGATTACAATGGTCATTTTCACATTGATTTTTGCTAGTATTTTAGGAATTATCATGGGACTACTGCTATTTGTCACCCGTAAAGGCAATATTTTAGAAAATAGATTCATCTTTTCATTTTTGAATTTATTAATCAATATTATTCGACCTATACCGTTCATCATATTTTTAGTTGCCATCAGCCCGCTTACGCGATTCGTTGTGGGAACTACAATTGGAACGACAGCGGCTATTTTTCCGATGACCATTGCTGCAGCTTTTGCCATTGCCAGGGTGGTAGAAAATAATTTAGTCTCAATTGATCCAGGTATTATCGAGGCTGCAAAGGCGATGGGGGCATCACCTATTCAAATAATATTTGGGGTACTAATTCCCGAAGCATTAGGGCCTTTAATTTTAGGAATTACATTTATCACCGTAGGACTTATTGATTTTTCCGCCATGGCTGGAACGGTTGGCGGAGGGGGCCTTGGGGATCTTGCGATGACATATGGTTATCAGCGGTTTGATACATCCGTCATGATTGTTACGGTTGTCATATTAATTATTCTTGTTCAAATTGCTCAATTTATTGGCAACATGCTTTCACGTTTCTTTTTACGCAGATAGATCAATCATATATTAGGGGGATTATTATTTTATGAAAATCAAACTATTCCATTTACTAGTAACAATTTTGGTGATTGGCCTCTTGGCAGGCTGCAACAGCAATTCAGCATCTGGTGATAAAAAAGAAAAAGTCGTTACTGTTAAGGTGGGGATTACCGGATCAGATGGACAGTATTGGGACATCATTAAGAAAAAAGCGTTAGAAAAAAATATTAAGGTAGAATATGTCGAATTTTCCGATTATGTGCTGCCAAATACTGCACTTGTCAATGGCGAGGTAGATGTGAACGCCTTCCAGCATCTTGCATTTTTAAGTCAATTTATCGCGGAAAATAATGTGAATATTGTGCCGATTGGCTCAACTGTTGTTGCTCCTTTAGGATTGTATTCGGAAAAATATAAAGATGTATCCGAGATCCCAAATGGTTCAAAAATTGCGGTTCCAAATGATCCGGCTAATTTAGGCAGAGGGCTAAAGGTTCTGCAGCAAGCTGGATTAATTGAGTTAAGGGAAGATGTCGGTCTTTATCCAACAGTAAAAGATATCGTTAAAAATCCAAAAAATATTGAAATAGTAGAAGTCGTTGCCCAACAGACTCCTAGAGTGCTGCCTGATGTAGCCGCATCTATTATTAATGGCGGAATAGCTGGTCAAGCCGGTTACACTTTAGCAGATGCCATTTTTCATGATGATCCAAACAGCAAAGATACACTGCCGTATGTTAACGTTTTTGCCACTTTAGAAAAGAATAAAGACAATGAGGCATATAGACCATTGCGGAAATTTATCAGACAGAAGAAGTAGCTAAAGCAGTAGAAGAAGATACGAAGGGTGCAAGCATTGTCACAAAGGTGCCAGTACCAGAACTGCAAAAAGAATTAGATCGCTTAGTTGAAAATATTAAACAAGGCAAAGAATAACATAAGGAAGGAATTGTTTATTTGCGAGCAAGGCTGCATTTGAATTTGATGACAATCGACTGATAGAATCGGAATTTGTACTTTTGAAAAGATGCTGGAGTGAGAAATATGGCAAAGCAGATAATATTAAATCTTTTTGATATGGCAGGAGCTATGCATAATTCTCACGGATTATGGAAGCATCCTCAAAATAAACGCCATCTTTATTATAATGATCTACATTATTGGATTGAGTTAGGAAAATTGTTGGAAAAAGGGAAGTTTGACACCATTTTTTTTGCAGATGTAGCCGGAGTGTATGATGTCTATCAAAATAGTAAAGATGCTGCGATTCGAGACGGCGTTCAAGTTCCGCTAAATGATCCGGCCTTTATTGTACCAGCGGTGGCAGCTGTTACAGAGCATTTGTCATTTGTAGTAACGGTCAGCACAACGTATGAACATCCGTTTTCAAATGCACGTCGCTTCTCCACATTAGATCACTTTACAAACGGCAGAATTGGCTGGAATGTTGTCACCTCATATTTGCCAAATGCTGCGCAAAACTACGGCCATAAAGAAATTGTTAAACATGACGAGCGTTATGATATTGCCGATGAATTTATGGAGGTTTCCTATAAGCTTTGGGAAGGCAGCTGGGAGGAGCATGCGTTTGTTGGCGATGCGGAAAATGAAATTTTATTTGATCCCGAAAAGGTTCATGAAATAAACCATAATGGGCGATATTTCAGCGTAAAAGGCCCGCATTTAACATATCCTTCTGCACAGCGGACACCTGTTATTTTTCAGGCAGGTTCTTCTGAACGCGGCAGAGATTTCGCCGCCAAGCATGCAGAGTGTGTATTTGTTGGCGGGTCGACGCCCGAAAAATTAAGATTTTATATTCAAGATATTAAAGAACGGGCTGAAAAATACGGACGGAATCCTGAAAATATTAAAGCATTTACGTTTTTAAATGTCATTGTGGCAGAAACGACAGAAGAAGCTGAATTAAAATATGAGGAATACAATCGATTGTGGAGTGCTGAAGCGGCAAAAGCTCAATATGGCGGTTCAACAGGCTATGATTTATCTAAATATGAAGATAAAGACGCTTTTTTTGAATATAAGCATACGGAACATGGTCAGTCTCGAGCTGCTTCATTAACGAAAGATGCGCCAAGAAAATTAACTGTTCGAGAAGTGTTAAACAAGTTTGAAACGATCGGAAGGAGTAATGTATTAGTCGGCAATCCCGTTGAAATAGCTGACAGCATTCAATTCCAGATCGAACAAACTGGAATCGACGGGTATAATCTTGCACATCTTATAACGCCTGGAAGCATTGAAGAGTTCATTCATTTCGTTGTTCCGGAGCTGCAAAAACGTGGAATCTATAAAAAAGAATACGAGAAAGGAACACTGAGGGAGAAGCTGTTTGGTACAGGGAAAAAGCTGCTGCCAGATGATCATACAGGTGCAAAATATCGGAATTTTTAACAATTTTAAAGTTTGCTTCTCCTTCAGCTCATAATGTTGGAGGTAATAATGGAATTTCGTACAGTTGGAAGGACAGGCATTCATGTTTCAAATTTATGCTTTGGAACAATGTCATTCGGCGGCATTGCAGATGAAGAAACTTCCATTATGATGTATAAGCAATGTCGAGAAGCCGGGATAAACTTTTTTGATACAGCGAATGTTTATAATGATGGACGTGCTGAAGAAATTCTTGGAAAGTGTATTGCCGGTCATCGAGATGAGATTGTTTTAACCTCTAAAGCAGGCTTGCCTACAGGCAAAGATTTAAATAGCGGCGGTTTATCGAGAAGAAATCTTTTTTTATCAGTTGAACAAAGTTTAATAAGATTGGGCACTGATCGGATTGAATTTTATTTTGTTCATCTGTTTGACGAGTATACAGATATTGAAGAAGTCGTTAGAGCTTTAGATGATTTACAAAAACAAGGGAAGATTTTATTCCCCGCTGTAAGTAACTGGGCTGCCTGGCAAATTGCAAAAGCTCTAGGAATATCTGAAAGAAAACAGCTAGCACGATTTGAGTTAATTCAACCGATGTATAATCTCGTAAAACGGCAAGCGGAGGTAGAAATTTTTCCGTTAGCTCAATCAGAGCAATTAGGTGCCATAACTTACAGTCCGCTCGGCGGAGGCTTATTAACCGGAAAATATAACAGTACAAACAAGCCGGAGCAAGGAAGATTAGTAGAACAAAAGAATTATGAGAAAAGATATAGTCATCAGTATTATTTTACTGTTGCACATCAATTTACGGAGCTGGCGAAACAATTTGGATATCATCCTGCTTCTTTAGCAGTTTCATGGGTATTACATCATCCTGCTGTAACTGCTCCAATTATAGGAGCGCGTAATCCGGAACAACTGGCCCTATCGATTGCTGGGGCAGAAATCCCTTTAACTGCCAGTGAAAGAGAACAGATATCCGCATTGTCAGATGAGCCTCCATTACCAACGGATCATAGTCCAGATGAGGATTTATTTAGCAAATATAGAAAGTAATCCAGAGGAAACGGTGCTAGTGTTTTAAAAATCTAGCATAAGAATCGATTTCACACTTTGACAAATTTGAAATCAGAGAATGGTTATGCTGTCTTTTCCTTTAAAGCCAATTTGTGAAAAGCTGTTGGAGCAATCTTTTCTTACGAAAGGGTGGACTTAAGTATTCTAATGATGAACATCAGAGCTTGGTAAATGGACATCCATTTCCTGAATCAAAACAATCGTGGTGTAAGCTGCGGTGTAAAACAAACGGATTGATGAAACAGTTGAACGTTTGAACTTTCACATTATTTTTTGCGGTAATACAGCGAAAAAGATGTGGTTGGTAAATTTAAAAAACAAAACAGGAGTGTTTGATGAATGTCAAGCCAAAAACCATTAAATCAAAGGATTAACTTCAAAAATAAAGATGAATCAAATTCTCTAACTTTTACCAGCCCAGTAAAAGTTGATTCACCAGAATTAGAATACTTAATTGCTGCAATTGCAGAAGATGCTGAAAAACGCAGGAGTACTGGGAGTAAAGATCATCCATATTATGCCTTTGATTTAATCCGAAAATCTCGATTGGGTGCATTGCGATTACCTGTTGAACTTGGCGGCAGCGGTGCAAGTATTCGTGATCTTTTTCAAATTTTAATACGTTTAGCGGAAGCTGATCCAGATGTCGCACACAGCCTTCGTTCACACTTTTCCCAAGTGGAGAAATTTTTGCTGCTTACGGATGAAAAACTCCGTGAAAAGTGGCTGCAAAGAGTAGCCAATGGAGAAATCATCGGCAATGCTTCTGCTGAAATTTCATCAAATAATGCTGGAAATTTGGTTTTTGAAACAACTTTATCACCGGATGGTGAAGGCTTCCTATTGAATGGCAAAAAATACTTTAGTACCGGCACACTGTATGCAGACTGGGTAGTTGTTACGGCATCAACTCATGAAGGAAGGCCTGCATCGGTAATAATTCCGACAAATCGTGAAGGTGTCATCATTGAAGATGACTGGGACGGCATCGGACAAAAATGGACAGGAAGCGGTACTACACGTCTTCACAATGTGTATGTCAATCAAGATGAAATAACATATATTGATGGCTCCAAAACGCCTTTCAACTCTTTTCTGCAGCTCTATTTGCATGGAGTGATAGCGGGCATCTTGCGGAATGTGGTGACAGACGCTAAAGCTTTAGTTCATGGAAGATCACGGACATTCAGTTTTGCTGCTGCGGATACACCTCGACAAGATCCGCAACTTCAGCATGTCATTGGACAGCTCTCAAGCAGCGCGTTTACCGCAGAAACTATTGTCCTAGCTGCCGCAGATGCAATTGATGCTGCTCTGAAAACAGCAGTTAATGGAGTGATCGATTATTCTCTGAGCCATGAAGCTTCCCTGCGAGCTGCACAGGCCAAGGTTATAATAGATCAACTTGCCTTACAGGCCTCGACGCTTCTTTTCGAGGTTGGAGGGGCATCCGCAACGAGACAATCAAAACATCTTGACCGTCACTGGCGTAATATTCGCACTCTTGCTTCACATAATCCAACAGTTTACAAAGCTAGAGCTATTGGCGACTACGTTGTGAACGGTACAGATCTTCCAATAAGAGAGGTTTACTTTTAAGGATGTTTTAAAAATTTTATATATAAAAAGGAGCGTTTAAAAATGAGTAACTATGAAACAATTAACAAAAAGTATTCAAGAGCATTTATTGAGGAAATTAGGGAGAAAGTTAAGCCAATTATTGAAGAAGTCATTAAACCAAGCGCTGAACGAATTGACAAGAGTGGGGAGTTCCCGCGTGAAAGTTTGTTAGCCCTTGCGAAAGAAGGATGGAATTCAGTAACATTTTCTGAAAAATGGGGAGGATTAGATTTAGGATATTTAGGATTTTCCATCGTGGCTGAAGAAATCGGGAAAGTTGATGCGTCAACAGCTTTAGTATATGCTATGCATGTTGGAGCAGCACAAGTAATTGTTTTATATGGAAACGATGATCAAAAGAAACGGTGGCTGCTCCCTATCAGAGATGGTGCGATCGGAACCTTTGCTGTTAGTGAAAAAGCTACAAGAGGTCATGTATGGTTTAGCTTAAGCCAGGCTGAGCGCGATGGCAGCGATTATATCATTAATGCTGAAAAATCCTTTACGACAAGCGGAGGCCAAGCAGATTTTTATATTTTGCAAACGAGAACCCCTGATTCTGACGACCCTAGTAACATTAGCTTCTTTATCGTTGACGGCCATAATGACGGTATAGTTGCAAAGCCATGGAATGCATTAGGTGTAAGAGGAAGCCACAGTGGTCCAATTACGTTTAACAATATAAAAGTAAGCGGCCGCGATCTAGTGGGATACGAAGGGTTAGGAAGAGAAATCATGGATGAAGGCGCAAACCCTATTTATATACTGGGTATTGCATCTGTTTGGCTCGGTGTTGCCCAAGGTGCACTAGAACTGGCTGTTAAACATGTTAAGAATGCAGTTAACAAAGGATTTAATAATAGTTTGGCTGACCATCAAGTCATTCGTGAAAAATTGGCAGAAGTGAAAATAAGAATTGCAGGTTTAAAAGCATGGCAGATAGATTTAGCAAGACATTATGATGAATTGCTGGCAGAAGGGCAACCTATAAGCTCATTGGCATCCGAAGTCATAGAATTTAAAGTGAAAGCATCTGAAACAGCAGATTTTGCTGCACGAATTGCGATGGATGTAGCGGGCGGTTATGGCTATATTGAAGGACCTTTTGAACGGCTTTACCGCGATGCCCGGGCAGGAATCCCAATGGCTCCATCTAATAATATCGCCCGCGACCAAGTGGCAAAAATTTTATTAGAATTGCCGTTGAATCTTTGGAATGAGAATGAAAGAAAATAAACCAAACCAGCAATGCATTTTTATTTGGAGTCTGAAATCTGTAAGAACTTTACTGCCTATTTAGGATAATGATGAATGGATGAGTCGGTAGGTCAATTGTCTGTAACGCTGTTAGAATAATTATGAATTAATGAATAAATGACCAATTGCTCAAAAAATCTGTTGTTTTTTACAGTGTTTTAAAGACTTATTCTGCCAAACTTTAAAAACTCTAGATATAACCATTTCGATGAACTATATGAATAAGCCTCACACTTCTTTTTTATAGTAGGTGTGAGGTTTTATTTTGTGAAAAAAAGAGGACATTCGCAATTTTAAGTGGCTGATCATTTACAAGGGAAGTAGACGAGAGTTTTGCTTGTCAGGGAAGCGTATAACAAACAACATCTCAACTTTAAAACAGAAGAAGCATTGAAAACTGAAAGCGCGAGACTTAAAAGTGTTTTTTCAACGTTTATGGGAAAAGACAGATTTTCACGTTAGACGTCAATGAACCATAAAAAATCAAAAAGCATTTTTCACTGTGAGAAGTTGTGCGGCAGGCAAATTCCTTGTAATACCATTGAACAGTTTTTTACAATCCTTATAAGGAGAGTTTAAAAGGAGTTGAAAAAATGACGAATTCTCAGAAAAAAAGATTGGAAGAGATTGAATTCTCAGTTTTGGATTTGGCTCCTGTTTTATTAGGGAAAACGCCGGCTGACACATTCAAAAACAGTTTAGACCTTGCGCAAAATGTTGAACGATTTGGATATAAACGTTATTGGCTTGCAGAGCACCATAATATGGAGGGCATCGCAAGCTCAGCTACTTCTGTATTAATAGGCTATATTGCAGGAGGTACGAAAACGATTCGTGTAGGATCTGGAGGCGTCATGCTTCCGAACCATGCTCCTCTTGTGATTGCTGAACAATTCGGGACATTAGAGTCGTTGTATCCAAATCGAATTGATTTAGGGATAGGACGTGCTCCTGGAACAGATCAGGTGACATCCATGGCATTGCGAAGAAATTTACATGGGTCAGTATCAGAATTTCCAAACGACGTCCAAGAACTCATCAATTATTTTGCTCCGAAAGAGAAGCGGAAAGGATATGTACGCGCAGTTCCTGGTGAGGGATTAAATGTTCCTGTTTGGCTGCTTGGATCAAGTACGTATAGCGCTCAGCTTGCAGCAAAGCTTGGACTTCCTTTTGGGTTTGCAAGCCATTTTGCACCGAATCACTTATATGAAGCACTGAAAATATATCGTGACCAGTTCCAGCCGTCAGAACATTTGAAGGAGCCGTATGCGTTGGCGTGTGTGAATGTCGTGGCAGCAGATACCGATGAAGAGGCGAAGTATCTTGCAACCAGCTTGTATCAAATGTTTTTGGGCGTGATCCGAGGAACTTCTAGATTGTTGCAGCCTCCTGTTGAAAGCATGGATGGAGAGTGGAATGAATTTGAAAAAGAAGCGGTACGCCATCAGCTTTATTTTTCGTTTGTTGGATCTAAGCAAACAATAAAAGAGAAGCTTCAAAAATTTTTGGATGACACTCAGGTAGACGAAATAATGGTTGTTTCATATATATACGACCATTCGGCTCGCGTGCATTCGTACCGTATTTTATCTGAGATAAAGAATGAAATGTAGTTCTTTTATTTTAAATATGTTATTTTCGGCAACTATCAATACTGTTTAACTTTTTCAGTTCGGGAAGAGATCTGAGAGCGGCAGACTCCTTTTTCAGAAATGTTATTTATGCTGTCATAAAAGCAACGATGTTTATGAATTGCGGATTCTCGAAACAGGCTATCAGCTTTGCTGACAGCTTGCTATTATTTCTCTGATAGCAGATATTTGATGTAGTTATAACTTTTCTGAAATGGGCTGCCCGATGAGTTCCTAAAATGAAGGATTTTGGAGCAATACTACTGTGAAGGACAAAAAAATCCTGTCCTTCATAGAGGCATGAAGTCAACTAGAAGCAATTGTATGTGCTGAATGTCTGTCATAAAACTTTTGAAGAACGAATTCAGAAAGAGAGCATAAGAAAAGTCCTTCATAGACTTCTGAAGGATATAAACAAGATAGAAAAAATGACCTGTCCGATAAGTTCCTAAAATGAAGGGGCTCCAAAAAGTCAGTTAATCCTGACTTTTTGGACAGCCCCGCAACATTTTTTATATGATGCGATTTTAAGAGAATTGCTGAAACTAGGCAAAAAAAGATGCCATTTCAGGGAATATTCCAATTTTAATAGCCTTATAAAATAACAGTAAACGCTTACAAAACAGGAGGTTCAAAATATTTTTTTTCAAAACGTTGTTGTTTTTTAAACGACGGCATGTTTCTTTATTATTGATTGAATGTTAGTTCTTAACTTTTGGGGCTGCCGGCTGACTTACTTTCTCAAATGTGATCAGTGCGTTCCAGCTGCCGGAAGATTGGCCGTCTGCCCAATATTTCGGTTGGTCATCGTCTTCAAGCATGCTTAATAGCATGGCGAGATGTCTTCCTCCTGATTCTACCTTTGCCAGACGGGCGTATTGAGGAAGCATTTGATAGGCTGCATCATATTCTTTGTTTAATATATAACTAATGAATTGTTTATCTAGTGCATGTTCTGAAGCGGTCGGTTTATTGTGTCTGCCGCGGACTAAATTGTGGGAAAGTGCGCCGCTTGAAACAAATACAATTTTCTTTTCGCTTTCTTTTAATACTTTTGCAATCAGCTGTCCCCATTTATACGTTTCATCTAAAGTGGCAGCCATCGTCACGGACAAATTCACAACAGGTATGTCTTCATTCGGCACAAGGTATCTAAGAGGCACAACCGTTCCGTAATCCCAAACATAGTAAGGGTCGTCTATTCCTACAACTTGCAGTCCAGCATCTTGACCGATTTTTACTAGTTCATCACCAAGCTGTTTATCTCCGGGATATTCATATGGAACATCACGAATTAAATCAGGACATTCAAAAGCGGTTAAAATGCCCTTATGGACAGGAGTGCAATCAACATAATGGAAAAAAGTCGACGGCCAATGGCAGGAAACAAGAACGATGGCATCCGGTTTTAAATCATAAATTGTCTTTGACATCTTTTGCATTTCAATGGCCATATTCTTTTGAAAGTCGGGGACTTGGTCAAAATGGCACATGCTTGGCACATGAGGCGCTAACATAGCCAGCTCAATCGTCATCGCTACTTCTCCTCCTTTAAAATTATTTTCTTACTTCAGATGCGGGTTTGCCCGCAATTCCCCAATGGGTTTTTGGCACCTCTGTCACTAAAACGCGGATGTTTTCTTTTGGTGAATCGAGCGTTTCCGATACAGTATTTGTTACATTTTGAATTAACTCCTTTATTTTCTCTGGCGGCCTGCCCTCCATGATTTGAATAGTAACAAAAGGCATGTCATCCCTCCTATCAGGTAAGAAATTTTTTTCTTTCGCTATTTAAACAACATGGAAGCTTACTTCGCCCAATCCGTCAAATTTTCCTGTGACATAGTCGCCTTTGTTTATCAAGACGGCGCTCGTGATTCCTCCTGTTAGAATGACATCACCTGCACGCAGCTTTTGTCCTTTTCGTGATAACATATTGGCAAGCAGAGCGACGGAATGGGCAGGATGGCCAAGCACAGCGGCTCCGGCTCCTAACTCTTTTATTTCGCCGTTTATGGAAAGAGTCGATCCAACTAAATCAAGTTCTAATCCTTCCGGCTTTTTCAAAGACGTTCCGAATACAACCCGGGATGTTGACGCATTGTCAGCGATTACATCAGGAAGCGTAAAATCAAAATTTTCATATCGGCTGTCGATGATCTCAAGAGCCGGCATCACGTATTCTGTTTTCGCAAGCACCTGTGCACCATTGACACCAGGTCCTTCAATATCTTCTTTTAATACAAAAGCGATTTCCGCCTCCACTTTTGGGTGGATTAAGTCATGAAAAGGCAATGCTCCGCCGTTATTGATCACCATATAATCGAATACATAGCCGTAAATAGGCTCATTGACCTTCATTTGCTTCATCTTAGCAAAACTTGTCAAACCCATTTTTGGACCGATGATACGGTGACCTTCATTTATTTTCATATTGACAATCTCTTGTTGAATGGCGTAGGCTTCTTCGACGGACAAATCCGGTTTTAATGAGGCCGTTACCTTTTTTACTTCACGTTTTTCCTTTTCCGCTGTTACTAAGTAGTCAGCAATTTTTTTTATATCTGCGCCAGCCATTTGCTGCATCCTCCTTAAGTATGTGCCGTTTGTTTTTGTTTTGAAATTTCAGCAGCTACATCAATAATCATATCCTCTTGACCGCCAACAACCTTTCTTTTGCCAAGCTCAACTAATATGTCGCGCGAATCAATTCCGAATTTTTTGCTGGCAGCTTGTGCATGCAACAGGAAGCTTGAATATACTCCAGCATATCCGAGTATTAGTCCATCTTTTGTAATTTCTTGCGGCTTTTCCAAAATGGGGGCTACTATGTTTTCGGCTACGTCCATAATTTTGTATAAATCGATTCCGGTGTTGATTCCTAAACGGTTGAGCACCGCGATTAATACTTCCGTTTGAGTGTTGCCTGCACCGGCGCCTAAGCAGCGGATGCTTCCGTCAATCCGCGTCGCTCCTTCTTCAATGGCTGCTAATGTATTGGCCATTGCTAGGGAAAGATTGTTATGGCCATGGAATCCGATTTCAATTGACAAGCTGTTTTTTAAAGCTTGAATCCTTTCTTTTACTTCATGCGGCAGAAAAGCGCCAGCTGAATCGACAACGTATACAACATCAGCTCCATAGCTCTCCATAAGCTTTGCTTGCTCAACCAGTTTTTCTGTTGGAACCATATGGGCCATCATCAAAAAACCGACAGTTTCCAATCCTAATTCTTTTGCGAAAGCAATATGCTGTGCTGAAATATCCGCTTCTGTTACATGAGTGGCGATTCTCGCCATTTTTACCCCCAGCTGTGCAGCTTGTTTTAATTCTTTCATTGTCCCGATTCCCGGCAAAAGCAAAACAGCAATTTTGGCATTCGTGACAGTAGATACAGCGGCTTCGATCAATTCCATTTCATTTGTTAAAGAAAGTCCGTATTGCAGAGATGAGCCACCTAAACCGTCTCCGTGCGAAACTTCAATATAAGGTACATTGGCATCATCCAACCCTTTTGCGACGGCTACGACTTGATCCACAGTATATTGATGTCGAATCGCGTGGCTGCCGTCTCTTAAAGCGACTTCAGTAATCAGTATGTTACGTTCTCCCACGATATTCACTCCTTCCTTAAACATTCACTTTAGAAGTAATATTTTTCGCCCATTCCTCCGCCACTTTCACTGCTGCGGCTGTCATGATATCCAAATTGCCTGAATAAGTCGGCAAATAGTCTCCAGCGCCTTCCACTTCGATAAAAACTGTTATTTTATTTCCGTCAAAGAGAGGTTCTTGTCTTAAGCGATAGCCCGGTACATAAGATTGGACTACTTCCACCATATCTTTGACGGATTGAGTAATCTTTTTTTGATCGACAAAATCATTTTCTACAAGGCAATATATCGTATCTCTCATCATAATCGGCGGTTCAGCAGGGTTTAAAATAATGATAGCCTTCCCTTTTTTAGCGCCGCCGATTTCCTCGATTCCGCGCGCTGTCGTTTCGGTAAACTCGTCAATATTTGCTCTAGTTCCGGGACCGGCGCTTTTGCTTGAAATCGTTGCCACAATTTCTGCATATTTGACAGGCTGAACTTTGTTGATGGCATGAACGATCGGAATCGTCGCTTGGCCTCCGCATGTAATTAAATTAATGTTGTCGGCATCCAAATGTTTATCAATATTTACAGGAGGTATGACAGACGGACCGACGGCAGCAGGTGTTAAGTCAAGAACTTTTTTCCCTGCTTGCTTCAGCAATTTTGCATGGCGTATATGAGCTTTTGCGGAGGTGGCATCAAATAGAATATCCGCTAGATCGGGATTTTCTAAAAAACCTTTAATGCCGGTATCAATCGTGTAATATCCGAAATCTTTTGCTTTTTTTAATCCGTCCGATGAGGGGTCAATTCCGATGACCGTTGTAAGCTCCAACACATCTGATCGACGGATTTTGTACATTAAATCTGTTCCGATGTTGCCGGACCCTAAAATTCCAACCTTTACTTTATTCATAAAATTCTCCTTTCAATCTATTATTCTGTAAATGATACAGTTACATGCCCGAGATGAGCGAACCGCGCCGTAAAGACGTCTCCAGCTTGTGCATCAGCGGCTCTGGATAGAGCGCCTGATAAAATGATTTCTCCGGGACGTAATGAAATATCAAAATCAGCCAGCCTGTTGGCGAGCCATGCGACACAGTTTGCCGGATTGCCTAATGCTGCTGCGCCGACACCGGTATTGACTAGTTCCCCGTTTTTTGTCAAGCTCATTCCAATTAATTCGAGATCAACATTTTCTATTTTTTCCGGTTTTCCTCCCAATAAGAAATATCCGGATGAAGCGTTGTCGGCAATGGTGTCAGCCAGCTTGATTTTCCAATCTTTAATGCGGCTGTCGACAATTTCTAATGCCGGAACAATATAGTCAGTTGCTAAGATCACGTCTAAAGCGGTTACGTTTGGACCTTTAAGCTCCTTTTTTAAAATGAAGGCAATTTCAGCTTCTACTCGCGGCTGCAAAACTTTTTTCATGGAAATGCTTCCGCCGTTTTCAACGACCATGTAATCTAATAAATGTCCATAGTCCGGTTCATCGACTCCAAGCAGCTTTTGCATTGCTAAAGATGTTAAGCCGATTTTTTTTCCGACAATTTTTTGACCTTGATCGACCTTTCTTTTTATATTTTCCAGTTGTATAAGATAAGCTTCTTCGGCAGTCAGATTCGGATCAACGGAAGTAAGAGGATCTGTCGCCTTGTTTAAAGCTTCAGCTTCCTGCAGTTGATTGGCAAAGTTGGCAATTTTCGTTGTTAACATTTTTTCCTTCCTTTCTCATTCAGACAGAATGATTTGGTAAGCAGGCTATTTTAACATACTCCTTATGTTTCAACGGCACCTGAAATTATAGCTTTATCGTTATGTTTGAAAGCTCTGTATAAAAATCTAAGCTGTGCATGCCGCCCGTTCTGCCAATTCCGCTGTGCTTCATTCCTCCAAACGGCGTTCGTAAATCACGCAGGAACCAGGTGTTGACCCAAATGATGCCTGCTTCAATTTGATGTGCCACCCTGTGTGCACGCCGTAAATTATTTGTCCAAATAGTTGCGCTTAATCCGTAATGTGTATCATTGGCTTGGGCTATAACTTCCTCCTCCATGTCAAACGGAGAGACAGTTACAACTGGGCCGAATATTTCTTCCCGTACGCAGCGGGAATTTCGATCCAAACCAGTTATGATTGTAGGTTCGAGATAATAACCCTTATCTAATCCGTCTGGACGCTTTCCGCCTGTTAAAATTTCTGCCCCATCTTGCTTGGCTATGTCGATGTAGCTGTTGACGCGTTCGTAATGTTCCTTGCTTACGAGTGCGCCGACATCTGTGCCATTTTCAAATGGATCGCCAATCTTTAATTCTTTTGTTTTCTTTACAAATTTTTCTAAAAACTCTTCGTAAGCTGGGCGCTCTACATAAATTCTTGAACCGCAAAGACAAACTTCGCCTTGGTTAATAAAGCTTGATTTGATGGTAGTTTCAATGACTTCATCTAAATCTGAATCGGCAAAAATAATGTTTGGATTCTTGCCGCCCAATTCATATGAAAGTTTTTTCAAGGAATTAGATGCTGCTTTCATAATGGCTGCTCCTGTACCCGGTTCACCGATAAAGGAAATGGCGTCAATGTCAGGATGTTCGGCAATTGCTGCCCCAGCGGAGTTTGGACCAAAGCCATGAACAAGGTTGACAACTCCGTCCGGAACACCGGCCTCTTTGCAAATTTCCATTAATGCAGTAGCGGTTAAAGGAGTCCACTCTGCAGGTTTAATAACAGCTGTGTTGCCCATTCCTAAACATGGAGCCAGCTTCCAGGTCAATAATAAAAGAGGTAAATTCCAAGGCTTGATAATTCCCACTACTCCGACTGGGCGTCTGTGTGCATAATGAATGGCCTGATCATCTTGCTGATAAGCTTCATTCGTAATCGAAATGATGTAGTCAGCGAAGAAGTGGAAGTTATAGGCAGCACGGGGAATGTCAATTTTTTTTGCAAGAGATAGCGGTTTTCCTGTATCCAATGATTCCAATCGTGCCAGCTCATCCTGTCTTTCTTGGATTAAATCGCCAATGCGCCGCAAAATTTTTGAACGCTCCGTTAATGTTATGTTTTTCCAAGGGCCGTTCAAAGCCCTTTTGGCAGCGGAAACGGCATAGTCGACTTCTTTTTTTCCTCCTTCAGCGACTGTTCCGATTACTTCCTCAGTTGCAGGATTAATATTGTCAAAGGTCCTTTTGTTATCGGATTCAACAAATTGTCCGTTAATAAAATGCAAGCAGTTAATCGTTCCGTTTGAGTTGATTGGCATGATTCACCCTCCCGAATATCATCATAAATTTCAACTGTGACTTTAATGGTAGTTTCCCTATGTTGCACTTTCAACTTCTAAATTGCTATATATGCAACAAATATAAAAATTTTTAAAAATATCGAAATATTTAATTTTTTGCTTTTCAGTTGTTCATATATTTGATATATTCTCGTATAAAGAAAATTGATGTAGAGGGGGAGGGTGTACATTGAATGGAAAAGACGAGAAAAATCAGCTTTCTTCCATCAAAAATGCGCTGAAAATATTGAAAAGCTTTACAATGGAAGAGCCAGAAAAAAAAATAAGCGATTTATCCAATTCTCTAGGATTAAATAAAAGCACAGTCAGCAGGACAATGAAGACGTTGGCAAGTGAAGGATTTGTTTATAAAGATTCAGAAACGAAGAAATACAGATTGGGACTATCCATTTTATCTTTAAGCGGCGTGCTATTCAGCAATATGGATATTTACAGAGAATCGCAGCCTGTACTAAATAAACTGGTCGAAACAACCGGTGAAACTGCCCATATTTCTGTATTGGACAATTTAGAAGTTGTTTATTTGCAAAAAGTAGAGTGCAATCACCCCGTAAGATTTTTAACCCATATCGGGAGACGCAATCCGCCTTATTGCACGAGCTCTGGAAAAGTTTTAATTGCATTTTCGGAAAATGAAACGGTCGAAAAAATTATATCTAAAGGGTTAAAGCGTTTTGCAAAAAATACGATTACGGATCCTGAGAAGCTGAGAGATCATTTAAAAAAAGTAAGGGAGAATGGGTATGCCGTCAGCATTGAAGAATTGTCCGAGGGAGTTAATTCCATTGCCGCCCCGATTTATGATTATACCGGAAAGGTTATTGCAGCACTTTCTGTAGTCGGTCCAAAACAACGAATCAATTCTTACAAGCTTAAGGCGATGGCGAAACAAGTGATCGCAGCAAGCAAGGAAATTTCTGAAAGAATGGGGTATTTGAATTTTTCATAATTTGGTGGGAGAGTGGAGAGATGTATGATTTTCATACACATTTCATCCCTGAAGACGTGATGGAATGGGTAAAAGAACATAAAGAAACTATTCATGCTGAATGGGTGAAAAAAGAAAAGGATAAGGAAGAGTTTTTGATTGTTAATCAAAAATGGGGATTTGAATTAAAAAAATCTTTTTTAGATTTAACCCTTTTTTTAAACGAACAATTGAAAGCGGGAGTTCATCATTCCGTCATTTCGCCGATACCGCAGCTTTTTATGTACGAGTTTCCGGAAGAAATCACTGCTGAACTATCCGGCGTGTATAATGATTCCTTAGCGCGGCTTGTGCAATCGTTTCCGGAAAAATTGTCTGCGCTGGCAACGGTTCCGTTAAATAACCCGGATAAAGCTGCACAAATCTTGAACGATGCGATGGGAAAAGGGTTAAAAGGAGCCATTATCGGTCCTGGGGCAGCTAATCATATGCTGTCAGATGAATTTTTTATCCCATTTTTTGAAGCAGCCGATCGGTTGAAAGCGATTGTTTTCATTCATCCGTTATTGAGCGAAGATCCTCGCTTGAAAAGAAGAATGATGCCAAATTTAATCGGTGTTCCGTGGGAAACAACGATTTGTGCTACAGATCTTTTATTAAGCGGATTGATTGATCGATTTCCAAATGTGAAAATATTATTTGCCCATGGCGGAGGATTTTTGCCTTACCAAATCGGCAGAATAGAAAAAGGATACGAAGAATGGGAAGCGGTTTCAAAAAAATTAACATCCTCTCCGAAAGAATACTTAAAGCGTTTTTGGTATGACAATGTTTTGTGGGAGCAAGCAAGCATTGACTATTTAGTGCGAATAGTGGGAGAAGATCGAGTAGTGCCTGGCTCCGATTTTCCGTTCGACCTTTCTGTCTGGCCTCCAAATGAAAAGCATTGCAAAGGGGCAAGTTCATTAATAGATTTTTAAAAGCTTTTCGTCTTTTAAGCCAGCAGCTGGACAATCAATCGCTAAATGATTTATCTTTTGAATCATCGTTCCGGTTTTTGTTAGCAAAACGTTATTTCACGAACGGGCTCAGCATCATGAAAACGGAAATGTCGTTGTACTATATGGCAGCAGAAAAGCATAAAAGCAGTCTAGACTTGCGGACTGCTTTTATGCCGTTGTGTGCTGAACAGGCAGTAAAGGAGCTATCTCGTCTATTATTTTTTGATCAGCAATGACAGTATAATTTCCGATCGTTTGTATAGCTCCGCCCGCTTCGCACACAAGCAGCTGTCCAGCAGCAATATCATAAAAATTAGGCTTATAGTAGACTGCGATATCAAGTTTGCCGCAAGCAATGTAGGCTAAAGTGACAGCAGCTGTTCCGATCATTCTGACTCGGTAAACGTCGTTTACAATGTTTTCAAGCAATGAAATGCGCTCTTTATTCGTTTGTTTATTGGCGTCCTTTGCAAAATCGCCAATGGAAATAAAAGCTTCCGCCAGGCTGGCATTTCGAATGTTTATAGCATTTCCATTTAAATAGGCTCCTTCTCCCTTTGCTGCCCAATACGTTTCCCCAAAAGCAGGCAATGATATAGCAGAGACGACTGGATCATTTTGATAGGTTAGGGCGATGGAAACTCCGTAAAGCGGAACGCCGAAGCTGTAGTTGATGGTCCCGTCAATAGGGTCAATCACCCATTCAAATTCATCCTTTCCCCCAATGCTGCCGGCTTCCTCACTGAATATGCGGTGATCAGGATATGTCTCCTGAATGCGATCAATGATCAGCTTTTCAGCTTTCAAATCCATTTCAGTCACAAAATCTTTTGCTGACTTTAATGTTTGCTGCCCAGCTTTTCCTGCATACGGCCGAATCAATTCACCGGCCTCTTTAGCTAATTTTATCGCAAAAGGCAAATATTGCTTATACATTGCGTTCCTCCTTCGGAAAAGTGAATCAATGATTGATTGCTATTAATTAATCATAATATATTTCAAGAAATTTAGGAATAGATGGAATGTTAACACACACTTGCTTTAGAAGTGTAATGAAAGGTTTCCACATGAGAAATGAAATGCCCTGGATAAGAAAAATCATCTTACATCTTGCATTGAACGCTTTTCTCTTCATATCTTCCGATGTTTTACATGTTCGATGGTGCAGCGGCTTGACGATTTAATGACAGAATATTATAATTTTAATAAAATTGGACTGCCCAACAGTCCGAAAAAATGAAAGGAACATGTTTATGAAATCCAATATATTTAATGAGCTCACCAATACGAGAGTTTACGAAAAAATTGTTGATCAAATTAAGCAGCTGATAGAAGAAGGAAAACTAAAACCAAATGACCGCCTGCCTCCGGAGCGTGAATTGGCGAAAATTCTCGGGTGCAGCAGGACTTCTTTGCGGGAAGCATGCAGAGTTTTAGAATCGGAAGGAATCATTATTTCAAAACCAGGCGGCGGACGGTTCGTTCAAAAAGTCGATCAAAGCTTGATTCTGAAATATCAGATCAACCCTATTGATGTACTCGAAAAAACAACAGTGATTCAATTTTTGGAGGCCCGGGAAGCATTGGAGCCAAAAATTGCTGAAATAGCATGCGAAAGGGCAACGAAAGAAGATATAGAAAAGATGGAAAAGGCATTGAAATTAATGGAAGAAAAGTTGAAAAATCCGGAAGAGGAAATAGATGCAGACAGCAACTTTCATTTATCTCTCGCCCAAGCGACACATAATTTTGTGTTCATCTCATTTATGGATACGAATTTGAATTTATACCGCCAAGTGCGAAAGCAAACGTTGCAGTCGCAAGCGCGTTATTCTGAATCTTTTTTTGAACATGAAGCGATTTTGGAAGCCGTGAAACAGAAAGATAAAGCAAAAGCATCGGAAGCGATGAAAGTCCATTTAAGCAATTTGCGAAGCAATGTATTAGGCATGCTGCCAGAGAAAAATTAATGTTTTGGAGGGGGATACGATGGAAAAAGGAAAATATGGTCCGTTAACAGGAGTAAATATTTTGGATATATCGACTATGATCGCTGCTCCTTTTGGGGCAACGCTGTTAGCTGACCTTGGCGCCGAAGTGACGAAAATTGAATTGCCCAATAAAGGTGATACTTTGCGGACTGTAGGCCCTTGGAAGGGGAATGAGCCGCTCAGATGGCCAGGGCTTGCCCGCAACAAAAAATCAGTTACTTTAGATATACGGAAAGAAGAAGGAAAAGAAATTTTAAAAAAACTTATAAAAAATACGGATATTTTAATTGAAAACTTTCGCCCCGGTACTCTTGAAAAGTGGGGGCTAGGGTATGAAGAATTGAAAAAAGCAAATCCTAAATTGATTATGGTTCGAATCTCGGGCTACGGTCAAACAGGACCGTATCGCGAAAAAGCCGGGTTCGGAACTCCGTGCACCGCTTTCAGCGGCCATACTTATATCCAAGGGTATCCGGACAGACCGCCTGTCAGCCCATCTTATTCATTGCTTGATTATATCACTGGTGTATATACTGCATTTGCTGCGGTCAGTGCATTATATTACCGTGATAAAACTGATGATCCAGAAGGGCAAGTAGTCGAAATGGGATTATATGAATCGATTTTCCGAATGCTCGAATTTTTAGTAGCTGAATATGACCAAAACGGTATAGTAAGAGAAAGAACACCCGGGTTGGCCGGACATTCAAGTCCAGCAGGAACATATGAAACGAAGGATGGAAAATATGTTGTTCTTGTTTGCAGTACTGATTCAACTTTTAATCGGCTTGCAGAAGCAATGGAACGAACAGATATGCTTGAGGATGAACGTTATTATACAAATTCACAACGTTTAAAACATGACGATGAAGTACAAAAGATTGTCTCTGACTGGATACGCCAGTTTACGCTGAAGGAGCTGCAGGAAAAATTGGATTTGTACGGTGTGCCTGTCAGTCCGATTTTAAGTATTAAAGATATTTTTGAAAATGAACATTATCAAGCTAGGAAAAACATAGTAGAAGTTGAGCATCCTCGACTTGGAAAAGTAAAAGTGCCGGGCGTCGTTCCTAATTTTTCAAAAACTCCTGGAACCATTCGTTACCGCGCTCCTGAGCTTGGAGAGCATAATGAAGAAATATTAGGCGGAAAATTAGGGTTATCAAAACAGGAGCTTGCCGAGTTAAAAGAGAAAGGAGTCATTTAAATGAGTGATGCCATATTTCCTGCAAGGGTCATCATTTGCGAAGTTGCGCCGCGCGACGGGTTTCAATCAGAGGATCAATGGATTCCGACTGAACAAAAAATAAAAATTATCCGTGCGCTTGCGAACACAGGAGTTCAATCGATAGAAGTGACATCGTTCGTTCATCCGAAAGCAATTCCGCAGTTGAAAGACGCCGAGGAAGTTGTGAAAGGGATAGAAGATTTAACGCATATTAAATTTCGGGCTTTAGTGCCAAATGTAAAAGGGGCCCAAAGAGCAATTGCGGCTGGAATAAAGAAATTGAAGCTTATGCTCTCGGCAACAGATTCGCATAGTTTATCAAATGCAAACTGCCTTGTGGAAGAAGCGCAAAGAGGATTTGAACCTATTGTCGATTTTGCGCAAAAACATAATGTTGAAGTAGGAGGATCAATTTCCGTTGCATTTGGATGTCCGTACGAAGGAAAAGTGCCTTTAGAAAAAATAGTAACAATTGTAGATCGATATAAGAAAATGGGGATAACTGAAGTTTCGCTTGCTGACACGACTGGAATGGCCAATCCAAAACAAGTCTATCAATATCTTGGCGTATTAAAAAAGGAATTTCCTCACATGACTTTCTCCATGCACTTCCATAATACGCGCGGAATGGCGTTGGCGAATGTGGTTGCCGCTTTGCAGCAAGGTGTCATCCATTTTGACAGTTCTGTCGCAGGTCTCGGCGGATGCCCATATGCACCAGGAGCAACGGGTAACATTGCAACAGAGGATTTAGTTCATTCACTAGAAGAGATGGGGATTGAGACTGGAATTCATTTAGATCGCATAATTGACGTTGCAAAAGATGTAAGAAACATGCTCGGTCATGATGGAGGAAGCTACATGCTTCAGGCAGGACCTTGTTCGAAATTGAGTCCAAAACCAACTGCTCAGGAAAAATTAGAAAAGTAAAATGATTGGTATGGAAAACATATTTTTAGATCGATCTAATAAGATCGATCAATTTTTTGCCGTCAAAAAAAAAAGAGCCAGTTGAAATGCGTAAACCCAATCTGTTAGGCATTGAATAAAGAGTCATAGCAGGGCAGAAAAGTGACAGGAGCTAAAGACGGTTGTTGAAAACGAAAGAGCAAGAAACTCGAATGGTGAATTCGAAAACTCTGGCGATGACTCATTCGCTGTATCAAGGAGAACGTGGAATTCTGGGCAAGATCCCTGCCGCAACGTTCCTTGACAACATGATCATTTGTTCGGGAAGACGACCGACAGGAAGACTTGCCGGATTTACCTGCCACGTCAAGCCATCAGATCCATGTTTCTATCAAAGAGGGAAATTTACAAAAAAATTTGGACTTAACCGATTGTTATATTATATGTTATCGAAGGCTTTCCACATAAAAATCCCTTCCATGAGCTTTCTTTTTTCGGTCAACTATAAAGGGTATCATATCATTCGTGCGGTGGTTAAGTTTTTTATTGTGTAGTAGACATAGTATGATGATCATTGCTTTCTTGCAACTTTATATTCGGCGGATCATTTCCCTTATAAAAGAAAGGATTAAGATATAACATGTGTCAACAGATTGCCGGGAATAGATTCCAATTCATCGGTGGAGGTGGACAAGAGATGCTGATGAAAAATAATTTTTACTATATATGTAAGAAACTAGTGGAAATTCATTTCTTCTTTTGTCTCCAAATAAAGTGCAGTTATAAATTTTTTTATGCTCAATCGGCATTTTGTTGTCTTTTCTCCATTTTTTAGTTCCTCCATTCGTTGGCGGATTTCTTCAAAATCAAATAAACGGGGGGCGTAATGTTCGAAATTAGGGTTTGTATAATCAGTTAATCCAATTGAAGCTAAATTGGTGAATGTTTGTAAAACTATTCGGCGAATACGCTGTTCCATGGCACGCAATTCCTTTTGTAGAGATTCTTCATCAAAATGATTGCCAGATTGCAGCAAAATTTGTTTGTATAAGTCTTTTAATTGAGGAAGGTCGTGTATATTTTTTCCATTCTGTTCTCGAGCCTCTAGCCATTTTATCACTGCTAATATGTCAGAAGTTCCCGTCTCGCCAGCAATGCCTAAAGTGAGAAGGAGATGGCAAGCTTTTTCCTCAATCGAATGCTTTGCAGAATATGTAGAAGCTTTTAAAAATGTTTGCTGATCTTTATCTTTATCATCCATTACTTCTAATAAATTGCGAATAGATATAAGTGAAGAAGATAAGGCAAGATGGTTGGCAACTCGTTTTAAAACGGAAACAACTTCGTATTTGTTAATAGGTTTTTGAATGTATGTGTCGACACCCTGCAAGTATGCTTCACCGACCATTTCTTTATTTTCAACTTGAGAAATCATAATAAAGGGACCGGTGAATCCTTCGCTTCTCAATTTTTTCATTGTTTGAATGCCGTCTAGTCGAGGCATCAATAGATCAATTAGAATAACATCCACATTTTTGAGTTGATCGATTGAAACATTAATCCCATCATCTGCTTGCCCGATAACTTTTCCAAGCCCGCTGTCTGTTATTATTTTTTCCAACATTCTTCTAACAACAGGATCGTCTTCAATTAGGAAGAAGCGAAGGTACATCATGTTCCCCCCCTTTCTTTATTATGGAATACCTATGTAAGCGTTTTAAACAGCTGATCTTTTGGTATCGTTACTATAAATTGAGTAGGTGGTCCTTTTTCATTTGATAATTGTATTGAACCATTTAAATTTTGTACAATTTTTTGGGCGTGTGTCAAACCGATTCCTGTTGATGGATTCCCGTTTTTGTCAAATTTTGTTGTAAATCCGGGTTCAAAAATCCAGTCTTGATCTTCCTCGGATATACCAATACCGGAGTCGGTTACGAAAAATTTTATGTTATGATTATCTTCCACTACACGCAGTTCAACCCAACCTGAATGATGTATTGCTTCGACTGCGTTTGAAACAAGGTTGTTTAATACAGATAGAAGAGCATATACATGGTTAGTACATGAGTCAATATCACATTTTTTTTGGAATTGAATTGGCTTTTCTAAAGCTTCTGCATATTTTTGATTTGTTTTAATAACTAAATCGCAAATATCTGTAATGGAAATATGAAGGTTTAGTTGCTCTTGACTCATTAGTTTAGATAATCCTGCCAAAATCTTTTGTGAATCTTTTTTCACTTCATGAACATGTTCAGCAATATAAAGGGCTGTACTTGCCTCTTTATTTTCTAATTCCATTAAACGCATATATAGTTGATAGCTTTTTCTAGTTATATCTTCTAGATGGCTCATTGATTTCCGCAAAAAAAATGTTTCTTCATAAAGGCTTGTATTGATCATAACGAGACGTTCGAGTTCATGTTGTCGCGCTTCGCTTATGGCTTTTAATTGAGAAAAATTTAAAATATTGTAAAGCCCTACTGCGCAAAAACTTCTTAAAATCCCAAATAAAAGTAGCATCCAAATAGTTTCTAACGTGAGGGTAAATTGTTCTTGTATTAGTATGCGAAAAGATAATTCCACCATATTAGATGAAAAATCAATGCATGCTCCAATGATTCCTACACGAATGGGAGTTTTTAAATATTTTTGAATTTTTGTAACATAAACGAGTAAAGTAAAATTAAAATAGTAAAAGGCAGCGGGTAAATGGATAAAGAAACTGTCGATCCAAAAGACTCGCCCTAATATAAGATCGATCATCATCCGAAACAGCAAAACAAAAATGCCAGTACTAAATCCAGTTACAAGGATAGGAGCAGATCGAAAAGATAGTAATCCAAAGAAGAAAATTGCACTTCCTAATGAAAATCGAAAAAAATTATCAAAAGGATTGATTTTCATTTCTCCCAGAAGTGCAGTAGTGAAAACAAGGACAACAAGTGTCCAAAGGCGGTTATTCATCGCATTCTCCCTCATAGACAATTATAATACCATTATGGCCAGAAACCTACGAAACGTCTATTTAGATATATTTGTTTTCCAACCGTCTTGAAACTAATGATAATAAATAATTTACAGTAAAATACATGAGAGCAACTAAAATAAAGATCGGAATGACATAGTTGATATTTTTACCATTAATGATTTGTGCATGATTCATTAATTCTGGTAAAGAGATCACGACAGCAAAAGAAGTATCCTTTAGTAGTGAAATGAATTGACTGACAATTGGCGGAACCATCCGGCGTAAAGCTTGCGGCAGTATAATATACCATAAAGTTTGCAAATAATTTAATCCAGAAGAACGAGCAGCTTCTATTTGACCTTTTTCAATGGAATTTAATCCACCTCGAACAATTTCTGACAACATAGTAGATTCAAAAACTACTAATGCTAAAATGGCAGCGGCCATTTTATCTAATTTTAACCCTATTTCTGGAAGAGCAAAAAACGTAAAGAAAATAATTAATAATAACGGTAAGTTTCGAATCGTTTCCACCCAAACGGCTAGTAGGTGACTAATGATCGGAACTTTTGTGTAACGCAATACACCAATCATGATGCCGAATATAAAACTAAGGGAAATGGATATAAAAGCAACAAGTAGGGTGACAGAAAATCCTTTCAAAAGAAATATGATATGACTGGGTGAATAAGCACCAATAAAATCCATTTTGTTTTCCCCTCCCTCTATAAATTCTCCCAATTCTTTAACACCTATAGATTCTTAACCTCATGTTAGTGGATACAAATTGAATTTATTCAATATATTTACATGGTAGAGGGCTATCCTCTTTATCTATTTTTTGCTAGTCTGCGTTCAAGAAAACTGACACTTAAGCTTAAAGGAATAGTTAACAGCAAGTAAAACATAGCAACAAAAATATATACATCAAATGTTACGAATGTTTCAGAAGATATTAAATCACCGAAATACATGAGATCTAAGCCAGCAATTACACCGAGTACAGACGAGTTTTTCACAAGATTAAGAAATTGATTTCCTAATGGAGGGATAACAATTTTAATTGCTTGTGGCAAAATAATATACCACATCGTTTGTACGTATGTTAAACCGGACGAACGGGCAGCTTCCATTTGACCTTTCGGTACTGCTTGAATACCTGCACGTATCGACTCGGCGATAAATGCGGCTGTATAAGTTGTAAGACCTAGTGTTCCTGCCAAAAAAGAATTAATGCGTAACCCCAAAGCGGAAGGAGCGAAAAAGAATACAAATACTATTAACATCAACGGGATGTTTCGGATAAATTCCACATACATCGTGCCAAGCCAATTGAGTGGTCGAAAGGGAGCTATACGGAAAATAGCGATAATTGTTCCTACAACTAAGCTTGCAATCATAGCGAATACACTAGCTTTTATTGTATTAAAAAAGCCTTCTATATACATATCCCAATGATCAATGAGTATGGAAAAATTCAACAAATATAATCACTCCTTTCAGGAAGAAACAGATGAGGGTGAAAAACCGCTCATCTGTTTATTAAATTATTTTTCATTTTTTGGTACGTCTCCGATCCATTTCTCATAAATTTTGTCATATTCACCGTTTTCTTTAATTTCTTTTAAATATTCATTAATTGTATTTACAAATTCTGTATCACCTTTGCGGACAGCAATTCCATAAGGTTCTTCTGTAAATGTTTCATCAACGACTCGGAAATTAGGATCTTGCTTTGCCATTCCTAGTAATAAAGCATTATCTGTTGTCAAAGCATCTCCTTGACCAGCTTTTAAAGCAGTAAAGGCTTCAGCATAATTTTCAAATTCTAATACAGTTGCTTCTGGTGCTTTTTCACGAATATTTTGAGCGGAAGTAGATCCTTTTGCCGTTAAAACGGTTACACCTTTTTTGACGTCAGAAATACCGTTGATTTTGCTGTCTTTCTTCACAAGTAAAGATTGTCCGGCCATAAAATAAACATCTGAAAAATCTACTTCTTTTTTGCGCTCTTCCGATATAGTCATTGTGGCAATGATACAGTCGATATCGCCATTGTTTAAAAGAGGAATTCGGGTTTTAGAAGTTACTTCTTTCAGTTCGATTTTATTTTCATCTCCTAATATTTTTTTAGCTAAACCTTTAGCAATATCGATATCAAACCCTTCCACCTTTCCGGTTTTAGGATCTTTAAGTCCGAAAAGATTTAAATCATATTTTACGCCGACAATCAATTTGTCCCTTTCTTTTATTTTTTCTAACGTATTTTGATTGTCGGAAGAATTTTCTGTTTTTTCTTGTTCTGCAGTAGTATTAGTAGAAGTTTTTCCGCCGCAGGCTGACAAAATAGATATACATAAAATAGAAATTAAAGAAATGGAAAGTATTTTCTTACAGAATGATCGAAAGCTCATATATAACATCCCCCTTCATATTTAATGATTTAATATTCTGTTTAGGAAATTTTTTGCTCTTTCTTCTTTTGGATTGGAGAAAAATTCTTCAGGTGTTGAAACCTCCAATATTTTCCCTTGATCAATAAACACAATTCGGTCTGCAACTTCTCGGGCAAAACCCATTTCGTGTGTTACAACCACCATGGTCATCCCTTCTTTCGCCAGCTTTTTCATGACGTCTAACACTTCTCCGATTGTTTCTGGATCCAGTGCAGAAGTTGGTTCATCAAACAACATGATTTTTGGTTTCATTGCAAGACCACGGGCAATTGCAACACGCTGTTGTTGTCCTCCGGATAGAGAGGATGGATAGGAATTTGCCTTATCAGGTATTCCTACTTTTTCTAAATAGTACATTGCAGTTCTTTCAGCCTCTTCTTTTGCAATTCCTAACACTTTTATAGGAGCCAGCGTAATGTTTTGTAGGACGGTTTTGTGAGGATAAAGATGAAAATGTTGAAATACCATCCCGATGTTGCGGCGTAATTTATTTATATCTGTTTTTTTGTCATGAACTTTTACATTATCTACTATTAATTCTCCACTAGAAATTGTTTCAAGCCTGTTAATACAACGAACGAGTGTACTTTTCCCGGATCCTGAAGGACCGATAATGACGACAACTTCCCCTTGTTTAATATGCAGATTGATATTTTGCAGAACATGGAATTTTCCGTAATGTTTATTTACTTCACGGAAAATGATCATTAATCAACCCCTCCTTTCTATATGTAAATAATTTTTAAAAAATTTAACAAATTTTAAATTTATATTAAATTAAATCTACGAAAATCTACAAAAAATTACAAAAACCAAATAAAAAACCTTGTCATATTTTTTTACAAAAGTAGAGAATGGTGTAAATGGGTATACTGTTAAAAAATTTTATGTAATGCGTGGCAGATACAATATTTCTGAATGAGTTTGGAATTGATAGGGAACCGATTTCCTTTGCAGGAGACTGTCTAGGGAGTCAAATTCTAAAAATATTAACGTTTTTAAACCATAAAAAAGAGGCATCAATAAGCAGTAAACGCAATGAATCTGCCATATATGATTAATTGTTACGTTCTTCGAATTTTCGCTGGAGGGCTTCCTGCGCTTCTGCAAATCTTCACAACTTTTCGTTCTGCCTATTTCTCGCTAAAAGTTTGAAAGGTCAAATATACTGCTTTTTCAGCGGATTCTTAACTGCTTAAACTGTTCATCGGCTTTAGACGTTTCCGAATCTCCTTGATCGCTCGTTGGATGATATTTATCGTGTACATCACACTTCGATTACTGCTTAGGTTCATGAAGGCGAGACTCAAGATCGGGCTTCTCTTTTAAAATTTACTCAATTATTCCGATGCAAACTGCCGAAACGACTTCCATGCGTTTTCTTTACCCGGAGATCGATTAGACTGATGCCCTTTTGGTGCTAAGATCGAAACTCGGAATTTCAAACGCGAATTTCCCTTTTATAAACATTATACGGGCTCGCTTTAGGAAGCGATCATCAAGACACGGGAAATTAGCATGTGGATGGAAAGTCCCTATTCTCCTGACGATCAGTTGTATGACCAGAAAGAGAAGACATCAAAAGTGGCGCAACCGTCCACTATCCAAGCGTTATGCTGTTTTATATTTGGACTACGACGGTTGAAAAAAAGTCATTTATGTAGTGTTAGGAGTAAACGAAAAAGGATATCGCAAAATTTTGGATTTTTTCGTAGGTGGAAAAAATTCTGTAAAACCTTTACACAAGAGGTATCAAGAAGTGCTTTAAGCGTATTCGATGATTGCCAGGACTGGAGGAGCGCTTTATCCGAAAGGCGACGTACAGCGTTGTGTCGTTCACATTGTCTGTCATACTCTTAGCCGAGTAAATTAGAAATAAAAAAGGATCTGGAAATGAAAGTATATGGATTTCGTTACATATTGGGATGTGTCCACCTGTTCGATTTGATCTCATCCAGCAATCAGTTCTAATTTTTTTGATTTATCACATCATTGTGATTTAGAAAAAATGAAAGCATTTATGAAATCCTAAAAAAATGATCGCAACAAACATAAATGCTTTATCAATAATATGAAACCGATCGGCTTTTAGGGCCACTTCTTCCCGTATAGATTTGGACGGCGCTTTTTAAGCAAATCGACTTGTGCTTTCTTCTTCTAAACTTTTAAATTGTATGTGTTTTCATACTTCCCGCCGATCGTAAAAACGCATCAAAAAGCCTCTACATTTTGACATTTCTTAAATTTTGCGTATGCCGCTTAATTCCAAAGTGTTCATGGAGTTGCCGATAAGGGAGCCTCCTTTCATTTCAAACGAACGATTCACGCTTCAGATCTTCTGAATATGACTTACATGTTTGATTTTTCACCATAAAAAATCCCCTCTCCGGCAGACTCCTAAGAACACTTTTTTTACTTTCCACCTGGAGGGGATAAAACCACACAGAACCTTCTTTTTTCCCATCCAATGGATCAATGAAAATGATTATGAAAGGAAACGGACAGCGGAATTTGATCTTGGTGTTAACGCTGCTTGTTCAGCGCCGTTCTAAGATTGGCCAACTCGTTTTCAATTTCCGTAAGCTGCTGTTCCGCTTTTTCTATATTTCCTCCGACTGATTCAAGCTTTTCGATGTCCCCTTGAATGCGGATATAGTCAGATTTTAATTCGGCGATTCTTTGTTCAATTTCTTGTTTTGTCATCAATATTCACTCCAATGTATCTGATTTCCTTTTTACCATTTTATCATGAATGTCGGAATGACGCCTTACACGATATGAGTGATTCCAACTAAAAATGTATGAGAAGTAACTATTATTTATGAAAGAGTCGAAAATATAATTATTTTTTCCGAAATAAAATAAGGAGAATTTTTGCGCCGTCTCTTTTAAGGGGTTTTTGGAAAAGGAGTAGGAAAAGGAGAATGAAAAATGTTTTGGTGCTGATGGAAAAAAATTTTGACCGAATCTACAAAAACTTTAACGATTTGTGCACAATGTTTGAAGAAAATCATCATTTAGACTACCAATCTTTTGAAACATATCAACAATTACGGAGAAAATTAATAGAAGATGTAAAAGCTCTTGAATATTTTATTGTTGGAACAATGAAATCTAAAGAAAAATAACTTTTCAATTAACAAAGGCTGCTTTGTTGATTTCGTTGCAAAAGATATATGATTTATGAAAAGATAAGTAAAAAAAGAAAAAGAGGAGGCAGGATGAAAAAAATTATAGCGGAAGCATTAAGGACTGCTGGAGATTTTGGAGTAATCGAAAACATTCGGAAAGTAAGCGGAGGTGATATTAACGAAAGCTATTTTGTACAGACAGAAAACCAAACGTATTTTTTAAAGTACAATTTAGAAGCTCCCGAAGATTTTTTCCGTCTGGAAGCGGAAGGGCTTCAACTGATTAGGGATACTAACACCGTGCGCGTACCGAAGGTGTTTGCTTACTCCGAGAATTCCAACGAGGGATTTTTGATCATGGAATGGGTGAACGGTAAAAAAGATGATAATACAGAAAAGCTGTTAGGCCAAAAGCTGGCAGCTTTACACAAAAGCCATTTTGTATATCACGGATATTCGAAAAATACATATATTGGAACGCTGCCTCAAAGAAACCGCCTTATGTCATCTTGGCTTGAATACTATCGGGACTACCGTTTAAGCGGACAAATGGAAATAGGAATCAAGAAAAATTATATACGTGGTGAACGTGGAAAAAGATTGGAAACTCTCCTTAATCGCTTGCATGAATGGATTCCAGCAAACGTGGAGGCTTCTCTTTTACACGGCGATTTATGGGGAGGGAATTGGATAGTTGGATCGAATGGGGAACCATTTTTAATTGATCCGTCCGTAATGTATGGAGATCGCCATTTTGAAATTGCCTTTACCGAATTATTTGGCGGCTTTTCCCAAGATTTTTACCGCTCATATGAAGAATATTACCCTCTTTCCGAAAGATATGAGGAAATCAAGCCTTTGTACCAGCTTTATTATTTGCTTGTCCATCTGAATTTGTTTGGGGAATCATATGGTCGAGCAGTAGACCGCATATTAAAAATGTATGTTTAAAAAAGATGAGGACTGAGAACCGTTAGTTTTTTCGGTTTAGACAACTGTTTCCCTTCGTTTTAAGAGCTTGCAGCTCCCTAATTGTGCAAACGATCAAATGTTTTCTTCCAGAAAGAAAAGGATAGTTGTCGTCCCTCCCCGAAATTCTTATTTAAAAGCCCGCTCTTCTCAAATAAATTTATAAACGAACGTTTTCATTTTCTAATTCAACTGTAATGTCAAAGCTTCGCTGCCCGGCGCATTCGGTTTATTAGCTGAAAGAGGTTGGAATACTGAACTCAGCATCAAAATGCAAGGACTTGAAGCTGACAGCATTTCTATATTGAAGACAAATGAAACAGGCTTAATAGCTTGCTTGGTCCATTTTGTCTCGGTTGATTCGATTTATCTGAAAAATTCCGCCTCTAAACGCCGATGAAGGCAGCCGCATTGCGAGACTGCTGATTTTGGCAATCATATTTATTGTTAAACAAACGTTTGATTAGTAATATAGGTAATTGATAATAATATATGAAGCAAATAAATGTTTCCATAAAATTTTTTATGATAATCTAAAATAAAGGAGTTGATCACATGGCAAAAGTAGCTACTCTTATTACAGACTTGTTCGAAGACAGTGAGTTCACAAGTCCTGCAGAAGCATTTCAATCAGCAGGTCATGAAGTGGTCACAATTGAAAAAGAAGCTGGCAAAAAAGTTAAAGGAAAAAAAGGTGAAGCGGAAGTTAAAATTGACTATTCGATTGATGATGTAAAACCGGACGATTTTGATGCACTTCTTTTGCCGGGAGGTTTCTCGCCGGACATTTTGCGTGCGGATGACCGTTTTGTTTCTTTTGTAAAAGCTATGATGGATGCGAAAAAACCGGTATTTGCTATTTGTCATGGACCTCAGCTGCTAATTTCGGCAAAAGCATTGGAAGGTCGGGATGCAACTGGCTATAAATCAATTCGCGTAGATATGGAGTATGCAGGCGCCAACTATCATGACGAAGAAGTTGTCGTGTGCCAAAACCAATTGGTTACAAGCCGCACACCTGCTGACTTAGAAGCATTTAATAGAGAATCATTGAAGCTTTTGGATAAAGTATCAAAGTAAGCGGAGAGAAATTCAAAATTTTTTGCTGAGTGATTTTGGCAAAAACAAACTTCATATATGGCAAAAAACCTGCCTGTTTATGTTTGAACAGGCAGGTTTTTATATGCAGCAAGACTTTATTATAGAACATCTTTCATCAAACGTTTAATCATAGGTGCCATGAAGAATAAAATAAGGCCAAGAATAATTGAAATCATGCCGATAATGCCAAAATAAACAATTTCTGTTTCAACTGTGTAGTATTTTACAAGCTGGGCATTAATGGCTTGAGCGGCTGCACTAGTTAAAAACCATAGGCTCATTGTTTGCGCTGAAAAAGCCGCTGGAGCAAGCTTTGTAGTTGCTGAAAGTCCTACTGGGGACAAGCACAGCTCTCCGATTACAACAAGGAAGAAGCTAAGTACGAGCCATAAAGGGCTAACTAATGACTCAGTACCGTTTACATAAGCAGGAATGATCATAACTAGAAATGATAGACCGCCAAAAATAAGTCCGAATGCAAACTTGCTCGGTGTTGATGGCTGACGCTTTCCAAGCTTCACCCAAAACCATGCAAAAACCGGCGCCAAAAAGATGATAAATAAAGGGTTCAATGATTGAAACCATGATGAGTGCAGTTCAAGTCCTGCATAGGATAATTGGGTGCGCTTATCTGCATAAGTGGCCAAAATAATAGCCCCTTGTTCTTGAATAGCCCAAAAAACTACTGCGGCAATAAAGAGCGGAATGTAAGCAATTACACGCGAACGCTCCACTTCTGTTGTTTTAGGACTCCGGTACATAAATATAAAATAACATGCAGGTATTACAATTCCGAGGATGCTGACAATCATAGTAAAGCTATTTATAGTCAAAAGTCCTGCAGGGATGGTGACAGCTAAAAAGGCGATAATTACTAAAGCGCCGATGCCGAAAATAGTGAATACTTTTTTTCGTTCTTCCGGTTGTAACGGGTTAGGCACCTGTGTTCCGGCGAGACCAAGGTTTTTCTTTTTTGTCAGGACAAATGTCAAAAGCCCGAAAAACATACCAATAGCAGCAAGAGCAAAGCCAAGATGGAAATTATATCCTTGTCCTAAAGTTCCAACAATAATGGGAGCTAAAAATCCACCTAAATTAATACCCATATAAAAAATACTAAACCCTGAATCGCGGCGGGCATCGTTATCTGCATAAAGATCGCCGACAACACTTGATACATTCGGCTTTAAAAGTCCAGTACCAAGAACAATCAGCGTCATGGAAATGAATAAAGCTTCAATATTTCCAGGGAAGGATAAGACGATATGGCCGAGCATGATTAAAATTCCGCCGTAAAAAACAGTTTTGCTTGTCCCTAACAGGCGGTCTGCAATCCATCCTCCAATCGTTCCCGACATATACACGAGAGAACCGTAGATCGCCATAATCGATGCAGCGGTAGCTTCATCTATTCCCAAACCGCCTTTAGAAACTTCATAATACATATAATAAAGAAGTATTGCTCTCATTCCGTAATAGGAAAAACGTTCCCAAAACTCCGTAAAAAACAGCGTAAATAATCCTTTTGGATGTCCAAAAAAACCTTTTTGCGGAAGGCTTTGGACAATCTGCTCCTTTGTTATCATAAAAATAAACCTCCATTATTTTTATATAATTTTTAAGATGTTTTGAATTGTCCGAAAATAAAAAAATAACCGTCCTACCGCTCTTTAAATAATATTTTAATATAATTAAAACGTCAACTGTTAAATGCATAAAATTATATATATATAATATTTGAAACAGTTGTAAGTTAGGGAATTTTTAAAAAAAGGGGAGGATACAATATGAAATGGGGGATTGGAAAAAGAAAAAATCGGTTCCCATATAGGTTAAACCGATTTTATCCATGGTCATATTGATTATATTAACGATAAGATTTCTTTCTATTTATTTCCTCTGCTATCAATTGATACGATTTTGTGCGTTCTTCATAGCTTCCAGTTATTGTTATGATCATCATTTCATCTGCTTCATACCAATTTTTTAATTCATATAAACGGTGAACGACAAATTTTGGATCGCCAATGATCATATTCTTTTGAAACTGTTGAAACTCATCTGAATTCAGCAATTGCTGCTTTGCTTCTTCTTTTAATGGAAAATCAAGTGTTTTTCCTTTATGATGCTGAAGATTCCATAAAAAGCTGCTGAAGGCAATTTGCTCCGCTTTTTCGTTAGTTTCAGCGCATATTGCCGAGACTGTGACAATTGTCTTTGGCTGCTGTTTTCTTTTTTTCTGGAACTGATTTTTATATGTTTGAATAATTTGCCGCCCGTCTTCATTGCTCATAAATTGGCCAAATGCATAGGAAATGCCGTTTTCAGCTGCTAAAAAGGCGCTCTTTATGCTTGTGCCAAGGATCCAAGGTTCAGGAGGAATATTTGGCAAAGGAGAGGCTGAGATGCTCGAAAATAATTCATTTTTTGGATAGTCATTATATAAAAAATGAAGCAGCTCTTGAACGGTTTTCGGCATGTTTTTTACATTTTCGAGATAATTGCCGGATAACGCAATGCTTGATTGAGCGTCTCCTCCGGGGGCCCGCCCGATCCCAAGATCAATGCGGTTAGGAAATAATGTTGCCAGCATATTAAACATTTCCGCAACTTTATACGGCTTATAGTGGGGGAGAAGCGTTGCGCCTGACCCGATGCGAATCGATTTTGTTTTTGCCCCTATAACTGGGAGCATAATTTCTGGAGCGGAGCAGGCAAGTCCGGAAAGATTGTGATGCTCCGCAATCCAGTAGCGGGTATAGCCTAGTTTTTCCGCCATTACGGCCAGTTGAATGGATTGCTCCAACGCCTCTTTTGCTGTTGAGTTGTTCAAAATCGGTGCTTGGTCTAAAATGCTAACCTGCATTATTCGCCAACCTTTCTTCGTATATTAAAAATTTTTTAATGCTTCGCGAATCGGGGTGTTTCCTGAGACTAGGTCAAATGAGCGACGAAAAGTGTTTTTCTCCGTTATTGATGCAAAAATAACCGAAGCCACATCTTCTCTTGGAATGGCGGCTCTTTCAAGATTTTCGGCAATTTTTATTTCTCCGGTTCCTTTCTCATCCAATAGCGCCCCCGGCCGGACAATTGTATAGTTTAAACGGCTTTGGACAAGGAAACGGTCGGCATAATGCTTGGCAACATAATAATGTTTAATCTTTTCGTTCCAATTTTGTCTATTATGGGCTTGCAGAGCGCTGACCATTATAAACCGTTGAACGCCTGTCTTTTCTGCTGCTTCAATTGTTTTTACGGCACCGTCTAGATCTACTAAAAGAGTTTTATCTGCACCTGTATGTCCGCCTGAACCTGCGGTAAAGACGATCCCTTCCGCACCTTTGATCGCCTCGGCAATCTGATCGACTGTGCCTTCCAAATCAGCTAAAACCGTCTTGACTCCGATCGAGTCAAAATATTCTTTTTGGTTTTCGTTGCGGATCATTGCTTTCACTGTGTGCTCGTTGCTTTCTTTTAATAACTGAACAAGAATTTTTCCGATTTTTCCATTGGCGCCAACTACAACAATTTCCATAAACGGACTCTCCTTTCAAACATCGTTTATTAACATTATTCCAGAAGCTGACTGTTTTCTCAAATGATCGATACATGGTATGTGGTTGATTTTCCCATCGATGGGGATTAGTATATTAATAACTGTAGATGAGCAAATTCACTAACATAAATTTACATCCGAACAAAAAAG
>ERZ1673814.1-NODE-1-length-152278-cov-28.698896_pt1 | contig 152278 bp, 136 predicted proteins | sample MGYA00580148_ERZ1673814 | MGnify/ENA primary metagenome ERZ1673814 (study PRJEB41219, sample SAMN04549629) | soil metagenome | isolation source: soil | place: USA: New Mexico, Bottomless Lake State Park, Lazy Lagoon | collected 2008-11-15 ... | reverse complement strand
AAAAAATGAGGGGCTCCAAAAAGTCAGTTACCCTGACTTTTTGGACAGCCCCTTTTTTTGTGTGCTCATTAACATTTTCTTAAAAATGCGTTTGCAAAAAATTAATAGAATTTACTTTTTTTTAAATTTTTTCCACTTGGCAACAAGATATGCTTAAATCAACGGAAGCAAAAATCATGATGGAGGGGCGGAAATGGAAAGAAGGCGAAGAACAGAAATTTTAATCAACGGAAATAAGAACGTTGCCGCCACATTGGCACAACAAATTTTAGCTAAGTATGAGGTAAAAACGATTGAAAAGCCGAACAACGGTTTAGTAATGGTAAAAGTTCGGGAAACGGCAAAGAACAGTTTGTTCTACTTAGGAGAAGTTTTTGTAACAGAATGTAAAGTGGAAATTAGCGGGTATATCGGCATCGGCATATTAAAAGGACATGAGCCGGAATTAGCATACCATTTGGCTGTGGTCGATGCAGCTTACAATGCACAATTGCCAGAAACGGAACGATGGAATGAAGTTTTGTTGAAGGAGGAAGCAGCAATTCATGAGCAAAGAAAGAACTCCTTCATGAAAATTTTGAAGACAAAAGTAAATTTTGAAACGATGGATGTTTAAAAGGAGCAGAGGTTGAATGAAATTAGATTTTATTCACGATATTCAACGTGCATATCGAAAAGTTGTTGATTCCATGTCTAGGCCCGGATTGATAACAAATTTAAAAGATGAGGCGGCCAAAGTAGATCTTGAGGCTGGCTGTTTTCCCTCGACACTTGTTCTGGCTGCAATGCTTCTAGATACTGAAGTGACCTTTAAGGTAGTTTCCGAGAAGGAAGAAGAGACAACTCGCTGGATAAACCAACTAACCTATGCAAAAGCTGATGCAGCAGAACGCGCTGATTTCGTTTTTGTACTTTATGACAAAGCTGAAGATGAACTTGGGCAAATATTACAGCGAGTAAAAACCGGCAGTCTCATCGATCCCCATGATTCAGCAACCATTATTGTTGAGGCAGATGCTGTTACGGATGGATGCGATTTCAAATTAACAGGTCCGGGCATTGAAGAAGCAAATTATGTAAATGTTTCAGTAAATGGGAATTGGATGGAAGTTCGACAGCAACAAAACGCTGAATTTCCAATGGGGGTTGATTTAATTTTTGTGGCCAAAAATCATAATCTCTTATGTCTGCCAAGGACGACGCAAATTTTATCAGAAGGGAGGAAGCTTTGATGGGATATGTGGCAGTGAAAGGCGGAACAATTGCCATTGAGGAGTCGATTAAACGGCTGAAATATGAGCGGTTAAAAAAAGGAGTTGTTCTTGACATTGGCAGAATTGAAGCTGGCCTGCGGGGATTGATTGATCAGGTGATGTCAGAGAGCAGTCTATATGACGAAACCCTTGCGGCGCTAGCGATCAAACATGCTGAAGGCAATCTTGAAGAAGCGGTTTTTCTGCTTCGTGCATATCGATCCACTTTACCGCGCAAGCATTATTCGCAAATAGTTAATACAAAGGACATGAGTATCGAAAGAAGGATTTCAGCTAGTTTTAAAGATATACCAGGCGGCCAAATTTTAGGAGCTACAACTGACTACACTCATCGTTTGCTCGACTTTGACCTCATGGAGGAAACAGATGAAGATGCAGTAAATTGGCTTTCGGCCTATGAGAAGGAAATGCTCGATGAAGTGGATGAAAAACATTTTGGCAAACTGCCAAAAGTAAGTGATTACTTAAGAAAAGAAGGTTTGTTCTCGGAGTGTGTAATGGACAATACAGAGCCTGATGATGTAACGAGAAAAAGCTTGACGTTTCCTTCCACCCGCAGTCAACGTCTCCAAGTTTTAACAAGAGGCCAGACAGGGGCGGTGACTTCATTAGCTTATGCCGTCATTCGCGGATATGGAAGTCTTCATCCAACAGTAGGTGAACTGCGTGTCGGCTATTTGCCGGTTTACATCGATAGCCCTTTTCATTCATTTAATAGAGAAGACGATGCTTATTATATTGGGGAAATTAAAGCAACGGAAGTCGAAATGTTAATTCCGGAAACTGTTGAGATCGGGGACGGGAAAAAGGAAATTAAGTTTGAAATCGGATATGGTCTTTGCTTTGGTCAAAATGAAACGAAAGCAATCGCAATGGGAATTTTAGACAATAGTTTGGAGAAAGGAAATAGGGACTATCCGACAGGAGACGAGGAATTTGTCCTTTATCATATTGATTCGGTTGAATCCACCGGGTTTATTTCACATTTGAAGCTGCCTCACTATGTCACTTTCCAATCGAAGCTTGATATTGTACGCAAATCAAAAAGCAAGCAAGAAATGTAAAAAGGAGAGGAATTCATGCAAATCCATTATAATTTTGCTTTTTTCGATGAAGGTTCCAAACGGGAAATTCGAAGAGCCACATTAAAAGCAATTGCCATTCCGGGCTATCAAGTTCCATTTGCATCAAGAGAAATGCCGATTGCACGCGGCTGGGGAACAGGTGGACTGCAATTAACCCTTTCTCTCATTGGCAAAGATGATGTTTTAAAAGTAATCGACCAAGGCTCTGATGAATCCGTTAATGCGGTAAACATTAAAAAATTGGTGATGAAAACGGCGGGCATTAAAACGACGGAGGAGACGCAAGAAGCAACGATCATTCAATCAAGACATCGAATTCCAGAAATTCCTCTTACAGAAGGCCAGATACTTGTATTACAAGTACCACTGCCTGAACCGCTGCGCGATTATGAACCGAGCGAATATAATACGAAAAGGCTTCATGCGGAGAAAGAATACAGCGGCGCATGGCTGATGCTTTTTGAACAAATCATGAAATACGGGCATATGGCTTCGGATTTTGATCATCCTGTGATGGTGGAAAATCGGTATGTCATGGCGCCGAGTCCTATACCAAGGTTTGATAATCCGAAAATGCACTATTCAAAGGCATTAATTTTGCTTGGAGCCGGTCGTGAAAAGAAGATATACGCTGTACCACCATACACGAAAGTCGTTTCACTTGCGTTTGACGATTATCCGTTTGAAGTGGAGAGCTTTGAAGATAAACATTGCAGACTGTGCGGCGCTACGGGAGTATATTTGGATGAATTGTTTAATGAGGAAACAGGTGAAACCTATTACCAATGCAATGATACAAGCTATTGTTTATCAAGATTAAATGAGCAATCAGAATCAAGAGGTGTTCAACATGGATGATTTAAGCAATCCAGTATTATCGGTCAAAAAGTTAAACAAACAATTCGGACCTGGATGCAGCCAATGCGGAAAGGCGGATTCCGCCGTTTTGGTGAAAAACTTTTGCCCTGTCTGCGGTACGGTATATGCATGCCGTGATATTTCGTTTGATCTCTATCCCGGTGAAGTATTAGGCATTGTAGGTGAAAGCGGCAGCGGTAAATCAACATTAATGAGACAGCTATATTTTGATCAAGAGGCCACAAGCGGTGAAGTGTATATCCGATTTTATCATGATGGAAAAAAAAACGTATTAAACGAGTCCTCCCAACAAAAACGGTACATTCGCAACCATCTGATGGGGAAAGTTTACCAAAATCCGCTTCTCGGCTTGCGCATGAACTTTTCCTCCATCGGCAATATTGCTGAAAAATTAATTGCGGCAGGGAACAGGAATGTTGGACAGATGGTGTTAAGAGGACAAGTGCTGCTTGAGGAGGTAAACATTCCGTTATTTAGGATGAAGGAGGAGCCCCAAAAATTTTCGGGGGGCATGCAGCAAAGAGTTCAAATCGCCAAAGCATTGTCGAATAATCCGCCGATTCTTCTTCTCGATGAAGTAACGACCGGTCTTGATTTGTCCGTTCAAGCAAATGTTTTAGATTTGATACGGAATTTACAGAGGGAACTGAAGATAAGCATGATCGTTGTTTCCCATGATTTAGGCGTTATCAGAATGCTTGCAGACAGAACGTTCGTCATGCTGGAAGGAAAAATTATCGAGCAAGGGTTGACCGATCAAATTTTGGAAGATCCACAGCATCCTTATACACAGCAGCTCGTCCATTCATTATTATGATCAATTTTTTGGACTTGTGAGAATGGAGGAAAAAACGTGTATCTCATAACAAACGGAAGAATTATAACGGAAGAAACCATTCTCGATGGTTACGATCTTCTTATTGAAGGAGATAAAATTAGCAAAATTGATGGCAAAGGGAAAATCGCTTGGAAAGAAGGAATGGAAGTACTCGATGCGGCGGGCGGATATGTCGCTCCTGGGTTTATCGATCTTCATTCTGACTATATTGAACATATGGCAGCACCAAGACCGACATCGTTAATGAATTTTCATTTAAGTCTTCGCGAAGCGGAAAAAGAATTAATCACCCATGGGATTACAACAATGTTTCACTCACTTTCTATTTATAAAAGCTCGGAATTTTCACATAAACCGATCCGTGAGCCGGAAAATGTCCGAAAATTTATTGAAATGATCCACCAAACTCATCATACAAAGCATTTAATACGACATCGGTTCCATGCACGGTTTGAAATTGACAGCATCGAAGAAGTTGAAAACTTAAAATCGTACATTGCTGAGAGCAAGGTGCACTTAATTTCGTTTATGGATCATACCCCTGGTCAAGGACAATATAGAGATTTAGAAATTTACAGAAAAACGATAAAAGGCTACCAAGAGCTCAGTGATGAAGAGATTGATAGAGTCATTACAAAACATCAGCATAAGGAAAAATTAACACTTGAGGGAATAAAGGAAATTGCAACGCTGGCACAACAAAAAGGTATTGCTATCGCTTCTCATGACGATGACACGTTGGAAAAACTTGAGCTTGTCCAAAGCTTTGGGGCTTCGATCAGTGAATTTCCAATCACCTTGGAAATTGCTAAAAATGCGAAAAAGAAAGGAATGCTGACGGTGGCCGGGGCTCCGAACGTTCTTTTGGGAGGGTCCCACAGCGGAAATTTATCTGCACAAGAAGCCATTCAACACGGGTGTATCGATATTTTATGTAGTGACTATTATCCTCCATCGCTGCTTCATGCTGTTTTTAAAATGAGCGAAAAAAGCGATATCGACCTAGTCGAAATGTTTAAGCTTGTGACGATTAACCCGGCTAAAGCTGTCAAACTGGATGATCAAATTGGATCAATTAAGGAAGGAAAAAAAGCGGATATAGTCATCATCGAAAAAATAGACTTAGATTTTCCGGTTATCACGTCTTGTTTTGTGGACGGCCGTTTAATCTTGAAAACAAATTATAGAATTTAAAGATGATGGAAAGGGAAGTTCTATGATCGAGAAAAAGCTGTCAAAAAAACCTTATATCCATGAACATTGCCAGTTGTTTCATACAGAATTAGGTGAATACACAGAAATAGGGGCTCACAATTATTTAGAAAATGTAAAAATGGGGGACTTTTCTTATACAGGGCAGTTTTGCATCCTGCAAAATGTTGAAGTCGGAAAATTTTCCAATATTGCTGCGATGGTGCGAATCGGTCCTACCGCTCACCCGATGAATCGCCCTACTTTGCACCATATTACGTATCGGAGAAAAATGTATGGAGTTGATACTCATGACGATGACACGTTTTTATCATGGCGTAAAGCACAAATCACCTATATCGGGCATGACACTTGGATTGGTCATGGGGCCATCATCATGCCTGGTGTAAAAATCGGCAATGGTGCAGTAGTCGGCAGCGGAGCCATTGTGACAAAGGATGTAGAGCCTTATACAATCGTTGCTGGAATACCAGCCAAACCGCTAAGGCGCCGATTTGATGAGCAAACGGTTAAACGATTGGAACGAATCAAGTGGTGGGACTGGTCGTATGAAACGTTGAAAGAACGAATTGACGACTTGTCTCAACATATTGAAACATTTCTAGATAAGTATGAGGGAAGAAGGGAATTCAGTGGAAAACATTTTAACGGTTGAGAGCCTGTCCAAAACATTTCGATTGCACAGTGTAAACAAGGAAATCCGCGCCATTAACAAGATTAGCTTTGTTGTAAAAGAAGGAGAATTTGTCGGTATTACCGGTAAAAGCGGCAGCGGTAAATCAACCATTTTAAAATGCATCTACCGCACGTATTTGCCTGAAAGTGGAGACATCTGGTACAACTCAAAAAAGTTTGGCCTAATCAATTTGCGAGAAGCGACGGAAAGAGAAATGATTTATTTACGAAAGCATGAGATCGGATACGTATCGCAGTTTTTAAATGCTTTGCCGCGTATAACGGCCAGGGAAATAGTCAAACAAGCGATATTAGAAATGGGGCATAACGATAAGTATGCGGAGGAAGAAACAGAAAAAATATTGACGCATTTTGAACTGGATCCTCAGCTTTGGGATAGTTATGTTGCTACTTTTTCCGGAGGTGAAAAACTGCGGTTGAACATCGCTAGAGCAATGGTAAAGCGTCCGAGACTACTTTTATTGGATGAACCGACGGCAAGTTTAGATGATGAATCGAAGGAAAAAGTAAGAGTATTGATGGAACAGCTCGTTCGCGAAGGGACAACAATGCTGGGAATTTTTCATGATATGTTGTTCATGCAAAACTTATGTGATGTAGAATACCGAATGCTGGACGGGGAAATCATCAAGTATTCTGAAAAAAATCCCTTTACAAAACATTAAAAATTCTTTAGTAATTCAATGATATGAATTAACAATGCCTTTACATTCATCCTTTATATTCAATTATAAATGGAAAAATAATCTATTTTGACAAGAAAAGGGGTAATGAATATGAAAAAAATGTTGAGGTTTATGAGCATCGCTTTCATCTTGGTCATCTTTTTGTCAGGTTGTTCATCATCAGCAGGGAAAGAAGGCGATTCAGTTCAAAAAAACGGCGACGATACGCTTACAATTGCATGGTACCCGAATGAATCCGGTGAAGATTTGAAAGCGGCACGTGACGAAATCGCTAAGTTGATTGAAGAAGCAACTGGAAAGAAAGTCGAGCATAAGACGACAACTGATTACATTATTGCCATTGAGGCGATTGCAAACGGAAATGCTGATTTAGCGTTTATGGGTGCACAGGGATACATAGAGGCTCATGACAAAAATGAAAAAGTGCTTCCTCTCGTTGTTCCGAGCGGTGAATCCGGCACACTTGATGATGCCATGTACTACAGCTGGCTTGCCGTAAATAAAGGGGATGAAGACGAGTACAAAAGCGGCTCCGGGTTTTCCATTGATAATATAGCTGGAAAGAAATTTTCATTTGTGTCTAACAGCTCCACATCAGGCTTTAAAGTTCCATCGACCGAAATCGTTTCGTACTTTAGCCAAAAAGAAGAGTACAAAGATTTAACTGCTGAAGATTTATTAGAAGGCGGCGAGGGCAAGTTTTTCAGCGAAGTGCAATATGGAGGCTCTCATCAAGGGTCTGCGGTTAACTTACTGTCTGGAAAAGTAGATGTAGCAGCATTTTGCGACACATGTGTGAACAACTATATTGAATTAGTTGACGGTGAGCAAAATAAACCGGGAGCGGTATATAAAGTCAAAAATGATGCTGCTGAGCCGTTTCATACTGTGCCTGGAAAGGAATTTGTCTTAATTTCAGTCACACCGGTATTGAATGCTCCGTTTGTTGTCAATACGGAAACCGTATCTGAAGAAGATCGCAAAAAGCTTGTGGAAGCTTTTGTTTCTGATGAAGTAGCCAACAATACGAAGATTTTCGTGCCGGAGGATTCTGATTTTAGTGGTTTGTTTACGAAAAAAGCTAATGAGCGTTTCGTTGAAGTAGAGGATTCTTGGTTTGATCCAATCAGAGAATTGTCTAAATAAGGATTTGGTGAGGGATAAACGATGACAGCCATTTTAACATTAAATAACGTGTCAAAACGTTATGGAAGCAATACAATGGCGCTTCAAGACATGAACTTTTCTGTAAAAGAAGGGGAATTCGTTTCGATCATTGGTCCATCGGGGGCGGGGAAATCAACCCTCCTCCGGTGTATTAACCGCATGATCGAAGCGTCTAGCGGTGAAATCATATTTGATGGTGTCGACATTTTAAAGCTTGGCAAAAAAAGCTTAAGAAAAGTGAGGGCAACCATTGGAATGGTCTTTCAGCATTACAATCTTGTCACTAGATTAAGCGTAATTGAAAACGTGCTCCACGGAAGGCTCGGCTATAAGTCAACTTTGGCAGGAGCATTCGGTTTATACAGCGAGGAGGAGAAAAAGCAGGCGGTTCATATTCTCGGATTGTTGGGGCTGGAGGATCAAGTGTATAAACGGTGTGATCAGCTAAGCGGCGGACAAAAACAGCGCGTCGGAATTGCCAGAGCCTTAATTCAAAATCCGAGAATGCTATTGTGTGATGAGCCGATTGCCTCCTTAGATCCGAACTCTGCCAAAATCATCATGGATCATTTAAAAAATATTTCTTCTACACTCGGAATTACTTGTATTGTCAACCTGCACCAAGTCGATGTCGCTTTGAAGTACTCTGATCGAATTATCGGTATTAATAAAGGAAAGAAAGTGTACGATGGTCCTCCGAAAGAAATAACGGAAGATATTGTTCGCAATATTTATGGGTCTGAAGTAAAGAATCTGATTCTTTAATGTAGGTGAAGATCATGCAAGCAGATATCTTTGTAAAAAGAAGAAGAAGCTTCTCCTTATTTTTTTTATTGTTAATTGTGTTAACGTATCTTTCTATGTTGATAACCGATTTTCAGCTTGTGAAAGGACTCACCTCTGTCGCAAAGGCAGTAGAGTGGGGAGTGACAAATTTTTTTCCTGATGCAAAAGCGATGGAAAAGCTTCCGGATATTTTAAGTAAATTACAAGAAACAGTTTTAATATCAGTCGCTTCCACAACAACTGCAGCTATTTTTGCAACTTTTTTCGCAATATGCGGTTCGAAGACGACGAAAGTGAATGGTTTATTAAGTGCAATAAGCAGAGGAATTGCAACTGTTTCTCGTAATATTCCGGTGGCTGCATGGGCATTGATTCTGCTCTTTTCTTTTGGACAAAGCTCCATTACCGGATTTTTTGCTTTGTTCTTCGCCTCCTTTGGTTTTTTAACGCGAGCATTTATAGAAACGATCGATGAAGTTAGCAATAGTTCCGTTGAAGCATTGCGTGCAACCGGCGCCCAATTTTTTCCGATCATCTTCCAATCGGTCATTCCATCCAGCCTTCCCCAGATGATCAGTTGGGTATTATTTGAAATTGAAACGAATATTCGTAGCGCGACTTTAGTTGGAATTTTAACCGGTACTGGAATTGGTTTTTCTTTTGACTTGTATTATAAAAGCTCCAATTATAGTGCAGCGAGTTTGGTTGTCCTGACTATCATACTGACGGTATTTGTCATTGAATATCTTTCGAATTTGATAAGAAGGGTCATTTTATAACGATGAATGAAAACTTAAGGAAGAAAGGGTGATGATATGAATAATGAATGGTTAATGAAAACTGGAAGCACTCTGAAAGACAGTAGAAAATTAACGCATTCTTCGAAAATAAAAGTGAAACCGTTGACGAAGCAGGCAATTGCCATCCGGCTGACATTGACAGCATTATTCGTTATTACTGTTTATGGCTTTACCGTGTTTGATTATGGCGATACAAATTTCATGTCTGGATTAAAAGAAACGTTTGCGAACTTTAAAACAATGTTTTTCGAAGCAAGCTTTTCACGATTAACTATAACAGAAGCAATCTATCAAGTGTTGATAACCTTGGGGCTTGCTTTTTTGACGACAGTGTTCGGAGCTGTTATTGCACTTTTTGTAGGGCTGTTGGCAGCGCAAAACTTATCAAATAAAGTTGTTTCCAATACCATTAAAGCTTTTGTCGCATTTATTCGCGCAGTTCCTACTGTTTTGTGGGTGCTGATTTTTTCCGTCGCTGCTGGTCTAGGAAGTGTTGCAGCTGTTATTGGCATGACGTTTCACTCCATTGGCTATTTGATTAAAGCATATTCTGAATCGTTCGAAGAGTTGGATGAAGGTGTGATCGAAGCATTAAAGGGCTGCGGGGCCAATTGGTGGCAAATTGTGTTTCAGACGGTAATCCCCTCGTCAATGACGTATTTAATTTCTTGGACGTTTATGAGATTTGAGATTAACTTTTCCGTTGCCGTTGCGATGGGGGCTGCCGCAGGAGCAGGCGGGATCGGATTTGATTTGTTTATGGCGAGCGGATTTTATTTTGATTTAAGGGAAATCGGAATGATTACTTACTTCATTCTTGTTTTAGCGATCATTTTCGAATTTGTTTCGATAAGAATGAAGGTAAATTTGCGTGAAACTCATTAATTATTTTATAAAAACAGTGAAAGCAGGTGTTGACCGTAATGATTGATTTACATTGTCATTCAAATATATCAGATGGCTCAATGAGTCTATTTGAATTAATTTCTCTTGCGAAAGAAAAAGGAATCACCCATTTGGCAATTACGGACCATGATACGACAAAAGGATTAAAGGAAGCGAAATATATAGGAGAGCAGCTCGGAGTAACCATTATTCCAGGGATCGAGATTTCGGCTTATGACTATAAAAGACAACGGAGAGCCCATATTTTAGGCTTTTTTGTGGAACCGCATCACGAAGCGATTGAAAACCTGTGCAGCCCGCTGTTAAAGATGAGACACCTGGCATCGTATGAAATGACGAAAAGAATTATGAAAGCAGGTTTTAACATTTCATGGGAAGAAGTAGAACAACTCGCCAAAGACGGCACAGGGGCATACAAACAGCATATTATGCATGCTTTAATAAACAAAGGATACGCTGACAAAATCTATGGCGATCTATATGATAAGCTTTTTTCAAAAGGCGGGGAAGGAAAGCCGCAAGGATTAGCGCACATACCTATACAGTATGTCGATGTGGAAGATGCGATTGTTGCCATCCGCGAGGCGGGCGGTCTGCCGGTACTTGCCCATCCAAAACAATTCAACAATTTTGATGCAATCCCCGAGTGGGTTGAGATTGGCTTAGAAGGCATCGAAGCAGTTCACCCTTTGCATGGACCTAAGGACGAAGAACTTGTCAAATATTATGCGGACCAATTCGAGCTGATCGAAACAGGAGGATCTGATTTTCACGGCTTTTATGGGAATTTTGAACTAGGCAGCAAAGATGCCGGAATGGTTCGATATGAAAAACTTCTCGAACGCTATCAAAAGATGTGTGAAAGCAAGAAAACATTATCGTAAATGTAAGAAGCTCTCAACTTTTATTTTTTTGGAGCCAAGTTAGGAATATAATTCGGGCAAGAAACGCTTCTCTTTTCAATAGTTGTAGTGTGTAAAAAATATGTTCCGTCATTAACAGTGGGAAACAGATGAATATTAAATTGATTCTTTACTTCGGCGATTATTTTAACAACAATTTACAGCCTTTTGTCTTCCGATTATTATCGTTTTGAACGGATAAAGGACTTACATATAAAAAAGTCCTTTATTCAATTTCTTTTCTCCCTTTTCATTGTTCCTGCCAAATTGCAGCGTGCAAGAGCTCCCTCAGCAATGAGAACAATAACTGCGGCTTTTTTGACAATTTTTACTCTTTTCCCTATCATTAGGCTTTCGGCTTTTCGGTTTGGAAGATAGAATACAGAAACTGACAACTTATTAAACATTCCGTTTTGCGTTCATCCTTCAATTATGATTTTCTGTAAGGGCTTCAACAAAATTACTGGTAAAAGAATCTCATGTTAAAGAGAAGCTCTGTCAATCTATTCCCCCTCATCTTTCAGCACTTGAAGCTACTTCAACGGCAAAAGGCAACCTGCTCAAGTTCACTTTTTGTAACTCTCATGTAATCGTCAAATCATCTCTGTAAAATGGACGCTTATTAAAAAAGCGCGAGCATTTCCCCTAAAATAAAATTTATCAGAATATGGAATTTTTTCTATTATTTATGATATATTCAATCTAGATAAAGAATGGACTCGAAATGGTAAATTAAAAAAATCGAGTGATGGCGAAATAAGTTTTTGCCATCGCCCTAGATTTTAAATTCAGGGGGCAGTATGTTAAAGTCTAATCTATTTTATTCGAATTTCAAGTTGAATTTTAGACGCTATGTCAATAGATTTCTTTTTTTCTTTCCGTTTGGGGAAAATTTATTGAATCAAAAAATATTACTAGTTTTATTTGTTTTCATTTTTGGAGTATACAATTTTATCCTATATCATTTAGTAGAACTAATCATTCCTTATTTTTCTCAGGCAGCTGTTTTGTTAGTCAATTTGCTAGTATTATGGAATTTAATCAGCAATCTTCGTTCTTCTCATGATATTTTGCAAAGGTTTGTTTATCCGGAAGATTTTCTCTTACTATACTCCGTGAAAACAGATCCAAAAGATATATTATTGGTAAGATTTTTTACGCAAATCATTTTCAAGTCACTGTTTTCGACTCTTTTCTTTTTATATCCTATCCTGTTCTACGTTTTAAATTTTGTAGAAGAATCAATAACTTCTCGGCTATTGTTATTTGTATCGTTTCCATTTTATGTTCTTTTTTTAATTGGGGTCATCAGTTTTTATTCTTCAGGATTATACATAATATATTCAAAGGTTTTGCATGTTGTTTTTCAGTCAGCTGTGAAAAGTGTACTTTCTTTCGTTTTTGTTATGCTTTTATCATTTCTGTCTACGATTGTATTTGGCTGGTTAGGTTTTAGCTACTTTTATGAGGAAAACTTTATAGAATCAATCGTTCATTCTATTTCTAGATTCAATCTTGATGTGATTTTGACTGGTTATGTGCTGCCTACTAATTGGTTATTTAATACACTAATGGAAGTAGAATACTTTCTCTATTATCAACCGTTGTTGCTAATTATTGGAATCATTCTAATTTATATTTCGTATCTTATTGTAAATAAATATTTAGACGTAAAAGATATTTCGCAGCTTTCCAATGAAAAAACAAATGTCAACATAATAAAAAACAGATCTTTTCCTAACTTTGTTTATAGGAAACTAAAAAAACTTCTATCAAGAAAAGTTTTGGCGGTTATGAAAAAAGATTTCATCGCTTTCACTCGAGCGAACTTTTTAATAAAAAAGAGGTTTTATTTATCTATCTATATGCTGGCTTCCGAAATCGGTTTATTGCTCGGATTAGGAATGATGCAAAATTGGTTTGAATTCCCGGCTTTTTTCGTAATATATCCGATCATCTTTGCAGTTTCGTTAAATGTCTCGTTTTTAGGAGACGGATTATTAGGGATTACATCAGCTGATGCTGAAAGGGAGAACTTGTTTTTATATAAAGGGTCAGGCTCTTCTTTGAACCAGTTAATCGTAAGCAAGGCGATTTTACATGTTATTCCTATTTTGATCGTCATGAACGTTTTATTTATATGTGTTGTATCGTTTTTTCATCTGAAACTAAGTACTGTCATTATGATATTTGTCCTTGTAAATACTACCGCTATTATCATCAGCAGTGCTCAAATTATTGGAACGTTTTTGTATCCGCGTCTGGATTGGGAACATATTGAAGATGTTGGCTCTTCCGTTAAAGCTTCTGTTTTTGAACACACGATTTTTGGAATTGTTTTAATATTAAATTTAGAAATATATGGGCTGTTGGGGGTTCTTTACTGGAAAAACTATATCAGCAGCATTCTTTTTAATATGTTGGCAATCTTAGGTTCTTCCTTGCTATTCATAAGCTTTTTTATATTCTTTTACTTTTGGATTAAACGAGTCGGTACTTCTCATTGGGAGATGAGCAGATGATTATAAAAGATGTTTCGAAAAGGTATAAGGAGTATGATGTATTAAAATCAATTAATATTACATTAAAAAGAGGAGAAATATATGGATTATTAGGGCCAAACGGTGCTGGGAAGTCCACTTTGCTTAAATGTATAATCGGATTGGTCACTCCAGACTCTGGAAAAATATTTATTGATGGTAAGACAATTGATGATGATCGATCTGAATTTTTACAATATATAGGTTATGTGCCGGACACACCTTTTATTTATAATTATCTTACTCCAAAGGAATATTTAGATTTTATAGCTGATCTGCAGCAAGTACCCGATTCGCAAAAAACTGACCGTATTCAAATGTTGTTAAAAAATTTTTCACTAAAAGATAAGGAAAATGAAATGATTTCAACTCTTTCCTTTGGTATGAAGCATAAGCTGTCTGTTGCCGGTGCTATCATTCATGAACCAGATGTGCTTTTACTAGATGAGCCGCTAAGCTCATTTGATCCTCCGACAACAATGTTTATGAAAAAGTTTTTAAGGGAATACGCAGATAGTGGAAAAATTATTTTCATGTCTACTCATTTAGTGCATGTTGCTCAAAATCTATGCGATCGTGTAGGAGTTTTAATCAATGGGGAAATATTAAAGGAATACACGAACATGAAAAACATAATAAATTTCGAAAATATGATTATTAATGATATGGAAGAGATTGGTTAAATAAAAAACGTTCTACTGCGAAATAAGCGGGTTTTATCAGTAGCGTTTATAATATACGTGATTGGAATTATCATGGGCACTTTTTTTAGCGATGTCTTACCTGTAGAAAGACAGGAACCAAACGTTGGCCGTACTATATTTGATTATTTTATACATAACGTACTTGCGGATGTTTTCATAAGCTTTACTATATTTAAGTTTGGAATTTTTACTGCTGCTTTATTACTAGTCAATGGTTTTTTAGTTGGTGTATCTATCATGCACAGTCTTCAACATGGGAACGATCTAATTTATATTGTAACAGCCCTAGTTCCACATGGTATATTTGAGATTCCTGCTATGATTATTGCGGGTTCTATTGGGTTTAAACTGATTGATGCAGTCATTGCCAAAATGAGGGGAGAATCAAATTCCGTTTTTTTAAAGGACATTCTTTTTTCTAATGATCATTTTGACATTTATCGCTGCCGTTGTAGAGGCTAAGATCACTCCATATTTAATGGCCCAACTTTCATGAGGAGGTGTAAAGCATATGCTATGGGAAAAACTAAACTTAGAAAAATTACTGAATGATTCGAATAATGGGTCAGATGATGAAGAAAATGAAAAAAGCACATGGTTTATACCCGTTTTTTACGTTTCCATATTATTAGCTTTATGTATAGCATTTATTGAGATAAAACTCATTTTAATCACGCTGTTTGCTCCTGCCATTATCGTCATAATGTGGAAGCCGCCGTTTAAAAATAAAAAAAGGCTCTTCCGAATTATATCATTCATATATCTTTTATTTCTAACTATAGTTACGATATGGTGGTTCCAAGGTTGAATTTCTAACGAAAGTTGTAAAGATTGTATCTTTTGATGCTTACGAATTTTCATTTCATCTAATATATTGAAGTCTAATTCGCGATTTTGATAGAAATATACATTTCTGACAGTTTTCGCCGCAGCCATAATGTAAAAGACAATAAAAGCTGCTCGAAGCACAAACAGGGGCTGTCCAGCAAGTCAAAATCCACTGAAAACGAAACATCATAAGCGTTGATATATCAAGTTTCTAAAACATTAAAGGGGCGTCTATAAGCCGGAAAATCGACTTATTAGAAAGCCCCTTAAAAATTTGTTTCAGTTTGCTGGATAGGCAAAAAGATTGGCCCGGAAAATCTCCGATATTCAATGATTGATATTGATAAATGCAGTACAATAAAGGATTCTTAAAGAAAGCGCTATCGAATATATTTCTAACAAACTCTTAAGCTATGGCTTTCGCCGCTGAAGTGTATGTTAGAAAGAAAATACTTTAGATGATCATCCATCCGCACTTTGTGACATTATACGGAGTAAGCGGGGGAGTCATCTGTATAGTCTCCATTCCCTAGATTAAGTAGTAATCTGACCGAACCGTTTCAACGTACTATAGACTGCTGACTCGAATTCGAGGAAGCCCAAGTATGACCCCACATCTTGGAACGGAAATATTTGCGTAGCCCAATATCCGCCAATCCCGTTTTTGCGATCAATCCAGTAAAACAGGTTAGCCAATCCCGACCACATCAATTGGCCTGCTGGACGACCTGTAGGGGTAGGTTCATCGTTTACCTGGAATGTATAAGACCACGACTTTTGTACGCCGGGGTAGAACTCGCCGTCATTAGCCAGCGTTGGATCGGACGAAATCCATCCGCCGCTCTTCAATTCCCCAAGTCCGTTTTGAGACATTTGCGCGACTGTTTCTGGTTTGAGTACACCCGCACCGTCATTCAAAATCATTCGGATAAACTTCGTGTATTCGCCAATGCTCGCATACAAACCATGTCCTCCCATATCCATTTCTGGAGATTGCGGGAGAATAAGCTCAGGTTTTGGTGTGAGTTGACCATCCTGACTGCGGCTGTGGATGGTTGCGCGGCGTTCCATCATCGACGGTGATAACGTGAAACCGATGTCGGACATGCCGAGTGGGGCAAAAATACGCTCTGCCATCACTTCGCCCAGTCGTTTACCGGATACGGCTTCAACAACTTTACCAACCCAGTCGATGTTGACGCCATAGTTCCAGCGTTCACCTGGCTCGAATAGAAGCACGCTCTTTACAGAGTCAAATGTACTAGTGAGAATGGAAGGTACTCCCTTTGCTTCACGGTATTTTCGATCTTCATGACTGAAGAACTCGTAGCCGAAGCCGGCAGTGTGAAGCATCAACATGTTGATCGTAACATCGGTTTTTGCTTCCCTTAGTTTTGGCTGCCCGTCTTTGTCAAACCCTTCGAGAACTGGAATCTCGGCAATCTCAGGTACATACTTCTTGACCGGATCGTCGAGACTGACTTTTCCTTCCTCGACCAATTTCATCAATGTCGTACCGGTGATGGCCTTCGTGGTCGAAAAAAGAGCGAACACTGTATCGGTGGTCATCGGTGTTTTCTTTCCAAGATCGCGTACACCGGCTGCCCCCTCATAGATGTTTCCGTCCCGGTCAGTTACCATTGCAACTACACCAGGGGCTCCTCCAGCCCTGCCTACAGCGGTATCCAACACCTTGTCAAGAGTTTCCTTGAGAGCATCCTTTACTGCTTGTCTTGTCATATCTTTACCCCCTTTAAGCGCTTACAATTTTAATTATTTAAAAAATTTTCTGTATTTTCAAAACAAACTATATCACGCTCAAACAGAGCCTGTCAAATTTTATTGTGTTGAGCGCTTTTTCATTGTCTTTTTTGAAGCTGTATCAGCAGCGAATTCAGCATTGAAGGCTAAGTTCAAGTACTACAACCGAAGAGGCAGAGAATTTTTAGATTCCACTGTCGGCAAGGATTTTCGCATTGAACGAAATGTCCTTTAGCGTCCTCAAAAGGGGCATATAAAATATTTTGCGATTATTTCCGGGATCAATCTCATTTGGAAAAATAAACTGAATTTTTTCATCTGTGTGGGAAACTGCTAGTAAACTCGGAAAATATCACGTCCGCAATGATTTATATAATATGATAACACATGTGATATCTAAACAAAAAAGAGTGTATTTAGCAAAGAATATGAATAAATCGTAAAAAATTTACAAACAATTTACATTCTAAGTTGAGAATGATGCATAATTGCGATTTGAAGCCGCTTTTTCATTTCTTATTTTTATTTTTTCATTTACAGAATGTTTACAAAAGTTCAAACCGCCTTTAAGTGTTCCTTAACAAATCTTTTCTAAACTTAAGATAGATGAAAAGGAAGTGGACATACATATTCCAATTGCTTGTCAGAATCAATTGTTGATTCAGGAGGAAGTGATTTTCATGGACTTAACTCACGAAACCTTTCTCTAATCGGCAATGTAAAAATGAATCTCTCCATTTCATTAAAAAATAAGAAAGGAGGAAATCAGTTCGATGAATATACGCTTTGCTTCTACACTTGCATGGGCATTTCCGGTTGAGGAAGTGATTAGGCTGGCAAAAGAGTTAAAATTTGTCGGTGTTGAGGTTTGGGCAGAGCATGTGTGGAAATATGAAAGCATGCCTAAACGAATCCGACAGGTCAAAGAAGAAACAAACATGCAGCTGACGATGCACGCAGCAAGCTGGGATTTAAACTTAAGCTCTCTAAATAATGGCATTCGCAAGCAGTCCGTTCATGAAATTATTCGATCTATTGAGCTGGCTTCACAAATTGGGGCTGATAATATTACATTTCATCCAGGAAAGCTGACTCTTGCGGATTCAGACGTTTCTATCCATGAAGATCTTTTGTTCGAATCAATGGAAGAACTTGATCGAAAAGCTAGACAAGAAGGACTCACGTTATCGTTAGAAATGATGGAATGGAAGGCGAAAGAGTTTATTATTAAACCAGCCGCCGTAAAAAAAGTGATTGTACCCTTTTTCCCGCAAATTCAAACGACATTTGATGTCGCCCACATTCCATTACACGCAGACATTTTTTCTATCTGGAATGAAATGCCGGAGGTAAACAAAATTCATATTAGTGATGCAACAAAAGAAATTCTTCATTTACCGTTAGGTGACGGTGATATCGGAGAAGAAATATTAAACAAATTTTTAACTATCGAGAATATTCCAGTAATTATTGAAGGGTTTGATGCTTCAAAAGATTTGATGGTGTTAAAGAAAAATGTACTGTATATAAAACGGAACGGAAATCGATTGAAGGAGGTCGTCCGTTGAGAATTTTAGTTACAAACGATGACGGAATTTTTGCGCCAGGAGTCGAAGCACTTGTAGAAGTTCTTCAGCATTTTGGTGAAGTTTATGTCGTTTGTCCTGACCAAGAGCGAAGCGCAGTCGGCCATTCCATTACTCTCAGAACACCATTAAAAGTGAAACCTGTGGAAATATTCTCTGGAACGAAAGGGGCATGGGCCGTAAACGGTACTCCGGCCGATTGCGTCAAACTTGGGATGGAAGTACTGTTAAAGACTCTGCCTGATATTTTGTTTTCAGGTATTAATCTTGGTCCGAATTTAGGAAGGGATTTATATTACTCTGGTACATTGGCAGGTGCGGTTGAGGCTTCTCTTTACAACGTTCCAGCCGTATCAGTATCGTTGAACGAATTTGATGAAGCGAAGGTAAATTATTTAAAAACAAAACAGCTTTTGTATAAAGCGGTTGAAATTATTTTACAAAACCGAATTCCTAAAGGAGTTTTTTTAAACATCAATTTACCGAATATTCCGATTTATCTTTGTAAAGGTGTTGAGGTAGTTCCTTTAGATTTGACAGTTTCCCGTTATCGATACGTAGGGCTAAACGATCCGCACGGTCAAGTATATTTTTGGTTAAAGGATGAATTAAACCAATTAGTAAACCTCAACGAAAACAGTGATTATTTAAAGCTAAAGGAAGGTTATATTACCGTTTCACCTGTGGAGTTTCCCGTTCATCACAAACGGAAAATGGAACAGATTGAACGCTGGTTTCGAAAATGCTCTTTAAATTTCTTAAAAGAGGGTAAGGAGGAACATTCCAATGCGTAAATGGTTGTCCGCTTTCACTATATTCACATTACTTTTTGTATTAGCTGCCTGTGGCAGCAGCAATAATGCCTCATCAAGCAATGATGTAGAAACGCAGTCAGAACAAAAGAAGGAAGTCTCAGGGGAACTTAATTTCTATACTTCACAGCCTGATGAAGATGCTCAAAGATTAGTGACAGCTTTTAATGAAAAATATCCTGATGTAAAAGTCAATACTTTCCGGTCAGGAACGGAAGAAGTGATTGCAAAATTACAAGCTGAAAAAGAAGCTGGAAACATTCAAGCAGATGTTTTGCTTGTTGCAGACGCTGTAACGTTTGAAAGTTTAAAAAATGACGATCTTTTACTTTCTTACAAATCAAAAGAAGCAGAACAAATTCCGGGTCAGTTTATTGACAGCGACGGCATGTACACAGGCACAAAAGTGATGGCAACTGTTCTTGCAGTGAACACAAATAGTGTGCAAAACATACCTGATAGCTGGAATGTATTGACGGAAAGCGACGCAAAAGGAAAAGCGATTATGCCAAGCCCGTTTTATTCAGGAGCAGCTGCATACAATCTTGGAGTGTTTACAAGACAAAACGATTTAGGATGGGATTTCTTCAAGCGTTTAAAAGAAAACGGAATGGCTGTTACGAAAGGGAATGGCGGTGTGTTAAAATCGGTTGCTTCAGGGGAAAAGCCATACGGAATCGTTGTTGATTATCTCGCTGCGCGAGCCAAAAAAGAAGGTTCACCTGTAGAATTCATCTATCCGAAAGAAGGCGTTCCTGTCATTACTGAACCGATCGGTATTATGAAGGATACAAAAAATGAAGAAGCAGCTAAAGCTTTCGTAGATTTCGTTTTATCAGAAGAAGGACAAAAATTAGCAGCTGAACTTGGATATACACCGATTCGCCAAGACGTTAATGCTCCAGAGGGATTAAAAACGATTGATGAGTTGAACGTACTGAATGCAGACATATCTGAGCTTTATCAATCTCGTGAAGAAGATAAAGCAAAATTTGGTGAAATATTTGGTCAACAATAATTAAAGGAGAGAGGACGATGTTTCCTGGTAAAGAGCAAACAAAAGGGATGACGAGGAGCATGTCCTCGTTTTCTCGTTTCTTCCCATTGAAAAACTTGTGGATGGGTTTCGGGTTTTTACTGATTATTTTATTTTTTATAGTTCCCGTTTTTCGCCTTATCTTATTAAGTTTAACAGAAGAGGGTGCCGTCTCACTTTCGAATTACTCAGAAGTGCTGAAAGAAGAACAAACATGGATCACTGTGAAAAATACGCTTTATATCGTCATCGGTTCTACTTTGGTTTCACTTATTTTAGGGATTGCGATGGCATGGGTTATCGCCTATTTAAACATTAGCGGGAAAAAATGGATGCAGCTGTTTATCTTTCTTCCGTTTATTATTCCTTCATACATTACAACACTTGCATGGGTTCAGTTTTTTAGCGGCAATGGACCAATTGCAGCTGTTCTTCATATGCTTCCAAGAGATTGGAAGCTGCCAAACTTGTATAGCATAGGTGGAATCATTTTTATTTTAGGTTTGTCTCATTATCCGCTTGTTTATTTACTAACGGTGGAAGTGTTTAGAAAAATTCCTCTGGAGCTTGAGCAAGCGGCACAAACATGCGGTGCTAAAAGAGGAACTATTATTCGTAAGGTCATCCTTCCGCTAGCATTGCCCGGGATTTGCAGCGGCGGGATGCTCGCTTTTTTATCAAATCTTGATAACTTTGGGATCCCTGCTTTTTTAGGTATCCCGGCAAACATTCGTGTGCTAAGTACGTATATTTACGAAGAAGTCGTCGGATTTGGACCGGCTGCCTTTGCAAGAGCGGCCGTTCTATCGATTTTGTTGGGAGCAATTGCTTTAATCGGACTGTCTATTCAATGGCTTCTTTTAAGGCGAAGCCGTGTAATTGAAACGGTCAAACGGGATAAAGAACCTCGCATTCATTTATCTTTGACGTGGAAGCGTTTGATCGAAATAGCCGTTTGGGCATTTTTGTTGTTTACGAGTTTCGTTCCGTTCGTTTCAATGGGTACGACATCATTAATAAAAGCTTACGGGCTCCCTTTTCAATTAGAAAATTTATCACTGGAAAACTATCGATACATTCTATTTTCTGATCCAAAAACAATGTCAGCGATCAGCAACAGCATGAAGCTTGCGATCTTAACGACAATTGTCTCATTGATTGTCGGAACGGCCATTGCGTATCTTCGCTATAAATCACCAAATAGATGGACAAAGTTAGTGGAGCTGTTTGTAACGATACCTTACGCACTGCCGGGGACTGTCTTTGCTCTCAGTATGATCTTTTCATGGATGCAGCCGTTGCCAGGATGGAACCCGGGTATCTACGGCTCCATTTGGATTTTAATTATTGCCTACATTACAAGATTTATCATTTTACAGGTTAGGGGAAGCTACACGGCGCTGACACAGGTAGAGCCTTCCATTGAAGAAGCTGCTCGTACGTCAGGGGCTAAACCTTTGGTCAAATGGCGGCGAATTCTCATGCCGCTTCTTTTGCCGGGTATCATTGGCGGAGCCTTGTTGGTCTTTTTAACCTCTTTGACCGAACTGACGGTTTCCAGCCTTCTATGGTCTACAGGAGCCGAAACGGTGGGAGTTGTTATTTTTAACTACGAACAGGCTGGATATACCACTTATTCCACTGCATTTTCAAGTTTAATTGTTTTAGGAATTTTGTTCGGCAGTTTTTTGTTTATCAGCCTTGAAAAAGTTTGGAGACGAAAGGTGTTGAAACAAAATGATTCGGCTTGATGGGATTTCAAAATCATATGGGGATGTCACAGCTTTGCATTCCATTGATTTAACAATCAAGGATGGAGAATTTATCGCCATTTTGGGACCTTCTGGTTGTGGAAAGACTACATTATTAAAATTACTGGCCGGTTTTATGAAACCGACAAGCGGAACCATTACGATAAATGATACTGTTGTTGCTTCAGCGGAAGCCGTCCTCCCGCCGGAAAAAAGGAACATAGGGATGGTTTTTCAATCGTTTGCCTTATGGCCGCATATGACAGTATATGAGCATGTTCAATTTCCTTTAATGCATCATTCGTTTGCTCCAAAGGCTGATAAGGAGCAGAGGGAGGAGAGAGTGAAAAATGTTTTACGAATGGTTGGGTTAGAGTCGCTAGCCCAGCGATATCCTCATGAACTTTCCGGCGGACAAAAACAGCGGGTGTCTTTAGCACGTGCAATTGCGCCAGAACCAGGTCTTTTATTAATGGATGAGCCTCTCAGTGCTTTAGATGCTGAACTTCGAATGGAAATGAGAAAGGAGATTCAACACATTCATCGTCACACAAATGCTTCCATTGTATATGTTACCCATGATCAAAGCGAAGCATTTGCGATGGCAGATCGAATTGTCGTAATGAATCATGGGAAAATTGAACAAATTGACCGGCCGGAAATGATTTTTACAAGGCCGGAGACAGAATTTGTTGCAACTTTTGTAGGCAAATGCAATTTAATTCAAGGTAAATGGGAGGAAAAAATGTTTATTCCGAAGCCATTTCCTAATGAAAAATGGCCGGATATAGGAGTATCTATTAATTTGAAAAAAAAGGGTCTATATCCTGTCCGTCCGGACCAATGGGCGCTGTCTAAAGCAAAAGAAGGTTCTTCGCATGGGGTGGTAAAATTTGTTCAATATCAAGGAAAAGAAATGTATTACATCGTACAAGTAGGTGAAGAAGAATGGACGGTACATGAATTGATTCAACATACTTCCCGCTTTCAAGTTGGAGATCCGGTCAATCTCGTTCTTCAAAATACTGTAATAAAAAAAGAAGCAGTTCTTGTATAACATAAAAGATTCAAAGTTCTGTGTAAACTTGATTGTATTGATGGAGATTGAGTTTGGTCTAATCTGCTTGAAAGTACCCTCTCAAATGAGATGGGTGCTTTTTTGTCATTTTTTATAGATTTAAAATTTTATATATTTAGAATAGATCAAAAAATGGAATAGGGTAAAGACATGAAGTCAAAAAAGTAAGTAGTAGTGTTATCGTTGTGCGGTTTATTTCTGCTTGTCAGTCTATCTGCTTTTTATTTTTTAAACAGTGAAGAAAATGTCAGACAAAAAGATCAAGAGTCAACTAATGAAGCTAGTAATGGGAAGAGTAATGAATCGAATCTTTCTTCAACGAATACAGGACAACAAAATGAAGAAACAGCTGAAAACAATGAAGATGAATTATCTCTCTTTATTTCTCGTTATCATGATGTATTTAACCAACTAACGAATCGTGTTCAGTATCAAAATATCGATTGGGAAAAATTTCAGGAGCTAGGAAATGATTTGATCGGAGAAATAAATAACATCTTATCCAAAGATGTTTCTTCAGAATATGAAATCTCTAGAAAAAGGAAGAATATCTCTTAAATTGTGGAAAATTTGTTTTTGTATAAGTTGTTAAGACGAAATTTGAATGAATTTACTTTAGAGTCTGTCTATTAAAGAATCGGCTCTACTTTTGTCTTAATAAAGTTATATAGAGGCATTTTTTGATCTATAATGCAAAGACATATAATAAATAAAAAAGATTTTTGTCCTTCATTATTTCCTATCAGATATAATGCTGCCTCGTAAGCGGAATGATACCCTTCCATGACTACAAAATCAGTAATAAGATCCCTACCAAGCCAAGCAGGATAGAAGTTCATACTTGCCTGATCTGTTGGGTTAGAGTGTTGTAAAAAATTTAAAAACTTGAGTGAAAGTTTTGTGAATAAAATTTACAAAGATGTATTGATAGTGGTCTGAATATATCTTAAACTTAGATGGTAATAAAAAGTATTTTAGTAAGTAATTTACTGTTAATGGCTAAAAGAAATAAAACAAGCTGTCTTTTCTTTTAGTGCTTTAGCAGTCGGCAATTTAACGTTTGCACTGTGCTCACTCTCTTCAGCGTTTCCAGCTGCAGATTGTGAAAGTTAGCGGCGGTTGTCTTAAACGTTGTTGAAGCTGACGGAGCTATTACTGCAATCGTTTCTATTCTAACAGCAGTTGGTTCAGCGGACGTTCATAGAGCGCTGCAGCAGGTTAAGAAGCAATTCGTTAATATCTAAAGAAGGAAATCAAGAAAAGTGATTATCGGCTTGAAAGTCAAACTATTTTTCGATGAAGAATTTTCATACTTTGAAATACAGGTGAGAGAATGTTAATAAAACTATTATCACTTATGCTATCGATTCGAATGGAACAGCAATATTCTGCTGTCAATGAATTCATTATTAAAAAAGCGCCCTTTTTAAGAAAACTTAGTTCAAAACAGTATATGATGTTTTCTTTTATTCTTGATATTTTGCTTGCCTTCGTCATCGTATCCGTTTTGTACAAATGGCTATACTCCCAGCAATATCGCCAGCAATGGGAAAGTGGTTTCATTGTCTTTTTTCTTCTTTATTCAATTTTTAAGGGAGCCGGAGCTTATCGAAGAACTCATATTCCACCGTTTATGGATCTTATTCAGGCTGCTCCAGTCTCGTTCAAATCAATACATATCACATTTATTGCTTTAGAGCTGGTATGGAGCATTTTTACAAATTCCAGCCTATTTTTTGTTTATATTTTATTTCAATCACGAATTGCGGAATCATTAGATGCTTTATTCTGGATGAAGCAGTTGAATATTTTGCTGCTGGGCGCTCTGTTGTTTATGACGAGCAATAAACTTGCAGGTGCCTATATTCATAACATTGTAGTAAAAAAAATAGGGTGGGTCCGTTTTGTATTTTTCGCCGCTGTCTCAACTGCTTTTTTTATGCTGGGGCGCGTTCTTGTGTCAGGTCTTCTAGTCCCTATTTTCAAAACATTTAAGGATAATTTTCCATCCTTTTTGGCTGCAGCTGAAGATACAGCTTGGGTCAATCTATCTCAGCAGCTGATCAATCTATATGGGAATAAAATAAACTCCTTTCAAAAGAGTTTATTTTCAGACGGCTCTTTATATTTGCAGATTGAACATTTTATTGGGACTCCATGGATGTTAGGGCCTCTGATTTTCCTTCTAGTTGGCGTACTTTCCTTGCCTGTTAAAATGATCCCAACTGAAGATCATGGAGAGATTAAGAGATTTCGTGACTTTTTTCACTTCTATCTACAGCTGCTGCATTGGGTACGTTCTATTATATTGCCGAAGAATGCACTGATTTATAAAGATCTACAAATCATACGTGAAAAAAGATGGCTGCTCTCAAAAGAATTTTTTAATTATATGGTCTTATCTTACGAAGCTTTTTTTTATATAGGTTTCTTTACTGCATGCATGTCAGCAGCAGGGAACACGGCTCTCCAAATACAGCTATTATTTACATTGAACTTGATGGTTTTGGCTAACCAAGCAATGGAAATGAGAATGTTGACTCCTTCTTTTTTTTCTTTTAGCACCGAAAAAAGAAACATATGGATGTATCAACTATCATTTTCTTCGTTAACTGAATTCTTTTGGGCAAAATTGAAATTGTTTTATTGCCTATATTTAATTCCATCTTTCTTTTTGGCGATAGGGAATATAATGATTCTTACGTATTTCCAAATAGCTGATCTCAGGATGATCATTCCTTTTATTGGAATAACTATCTCTTTTTTCGTTTTTCCATTTATTCAATTATACTTGTTTCCATTTATCACTAAGTTTCATTTTATTCATGAATACGAGATTGGAACAACAGAAGAAGAGGAAAGCATAGTAAATAACGGCCAAGCTTTTATGAGGAACTTTCTCGTCATGCCTTTTATTTATTACTTGCTCGCATCACTATTTATTGGTGTATTGAGTGAGGCGGCAGGTGTTGTCAACTACATATCTGTCCTATATTTTATGATAGTTTCAGCCATTTGCCTAATTGTTTGTAAGAACACAATGAAAAAAGGAATTGACCATGTTGAAAAAGTTAAAATCCTTTCTATTACTGAATAAGTGATTGCCTCGCTGGGATTGATTTATTTCTTGTATTTGAAATCGCTGCTATATACTCGCAATGAGCGCATTCCAAATTTATAACTAGGAAACAACTTTTCTTTTGCAGTTATTTTTATGTTAGAGAGCTATCAATGCTTGGAATTGGTTCGTTGACTTGATGGAAGATGACCGCAGTCACTTTGTTTTACAACGATTCTCATAGGGAAATCACGACTTATATGCCGCTGTCATGTAGGACTTACCTTTTTCTCACACAGTGCTTGAAATACCGGAGCTATTTATTTTTTCAGTCAAAAGTACTTATCCCTTTATCTTGATATTTCTGCTTTATTACGGAATAGTTTCTTACGCTAAATGGAAGCAGAATAGGGGCTGTGGCGATTGTCACGCTTTATTGGATTATAAACTGTTTGTTGATTATTGGAGGATTTCTATATGGTTAAGCTTCAAGTTTCACAACTGTCTTTTCAGTATGAACAAACTGCAGAAAAAGGAGCGTTGTTGGAAAATGTTTCTTTTCAATTACATGCAGGAGACCGAGCATGTATCATCGGAAAAAATGGCAGCGGCAAATCAACTTTGCTAAGGCTAATAGCGGGATTAATCCAACCGGATTCAGGCAACATTTTATTAAATGAACAGTATAAGCCTGGAACAGATCGTTTTAAAGAAGCAATGGCCTATATTCCTGATAAACCACTTGTTTATGATGCGTTAACTGGATTTGAAAATAAGGAGCTTATTCTTTCACTTTGGAGGATCAAAAAAGAAAAAAGAGCTGCATATGAAGAAAAATTCCAAGAGCTTTGTGAACAGTTTGATCTGACACATGCTTTGCAAAAGCCGGTCAAACATTACTCTCTAGGCATGAAATATAAACTATTCCTTATTAGTATGTTAGCAAGATCACCTGAGTTGATTATTTTGGATGAACCTTTTACTTCATTAGACGAGGCCTCACAAAAGCAGTCGATCATGATGCTGAAAGAAGCGTTCAAGGAACAATGCATTTTATTTACAAGTCACCAGCGATATATTTATGCCGAATTAGGCAGTCGATTTTTTCTGCTTGAAAACAGACAGCTAAAGGAGATGAACCTCATATGAAAACTTATTCTCACATTATGATCGCAATCAGTTTAGTCATGATTTTGGCAGTATTTGTGCTGAAAATAACAGCATTGCTTGTCGGAAAAATTCTTCTAGCTGTTGCTGCTGCTTTTTTGGTCTCCTCACTGATTCGTTTAATAAGTCTCAAAAAATAAAACCTGCCGACAGACAGCATTTCGGAAATTCGTACAGAAACAGGTGAAGTTTTTTGAAGGCACTGCGGATTGCCTCCCGGATTCAACAGTGAAATCTTACTGAACTAAAGCAAATGGCAGCATCGAGGAAAAGAAATTGTTTGTTAAATAATTAAACAGAGGGGAAGACAGAAAAACATTTTTGTTTTAAAATATTAAAACCAAGTATATAATGAAGAAAAGATGTTAAAGGGGCGTGAATACATGAAAAAAATCGTTGCCCTGACAATTTTTATTTTTATAAGTATTACCTGTTTATACATTTCCAGTGATCGTTCCAGTCAAACTATAAATGCTGTACACGAAATTAGCACCATCGATCATTTGGCAGAAAATTTTGCTCCGATTGATGGACCAGATATAGGAAAAGACTCTTGGTTTGATATTGCCAGTTACATTTTTATAGCGTTAAGCACCACTTATTTCTGCTATTGCTTTGTGCAATCTGTCAAAAGACGGTTTTTGCTAAATCCCGTCTTTTACGAATCGAATTATGTGGTCTCACCTGCTTGAATGAATCATAAACAAATCATTCAAAGGAGGATGAGTACCATGATATGGTTACGTATGTTATTAACAGCATTTTTTTCAATTACAGCTCTCTCTTTATTGTCTTATCAAGGATTGGAAATTTTCAACGCGTTTACTGACTTTTTTAGAAAAAATTAATGGATTGAAGAGGGTTAAATAGAACTCTCCTTTCCTATCAGCTTGCGGAGAAAGAAGTATTTTTTCTCTGCAAGCTTTTTTATTGTTGAAAATAGCCCACTTTACACTTAGATAAGTCGTCGTTCTTTCATTTGCCGCAACGTGGCCGATCTGAAAAAAATCAAGTAATGGGTAAATTTAAAACATATTAAGAGAGCTGTGCAAAAGAATCCGGCCAGCTTGTCCTCTGAATGAGAGAGGCAAGCTGGCCTCATTTTTTTAAATCGCTATGGATGAAATGGCACACTGAAAGTTTTTGTCGCAGGGATTTAACGGCTTTTTTTAAAATATTCCAGAGTTTTCAATCAAAATTTTTTGAAGCGGTCCTGTGAAACAGCGCTCCCTTTTTCCAATACTCATAAAAAGTTGATCGATTAGTTAAAAATACACCAAATAAAATCAAGAAGGCGCCGATCAGCGTAATGGGTTTCATGATTTCATTTAATATTATGTAGCCGGCGATTAGCGCGACAAGAGGCGAAATGTAAAGCCAAGTTGACGGAAAAACCGGATTTGTTTTTGAAACAAGCCAATAATACAGCCCGTGGCCGACGATGGAGCCGATGATGATTAAATAGAGCAGTGATAACACCGTTTCATAGCTTGCCAGCAGCAGCCATTTGCCTTGTTCGCCCGTTAAAAAGGATACAGCCAATAAGAAAATGCCGCCGTAAAACATTTGTACGGCATTTGAAAGAAACGGCGAGATATCCGGATGTTTGCTTGTAAACATTTTTGCCCGAACTGTCCCAAGTCCATAAAACCACTCGCTTAATATAATCATAAAGCAAGCCAAAACCCACATGCCGGAGACAGGCAAAGAGAATCCCGGTGAAGAGATCAAAAAGACGCCTATTAAAGCAGCTGCCATCCCTGCTAATTGTTCTTTTTTGATCGGTTGTTTATTCTCTCTTGCCTGATGGAGCAGCACCATCATCGGGCCTGTTGCAGATAATACAGCAGCTAGTCCGGATGGGATGAATTGCTCAGCCCAATATAATGAAGCAAAAGTGATAAAAGTTAAGCAAAAACCGTTAAACACGAGCGAAGAGGAAAATAAAACGGTTTTCAATCGATAGTTCCGCATTTTAAAGACGGCCATCATAATCACCCCAGCTGCCAAAAATCGCATTCCCGCTGAAAAAAACGGCGGTGCCCCTGCTTCAATTCCGATTTTGATAGCTAAAAAAGTTGTTCCAAAAATTAAGCATATAAAACAGTAATTCAAAATAACCACGACGAATAACTCCTTTTTGTTAAGTTTTTTGATATTATAACGACAACGGTATATAACAGTACAATGCACTGTATAACAGTTATGCGCTTTTATCTTTTGTCTTTTATGTAATGGGAGGGGAGACAATGCAATTATCGATTAATAAAAAATTAGGCACCCCATATTATGAACAAATCAGCAGGCAAATCGAAGAACGGATTCAATCAGGCATGCTTCTTCACGGTGAAAGGCTTCCTTCTTTAAGATCGTTAGCAAATGAACTTAATGTAAGCTTTCTGACGGTGCAAAAAGCCTACAAACTGCTGGAATTGAAAGGATATATACAGATTCAGCAAGGTAAAGGTGTTTTTGTTGCAGCAGGAAAGAAAAAATCATATGAAAAGCACTCTGAATCTTTCGGCTGGCAGCATCAGATGAAGATGAATGGAACAAGATCACAATATCTCGCCTATCGTGAAAAAGAGATTTATGACTTTTCCCAAGCAGTCGTTTATCCAAGGCTGCTTCCATCTCACTTCCTTGTTCAAGAAATGAAAAAAATATTGGAGCAGCATCCCCTTGTGTTGTCGACATATGGTCCTATTGAAGGAGATGAAGAATTAAGGTATGAAATTGCCAATTACTTATTTAACTTCCATCACTTATCTGTTAAACACGACAAAATGATCATTACAAGCGGTGCACAGCAAGGAATTGACTTAGTGGCGCAAACTTTGTTAAGTCCAGGGGATGTTGTGATGGTTGAAAGCCCTTGTTATGGTGCGGCCATTGATGTGTTTGTCAATAAAGGATTTCAAGTCGTATCGATTGGAGTAGATGAAGAGGGATTGAAAGTAGATGAATTGGAGGATAAATTGCAGGTGCATCAACCAAAACTATTATATGTAAACCCAACCTTTCAAAATCCTACTGGAACATGCATGCCGGAAAAGAGCCGCAAGCAATTGGTAGAACTAGCAGAAATGTACCATTTTTTAATTTTAGAAGACGATTCATTCAGCGAAGTTTCATTTGACAATATTACGGTGCCAAAGCCAATAAAATTCTTTGATAAAAACGGTCATGTCATTTACCTTAAAGGATTTAGCAAAACAACTGCGCCAGGCATTCGTATTGCGGCTGTCATTGTGGATGGGGTTTTATTCGACTGGCTGTACGGCACGAAAGCAACGATGGATATCGGAAGCCCGCTCTTACCGCAAAAAGCGCTGCTTCCCATTTTGCGGACGGAGCGGATGAAAAATCATATGGAAAAACTAAAAATTGCGCTTGAATTAAGAAGAAATACGGTTCTTGACGCATTCAAAAATTTAGAGGAAGTAATGATTTATAAACCAAAAGGCGGATTGAATGCCTGGATTAAACTTCCATCCATGATTCAGCCAATAAAATTGCAAGAAGCAGCTCGGAAAAATAAGATTTCTTATTTGCCCGGAAGCGCCTGTTTTCTTCATGAACCGAAACAACATTATATTCGCATCAGCTATTCTTATTTGAGCGAGCATGATTTGCAAGTCGGTATCGAAAAGCTGGTGGACATTTTGCAAAATATGATGGCAAATTATAAAAAAGAGATGTGACACATTTGACGCATTTGAGCTGCCGTTCATGTAATGCTGCTCGCTCGTTTCTTTTTTAAGAGAGCAGCGCAAGCAAGAGCGGCACTGTAGCAATGCTGGCCAGTGTCGTGGTTAATGTGCTGAATGAAACTAAATCTGGTTCTGTTTGAAATTGAACAGCAAACATTGTCGTGTTGGCTGCAGTAGGCATAGATGCTAGAATGATTAAAATTTTTGCAAGCAAGTCTTCAAGCGGAAGACAAAGAATAATACCAATTGAAATAATAGGCGATATGATCATGCGAATGATAAAGATGGAAGCGACGTCGCCAGCTTTTACACTTTTTAGCTGGATGTTGGCGAGCTGCATTCCGAGAATGACCATAATGGTCGGAATCGTTGCATCGGCAATCAAACCGACAGGCTGCATGATGAAATCAGGCACCGGAACATGCAGGATTTGAAGCAAAATGCCGGCAGCTGAACCATATAAAACGGGCATTTTCACTATTTTCATAAGGGCGCTTTTTATGCTGCTGTCTTCTTTGCTGCCAATGGCAGCGTAGTAAAGACCGATCGTATTCATTAAAAAGGACTGGATAACCATCATGATGACTGCATAATCAAAAGCAGTTTGACCAAAAACAAACAATATAATTGGGGCCCCATAGTTGCCGCTATTCATGAAAACAGCTGATAACATCATGGCAGACTCTATCGATTGTGGCAATTTTTTTAATTTACTTACAATTTTCACGATAACCATTAATATGAAACATAAAAGCAAGCAAAATATAAGAATATAAAAATAATCAAGTGTAATTTTGTTTGTATAAAATGTCCGGAAGACAAGAAACGGATACATTAAGTATGTCGTCATGACCGAAATAGATTTAATGTCAAAGCCAATTGTTTTTTGCCCTACATATCCGACTGCAAAAATGATAAAAGCCGGCAATACAATCAGAACAAATTCCATAATCTTTTCACCACTCTGCGTAAAATGAACAAACAATAGAGCATTGAGCAGATGCCCAATGCTTTATCACGTAAAGTTAAAGCTGAAATATGAAAGCACGCCAATTCTTTTTTAGATAGTTGCAAAGTTCAAATCGGCTGCCACCTTGCCTGTTCCGTCCATATTCTTCTTACACAAAAGGATAAAATACCATTCTTCCAAAAATACCCAAAACATTTGAAAGCCCAATTGTTGAGACCACTGTATTAAATTGGTATAAGCAACATCTATTTCAAATAATAAAGCAAAAGCCCAGTTATTAGCAACAAATTTAATAAATTTAAAGATTCACAGAAGAAAGCCGAATAAAATGTAAAAGTTATATTGTTAAGGAAAATGGGAAAACAACTTTATTTTTTTAACGGAACGTTATCATACTCTTATTTTTATGTCCTTGAAAAGTGGATGGGAAAAATTTCTAAAACAAACTGCATGATTTTTTCCATCTTTAAGAATTTTGTCTCATCACCATATTCTATTTGATCCTGCACAATTTGACGTACTCATCTCTCCTAATGGTTGGTTGCCTGAATTAAGCAAGAAATTTAATAATAGTAACTTCATTTAGAATTTATAGAAAATAATAAAAATTATATTGACATAAAAAAAGGTCTTTTTTATTATTAAAATTGAAACAACGTTCCAAATTTGATTTGTGAGCGGTATCATAGGAGGAGAAATATTCATGGTCAATCCTAAGCCCTCAGATAGACAGATCAATTCAACAGTTATAAAAGCACTCACTGTTCTTGAGAAGGTTGCTTTTGCAAATGGCGGTATTTCATTAGCTGATTTAGTGAAAGAGTTGGATATGCCGAAAACTACCATTTATCGGCTGATCGAAACGTTAAAGCATTGTGATTATATTCATTTAGATGCAAATACTGAAAGATACTATGTTGGCTGGAAAACGGTACAAATCGGTGTTTCGGGATTGAATAATATTGAAGTTGTCGATATCGCTGCCCCCTATTTGACAAAATTGGCGGAGAAAACGGGAGAAACTGCATTTTTGGCTGGCTACTACAACGGAGAAATTGTTTATCTTTACAAAAAAGAGGGGACGCAGTCCATTCGAACGACAGCTCAGCTTGGGATGAGAAGACCTGTTCATTGCACAGCGGTCGGAAAAGCGATTCTTTCCACTTTCACATGGGAGGAAGTCGAAAAAATTTTAGAGGAAAAAGGGATGAAAAAATATACAGAGAACACCATTACAGATGCTCATAAACTTCGGAAAGAATTACTTGAGATTAAAAGAAACGGTTATGCGATTGACAGGGAAGAAATTGAAATAGGATTAACTTGCTATGCCGTACCTATCTTTAATTTTACTGGAAATATGGCCGGCTCAATCGGATTAGGCGGTCCAACAACGAGAATGAGAGAAAATCAAAATGATTTTACATCGCAATTAAAAGAAGCAGCATTTCAAGTTTCCAGAATGTTGGGATACGTTCCGAAAATAGGGGGAGAGACAGTTGAACGATAACAAAAGTATTGTAGACCAAATTTTGGAGAATGGAAATAAAATGAATAAAGCGGCGATAGCGACAGTCGTTCGTGTAAAAGGATCGGCCTATAAACGAGAAGGGGCCAAAATGCTAATTGATGAAAGCGGTAACACAACCGGCTTAATTTCTGGCGGCTGCCTTGAACCCGATGTTGCCGAAGCTGCTAAGCAGGTTATAGAGAATGGAAAACCTGTGCTAAGGCGTTATGATATGGATGAAGATCTCGTCTGGGGGCTGGGGCTAGGATGTCCTGGTACTGTTGATATCTATATTGAAAAAATCAATTTTGATGAATTAACATTAGATCGCTCGATTGAAGATTTTTCAAAGAATCCATTGACAGCTTGGCTTTCTTGTGTAAAAGAAGAAAAAATGGGTGTTTTAGCAACCACTTTAGACTTACTCCGTTCACATTCCGGACAGAAGCAAATTTTTGTTTCTGAAAACTATCAAACGGTAGGTAAGCTGGACAATAATGAATTACATCAATTCGTCTGCGATTTTTCGAAAAATCTATTACAAAGTACAAATCCAAAATCGGAAACAAAAACATTCACCTTATCAAACGGAGAAAAAGTCGATGTATTTTTTGATGTAAATATTCCTCCGATTGAATTAATCATTTTTGGTGCGGGTCATGATGCCATTCCTTTAGCAGAGTTTAGTGTTAGATTAGGATTTAATACAACCGTAGTCGATCCAAGATCAGCCTATCTAACAGAAGCTCGTTTTCCAGGTGCGAAAAGAATTTTAGCAGATGCAAGCTCAATTCCCGAAAAGGTAAAAGTCAGTTCCAAATCGTATGTGGTCATTATGAACCATCATTTGGAACGAGATATAAATGTTCTGAAACATATACTTCATACGGATGCAAGGTATATTGGGATTTTAGGTCCGCGTTCTAGATGCCAAAAAATATTTAAAGCTCTTCAAATAGACGACATTGACCAATATGATCACATATTTAATCCTGTTGGATTAGATATTGGTTCGGAGTCTCCTCAGGAAATAGCGTTAAGTATTCTTGCTGAGATCATTGCTTTTCGAAACAAGCGTGCGGGCGGACTTTTGCGTGAGAAAAAAGACCGTCAGTTAGTATCATGAGCAGCTCATAAACAAAATGATCATTTTAATATTACTAATATTCCCAATATTCAAAATATAGTTATCCCTCTTTAAGGAGGTGATTACAAGGATTACAAGGACAAATGATCCTAATCAAAAAATAATTAAGAAATAAAAAAACAGAGGAGGCGAAAAAATGGTTACTGTAAAAAAAGGTTTAGGTGTAAGTTTGAAGCGTAAAGAAGACATAAGACTTTTGACTGGTAATGGACAATTTACCGATGATATTGAAAAACCAGGCATGTTACATTTGGCCATTGTACGGAGTCCTCATGCTCATGCACGTATTGTAAATATTGATGCAAGCAAAGCGAAAAAACTGCCTGGAGTAGTAGCTGTTCTAACGGGAGAAGAGGCACTTCAATATTCAGGACCACTTGCACCGACGATCAATATATTTAACAAAGTACCAGAAGTGTATGCGATTGCCTATAAAAAGGTTCGCTATGTCGGTGAGCCAGTGGCCGTTATTGCTGCCGAAGACCGATATATTGCTGAAGATGCAGTCGATCTTATTGAAGTAGAATATGAGGTTTTACCAGCTGTTGTGACGATTGAAGATGCACTGGAGCCAAAGGCGCTTCTTTATGAAGAATGGGGAGATAATAAACAATTAGAATCGAGAACCACTATCGGCGATATAGACGATGCATTTGCCAATTCGGAATATGTCTTTGAAGAAACCATTACACACAACCGCTACACCGGAACTCCGATGGAGTCTCGTGTATGTATTGCCGAATATAATCCTGGATCTAAAAAGATGACAGTTACATGCTCGACACAGGCACCTTCTCAAGTACGCACGCTGATTGCCCAGACATTGCAAATGCCTGAGCATAATATACGAGTTATTGCCCCGGATGTTGGCGGCGGTTATGGCACAAAATTGCAGGCAAATGCAGAAATCATTGCTTGTATCATGGCGCGCATGCTTGGCAAGCCGGTTAAATGGACGGAAGACAGAGTAGAGAATATTCTAACTGGAGTTCATTCTAGAGACTATACTTGCACGGTGAAAATTGGGTTCGACAAAGATTTTCGCATCACAGGACTTCAAGCGAAGCTGATTGGAAATATTGGGGTTGATGGAACTTGCCATGCACCGGGAACCCCTGCTTTATCGGTTGCAGGTGCTTATTTTCCAGGTCCATATAAAGTGCCTGTTTATGACGTAGAAATCATTGGGGTCGTTTCAAATAAAGCGCCTTATGGTGCGCACCGCGGATATGGAAAGGATATTGCCAATTATCCTATTGAGCGGATGATGGATATAGCAGCTCGAAAACTTGGTATATCACCAGAAGAATTAAGACGGCGCAACTTTATAAAGAAAGACGAATTTCCTTATCAACAAATTTCTGGGCCGCTTTATGATAGCGGAGATTTTGATAAACTTATGGATCTCGTAATGGATAAAATCGATTATCAAAACTTTAAAAAGAAACAATTAGAGCTTCGTAAACAAGGCAAGTACATTGGACTTGGAATCGCCGCTATGCTTGAGCCGTCTGGCGCTGCTGTCTTTAATGGCATATTTAATGGTTATCAGGCAGCAACTGTACGAATGACGCCTGAAGGACATTTCCAAGTATTAACCAGCCATCAGAACATAGGTCAAGGGGTTGAAACAACGATTCCACAAGTTGTTTCACAAGTTATGGATGTAGATATAGACGATATTCGATTTGTTTATGGAGATACGGATATTACGCCGTACGGATTAGGTCCATTTTCTTCCAGAGGTGCAACGTATACTGTTTCTGCCGTATATGAAGCTGCCAAGATGTTAAAGGAGAAGCTTTTAAAAATTGCCGGTTATCTGCTTAAGGAAGATCCGGAAAATCTTGAAATGGCAAATGGAACAGTAAGGGTTAAAGGGACGACAAATCCGGAAGCAGCCATCAGTTTAAAAGAAATCGGCAATAAAGTTTATCTATGGCCGGGACCTTATGCGACAGTGCCGGAAGGAATAGATTGTAATTTAGAAGCAACCTATACATGGACGAGTAAAGTAGTGAAGTGGGAGCCTGATGAACACGGGCGAGTCAATCTTTATACGACACATCCGACAGGAGTCTTTGTTGCTCTAGTAGAGGTTGACATTAAAACCGGGCTTGTGAAAGTAGACAAATTCGTTGTTTCCCATGATTGCGGCACAATTATCAATCCTATGATTGCAGATGGACAAATTGCCGGCGGCATCGCACATGGAATTGGCGGCGTGCTGTTAGAAGACCTTGCATATGACAGCAACGGATTAATGACAAACCCTGATTTTCAGCATTACTTATGTCCAACTGCAATGGATGTATCAGACATCGAAACCATTCACATGCAATCCCCATCACCTTTTACACCGCTTGGTACAAAAGGAATGGGAGAAGGCGGAACGATTCCGTCTCCAGCAGCAGTAGCGAATGCGGTAGAAGACGCTTTATCACCTTTTGGTGTAATTGTAAAAGATTTACCAATTACTCCTGAACGAGTTTTAGAATGGATTAAGCAAGGGGAAATGCAAAATGTCAAATCATAATTGGGAAATATACCCTTTGGTGCTTGGAGAAGCAGATGTATCAAAGGTATTAGATACATTTTGGTCGCTGAGCCGCGACAAATCGATGGTAACGGTGCCGATTTTAGCTTGGCTTTTAGTTCCGACATTTAATGAAGAGCCAATTTTAGTGGACACCGGTTTTCGAGATGCTGAACGCTGCCAGACCGTTCATGGCTTAGGTCCTCATCGGACAAAACCTGAATGGAGCCTTCGCACCCAATTGAAGAACCATGGCTTTACAGCTGAAGAGATAAAAAAGGTAATTCTAACTCACCTCCATTATGATCATGCAGGAGGATGCGCCGAATTTCCGAATGCAAAATTCATCGTCCAACGCACTGAATTGCAGGCTGCTGCGGCACCAATGGTATCTTCGCAGCTGAAAATCGGGGGAGGGGCGTTATTTTATGACAGAAAAGACATTGCAGAATTAATTGACCCATTGTGGCCTCAAGTTCATTTGATCGAAGGGGATACAGAAATAGCTCCTGGGGTGAAATGTGTCTTATTCCAAAACACTCATACGCCAGGCAGCCAAGCAGTATATGTCCAAACTGAATTCGGCACCGCAGTTATTCTTGGAGACATTGCCAGAAATGTTGAATTAAATATTAATCAAGAAATTCCACCTGGATTAATTTACGATTTAGAGGCTACCTATCGAGCGATGATTCGAATTAAGAATGAGGCTGATATTGTTCTTCCTAGTCATGATTATGAAGTAGTAAAAAAATATAGGAACGGACTAAAAGAAGGGACGTCAGTTCATGAAAATTAAAGGAATTGAACGAGTGGCATTGCAGGTAAAAGACATCGATCAATCGATCACATTTTTTTCGAGGCTCTTCGGAACAACTTTTCAGCGGCAAAATGTGCAAATAAACGATTCCGTGATAAAAGTGGCTTTTTCTCCGCTAGGAATTGAACTTTTAGAAGAGACAGATTTAGAGAAAGAATCATTGAGAAGCTTTCACCTTCGTGTGGAGAACATAGAAGACGTTCATCCTGCTGTTTTGGAAGCTGGAGGTGAGATTCTCGCGCACTTTACAGTGGGAGAAATGGAACATATGATTGCGAAAATTGGAGATTTTCGAATTGTATTTGTATCTTACGAAGGTAATGATTCTTTGAAAGCGTTATCTTCCGGAAAATGATAGGTTAGGGGGAAGAATGAATGAAACCAGTTCCATTTGAATATGTGGCTGTTAAAAGTGTAAATGAAGCGATAACCGCACTCGAAAAGTACGGAGACAATACAGTCATCATCGCTGGAGGACAAAGTCTGATGCAGGAAATGAATTTAAGGCAGGCTCGTCCTTCATGTCTGGTTGATATAAATGGGATCACAGATCTTGATTATATTGAAGAAACGGGTGATGCCATTAAAATCGGAGCATTAACAAGACACCGCACCGTTGAAAAGTCTGAAATTGTAAAACGAAATTGTCCTTTGCTTCAGGAAGCCGTTACCCATATTGCGCATTTCCAGATCCGCAATCGAGGTACGATAGGAGGAAGCCTGAGACAAAATCCGCCAGGCGCTGAATACGGAGTCGTTGCTCGTGTGTTAAATGCTCAGTTTGTCATTGCCGGTCCTGATGGCAAACGCGTACTTTCCGGAGAAGAGTTTTTCGTCAGCCACTTTAAAACAGCAGTGAAACAAAATGAAATCATTGTCGAGATCATATTCCCAAAATTAACAAAAGATACGGGATATGGATTTTTGGAAGTAACAAGAAGACATGGACATATTCCCATTGTTTCAGCAGCGGCGACTCTTCAGTTAAATGAAGATGACACGGTGAAAGATGCGCAGGTAGCTTTAGGGAATGTCAGCCCTCAAGGTGTCCCTTATAAAGTGCAATCTGTTTCACAATTGATTGGGAAACCATTTACTCAGGAAATTCTTGATCAACTAGCAAACGATATAAAGAATGAAGTCAATCCAGATCCTGAAGCAGATGCAAAAGCTGGCTATACATTGCAGCTTTCGAGAATTATGGGACGCCGTGTTTCTGAAATTTCCAGTGCTGAGTATCGAAAAGAAGCGTCATCCGTATTGAGTATTCGGGCTTTACAAAAGGCATACCAACAAATTAAAGGAACATTTCAGTAATGAAGAAAAATAAAAAGTCCCCTTGGTTTTGATAAGGGTTTGAGGCCGTTTCCCTAACGAAAAAACCAAAGAGGACTCACTTGTATTATAACTCGATGAAAAAATTAAGCAAATGACACTAGTAACAGTCATTACCTGCATTCATCTTTTCCGAAAAGAGCTCGAGATAATCGCTGCTCGTTTCATTTTCGAAAATTCAATCATTGACTTTGAACCATTGAAGAAAGGTCATTTGTAGGTGTTGAATCAGACAAAATGACCGCTATAAAAGGCTTGATCGATCATACCGAGAGCCGGCGGTCTTCCTTTTACGAATGCTGTCACCACCGATCGCTGCGGCTTTAATTCGGAATACAGACGAATTTTTGTAAGTGTACGGAGAACATGTTCGCCTTCACTCGCGGTTACACCGAATGGTCCCAATAGAGCGACCATGAGACAAATGTAAATTCAAGGGGGTCATAACGGGATGTTTCACTTCCTCATAGATAAGAAAACATCCCTTTACCCATATTTCTTCATATAGCATTTGTGCGGGGTTTGAAAAGTTTTAAAGAAAATGTGAGGAAACAATAAATAAATAATGAAAAGTAGGGGGAGGAATTTACATGATAGATAAAACTACTCGCAAAAAAATCACGGTCACTGTCAATGGAACGGTATATGAGCGTGAAGTGAATGTTCGGACATTACTAAGTGACTTTCTCCGGAGAGAATTAGGTTTAACGGGAACACATGTTGGTTGTGAACAGGGGGTATGCGGCGCTTGTACGATATTGGTGGACGGTCAGGCAGTCCGTTCCTGTTTGCTGTTAGCGGTTCAAGCAGATAATCGCTCCATTACCACCATTGAAGGAATAGGAACGCCTGATCACCTTCATCCGATTCAGGAGGCTTTTTGGGAAAATCATGGTTTGCAGTGCGGGTTCTGTACTCCAGGATTTGTGATATCTGTTTACGAATTTTTAAAAGAAAATCCTGATCCATCCGATGAAGAAATTCGTGAAGCGTTGTCCGGTAATTTGTGCCGTTGTACAGGATATCAAGGAATTATTAAATCGGTAAAAGCAGCTGCAGAAAAATTAAAACAATCGGAATTGGCTGGTTAAATAAATAATCAGGGGCTGTTCTGATGAGTTCCTAAAATGAAGGATTTGGGAGAAATACTACTGTGAAGGACAAAAATAATGGAATCAAATTTGTACATGTTCTCATAGAGGCAATGAAGTCCAACAAGAAGCAATTGTATGTGCTGAATGTCCGTTATAAAACTTTTGAAGAACTTAATTCAGAAAGAGAGCATAAGAAAAGTCCTTCATAAGCCTTCTGAAGGATATAAACAAGATAGGAAAAATGGTTCTGATAAGTTCCTAAAATGAAGGGGCTCCAAAAAGTCAGTTAACCCTGACCTTTTGGACAGCCCCGTAGTTTTTCAAACGACTAGGAAAATCGCCTCTGCTTTAGATGAGATTGTGACTCATTCTTAAAGCCTATCTCTGTTCGTAATTGACTTTAACCATAATAAAATCAAGATTCTAGCAAAAGCATATCTGTATGGTGATGGAATACAAGGAGGTTTATGGAAATGCAAGAGCTGCTTCAAACATACCACTTAAATGAAAACAATTTCAATTGGGATAAAAACTGGTTCATACAAGCATGGCGGATTATGAACACGATACGTGTATTTGAAGAAAAAAGCATTCAAATTTACAAAAAAGGACTCATGGGTGGATCACTTCACTCATCTATTGGCCAAGAAGCTGTAGCAGCTGGAGTTTGTATGAATTTGAAAAAAGACGATTATATTTCCATTACGTATCGGGGGCGTGGTCAAGCATTAGCAAAAGGTGCCGATCCTTTTCAATTATTTTCCGAAATTTTAGGGAAGAAGACAGGCTATTGCAAAGGAAAAGGGGGTCCTATGCATATTACATCTCAAGAGCTTGGAATATTAGTAGCGAATGGTATCGTCGGTGCAGGTATTCCAATTGCTGTCGGAGCAGGTTTATCCATCAAAACGTTGAAAAAGAATCAAGTTTCTGTTGCGTTTTTCGGAGATGGGGCGACAAACCAAGGAGCATTTCATGAAGCTCTAAATTTGGCTGCGATCTATAAACTGCCGGTCGTTTTCGTTTGCGAAAACAATCTATATTCAGAAATGACGCCAATTAAAAATGCTGTATTAAATGAGCATTTAGCAGAAAGAGGACTGGCCTATCGCATTCCGTCGATCATCGTGAATGGAAATGATGTGCGAGCTGTATATGAGGTTGCAAAACAAGCTCTGGAACGGGCGCGTTCAGGTGAAGGGCCTACCTTTATAGAAGCCAAAACTTATAGATTGTTAGGACATATGATCGGTGATGCGGAGACGTACCGAACAAAAGAAGAAGTGGAGGAATGGAGACAAAAAGAACCGATCAGATATTTTCGGGATGTATGCTTAAAACAAAATGTATTGAACGAAAAAGAATTAGATGAAATACAACAACAAGTCATACAAGAAATTGACATTGCATATGAACGTGCGATGAAATCTGAAGAACCTGAAATGGAGGAGATCTTTAATGATGTCTACTAATAGAATCATCAGTTATGCCCAAGCAATCAATGAAGCTCTTAAAGAAGAAATGGCATTAGATGATAGAGTAATCCTTTTAGGGGAAGATATTGGTTCATATGGCGGCGTTTTTAAAGTGACAAAAGGTTTGTTTGATGAATTCGGAAAAGAACGAGTCATCGATACACCTATCTCTGAAACCGGATTTATCGGAGCAGGAGTTGGGGCAGCGATGACGGGGTTAAAGCCGGTCATTGAGATTATGTGGATTGATTTTTCGCTTGTAGCGATGGATCAAATTATTAATCAGGCAGCGAAAATGGCCTATATGTCTGGAGGACAAACGAGCGTTCCAATGGTAATACGTACACAAGGCGGCGGGGGAAGAGGAAATGGCGCCCAGCACTCGCAAAGCCTTGAAACATTATTTGCACATATTCCGGGGCTCAAAGTCGTTGCACCTTCTACCCCTTATGATGCGAAAGGATTATTGAAAGCATCCATCCGGGAAGGAAGTCCGGTCATATTTATTGAACATAAAATGCTTTACTCTCAAAAAGGAGAAGTTCCGGAAGAGGAATACACGATTCCTTTAGGAAAGGCGGATATTAAAAGGTCTGGAAAGGATGTTACGATTGTTACGCTGTCAAGAATGGTACAGTTTTCGCTTGAAGCTGCAAAAGAATTAGAAAAAGAAGGAATCGATGCTGAAGTAATTGATTTGCGTACTCTTGTTCCTCTAGATATAGAAACAGTTAAGGAGTCAGTAAAAAAGACGAACCGAGTAGTTGTTGTGCATGAAGCGACTCGTTCTTACGGATGGGGAGCTGAAATTGCTGCCAGAATTCAAGAGGAGGCTTTTGATGATCTGGATGCACCGGTACAACGAGTGGGGGCGGAAGATGTTCCTGTTCCATATAACTTAAATTTAGAAAAAGAAATGCTCCCACAAACGAAAGATATCATTCAAGGAGTAAAAAAATCTTTGTATTTACAAATGGAAACAGTGTAATGGCACAGTACAACAATTATTTGAAAGCATTTTGATAAATAATTGCAATTTATATACACAAAAAGATGCTATCTATGTGTTATGACGAAGGAGGAAAAAAGGTGCGGCAGGAAATTGTACTTCCTAAATTGGATTCATCAATGGAAGAGGCTCGTATAGTTTCATGGGAGGTCAAAATTGGTGATACCATTAAAATAGATGACCCAATTTTAATTGTAGAAACTGAAAAATCCAGTCTTGAGGTTGAATCAGAAGTAGAGGGAACGTTAGAAGAAATTGTTGTGGATGAGGGTGAAACTGTACCAGTAGGAACTGTTCTTGCATATGTATCGAGTGGTAAACATTCCACCGAACAAAAAGGCAGCTCCGATCATAATCCTGTAAAAGAAGAGAACATCTCACCAGGAAAGACTGAAAGAATCCGAGTTTCTCCAGCAGCTAGAAGACTTGCAAAGCAACGCGGAGTAGATCTAACCAAAATTAAAGGTTCGGGACCAAGGGGAAGAGTGATTCTGAAAGATGTGGCGGAAGCAGCTGCAAATGTAGTGAATCAAAGTGTTAAAACAGAAAATAAAGTCATAGCATCGATACATGCTAAAGGGAAAAGGGTTAACCTTACAAGTATGAGAAAAACGATTGCGCAGCGAATGACCGCAAGCTTTATGAATGTTCCTCAATTCCAAATCAAGAAAAGAGTCGATGTATCATCCATTGTGCAATTGCGGCAGGCAGTAGTTTCAAGCATTGAACATTCGGCAGGCGTTCGTTTATCATTTAATGATTTTCTCATACAGGCGGTGGCTTTAACATTGAAGAAATTCCCGAGGGTAAATGCCTCATTCATAGATTCTGAAGGAGATCCTTATATTTTGGAGCATGAAGATATTAATATTGGTCTAGCGGTTGCTATTGATGACGGTTTAGTTGTTCCCGTCATCCATCAGGCAGATCAATTGTCCTTAATCGAGATTGCAGAAAAAAGAACAGAATTGGTTGAAAAAGCGAGAAAAGGCTTATTGAAGCCTGAAGAAATGCGTGGAGGAACTTTCACAATCTCCAATCTTGGCTCAGTTGGAGTTGACGAGTTTGTGGCAATCGTAAATCCTCCTGAAACTGGCATCTTAGCAGTTGGAAATATAATAGAACAGCCTGTTTTAACGAATCGTCATGAAACTTTGATAAAGCCGATGATCACATTAAATGCTTCATTTGATCATCGTACAATTGATGGCGCCTACGGTGGAAGATTTCTCGCTCAATTATGTGATCAGCTGCAATCAGGTCAATGGAATATCTTTTCAACAGTAAAATAATGAAATCATTAGGAAGAAAAGGACTTATTCGTTGCCATGATGAGCATTCGAACATTAAAACAATTTTTCTGAGAAGGACATTAAGCAAAGCTTTTAATCAAGCTATCTTTGACTCTGATCTGAGTAGCAGGAGCTGGTGCACACCGAAAATATTGTCTGAAGATTTAGAATGACTAGACATAATTTTCAACTTGATAGAAACATATAATAGGATTTCCGGCCATCTCCTTTTTATAAACCAAGGTCAGCAGGTTTTATAAGCAGTACCGGAGGCAGTACCAGAGTATCACTCGTTTTTGAAAATAAGCTTGCTTGAAAAATTGAAACAAATGACGGAGTTTTAGATGGAGTCTTCTCCATCCTCCGCCATTTATATTTTTAGGCGGTAACTAAAAAACAAGTGAGAACTGATTCATCATCGCCTATATCAAAAAGTTTCGAAAATTCAGAACAACTTGAAATTTTCATGAGAAGCTTTTTCTCCAAAATAATGTTAGCATGATAGGAGAGTGTAAAAATGGGCAATATGAACAAAATAACCGATACCCTTCAGCGTCCTCTCCGTGATTTGCGCATTTCAGTTACTGATCGGTGTAATTTTCGCTGCCGCTATTGTATGCCAGCGGAGATTTTTGGTCCTTATTTTCAATTTCTCAAAAATGATCAGTTGCTCAGTTTTGAGGAAATAACTCGACTGGCTCGCATTTTTGCCTCACTTGGCGTCGAGAAAATTCGCCTATCAGGGGGAGAGCCGTTGCTGCGCAAAGAGCTGCCGAAGTTAATTGAAATGCTCGGTTCTATAGAGGGTATTTCTGACATTGCTTTGACTACGAACGGTTCTCTTCTTGCCAAACATGCGAAAGCGTTAAAGGACGCTGGTCTTCACCGTGTCAACGTTAGTTTGGACAGCTTAGATGATAAAGTTTTTCGCCAAATGAACGGCGGCCGCTGTGACGTCAAAACAGTTCTTGAAGGGATTGAAGCGGCCGCAAAGGCAGGTATGAAGGTGAAAGTGAATATGGTTGTACAAAAGGGGATCAATGATCAGGACATTGTGCCCATGGCGCGTCACTTCCGCGGGACCGGACATGTTTTACGCTTTATTGAATTTATGGATGTAGGAAATAGCAACGGCTGGAATCTTACACAAGTGGTATCTAAGCAAGAAATTTTCGAACGTGTGAACGCTGAAATGCCGTTAGAACCAATCCCGTCCAATTATTTTGGAGAAGTAGCCTCTCGTTATCGCTATCGCGGCACAAATGAGGAAATAGGCATTATTTCTTCCGTAACGGACTCTTTTTGTTCCACGTGCACAAGAGCTCGCCTCTCAGCGGACGGCAATCTTTACACCTGTCTATTTGCCTCGCAAGGGACAGATTTGCGGGCGCAGCTCCGCAGCGGGGCAAAGGATGAAGAAATTAGGAATCTCATTCAGGATGTTTGGAACCGTCGAGCTGATCGTTACTCTGAAGAAAGATTTAACAATACAACGATGCCGAACAAAAAGAAGATAGAGATGTACTATATTGGAGGATAAAACAGAGCGGGGGGAGAAAAGAACATATATTTCAGCTAATCGCTATGATAACAACGAAATTGTCGGTCGACTGAAGGGACAAAAGAACGTATTTTTCAACTAATGAAAGGCGCAGGATCATTTCAAAATATACAGGTGGTGATTGCATGTTATATATCCCGAATTCTTCCCCTATCCCATTTGAAGAAGCACAACGTCTTATTCTCTCTGTGATACGTCCCCTTCCGGTTATTACCATACCTCTATCTAAAGCTCTTGGGTACTATCTAGCGGAAACGGTAAGGGCAGATCACGATGTCCCTATGTTTGACCGTTCCACTGTAGACGGTTACGCTCTGCGTGCGGAGGATGTGATCAATGCCAGCGCTTCTAACCCGGTAAAGCTGAAGGTTTTGGAAGAGATTCCCGCTGGATATTTACCTCAACAAAAAATTACCCAAGGTACGGCCAGCCGCATTATGACGGGAGCACCTATCCCCGAAGGTGCAAACGCAGTCGTTATGGTAGAGAAAACTGAGAATGCAATGGAAGATAGCGAAAGCGTTTTGGTTTATCAATCGGTTAAAATTGGCGACGCTATTGCCAAAAAGGGACAAGATGTTGAAGAAGGGAAGGACGTCCTCACACAAGGGACACTTTTAGGACCAATTGAACTGGGTCTGCTCGCTACATTCGGGATTGCATCTGTTCCGGTTTATGCGAAGCCTAAGGTTGGTATTCTTTCAACGGGAAGTGAATTATTAAACGTAGACGAGCCGATCGTCCCTGGAAAGCTTCGTGACAGTAACGGCGTAATGCTGGCCGGTCAAGTGAGTCAAGCAGGAGGTGAACCGGTTTATTTCGGGATTGCCCCGGACAAAGTAGAAGAGCTAGAAAAAAAGATGCTAGAGATTCTACAGCAGGTGGACATTTTAGTAACAAGCGGGGGCGTGTCCATGGGCGAATATGACTTCCTTGGAAAGGTGTTTGAAAAAATTAATGCGAAAGTGATATTCTGGAAAACATTAGCTCGCCCTGGAATGCCAGTTTTGTGCGGAGTATGGCAGGATAAGCCGATTTTTGCTTTGGCAGGAAATCCCGCTTCGTCTTACGTCAATGCACATCTTTATTTGCTGCCTGCTATACGCTATATGAGCGGTTCTAAGGATCCGCTGCCGAAACGGGTAACGGTTGTATGTGACGAGGCAATTGAAGGGAAGCAAATGCCTCACACCCGGTTTTTACGAGGATTAACGTACGTTTCTCAAACCGGTGAACTAAGAGTGAAAATATCAAAGAAACAAGCTTCTAATGTTCTGTCCAGCTTTCTGGAAAGCAATTGTCTCGTTAAAGTGCCTGGGGGAAAAGGATTTAATGCAGGTGAGAAAGCGGAAGTGTATTTGCTGGGTGCGGTTGAGGAATTGAGACAGTGACAATGAGTCTGGGGGAGAGATGGTTTGAAAAAGGTTGGGGCAATTATTTTAGCAGCCGGAATGTCAAAACGGATGGGAAAACCAAAGCTGTTATTATCTCTAGGTGGGAAGCCATTATTTCGCTACTCTGTGAACACCGCTGCCGCAGCTGGCTTAAAACCAATTGTATTGGTCGGCGGCAAACATATTGAAGAGCTGCGCAAACACACATCTGATTTAACAGAAATAGAAATCATTGAGAATCGGGATTATGAATCCGGCATGGCTTCCTCTCTTAAAGCAGGGATTCAGGCTTTAAAGGGACGAACGGATGCAGTCTTTGTATTTTTGGCAGACCAGCCCTTTGTACCTCCAATAGTTATAACTAAATTACTAGAATCTTATGATCAATATCGAAAAGAAGGTGTCCGCATTTTCCGCCCTAAGTATAATAATGTGCTTGGACACCCTGTATTGTTTGATGCTGAATTATTTGATGAATTTGAGCAAATTCAAGGTGATGAGGGAGGAAAATCAATTGTCCAAAAACATCATTCCAGCTTAATGGCTGTACCGTTTGAAAATTCAGAATGGGGATTTGATATTGATACCACAGAGGATCTGCTCAAACTAAAAAGGATTGCGCCAAAATATATTAAACAAAAATAGGGATAACAATAGATTCATTGTTGTCCCTTTTTAAATTTGTGTAACGGTCGTTGTACTTGAAGAAGTGCGTGGTTTTATTCAATCAAGAATTTCCCGGTTCAACAAGATTGACCGAGACTTTAGAAAATTTATTGCAGGAGTCCCATATTGAAATCGATAAACAAACAGCTCTGATGGGGTCTATATATAATTCGTATCTTAATAAGTTGCAGGCGTAACACTAGAAGATAAAGTCTGCCCCGGGTCTATATATAATTCGTATCTTAATAAGGCTCTTTATGATTGTAGAGAAAATTGTATCTTAGTTATCCGGTATTAGAAATAACAAGCAAATCCTTCCTTGATCATCATTCATTAGGACACTTGTGCGAGTGGTCCTCATCTCTTTGCACCGCTGAGTACGAATGCGGTTCTTCCATTTCGTTTTAATTTCTCCCGTTTATTCAGATAGTTTATACTTGACAGTTTCTCAAAAATGGTATTAAATTTGCATTAAGGAAAAATATATGTAATAACAACAAAATTTAAACTCAATAAAATAAATATGTGTGAAGGAATTTTTTTTTAACATAAAGTTTGCCCTAAGGCAATATTTATAACTATGGTAAAAAAGAAGGTGAATGAAAAAATTTCCTATTTGTGCAACATGAAGCCGGCAACTTTCTGTAAAGTATTAAGCCAAACGGTAAGCTGAATGGCGAAGCCGCAACAAATCAACTAGCGAAATGAAATTCATGTCTGCAAGTGTTTTGGCATTTATTCATTGATTGCGTTTTTTTAGTTTTGTTTCTTCTCAGGAATAAAAACAAATTGAGGTTACATATAGGAGTTTTCTATAAAAAACGGACAATGTTTGATTCCTGAATTCACAATTTGCCAGAATGGTTGTCGATATTTAATAGAAATCGTTCACCAATAAACTAGAGAGATGGGCTGACTTAAAAATCAAAGCAATTCATAAAAATAAAAGGAGAGTGCGAAAAAATGAAAAATTTTATGAAAAAAATGGGGTGCTTATTCTTAATTAGTGCCTTGCTGGTGTTAAGCGCATGTAGTTCTGGACAAGAAGCATCCAAACGATCAAAAGATGGAAAAATTAATGTCGTCACAACGATTGCACAAATTGGCGAGCCGTTGTCTGTAATCGGCGGAGATCGTTTAAATGTCAAAAGTTTAATGGGGCCGTCTGTAGACCCTCATTTGTATAAGGCTACTCAAAGTGATATGGAAACTCTTGAAGAAGCAGATATCATTTTTTACAACGGATTGCATTTGGAAGCGAACATGGTTGAAATATTTGAAAAGATCTCTGAATCAAAACCTGTTCTTGCAGTCGGTGAAACCATTCCTGAAGAATCTCTTTTAAAGGATGAAAAAGGGGTAGTTGATCCTCATATTTGGTTTGATCTGGACCTTTGGCAGCAAGCATTGGATGCTGCGGTTGAACAATTAAAAGAATTCTCTCCGGAAGACGCAGATTATTTTGAAGAAAATAAAAAGAAATATTTTGCTAGATTAGCTGATTTGAAAAAAGAAGCCGAAAAGCTTGCGGACATTCCAGAAAGTCAAAGAGTTCTTGTCACAGCGCATGATGCTTTCGGATATTTCGGACGAATGCACGGCATTAAAGTAGTTGGTCTTCAAGGACTTAGCACTGATTCCGAAATCGGTGTTACAGATATTCAAGATACGATTGACATTATTAAAAAGTACAAAGTTCCTGCCGTATTTATCGAATCAAGTATTAATGAAAAATCGATCAAGGCTGTCATAGAAGGAGCGAAAAGTGAAGGAATTAACGTTACATTAGGCGGGGAGCTTTACTCTGATGCAATGGGTGAGGAAGGAACAGAAGAAGGAACTTATATAGGAATGTATCGCCATAATATCAATACGATTTATGAAGCATTAAGCGAAGGAGGAAAATAGCATGGCTGAAGCAGTGCTTCAAGTAGAGAATCTGTCCGCTTCCTATCGAAAAAATACAGTGCTCTTCGATGTGAATTTTGTAGTGCAGGCTGGTTCGTTAGTGGGAATCGTCGGTCCGAACGGTGCTGGAAAGTCGACGCTTTTAAAAACAATATTAAATCTTCACCCTTCCTTAACGGGATCAGTGAAATTTTTCGGATTGCCATTCAACAAGGTCCAAAAAAGGATCGGTTATGTACCACAGCGAGGTTCGGTTGATTGGGACTTTCCAACAAACGCATTGGATGTTGTCACTATGGGACTATATGGGCAAATCGGATGGCTGAAGCGGCCATCCCGATTGCATAAACAAAAAGCATTCGAGGCCCTGGAAAAATTAGGGATGGCTGATTACGCTGACCGTCAGATAAGCCAGCTTTCTGGCGGTCAACAGCAGCGTGTGTTTTTAGCACGCGCATTAGTGCAAAATGCCGACTTGTATTTTATGGACGAACCGCTGGCTGGTGTTGATGCAGCAACAGAACGCGCTATTATGACATTGCTGAAAGAATTAAAAGCTTTAGGAAAAACGGTCATGGTCGTGCACCATGATTTGCAAACAGTAGAAGATTATTTTGACCATGTTCTTTTATTAAATCGCACCGTCATTCAGTACGGAAAAACGAAGCAAATTTTTACTAGAGAAAATATTTCGCGAACTTATGGAGGAGACTTGCGCTGGTTGAGAGAGGAGAGTCTTCATGTTCACAATCCTATTAAATAGCAACACACAATGGGTGTTATTTAGCACGATGATTTTTGGGATTGCTGCTGGAACAATGGGCTGTTTAGCCTATTGGAAGCGGCAAAGCTTAATGAGCGATGCCTTAGCTCATGCAGCATTGCCCGGTGTTGTGATCGCCTTTCTTCTACTTGGAGAAAAAAACTTATTTGTCATGATCATTGGAGCATCCATCAGCGCTTTGATTGGAGCATCATTTATCCAATGGATACGTTCATCAACTAGAATTTCGGCAGATACGGCGATGGGAATGGTGCTGTCTATTTTTTTTGGCTTAGGAATCATGCTCCTGACAGTTGTGAATCGGACGTCAGGCGGAAATCAGAGCGGTTTGGACAGTTTTATTTTCGGTCAGGCCGCCTCGATGGTCAGATCAGATGTCACTACAATGTTAATCCTAGCTTTGGCGGTTATTTTGATTGTATTCATTGCATTTAAAGAATGGAAAATATATCTTTTCGATCCGGAATTTGCAAAAGGATTAGGACTGTCACTTAAATGGATGAACGGATTATATACAACGATTCTTGTCACAACGATTGTCATCGGGATTCAAGCTGTAGGAGTTATTTTAATTGCCGCCCTGCTGATTATCCCGTCAGTAAGTGCCCGCTATTGGACACAGTCTTTTCAACGGATGATTATCATATCAGCTCTGTTTGGGGGAGTGGCTGGAGCATTAGGAACATTCATCAGTGCATTGGGAAGAGGATGGCCTACAGGACCTTTTATCGTCATTGTGGCGTCCGCGCTGTTTTTCTTATCGCTTTTCTTTGGCAAAGAGAAAGGGATTCTGGTCAAGTATTTACAATTGAAAATGCAAAAAAGATTAGTGAATATTCATACCAGTAAGGCCTTAAGAACAAAAGGGGTAGAATAACCATGACTTATCATGCTATGTGGATTATCGTAACTGCTTCTTTAGTAGGGCTGTCCTGCGGCTTAATAGGTGTATTTCTGATACTCAGGAAAATGGCGATGATGGCTGATGCAATTAGTCATACGGTTCTGTTAGGAATTGTCATCGCTTTTATTATTACACGTGAATTAAGCGGAACTCATATGCTCATTGGTGCTATATTTGCAGGACTATTGACAGCTTTTTTAGTGCAGTGGCTTCATTCTTTAGACGTTCAGCAAGATGCAGCAATAGGAATTGTGTTTACGACGATGTTTGCTATTGGCGTTATTTTAATAGCGACTTCTGTAGGAAATGCACATTTAGATGTTCAACATGCTTTAATGGGGGAAATCACCTTTATACCTTGGAATAAAATTTCACTTCCTCTAATTGGCGAGGTTCCGAAGGCTACAGCATTGCTGGCTCTCGTTTTGTTTGTTGTTTTATTTGTTCTTGTCGCTTTTTATAAAGAATGGAAAATCACTTCATTTGATCCTGCGCTTGCTGCCAGCTTAGGGATTCCTGTTTTACTCATGCATTATGTATTCTTATGCTTAGTATCGATCACGACAGTTGCTTCTTTTGATGCGGTCGGCGCAATTATGGTCGTTGCGATGTTAATTACTCCAGCTGCCTCGGCTTATCTTTGGACAGATAGACTTTCTATTATGCTAGTATTAAGCGGATTATTTGGCGTAATATCTGCTGTAGCGGGCTATTATATAGCAGCTTGGGTCGACACTTCTATTTCTGGCTCAATGGCATTTGCCACAGGATTAGTGTTTTTCATAAGCTTTTTGTTTTCTCCGAAACATGGATGGATTGCGAGATATTTGCGATTGCATAAAACTGTAAAAAAGACAGGATGAAAATCGGCTATTAAATTGTCTTTCATAACGGTTGATCTCCTCCATACGCTTGTCTTATGGTGCTTTTATATAGTAAACTTTGTATGATGAAGATATTAATGGAGGATAACCAATGCCAACCCCGAGTATGGAAGACTATATTGAACAAATATATTTGCTAATTGAAAATAAAGGCTATGCGAGAGTGTCGGATATAGCAGAAGCGTTATCTGTACACCCTTCTTCCGTTACAAAAATGGTGCAGAAGCTCGACAAGGATGACTACTTAGTTTACGAAAAATATAGAGGGTTCGTCTTAACGCCGAAAGGAAAAAAAATCGGAAAACGCCTCGTCTACCGACATGATCTGTTAGAGCAATTTTTGCGGATTATTGGCGTCAAAGAAGAAAACATCTATCGCGACGTGGAAGGAATTGAGCACCATTTGAGCTGGGATGCTATTGACCGAATAGGGGATCTGATTCAATTTTTTGAAAAAGATAAAAGTCGAATCATAGAATTGCAGCAATTGCAAAATTTGAATGAAGAAAATGAAGAAAACGACTTCTAACATTAAACGACTTCTAATTTAGAAGTCGCTTTTTTTGTGCATGTAAAAATTTTTGTAAAAATTGTAAAAATTTTGTTGATTGATTCGTTATTCCTATTTATAATTTTCTCAAGAGATATAAAAAAAGAGGAAAAGAGGATTATGATGAAAAAATGGGGATTCATATTACTAGCTTTTATTTTGTGGATAGGAGTGATGCCAAAGCCGTCATCAGCTGCACAACAAGCATCTTTTGAGAAAGAACTGAATCAATATTTAGAGGAAGTAAGTAAACAAAGAGGTTTCAAAGTTACAAGAGAACATATCGAATTTTCGTTAGCTCAATATGAAGAAAAGATCGAAAATTTTGATTCTGTTGAAGAACTTCGTGATTTTTTAGGAGAGGTTATTCAAAAAGATTTAAGCAATTTAACCGAAATATTTGACGAATTTAATTTAAATGAAGCCAGTTTGCGCCAGCTGCTTCAAGAACACGGTGAAGATCTAGATGAGTATGTGTTTGTAGAAAATTTGTATGATGCCGTCATGCTTTACATAGAGCGTGATCCAAATTTTGATAAAAATTTGCAAGACTATTTGGCGAAAATTAGTAGTATTAGAGGATTTCCTGTGACGATTGACCATATTAATAGATCTTTGACTTTATATGAGAGAAAACTGGAAGACTTTAAAACCGTTAAAAGTTTAGAAAGATTTTTAGGAGAAGTTATTAAAAAGGATTTAAGCAATTTATCCTATATTTATGATGAATATGATTTAAATGAAAAGGAGTTGCGCCAGCTGCTTCAAGAACACGGAAAAAAATTGGAGGATTACGTTTTTCTAGATGATTTGGAAGAGGATGTTATAACATTTTTAAGTGAAGAATGGGATGCTGGTGTAGAAGACGAGCTCCTTTACGATTTATTAACGGTTTTTGAGCAGGAATACGGATTGACAAAAGAAGAAATCGAGCGGTTAAAGAACCATTTGCGATCAATTGAAGAGCATCTTATGAAAGAAGAGACAATTATAGCTTTGTTGGACTTGGCGGATCGGATGATGGCTTTTGAAGGGTTTGATGAAGCGACAGAGCTTACAAAGAGCCAAATCGAGGAGTTAATTTCGATTTTTAAAGATTTTCAACGTATTTTTAAAATTAAAGTTACATTTTCCCTTGTAAAAGATGGGTCTGAAAAGGAGCTTTCGCTGTTTGATCTATTTAACTTGAAAGAATTGATCAATGCAAAATTGAAAATCAACATATACAGTGAAAGTGGAGAATTTTTGGCTGATCTCCTCATTACCGGAGAAATCGTTGATTCAGATACGTTACATCGAACTGGGCAAACGATTCGTCACGGCGCTCAAGAAGCCAAAAGTGTGAAACAAGAGAAAAACGTTTCGCAAAAAATAGAAAAAAAGCTAAAAGCTGTAAAGGACAATGAGCATAAAACAGTAAAAGGTGCAAAATTGCCGAAAACAGATTCCGGCTATGGCGTGAATGCTATTGTAGGATTGTTCATTGTTTTAGCGGGATTTTTAATTTTTAGGCAAGCAAGGAAGGTTTAATATGCTGGAAACTACAAAAAGAAGCAGCCGAAACAAGCGGTTGTTTCTTCTTTTCTTTGCATCAATGATTATATTAGCCGGCCTATGGTTTTCAGCCGCAAATAGCTATAAACTTTTCAAAGGAATGCTACTGCCTGAGACCCATTCTGAAACGAAACAGAAGGCGGAAGCTGCACAGCCGGCCCCAGAAAAAAATATGAAGGCAGAAAAGGTTTTATATCCGACACGACCTAAAATTGGGGAGCAAATAGGAGAGCTGTTTATTCCAAAACTAAATGCAGTACTTCCGATATACCATGGAACGAACGAAGAAGAGCTTGAAAAAGGGGTCGGTCATTTTGCAGGAAGCGTATTGCCAGGAGAGGCAGACAATTCGGTTCTTTCCGGTCATCGCGACACCGTGTTTCGTAGGCTAGGGGAAGTAGGAAAAGGAGACGAGTTAATCGTCACAACTTCAGCTGGAGAATTTACTTATAAAATCTATAAGGTTCGGATCGTTGATAAAGACGACCGGACCGTGATCGTTCCGAAACCGAGGGCTACGTTAACTGTCAGTACATGTTATCCGTTTCATTTTATCGGCTCCGCGCCGGAACGATACGTGCTCGTAGCATATCTTGTTTCCGAGAAGTTGAAAAAATAATCTGTTATCTTGACCTATCATAATGTTTCCAATTCCCGTCTTCCGGTGGGAAAACTATCATAAAAACGGCTTTAGCCCTGTGTTCTAAAGGGCTAAAGCCGTTTATAATCGACTGTCTGACAGGGGAAGGTTTCCCCCTAAAATTTGTTATCATGTGCATTTTTCAAGACACTGCATTTTTTTGACAGAGTTACGAATGAGTCTTTTAATGTCCTTATTTTACGGACTTTCTACCATATCCTTGTTATTTTTATCGCTTTTTTCTTTTCTGTTTTTATTCATAAAAGAAAATATGGTGAGCAGTGCTAAGATGACAAGGCAAACAGTAGAACCGATCATATTTTTCTTATTAAAGATAAAAGAGAAAAAGATGACCAATAATGAAACGGTGGCTACTATCGTTGTGTATGGGAACCATTTTACTTGGAAATATGGTTTCTCCTTATACTGAGAACGAAGCTTTAGCTGAGCCAGACAAATGCTTGTCCATAATAAAATAATCGTAAAACCAGGTATCGTCATTAAATAGCTGATGACTCGGTCTGGAGTCATATAAGCTAAAAATACCCCAAATAAAATACAGATAGCCGTAACGGTAATACAGTTGATCGGTATTCCTTGTTTGGAAATCTTTAAAAATCTTTTTGGCGCTTCACCGCTTTGAGCCATGGAATATAATGTTCTGGAAGTTGCGTAAATCCCTGAGTTCGCCGCTGATAAAACAGCAGTAATAAGGACAAAATTCATAATATGAGCGGCTCCAGGAAGACCTGTGATGCTCAATACTTGGACAAATGGACTGTCTTCCCCTGTCACTTGATTCCACGGCATTAAACCACAAATAATAAGAATAGGAAGCATATAAAAGAGAATAACTCTCCACATCGTTCCTTTAATGACTTTTGGCAAAACCTTTTCTGCATCTTTTGTTTCTGTGACCGCAACACCGATTAACTCAGCCCCACCGTATGAAAACATGACGACTAAAAAGGCGCTTAACATTCCTCCAATTCCATAAGGAAAGAACCCGCCGTGTGCCGTATAGTTAGAAAAAGGATCATCAATATTGCTCGGAATAATTCCAAACAAAATGCCAAAGCCTAATAAAATGAAAGCGATTAATGCGAAAATTTTAATTCCTGCAAACCAAAACTCAATTTCACCATAGTACTTTACTTGAAACAAATTCATTCCAATGATTAAAACCATACAAAGGAGACTTAAAAGCCATAACGGTACGGTTGGAAACCAATATTTCAGAAAGCTTCCTGCTGCTAAAATTTCAACAACGGTGACAACAATCCAATTGATCCAATAAAGCCATCCTACAATAAAGGATATATGGAAGCCAAAAGCTTTATAAACAAGATGCTGAACGTTTAAGTTCGGATAAACAATCGCCATCTCAGCCAGTGCCGTCATGACAATAAATAATAAAAGGCCTCCTAATAAGTAAGCTATTACAACACTTGGGCCGGCAATATTTAATGTATCTGAGCTCCCTTTAAAAATTCCTGTTCCAATCATGCCTGCTAGCGCAATAAACTGAACATGTCGAGGTAATAACCCTTTTTTTAATGTTTGATCTTTTTCCATGGTGTTCATGCCTTTCTGTCCATTATGAAAAATATACTAGAATAACTGGCAGCATACTTTTTTACTTAATCGCTTTTCAGGTTTTACGCTTTTCTGCGTTTAAGTAAAAAATAAATATGTTTCTAGTATATAATATTCTTTCGATTCATCAAAGAATAATGAAAAAACTCATTGCTATAAAATTGTTACAATTTATGGTAAATAGCAATGCACTTGAACTTCGAAGATATTTACGGAGCAAAGATAAGGTCGATTCTTCCTCTATTTAGTAGGAACTTATTACGATCTGTTCGATAAAACACTTCCTAAATGAAGAGGAATGTTATGAAGGTCCGCAAATCTTTTTCAAAACAGGGGTACTATTCTAAAAAGTGTTTTATTTTAAGAGTAGTTCAAATAAGTGTTATAATTTTTTTGTAAAAAAAATTGTCTGTTGCCGACAAATTCCACCACAAAAATCTTCTCGTCATCCGTATAATCTTAATCGTGTATTATTTATAGATTACCTTCTATACAGGTTAGGAGGAGACGGAAATGGGAGATCAATATCAGACGCGTATGGAGAAACGTCAAAAAAAGAAATCAGCTTCTAAAAAATCTCCGCTCATAAAAATCATGACAGCCTTTATGCTTGCGATTATCGTAATGATGACTGCGGGCGGTATCGTGGTATTGTCTTACATTATAAGCGCCCCTGCACTAGACCCGAAATTACTGAAAGATCCGTTATCCTCAACCGTTTATGATATGTATAATGAAAAAGTGCGAGATATTTCAGGAAGCGAACATCGGAAAATCATCAAAATCGAAAATATACCGAAAAATGTACAAAATGCGTTTATCGCAACAGAAGATGTGCGGTTTTTTGAGCATAATGGAATCGATTTTAAACGAATCGCAGGTGCAACCGTTGCGAATGTAAAAGAAGGATTCGGCGCTGAAGGCGGAAGTACGATTACCCAGCAGGTAGTCAAAAATTCATTCTTAACGCCTGAAAAAACGCTCAAGCGAAAAATACAAGAAGCTTACTTGGCTGTTCAGTTGGAACGACGCTACTCAAAAGAAGAAATTCTTGAAATGTATTTAAATAAAGTGTATTTCGGTCAAGGAGCATACGGGGTTGCGACAGCGGCAGAAACATATTTTAACAAATCCGTGAAAAAGCTGACGATTAGTGAAGCTGCGCTGTTGGCGGGGCTGCCGCAAAGACCGAGCGAATACGATCCATTTAAAAATCCGGATTTAGCTGAAAAAAGAAGAAATATAGTATTGTCGTTAATGAGGAAGTATGGCTTTATTACCGAAAAAGAAGAGCAAGATGCGAAAGCGATCCCGGTTGAGAAACTATTAAAGAAGAAAAAAGAAGGGCCGAAATATCAAGCGTTTATCGATCAAGTCATCAAAGATATAGTTGATGCCGGAATATCGGAAAAGGATATCTATACGGGCGGTTTAAAAATTTATACAACCCTTGATCCGGATGCTCAAAAATTTACAGAAAAAGTGCTGACAACTGATCAATACATTTATTATCCAGACGATCAGTTCCGGGCAGGAGTCGTGCTACTTGATACACAGACTGGCGCCGTCAGGGCAATTGGCGGAAACCGCAACTCAGATCAAGAAGTACAAAGAGGTTTTAACTACGCAACACAAACGAAAAGACAGCCAGGTTCGACGATTAAGCCGATCTTGGATTACGGCCCGGGAATCGAACATTTCAAATGGTCTACATATAAACAGTTCATTGACGAGCCGCTCACCATCCATGGCAAAGAAATCAAAAACTGGGACGGTCAATATCGCGGCAGTATATCGATGCGAAAAGCGTTACAATGGTCTTACAATATACCGGCCGTAAAAGCATTTTTGGAGGTAGGGGAAGACCGGGCAAAAGAATTTGCGGAAAAACTCGGAATCCCGCTCGATCAGATCTATCCTTCATATGCGATCGGAGGCTTTAATAAAGGTGTGTCCCCGCTTCAATTGGCTGGGGCGTATGCCGCTTTTGGAAATGAGGGCGTTTATCATAAGCCTTTTACGGTAAGGAAAGTCGTCTATCCAAACGGTAAAGAAATCGATCTTTCTTCCAAACCGGTGAAGGCGATGAGCGACTATACCGCCTACATGATGACCGATATGTTGAAAACCGTCGTGAAAGAAGGAACAGGGCGACTGGCGAACATCCCAGGACTTCCGCTAGCAGGAAAAACAGGAACAACCAACTTGCCGGAAAATATCCGAGGAGATGGAACATCTGATGCCTGGTTTGTCGGCTACACGACTCGTTATGCGGCTGCGGTTTGGACGGGATACGACCAGACGACTCAGGAAACGTATGTGACAAACGAGAAAGCGAAGATTTCAAGACTTATTTTTAAAGAAATCATGTCTCACGTTTCTGAAAAAATAGAAACACCTGATTTTGAAAAACCGGACAGCGTCGTCGAAAGAGTGGTTGGCGGCCGAACTGAATTATTTGTAAGGGGAACTCCAATCCCAGCAATTCCAAAACAAAAAGAAAAGGATAAAAAAGAGGATCAAAAACAGGATCAAGTAAAAGATAATGAACAGGAGCAAAAACAAGAAGAGGAAAATCAGGAGCAAAATCAGGAGCCAAAAGAAGAGAACAATCAAAATGACATGGATAAAGAGCAGCAAGAAAATTCTGAGGACAACAAAGAGCAGCCTGAAGATAATAAAGAAATAGAGCAGCCAAATCAGCCTCCTGCCAATGAACAGCCGCAGCCACAACCACCAGCTAACAACGGCAGCGACCAAGGAAACGGCCAAAAACCACCAGGAGGAAATAACGGAACTGGCGGATCAAATAATAACGGAAACGGCGGCTCGAATAGCAGCGGGAATGGCAGCGGATCAAGCAGTAATAATGGTCCAGGAAAAGGAGCTGGCACAACCAATCCGAACGGAAAATCACAATCTGAAAAGCAATCAACGGATAACGGCAGTCCATAAACAAAAGGGTTGAAAAAACATACTAACAATAGTAGTGCAGACCACGGCCATGGTTTGTGCTACTATTTTTTTGTAGAGATAAGAAAGTTTGTGTTTATTTAGGAAAAAACATATAGCTTGCAGCAATTGTATACGCTTTTATCGACTTCAAATTTGATATAATTAGAGCAATCGGATCTGTGTCAGCAAAGATTTGTAGAGGTGATTTTCAGAATGTTCTTAGAAGAGCGTGCTCAAAAATTTGAATATAAGTTGAATGATACAGATGATCAAATCATCGAATATATTGTGAATAATAAAAAGCTTGTTGTTACGATGTCTATTCAATCACTTGCTGCGTCTTTATATACAGTTCCAAATACCATTACAAGACTCTGCAAAAAACTAGGATATGATGGGTATTCCCATCTTAAAAACAGTCTTAAGGAAGAATTGCATACAGAGCTAAAAGGACAGGATATGGTAGAAAACAGCTTATATACAACTGTACAAAAAACGTTTGATTTAATGGATATGGATAAGATTAAACTTGTAACAAGGTTGTTACGTGAAGCAAAAAATATTTTATTTTTTGGTGTAGGAGATTCAGTGATTTTTTGTGAAATGATGGTCAAAAACTTGAAGGTTGCCGGAAAACAATCCGATTACTCTATTCATCCTCACGAAATCAGGCATGGGATCAACCGGCTTAAAAGTGGAGATATTCTTTTCCTTATTAGTTTATCAGGAGAAACTCCTCAAGTGTTGGAAATGGCAGAGCTAGGCAAGATGAAATCAATTTGTGTCATATCGCTTACTCATTTTTATCGTAATTCTCTTCAGAAATTAGCAGATGTCAATCTATATTGTCATGCTCCTAAGAAATTGCTGAACGGCTACAATGTCACTGATAAAACATCTCCAATGATTGTTTTGCGTACTTTGTCAGAATACTTCTGGAAAGAAACGTGCGGATGTGTATAAATACACATGAAAGCGCTCTATTAAAGAATAACTGTGTAAAAATAAGAAGAAATCTCTTCTTCTTTTTTTTTATGCTACGATAAGGCTAAAGTTACAGCAATTGATAAGTAAAGGAGATTGATTTTATGCAATTAGTATCTGCGACATCACCTGATTTAATTAGTACGAATCAATCCTTTGCTTCGAAAGATGAAGTTATCAATTTTTTAATTAAAAAATTATATGAAGCAGGGAAGCTGTATTCGGAAAAAGATTTTTACCAGGCTGTCATGGAAAGAGAGAGTTTATCCCCGACAGGCTTTGAAGGCGGACTGGCGATTCCGCATGGTAAGTCGGCAGCAGTAAAAGAAGCAGCATTTGCCGTTGCAACTCTAAAAAAACCGATCATTAACTGGGAAAGCATTGATCCAAATAATGAAGTGACTTTGGTTGTATTGCTTGCTATTCCTGAAAATGAAAGCGGTTCAACACACCTGTCGTTATTATCAGAACTTGTGAAAAGGTTATCAAATGAAGAGTACAAAAACCGTTTATTGAAATCGAAAACCAATTATGAGTTATTTTATCATTTAGATCATCAATTTCAAGAAGAAAATGCTGAAGCAGCCAATAAAATGAATAAAACAATTTTAGCAGTTACCGCTTGTCCGGCTGGCATTGCCCATACTTATATGGCGGCAGAGGCGTTAGTAAATGCAGGTAAAGAGCTTGGAGTTGATATTTTCGTTGAAAAGCAAGGAGCGAACGGCATTGAAGACCGCCATACTACACAGTTATTAAGAAAAGCCGATGCTGTTATTTTTGCGGCTGATGTGGCGGTAAAAAATGAAGAAAGATACAGTCATCTTCCCAAAGTGAAAACCTCTGTGGCCGCACCGCTGAAAAATGCAAAAGCGATTATCACGCAAGCATTAGAGAAATCTGAAAATGTCGAGAAAAAGGAATATGCTGGTTCGGTTAACTCTTCACATGGGACAGAAGAAAACGAGAAAAAAAGCTTTAAAACTGAAATAAAGGATTCCATCTTAACAGGAATTTCTTACATCATTCCGGTTATTGTCGCTGGAGGTATGACTCTGGCAGCTGCTGTATTGATCTCCCAGGCTTTTGGTCTTCAGGAAGTTTATGATACAGAAGGGTCATGGCTTTGGCTGTTAAGACAGTTGGGCGGAACATTATTAGGGACTTTAATGGTTCCAATTCTTGCGGCATATATGGCCTACTCGATTGCGGATAAGCCGGCATTGGGGCCGGGGTTTGCGGCAGGCGTAGCTGCAAATTTAATTGGCAGCGGTTTTCTGGGCGGTATGCTCGGAGGTATTTTAGCCGGTTATTTCCTTAAATATTTAAAAGAAACTGTTAAACCTAGAGGAACATTTGCCGGGTTTATCAGCTTCTGGCTGTATCCGGTAGTTGGAACACTTGTTGTCGGTTCAATTATGCTGTTTGTTGTTGGAAAACCACTAGCATTTTTAAATCAGGGCTTAATCAGCTGGTTAGAGGGTATGTCGGGTACAAACGCCATTCTTTTAGGAGCTATTCTAGGGGCAATGGTATCTTTCGATCTCGGCGGCCCAGTCAATAAAGCTGCCTATACATTCTGTATTGGAGCTATGGCCAGCGGCAACTTTGTTCCATATGCTGCCTTTGCATCTGTGAAAATGGTTTCTGGTTTTTCAATAACAGCTGCGACGATTGTTGCTAAAAAATATTTTGATAAAGAAGAAAAAGAAGTCGGAAAGCAAACATGGCTATTAGTGCTTGCAGGTATTACAGAAGGAGCCATTCCGTTTGCAATGAAAGACCCGCTTCGCGTGATTCCATCCCTTATGGTTGGATCCGCTATTACTGGTGCGATTGTTTCCTTTTATCAAATTGGACTCAATGTACCTGGTGCTGGAATCTTCTCGCTTGCGTTGCTGCAAGGGAAACCGTTGTTGATAGGAGCAGGTATATGGTTAGGAGCTGCACTTCTTGGTGCGTTTGTATCGATGTGTTTATTAATAGTCACGCGTAAAAACAAATTAAAAAAAGAAAAGCATAATCAACATTCACCGCAAGCTGCATAAGCCGCTTAAGGCGTGGAAGCAACGAGTTCTACTACAAAATATTAATTGATCGGAGGACACCATGAAAAAAGTTCATATCGTTCCACATATGCATTGGGACAGAGAATGGTACTTTTCAACTGAAGAATCGAGAATCTTATTAGTTAATAATATGGAAGAAATTTTAGATATGCTAGAGAATCATCCAGAGTACCCCTACTATGTTCTGGATGGGCAAACAGCTGTTTTGGAAGACTATTTTGCAGTTAAACCGGAGAATAAAGAGAGAATCAAAAAGCTTGTGCAAGAAGGGAAACTGATTATAGGCCCTTGGTATACACAAACAGATGAAATGGTTGTTGGCGGAGAATCCATTGTACGGAATTTATTATATGGAATTAAGGATTGTGAAGAATTTGGGGATTATATGAAAATTGGTTATCTTCCAGATTCATTTGGACAATCTTCGCAAATCCCGCAAATCTTAAGAGGATTTGATATTAAATATTCTATTTTCTGGCGCGGTGCTTCTGAACGGCATGGAACAGACAAGACAGAGTTTTATTGGGAATCTGATGAAGGTTCTAAAGTACTTGTCCAGTTATTTCCTTTAGGGTATGCGATCGGTAAATATTTACCTGAGGATGAACAGAAGCTTCAAGAACGGATCAATAAATATTTTGCCGTGTTGGATAAGGGAGCAACGACGGAGCATATTATTCTTCCGAACGGACATGATCAAATGCCGATTCAAAAAAACATTTTTACTATTATCGAAAAACTTAGAAGGTTATATCCAGATCGTGAGTTTTTCTTAAGTAAATATGAGAATGTTTTTGCAGAATTAGAAAAAAACAGTGATTTGCCGACTTTAAAAGGTGAATTTTTAGACGGGAAGTATATGCGTGTTCACCGAAGTATTTATTCTACTCGCATGGATATTAAGTCAGCTAATACAAGAATTGAAAATAAATTAACAAACATTTTAGAACCGCTCGCATCTCTTGCCTACAGCTTAGGCTTTGAATACCATCATGGGTTAATTGAACTCATATGGAAGGAAATCATGAAAAATCATGCTCATGACAGTATTGGCTGTTGCTGCTCTGATAAGGTTCATCAAGAAATTTGCAGCCGTTTCTTCATTGCGGAAGAAAAAATCGATCAATTAATCCAGTTTTATAAACGAAAAATTGTTGATTCAATGGATACTGACTGGAATTTCGATCGACTAACTGCATTCAATTTACTTCCTTATGACCGCGATGAAGTGATTACAGCAAGCGTAATTACTAAATATAAGTCTTTTAAGTTAATTAATGAAGATGCAAAAGAAATCGAGTTTGAAGTTTTAAATAGTGAAATAATGGATCCTGGTTTAATTGATCGTCAAATTGTTCATTACGGAAACTACGAACCATTTATAAAATATACTGTCCAATTAAGAGATCGAATACCTTCGTTAGGTTATAAAACTTATTTTGTCGTAGAAGATAATAAGGAATTAAGTAATTCATTTCGCGCTCAAGATCGTATTTGTACGGACTTTTACGAAATAAGTGTGAATCCAAACGGTACGATAAATATTTACGATAAGCATTTAAATAAAACGTTCCATAATGTACTTTTACTTGAAAACGGAGGAGACGATGGTGATGAATACGATTATTCACCATTGCCGAATGAAGAGCTGATCTATAGCGATCATGTTGATGCAGCAATTAATATAACTCAAAACCAATTTGCAGGTAAAATTGACATTCAATATAGATTGGCTGTTCCTGAAAATTTAGAGAAGAGAAAAGAAAAAAATGCAGATAGTTTTGTAGATATCCATATTGAGTTAACTATTCCTAATCATAAACCAATAATTGAAGTAAAGTTTGAAATTGATAACCATGCGAGAGATCATCGATTGAGGGTTCTTATTCCAACTGGTATCGCATCTCTATTTTCAATTTCTGACAATCAATTTGGATTTATTAAACGTGCTGTATATGATCAGGCAATGGATGTTTGGGAAAAGGAAAATTGGGACGAGCGTCCAGACCCGATTTATCCGATGCTGAGCTTTGTTGGATTATCAAATGAAGAATATGGAATGAGCGTTTTAACAAACAGTACAAGAGAATATGAAATTGTTGGCAAAAACTACGACACGATTGCGATTACTTTATTTAGAAGTGTTGGCTTACTTGGTAAAGAAGAATTGCTTAGAAGACCAGGCAGGCCTTCAGGAATCAAGCTGCCTACCCCTGATTCTCAAATGATCGGAAAGCTTACTTTAGATTTTGCTATTACGACCCATCAGGGATCTGCTTTAGAAGTAAATGTCGGACGTATGGCTAAGGAATACTTAACACCGATTCATGTGTATAACAAAATTCCGTATGACGCCATGAAACTAAATAAAGCGGATATTAAAACACCTGTAAAATTCAGTTTGCTAAAAGAATCGTCTCCAGAAGTTGTGTTAAGTACTTTGAAAAAAGCTGAAAAAGATGACCAGCTTGTTTTGCGATTCTATAATCCGACAGACAAACCAAAAACGGCTTCATTTGAAATAAATGGCATTTTGAAAGAAGCTTATAAAGCGAATTTAAATGAAAAACCGCTGGAATTATTAGAAGTAGCAGACAGCCGCAAGATTGAAACAAAAATAAAGCCGAATCAAGTAATAACGGTGCTTTTTAAATGACAGTGGAATACTCGAAATCTATTGAACGATAAAAAGAGTTTCCGTATGAGTTTATCTGATAAGAAAAAGGATCAGAAGATTGGAGTGTCGCGTATCAAAATCGTCATAGCAGTTGATTCCTTTAAAGGTTCAGTAAGTTCACTTCAGGCAGGAGAAGCAATCAAAAATGGCATTCTTCGAGTTTGCCCGGATAGAGAGGTCGTGGTCTCCCCAATGGCAGACGGAGGGGAGGGATCAGCAGAAGCCATTCTTTATACACTAGGCGGAAAAAAAGTACATGTAAATGTGAAAGGTCCTTTAATGGATTCTGTATCAGCTGAATATGTTATTTTCCCTTACAATGGGACAGATCATGTGTTTATCGAAAGCGCCTCAAGCTGCGGATTGACACTGATTCCAGAAGAGAGACGGACCCCAATGAAGACGAATACATTCGGTTTAGGAGAGCAGATCAAAGATGCAATTAAACGTGGATATCGTCATTTTATCCTTTCATTGGGAGGAAGTGCGACCAATGATGGCGGAATCGGAATGCTACAGGCGCTGGGTTGGCAGTTTTTCGACGAAAATGGCAACTTAATCGGAAAAGAGGCCAACCCTCTTTTAAACACTGCAGCTATGTCAACACAAAAAGTATTATCGGAAATTGCAGAATGTAAATTTACCATTGCGAATGATGTATTAAATCCTTTTTATGGACCGTCTGGTGCTGCACATATATTTGCGAGGCAAAAGGGAGCAAGTGATGCTGAGATTGTTGAACTGGACAAAGGTTTAGAGAGGTTTGCCTGGATTTTATATAAAGAAACGGGGATTGATGTTCAAGAAATCCCAGGTGCAGGAGCAGCAGGCGGACTTGGCGGTGCCATGGCAGCATGTCTGAACGCAAAAATGGCGTCAGGTGCTGAAATCATCATGGAGTTAACAGGATTAAAGGACAAAATTCAATGGGCAGATCTTGTGATAACCGGTGAAGGCAGTATAGACCAACAATCATTATTAGGAAAGGTTCCTGTTACAGTCGCGAAATATGCTAAGCATCATCGGAAAGCTGTTATTGGTCTGGCTGGCCGTATCGACACAGAGTTAGAAAGGATAAATGAACATCTCGATGCTGTTTTTTCCATTCAAACACAGTGCCGGACGCTTGATGAAGCCATGCTTGAAGAGATCACAACGAAGCAGCTGGAAGTAACAGCTGAACAAGTGATGAGACTTTTGGTAAACTCGAGAAAAATTTATTGTAACTAACTGATAATTCGTTCTTTCCCAGATGAAGGCGAATATTAGAAGAGGTCTTAATTGCTGCAAAGCGTCAGGAAGAATAAATAATTCAAGGGTTGTGGCAGCCGCGTTGATGCCAGCTCTTAATTTGCTGCAAAGCGTTAGGAAAAAGAAACATAAAGTTTAGTAAAGGGGAGCCTTATGAACCAACCGTTATTTCTACAGCCTGTCTTTCAAGAACGCATTTGGGGCGGGACTGCTTTAAAAGATTTGTTTGGCTATGATATTCCATCAAAACATACTGGTGAATGCTGGGCGATTTCCGGCCATCCTAACGGCCAGAGTGTTGTGAAAAACGGTCCATTTCGAGGAAAAAACGTTGGGGAGCTATGGGAACAACACCGTGAACTATTCGGAAATCATCCTTCCCCTGTTTTTCCGCTTCTCACCAAAATTCTCGATGCAAATGCCGATTTATCGGTGCAAGTCCATCCTGATGATGAATACGCAAAACAATATGAAAACGGGGAACTCGGCAAAACGGAATGCTGGTATATCCTTGATTGTAAAGAAAATGCAGAGATTGTTTTCGGTCATCATGCGAAAACGAAAGAAGAGCTCGTTTCGCTCATTGAAAACGGAGAGTGGAACCGTCTATTAAAGCGCATCCCTGTAAAGCCCGGCGACTTTTTTTATGTGCCGAGCGGAACAATTCATGCGTTATGCGAAGGGACGATTGTTTTAGAAACACAGCAAAGCTCTGATACAACGTATCGACTATACGATTATGATCGAAAAGATCAAAACGGAAATACAAGAGAATTGCATGTAGACAAAGCGATTGACGTCATAGCTGTTCCCCATAAAAGCTCTTCTTTTGAGCCAGTAATTGAAAAGAGGGAAGGGGGTACGATCACAACCTTTGTTAAAGGAAAATATTTTACGGTTTATAAATGGGAAATTAAAGAGAAAACGGACTTTACACACGATAAACAATTTTTATTGATTAGTATTATACAAGGGGATGGAAAGCTGACAGTAGGCGAAGAAACATATAAAATCAAAAAAGGCGATCATTTGATTATGCCGAGTGGAACGGGAGATTTTACGATCGAAGGAATGCTGGAAGCAATTGTGTCACATCCATAGAATTTATGGTCATATAGAAGAGAGAGGAAGCAGCTCAAACAAAGGGTGTCCAAATATCTGGGGCCCCCTTTTATTTAAGCCTCTATGTCATTTATTGGTGTTTAACGGGTCATATTTCTTTCTTTAATAGATCTGTATATCATAACACTAATCATCATGACTATTCCAAAAATTATAAATACTATAGACGGAATATATAGTGTAAGATTAAAATGAAGAGTTTCCTCAATACCTAGACTAAATCTCACTGCTTCAGCCATTAATCGATGCATAAATAACATAAAACTTCCTGTTACAAAAAAACTAGTCTCACATAAAAAATATGCTTCATTAATAATCATTCCTTATAAAGTAAGGTAACATAATCAATCACACGAATGATGAAGGCACAACAAACATTAAAAAAATTACTTTCTTATTTCGGCCTATTTTTAATTGGGGTGCACTTGATGCGAAGTGCCCCTGTTTTTTATTTTTATATGTATAAAAGTTGGATCAGTGAGCAATAACACTTTATTTCTGAGATGATGGAAGCTGCGAATGCTATATGACACTTGTTTCATCACTTTCATTTTATGTTCACCCGTCAGAATCGCAGCTTTCATTTTGATATTATTAACAAAATCTCCAGAAGCTTCAGCTATTTCTTCCGTTTTTGCTTCTCTTTAAATGTTTTGAAAACATCTCGTGTCTGCTTCATATATTTATAAATGCTGTAAGGCTTTTTTATGATCCGGATCGGAAGGGAAAGCAAAAATTTACTGAGGTCATTCCGGTATTCCTCTGTAATCTCAGCCGGTTTATGAACAATTTTTTCATACACCTCATGGTAAAATTCGTTTAATAAATCAATTTTTATTTCAACTGTGTGATGGCAGTTTGCACATTCTATCCTTGAAATTTTATCGTTAATGTAAGTAATGATGTGATCTTGTTCCTCATTGCAATGAATACAAAATAACGTTGCTTCCATTTCTTTAATTTCCACGTTCTTCACCTCTTTTTATGAAGGATGAATTCTCCAAAATCCTTCTCTACACTAAGTATATTATTCAAAGCTGCATTCATTTCCTTCTATAAAAATGTTTCTAACGCCAACAATTGATAAAACATCTCAACGATTTAAATCATTATAACCAAATTTTAATATGTATTTCAAAGTATAAAAAGTTTGAAAAATACTTTCAAGAATTTATTGACTTTTTAAACATCTGGAATATAATAAGGATTACAAACGATTAACAAATGTTATAAGCCGTAACAAATGTTACAGGGTACATGCACATACGACAAAAAATTGCCTAGAAGGAGCTGGAAACATGTCTATTTATCAAGAGTTGCTTTCACGGGAACGTGACGGCCAGCCAATTAAAGTAGGTGTTGTTGGTGCAGGGCAAATGGGATTCGGCCTGATTTCCCAAATCTCACGCATACCTGGCATGGAAGTCAGAGGGATTTGTGATGTCAATATTGAAGCGGCAGAAAGAGCCAGCAGCTATTATCAATCGAAATTAACGAAAAAACATCCTGTTCTTGTCAGCAGTGATTACCGAAAAGTGATTCAATCTGATGAAGTAGAAGTCATTGTAGATGCTACAGGGGTTCCTGAAGTTGGTGCAAACATTTCACTGGAAGCATTAAGATCTAGAAAACATTTAGTGCTGCTTAACGTTGAAGTAGATATTACAATCGGATCAATTATGCACAATTTGTTTACATCAGCCGGATTAGTTTATACAGGATCTGCGGGAGATGAACCGGCAGCAACGCTTGAACTGTATGAGTTTGCGAAGACAATGGGTCTTGAAGTGCTTGTTGCTGGGAAAGGGAAAAACAACCCGTTCATACCAAACGCCAATCCGGATACATGCAAGGAAGAAGCTGCTCAAAAACATATGAGCGCCCATATGCTTGCAGCGTTCCAAGACGGCACAAAAACAATGGCTGAAATGAATTTATTAAGCAACGCTACAGGTCTCATTCCAGATAAAGTTGGTATGCACGGCGTGGAAGCAAATTTGGAAACGGTTGCCGACAAGTTGAATTTACAAGAAAACGGCGGTGTTTTAAGTCAATTCGGAGTAGTTGAATATGTAAACGGATTAGCACCGGGCGTGTTTGTCATTGTGAAAAGCGAATTAGAACCTGTAGATGCAGAATTAAGATATTTGAAAGTTGGCAAAGGCCCTCATTACGTTCTTTACCGGCCTTATCATCTAGCAAGTTTAGAAACTCCTATTACGATTGCAAAAGCAGTATTGCAACACGATACATCGATTCATCCATTAGGGGCGCCAGTTTCAGAAACAGTCGCTGTTGCCAAGCGCGATATTCAAGCAGGAGAAGCCATTGATGGCATCGGCGGCTACTCAGTAAGAGGCGTGCTTGAAACTCATCAAGAGATGAAGAAAAATTCACACATCCCAATCGGTTTAATCAGTGGAAACATTGTTGCAAAACGTTCCATTAAACAAGGTCAATTTTTAACATTAGATGATGTTGAGCTAGATCCATCCACAACCGTTTGGAAATTAAGATCTCTTCAAGATCATCTATTTTCTAACTAAAAAATGCATTTGTGCAGAGCAAAGGGGGTGATTCTTTTTGAAGCTTGCTATCATTTTAACCATGATTTTGCTAGTTCAATATGTGGCGACAATTATACAAGTCAGACATTATAAAAAATATGTCGACAAAATTGTAAGCCATTACAAGGGTAAAGAAGGGTATTTTTTGTACTCAGGCATGAATCGGCGAAAATTTAGTTCCGGCGCTATGGCAATGATTGTAGTGAACAAGGATTATGTTATAGAAGATTGCTATATTCTAAAAGGTATTTCAGTTTTCTCAAAGTTTAAAAAATATGAAAAATACATTGGCCATCATGTAGCCAAAATTTTGGATGATCACCATGAATTCACAGAAAATGCTGCAGGAAAAAAGAGGCAAATCCCTTCATTTTTGGCGGCTTTATCGATGGCGGCCGAAAATGCTATCGTTTCCATTTCAAAGAAAAAGCTTTCAATATAAAATGTGCTGAAAGGAGAAGTGAAAGATGGAATGGTTGAAATGGATTGGTGAACATTTTATCGGAATGTTCCAGGCTGGCGGAGAAACGTTTATGGGTATGTTTACAGGCATTATCCCGACTTTGGTTGTTTTGCTTACATTTACTTATGCAGTTATTAAATTTATTGGTGAAGAGCGGGTCAATAGAGCGATACAATTTGCTTCGAAGTATATGCTGTTACGATATACTGTCATGCCGATATTATCAGTATTGCTGTTAACAAACCCGATGTGTTATACGTTCGGACGCTTTTTGCCAGAAAAACAAAAGCCGGCGTTTTATGATTCAGCTGTATCGTTTGTTCATCCGGTGACGGCGTTGTTCCCGTATGCAAACGCAGGAGAATTATTTGTCTATTTAGGAATTGCCAACGGAATAAAAGAAGCGGGCTATTCTATGTCAGAGCTTGCTGTTCGTTATTTTCTCGTAGGGATCGTAGTTATTTTAATGCGGGGAATTATTACGGAATATATAACAAAATTTTTGGCGCGCAGAATGGAAGCGAAATCTTAAATTTTGGACAAAGATGAAAGCGAGTTCAAATTTTAAAGAGGAGGAGAACATATGTCAAAAAGAGCTGTTTTTGTTGCAAAAGGTTCTGGCGGCTGGGGAAAAGGCTTGCGCATTGAACCGAAAGGAAAGAAACAAAAAGTTGTATCCATTACAGGCGGCGGCATCCATCCTGTAGCAGCGAGAATAGCAGAATTAACAGGCACTGAAGCTGTAGATGGTTTTAAAAATTCAGTTCCGGAAGATGAAATGATGTGTGTCGTGATTGACTGCGGCGGAACAGCCAGAATTGGTTTGTATCCAATGAAAAGAATCCCGACCGTTGATATTCTTCCTTCTTCACCTTCTGGTCCATTGGCGAAACACATTACAGAAGATATTTTTGTATCGGGTGTTACTGTGAAGGATATTTATCTTGCGGACGAAGCAGAAGAACAAAACATTCAGACGGATGCTTCGGAAACGGAGCAGCAAGAAGACAGTCCAAAATTCAATGTGAATGATAAGGAAGCATTTAAAGCTCAATACGAACAAGTAAAAAAGGAACACCGTGAAAACAATGAAAATATATTAATGAAGTTTTCAAGAGGAATAGGAAAAGTAACTGGTACTTTTTATCAGGCGGGACGCGATTCTGTTGATATGCTGATTAAAAATATTATTCCATTTATGGCTTTTGTTAGTATGTTAATAGGTATTATTAATTATACGGGAATCGGTGATTTGATCGCTAATACTCTTTCTCCTCTTGCCAGTTCTTTATGGGGATTGATCGTCATCGTTATCGTATGTACAATCCCGATTCTGTCACCGGTGTTAGGTCCTGGAGCTGTTATTGCGCAAGTCATTGGGGTATTAATTGGAAGCCAAATTGCAGCGGGCAACATTCCGCCTCAATTTGCTTTGCCGGCTCTATTTGCCATTAATGGCCAAGTGGGTGCGGATTTTGTCCCTGTCGGTTTGTCTCTTGGAGAAGCGAAGCCAGAAACGATTCAATACGGTGTGCCAGCTGTATTGTACAGCCGTTTAATCACAGGAGTTCTTGCAGTTTTAATCGCATATGCCGCAAGCATCGGCATGTATCAATAATGAATAGGATTTCAAGGAGGATCATAAGATGTCGAAAACGATTATTCGTGAAATCGGTACTCTAGTCCCATCATTTGAAGAAGAAAAAGTTTTAATTCTCTTTGGACCTAATGCTCCTCAAGAGCTTAGAGAAGTATCTGTTATTCATGAATTTGAAGGCGATGTGTCGGATGAGCCGCTTGTTGAGGGCGGAAAAATTATATGGGGCGATCAAGAATATTTCATCACAGCAGTCGGCTCGGCAGCAAACAAAAATTTAAAGGAATTAGGCCATATTTCGATCTATTTTTCCAAACCAAATGAACATGTGCTTCCAGGAGCTGTTTTTGTCGAGCCTTTTACATTCCCACATATCGAAGTTGGAAAAGAAATTCGCTTTGAAAAATAACAATTTTCTTTCTGTTACCATTATAATTTAATACGAACCTAGATTTTATAGAAAGAAGTGGGGAATTATTGGAAGATAGAAGGCTGCTTGTGAAAATTTCTCATATGTATTATGCGGAAGGAGCTACACAATCAGAAATCGCAAAAGTGTTCGGTGTAAGCCGGTCGCTGATCTCAAAATATTTATCAAAAGCAAGAGAATTGGGAATTGTTGAAATTAAAATTCATGACGGCTCAAATCATCCTCTCATGAATATAGAAGCAAGAATTGAAAAAAAATATGGACTTCGGGAAGTCATTTGCGTTCCGAATCTAGGAAACGGACCGGATTTGGAAAATATCGGGGAATATGCGAGCAAATATTTATTAAGGATATTGAAAGACGGACAAATTGTCGGGGTTTCTTCTGGCACGACATTGCTTTCTGTTGCGAAGCAGATGCCAGCTAACCTTAATTATTCCTCCACGACCTTTGTTCCGATTGTAGGAGGAATGGGGGATGAACGGGTCGATATACATGCCAATGTTCTTGTTTCGATGTTTGCTGAAAAATTGAAGGCAAATTATAAGCTTCTCCATGCCCCTGTGATGGCTGACAGCAAAAAAGATAAGGAATTGTTTATGACTCAAACATCTATACAAAGCATTTTTAACCTTGCCGAAAAAGCGGATATCATCCTCGTAGGAATCGGCGGTTCACCTAAACACTCAACCATTACGAGATCAGAGCTGGGAAAAAAGTATAGACAATATTTTAATGAACTCGATGCTGTTGGCGATATTTGCTATAAGTTTATCGATGAAAACGGAAGCGCCCCTTTAAATATTTGGAATGATAAAATCATTTCTTTTAATATTGAAAAATTAAAAGAAATTCCGTTTGTGATTGGAGTGGCAGCAGGACTGGAAAAAGTCGATGCGATCAAAGCCGTTTTAAAAGGGAAGTTAATAAATGTGTTAATTACAGATGAAAAAACAGCGGAAATGCTTTGACCTAAAAAAATTAATCATATGTGTAAGATGGTGTTTGATAAGTCCCAAAATAAATCAAGTAAAAAACAATAAACCGTTTTTCTCTGCTTGATTTCGTATGTTTTCTATTTTGTCTAAAAGAGCTGAGCTGCCATAACTACAAATTGGCAGCCATTTTTTTTTGCATAAAACATGGTTGCAGCCCCTCGATTATCTTTAGTTTACCAAACAAAAGAAAGAAGCTTGAGTACTTCCACTATTTTGAAAGGCTCCGATAAATAAGCTTATATAGATATTCCTTGACTATTTTCGGAAAAAACTCTATATTTATTACAAAAGTAACTATAAAGAACAAATGTAAAGGAGAGGTGGAAGAAATGAGTAATCATGTACTTCCAGCATTTATAACGGATGAAAGATTAGTTGAATTGTATAAACAAATGTGGCTGATTCGATATTTTGATGAAAAAGTCGACCAATTTTTTGCAAAAGGGATGATTCATGGAACGACTCACCTTTGTGTAGGACAAGAAGCAACAGCAGCAGGATCAATTGCCGTTTTGCAAGAGAAAGATAAAATTACCAGCACGCACAGGGGTCACGGCCATTGCATTGCTAAAGGTGCAACAGTCGATAGAATGATGGCCGAACTGTTTGGCAAAGTAACCGGATACTGTAAAGGGAAAGGCGGTTCCATGCACATTGCAGATGTAGAGAAAGGAAACCTAGGGGCAAACGGAATTGTTGGCGGAGGCATTCCTTTGGCAGTTGGTGCGGCATTAACTTCAAAGATGAAAAATGAGGGGTATGTTGTATTGTGCTTCTTCGGAGATGGTGCAGCAAATGAAGGAAGCTTTCATGAATCGTTAAACCTTGCTTCCATTTGGGATCTTCCAGTTGTGTTCATTTGCGAGAACAATCAATACGGAATGAGCGGGTCTGTAAAAGAAATGTTCAATATTGAAAATATAGCAGATCGTGCACAGGCTTACGGTATTCCAGGCAAAGTAATCGATGGAAACGACATGCTTGAAGTGATGAATACAGTTTATGAAGCTGTTGAACATGCCAGATCAGGGAAGGGCCCTGTGCTGATTGAAGCAAAAACATATCGATGGAAAGGCCACTCAAAAAGCGATGCAAAAAAATACCGCACTCGTGAAGAAGAGCAAGAGTGGAGAAAAAAAGATCCGATCAAACGGTTTAAAGAGTACTTGATTGACAAAGGAGTATTAACAGAAGAAAAGGCTGAACAGCTGAGAGAAGAAGCATTCCAGGAAATTGAAGACGCTGTTAAATTTGCGGAAAACAGTCCAGAACCGTCTGTTGATACATTGCTTGAAGACGTTTATGCGTAAATTTAGGGAGGGGAAAAGCGATGAGAGAGATCACTTATTTAGAAGCAGTTCGAGAAGCAATGAGTCAAGAAATGAGAAAAAATGAAGATGTTTATATATTAGGCGAGGATATCGGGGTTTACGGCGGTGCATTTGGTGTCACGCGGGGGATGATCGAGGAATTTGGTCCGGAACGCGTGAGAAATACGCCAATTTCTGAAGCGGCCATTGCAGGTGCGGCTGTCGGATCAGCGCTGACAGGCATGCGGCCGATTTTGGAGCTTCAATTTTCAGATTTCATCACAATCGCTATGGATCAGCTTGTGAACCAAGCTGCAAAGCTCCGATACATGTTCGGAGGTAAGGGGAAAGTTCCGATGGTTGTAAGAACTCCTGCAGGATCAGGTACAGGCGCAGCTGCCCAGCATTCTCAAAGTTTAGAAGCTTGGATGGCGCACATTCCGGGGCTGAAAGTCGTACAGCCGTCAACAGCTTACGATGCAAAAGGATTATTAAAAGCAGCGATTGACGATGATAATCCAGTTATTTTCTACGAACACAAACTCCTTTACAAAACAAAAAGCCACGTTCCAGAAGAACAATACTCGATTCCATTAGGAAAAGCGGATATTAAACGGGAAGGTAAAGATGTGACGATTGTTGCAACAGCGATTATGGTGCATAAAGCATTAGAAGCGGCAAAAGAGCTTGAAAAAGAAGGAATTGACGTCGAAATTGTCGATCCAAGAACACTTGTCCCGCTGGATGAAGAAACGATCGTCGAATCTGTGAAAAAGACAGGTAGAGTTGTAGTCGTCCATGAAGCTGTAAAACGCGGAGGATATGGCGGTGAAATCGCTAGTGTCATTGCAGAGAGCGAGGCCTTCGATTATCTCGATGCCCCAATCAAACGTCTTGGCGGGCTACCTGTCCCTATTCCTTATAATCCGAATCTAGAAAAAGCAGCTGTCCCGCAAGTACCGGATATTATAAAAGCAGTAAAAGAAACGGTTCAATTTAAATAAAAAGGGGGGGAGAACCGATGGCAAAAGAAATTTTTATGCCGAAGCTGAGCAGTACGATGGAAGTCGGCACACTCCTTCAATGGTTTAAAGAAGAAGGAGAATCCGTTGATATCGGCGAACCGTTATTTGAGATAATGACCGATAAAATCAATATTGAAGTTGAGGCATATGACAGAGGAATATTGTTGAAAAAATATTTCCAACCGGATGACCAAATTCCGGTCAATCAAGTGATCGGATATATCGGCGAACCGGGGGAAAAGGTTCCTGACGAGCCGCCGGCTTTATCAGAGGAATCAAACGAACAATCCGGTGAAAAGACTGAACAGTCTGAAACAAACGAAGACGCTGTCGAAGTAAAAAGCAATGAGAATGGTAAAGTACGAGCCACACCTGCCGCAAGACGTTTAGCTAAAGAAACGAAAGTGGATCTTCGAAACATTGTAGGAAGCGGGCCAAAAGGACGCATACACCTTAAAGATGTGAAGCAATATTTAGAAACAGAAAAGGCACAACCGAAAGCATCGCCGCTGGCAAGAAAAATTGCAGAACATGAGAATATAGACTTGAAGGCGCTTCAAGGTTCAGGTGCAGGAGGCAAGGTGATGAAACAGGATGTTATCAACGCCATTCAAGCATCAAGTCAGAAAGCTCAGCAGCCTGAAGTCCGGAAGAAACTATCCGGATTGCGGAAAGTGGTTGCCGACAGAATGGTGCAAAGCGCATTTACTGCTCCACATGTTACATTGGCCAGCGATATTGATATGACAAAAGCAATCGAAATGAGAACAGCGCTTCTTCCGGTTGTCGAAAAACAAACTGGATTCCGTTTAACTTATACAGACATTATTATCAAAGCAGTCGGTACAGCTTTATCACGATTCCCTGAAGTGAACGTTCATTTGGAGCATGATGAAATCATTTATAAAAATGAAGTTAATGTTGGAGTGGCAGTTGCGGTAAAAGACGGTTTAATGGTGCCGGTAATTAAAAAAGTTGAGCAGAAAGGATTGGCCGCTATTTGTGCAGAAGCAAAAGATTTAAGCAAACGTGCAAGGGAACAAAAACTCCGGCCTGACGAGCTTAAAGGCTCTACCTTTACGATCAGCAATCTCGGCATGTATCCGATAGATGTATTTACACCGATTATTAATCAGCCGGAAATAGCCATTTTAGGTGTTGGTAGAACCCAAGAAAAAACTGTAGTAGTCAACGGGGAAATCGTCATTCGGCCGATGATGACAGCCAGCCTGTCTTTTGATCACCGTGTAATAGATGGAGCACCTGCTGCAGAATTTTTGGCTGAAGTAAAACGCATTCTTGAAAACCCGTATGAAATGATCTTATAAGGAGGGGGCTCAATTTGACAAAATCGTATGATATTGCAGTAATTGGCGGTGGACCAGGAGGCTACATGGCAGCACTTCATGCAGCTCGGTTTGGAAAAAAAGTAATGCTAGTCGAAAAAGATTTTTTGGGCGGCACATGTTTAAATAGAGGCTGCATCCCTTCCAAAACATGGTTGAAAAACGCTGAAATTATTGAGGCAATTGAATTATCAAGAGAATGGGGAATTCAAACGGACAACATCACGATTTCATTAGACAAAATGAAAAAGCGCAAAGACGAAGTCATCTCCCGTCTCAGAAACGGTGTTATGTTTTTGTTAAAGCAAGGAAAAATTGATGTATATGAGGCAGAAGGCTTTGTAGAAGAAGGAAATATTGTAAAAGTAGTTTCGGATAAAAAAGAGGAACGTGTTCAAACAGACAAAATTATTGTGGCAACCGGTTCATCTCCTTCCGTTCCCCCAATAGATGGACTGGACTCTGCGTCTTTTTATACAAGCGATACCATTTTTGATATTGAAAAAATACCAAGCTCCCTAACCATAATTGGCGGTGGAGTCATTGGGGTGGAGTTAGCGACTATTTTTTCCAGTCTAAAAACAAATGTAACGATCATTGAAATGGGCGGACGGATTATTCCAACTGAAGATGCTGACGCCTCCAAAGCGCTTGCTAAATCGCTGCAGAAAAAAGGAGTCCAAATTTTAACAGATGCGAAAGTAACAAGCGTGACACAAAACGGAGACAAAACCATTGTCGAATGTCTAAATGAAAAAGGCGAATCGGTATCGGTAGAAGGGGAGGCGCTTTTAGTAAGCGTTGGAAGAAAACCTAATTTATCTGCCGTTCAGGCATTAAAGCTAGAACAAAACGGGCCTTTTATTAAAGTAAACGAAAAAATGGAAACGAGCTATCCGAATATTTATGCTGTCGGCGATGTCATAGGAGGATATCAGCTGGCGCATGCGGCGTATATGGAAGGAATTGTTGCCGCATCGAACGCAGCAGGCTGTGAACGGAAAATGGATGAAAAAGTTGTTCCCAGGTGCATTTTTACGCTTCCAGAAGTAGCTAGTGTTGGCTTGACAGAAGAGGAGGCCGAGCGCAAAGGGCTGCAAGTAAAGGCTGAAAGATTTGATCTTGCCGGAAATGGAAAAGCGCTTGTTTCTGGCGACACATCAGGATTTATAAAAATAGTGTATGATGAAAAATATGGAGAAATAATTGGAGTCACAATGGTTGGCCCACACGTGACCGAAATGATTTCAGAAGCTTCCTCTTTCATATCCCTGGAAGGCACTGTAGAAGAACTGGCCAATATGATCCATCCTCACCCAACCATATCTGAATCGTTTTTTGACGTCGCAAGAAACATTATAGACAAAAGTAAAAAATAATAGCGTGATGTAAAAAGGGCTTATTTACAATTGTTATACTAATTAACATTTAGTAAAACAAATTTGTAAATAAGCTCTTATTTTTTCTAATTTAATTAAAAAGTATTGACTCGATAATTCTAACAATTTAAAATATTATTAACAAATGTAATATTAAAGAACTTTTGGAAAGGAGATGAGAATTCCAAATGATTGTCTTTCCTTATAAAGCAATAGGGAGATGGTTTTATGGAGAAGTTTGTACATCTAGATGAAGATATCATTTGCTTGGATGTCGATAAAAAAACGAATGAAGATGTAATTACTTATATGTTTGAAAAAATGAAAAAAAAGAATTATGTGAAGGAATCGTTTCTTAAAGCTGTTTTAAGTAGGGAAAAAGTATATTCTACTGGTTTACCTCTTGAAAATATGGGGGTAGCGATTCCACATACGGATCCCGAACATGTTAACATTCCAACTGTTGGTGTTGCAGTTCTTCGTGAACCTGTGACTTTTCAAATGATGGGAAATCCATCTCAATCTGTAGAAGTAGAAATAGTTTTTATACTAGCAATTAAAGATCCTAATAAGCAGCTAACAATGTTAGAAAAATTGATGGAAATGTTTCAAAATAATGATGAAATGTTTAAATTAAAAAATGCCAGGGAAAAAGCTGAAATATACAAAATATTAGATAATAAATTTAATTTTTAATATTTTAAAATGTAAGCGTTTTAAATACCTTATTTATTACAGGGGGTGGGTGAAATGATTAAACAAGCTGTTGATTTTATTCTTGATTTAGGACCATCCATCATGTTGCCTATCATAATGACAATTTTCGGATTGATTTTAAAACAAGGATTTAAAAAATCATTTCGGGCTGCTTTGACAATTGGAATTGGTTTTGTTGGAGTAAACCTTGTCATTACTCTTTTAACTAATTCATTAGGTCCAGCTACAGAGGCAATGGTCAAAAAACTTGGTTTGGAGTTGGGAATTTTAGATGTTGGCTGGCCGATAGGTGCAGCTATTTCATTTGGTACTCCAGTCGCTCCACTTATGATTCCTTTAGTACTAATTTTAAATGTTATTTTATTGTCGATTAATTTTACTAAAACTTTAAATGTTGATATTTGGAACTTTTGGCATTTAATTTTTGCAGCTTCTGTTACTTATTATGCTTATGACAATATGATACTTGCATTGTTTGTAGGTTTAGTGGTTTCTGCGATTACATTAAAACTAGCCGACTGGACAGCACCAGCTGTTGAACACCATTTTGGCTTAAAAGGCGTGTCTTTAGCACACTCGGAAACGGTCAATTTTGCCCCAATCACTTACGCAACAAATAGAATATTGGACAAAATACCGGGAATTAACAAAATTCATGCAGATCCTGAAACTTTAAGTAAAAGATTTGGAATATTTGGGGAACCGTTGATGATGGGGCTAATTTTAGGAATGCTAATTAGTATCCTTGGAGGCTACGATTTAAAGGGAATTTTAACACTTGGCGTACAAATGGCAGCTGTGTTAGTTCTTTTGCCTCGGATGGTATCCCTCCTTATGGAAGGGCTGATCCCTATCTCTGAAGGCGCAAGAGATTACATTAATAAAAAATTTCCTGGAAAAAACGTATATATTGGATTAGATGCTGCTATTGTAATTGGTAATCCAGCAAATATGGCAGTAGCTTTAATTATGGTTCCTATAACGATTCTTTTGGCCGTGATTCTTCCATACAATCAAATGTTACCATTTACAGATTTAGCGGTTCTGCCTTTTACCGTCATTTGGGCTGTAGCAGCAGCTAGAGGAAATATTGTTAGGGGATTAATTAATGCTATCATTACGATCATGATTGTTCTTTTTATAGCAACGAATTTAGCGGAATTGGCAACAACAATGGGAAGAGCAGTAGGTTTTGATTTTCCTGAGGGAGCTTCGTTGATTTCTGGTATTGATTTAGGATCTCATGTTATTCCTTGGATCATCGTTCGTTTACTGGACCCAACAAATCCTTATTTTATTGCTGCAATTATATGCGCAGTACTATATGGGTTGATTTGGTATTGGGTGAGAAATGATATCAAAAAGCAATTCGCAAAGGAAATGGGAATCTTGGAAGAGAATAATAAAAATATAGAATAGCAAAAAATATGAGGGAGGAATAAATTTGGCACAGAAAAAAATTTTAGTATGTTGCGGAACAGCTGTTGCCACTTCTACTGTAGTAGCCAAAAAGATTGAAGAAGTTTTAAAAAATAAAGGATTCAATGTAGCTGTTGAACAATGCAAGGCTGCAGAAGTGCCTGTAAAAGCTGAAAATGCTGATGTAATCGTTACGACAACACCAGTAAGTAATGTTGGGGATGTGCCAGTTATTCAGACTGTCTCTTTTTTAACGGGTGTTGGGATTGATGATGATATTAACAAAATTATTGAATATTTAAACAAGTAACATGTATCTGGAAAAAGAGTTAGATTTCAAATTCCTTAAAAAAGAAATCTAACTCTTCTTTCAATTCGGAGGTTGTTATGAAAAAGTATAGGTATAGTAAATGGATGGTTTGCAGTAAAAATTTTGTTCCTTTGATTTTAATGGTTGGTTTGTTTGGTTATGGGATATATGGCTATCTTATTGATGAACATAATGAATTATATAAACTATTAATCATTGTTATGCCTTTTTTAATATTATCCTCCGTTATTGGTTTACAATTTCCTTCTTCTATCACGGTAACGAAAGAAGGAATTTTATTTGAAGGATTTGGCAGACAGCATAAATATGATTGGAGTGAAGTTAAAAATGAAATGAAAATAAAAAAATATGATTTTGCTGGCCAAATATACATTCGCATAGGTAACCCGCGAATATTTGGCGGAAGATATTGGATTTCATATAAAATGGACGGTTACTCTGAATTATTAAGTGAATTAATAAATAGAGGTGCTCGCGTACTTTAGTGGAGGAGATCAATATGAAAGCTGCTGTCTTTTATGATAGGGAGGATATAAGGTATGAAGAAAGACCAATTCCTCAAATAGGTGAAAATGAAGTTCTATTAAAAATGAAGGTATGTGGTGTATGTGGAACTGATATTCATAAAGTAGTCGATAGAACTGTACCGCCTAATACAGTATTAGGGCATGAAGTAGCAGGGGAAATTGTACAAGTTGGTAAAAATGTTACACAATTTGAAGAAGGAGATCGTGTTTTTGTTGCCCATCATGTACCATGCTTCACCTGTCATTATTGTAATAGAGGAAATTACAGTTTATGTACTCAGTTTAAAGCAACAAATCTAGATCCTGGTGGTTTTTCAGAATATATTCGAGTCTCTGCTGTTCATGTAAAACATACAATGGGAAAATTGCCATCTGCTATGAGCTTTGAAACAGGAGCTTTTGTAGAACCAGTTGCTTGTTGTTTGCATGGATTTGAGTCCATTGCATTAAATCCTGGAGATACAGTTTTTATAATGGGGGCAGGTCAAATAGGGTGCATTCAAATTCAGTTGGCAAAATATTTCTTAGCTGACAGAGTAATCGTAAGTGATATTAACCCATTTCGGTTAAACAAATCATTAGAATTTGGTGCGGACTATATCATAAATAGCAAGAATGAACATGTGAGGGACAGAATAATGGAAATAACAGATGGTCAAGGGGCAGATGTAGTTATTATTTCAGCTGGTGTTAATCATCTGTTGACGGAAGCAATGGAATGTGTAGGCAAAGGTGGGACAATATTAGTATTTGCTCCGTTTAAGAGGGACCTTGTCCCATTACGGGCGGATAGGTTTTTTCAAGACGAAATTAAACTTGTTGGCTCCTATTCATCCAATCCATATAATTACGATAAAGCATTACAACTACTTAAGATGGGTGTTGTAGAAGCGGATAAGATGATCACACATCGTTTCCATTTATCACAGCTGAATGAAGCCATTCAATGTGCACACAGTACTAAAGAGAATGTCCTAAAAGTATTGATTAAATCGTAATAAATGGTGGTGAAAAATCCTTTGGAAATAAAGTTAAAAAATAAAGTTGCGATCGTGGTTGGAAGTAATTTTATTTTTGGGAAAGAGATATGTTTAGCACTTGCTTTATCTGGCGCTGAGGTATGGATTCATCATTTTAACGAGGAGGACAAAATTGAGCAAATTTCTAAAGAAATCTCCTCACTCGGCGGAACAGCAAAGGTCATCTCAGGCGACTTAAGGAAACTAGAAGAGGTTCAAAAAGTTATTTCAAAAATTGCAAAGAATAGTGGAAAAATTGACATTTTAATCAATAATATTCATGTTTTGTCAAAAGAAACAATTGAGGATTTAGATCCTAATGATTGGATTGAAACGTTGGAGTTCAACCTTGATATTCCGTTCTTATGCAGCAAGGAAGTGATTCCACACATGCTAAGAATTGGGGAGGGAAACATTATTAACATTTCAGCAACCGCGGCAGTCACCGGTGAAATCGGCCCCCATTATGCAGCGTCGAAAAGCGCATTAAATTCAATGACTAAAGGATTGTCTAGGGAATTCCGTGAATTTGGAATACGTGTAAATAGCATTTCTCCTGATATCGTTCAAACATCAACATCATTGTCTTCTCTCAGTAAAGCAGTTGCAAACACAGTTTTGTTTTTATGCTCTCCATATGCGACACATTTAAAAGGCGAAATAATTTTCCTTGGAGAGGAGGAAAATATTCATTGAATAGAGAGAATGTATTGGTAATTGGAGGAGCGGCGGGCATTGGAAAACAGATTGTTTTAGACTTTGCCGGAAGGGGAAAAAAAGTAGCAGTAGCTGATATTAATAAAAAAGCACTTGATCAACTAATCAATGAAAGCGGAAGACCAAATGACATTTTTAGTTTTGAAGTAGATGTATCGAACTGGGAAAGCGTTCAAAATATGATGACAAAAGTTAAAGAAACTTTAAATTCGATTGATATTTTTGTTTATTCTGCAGGGATTACGAAACAAGTTTCTTTTTTGAATATTGATTGGGCATCGTGGAAAAAAACAATAGCTGTAAATTTACATGGACTTTTTTTCAGTACAAAAGCAGTGTTGCCATTAATGAAAAATAAAAATGGGGGTAGTATTATAATCATTGGATCTGGTTCTGCCATAACCGGTTCAGGCGGAGGTATCCATTATGCTGCTTCAAAAGGTGGTGCTTTTGGATTTATGAGATCTTTAGTAGGAGAGCTAGGTAAAGAAGGAATTAACATAAATGTGATTGCTCCTCGTGTAATTGAATCGGACATGCTTGACCGCTTGTATCCTTCAGAGGGATCCAAAAATACTCTAAAAAAAGAAATTCCGATAGGCCGACTAGGTAAACCTTCTGATATTTCAAATCTCACTAATTTTTTGTCTAATGAAGAATCAGCATATATTCATGGACAAATCATTATTGCAGATGGCGGGAGAACATTTAGACCAAAAAGCGGTTAAGTTCACTTGATTAGTTTTGAACTTGATCATCTATTTCTTGAGCTTTACAAGAACCATTTTTTCATCTTAAAAATAATGGTCAATATTGTATTGGGGCAACTTTATGTTCAAAAAACAATAGCTATATGTGTTTTTCGTTCATAATTGTTTTTGCTCACATAAAATTGAGCCACTTCGCTCATGAAAACGTGAACCACTCCATTTCCATCGAAAAACACCGTCTTAATATGGAGTGAGAGACATGATAGGCTTGTTGCCTATCGAAACACTTTGATGTGTCGCCTTTCGAGTGAAATCATGCCTCTGGAGGCTCCATGTCAAGACACTCCAGATTTACCATTTGCCAATTTCGAAGTGACTCACAAGGATGTAATCGGAGTGGCTCAAAATTCAATTATCAAATACAATAATAAAAAAGATTAATAAGAATTTATATGGAAACAAGGGGGATGATAGTCAAATAGCCTAGATGGTCCCGGTTCACCTTCGTTAAATTGTTGTTAAAACATGGCGGATTCTTTTTTGTGTTTGACCTTTTGATTAAAGAAAATGAATAAAGGGAAAGTCCTTTGTTTATTCAATATAAAAGTGTGGAGAGGAATAAAGTGCTTATGCAGTGATATACACTGGGCTTTACATGGAGGAAGGCAATAAAAGTTTAACTGTTTTAACTGGTGATTGTTGGAAGAATTAAGCTGCACCGGCTCCATGTCAAGCCTTTTATACTGAATCGTTGAGTTATATTATTGCAAATTTTTAATGTTGACTCCACACTCTGCTTTTTTTCTTGCAGAAATAGTCCTTCTCAGCTCTGGCAACAACTTTCACCATTCCCCATTTTAGACCTTTCGTATGCTTTTAATTTAGGTTATCTATTAAGGCCGTTAGTTTCTTAACGTGTTTGATGAATCAAATTGAACAACTCAGAAAATTCTTGCTTATTCATTGTACTTATTAGTTCATTTGTTGTGTTTTTTGTGTTATCCTTATCCATGGGAATTATCCTTATAATTAGAAATTCTAATTATAAGGATTTTTTATACTGATTAAAGACCATGTATTTTCCATATATTTAAAAATATTACAAAATTTTTTGAATATAACAACTTGAGGAATAAGATTAATTTAAGTCAAAGGTTAGTTAATATAAGTTATTTTTAACAATGCTGATGGTTAAATAAAGAGGTGAAGAAATGTTAACGTGGGAAGAAAGGAGACAACTTGTCAAGATAGCGACTTTATATTACACAGAAGGATGGACACAAGAGCAAATTGCCAAAAAGATTGGCGTGTCTAGACCGATTGTTTCGAAAATGATACAAAAGGCAAAAGAAGCAGGAATTATTGAAATATATATAAAAGATGAGAGTATCCATACAGTTGAATTGGAACAGAAGCTGGAAAAATATTTTAATTTAAAGGATGCAGTTGTTGTTCCTTCTGTAGGTTTAACTCCTGATTTGGTAAAGAGTGCGGTAGGACGAGCAGGTGCTTATTATCTTTCTAAAAATTTAAAAAACGTAAAACGTCTCGGAATTTCCTGGGGAACTACACTTGCCGAACTTGTAAAGGAATTTCCATATGTACGTAATGAAGATATACATATAGTTCCGCTCGAAGGTGGTATGGGAAGAAAATATGTTGAAATTCATGCAAATCAACTGGCATATGAACTGGCAAAAAAGTTAAATTGTACATGCTCTTATTTATACGCTCCTGCGATTGTAGAGACAGAAGAATTAAAAGAAAGATTATTAGCAATGCAGGATATAGAAGCAGTGCTTGAAGAAGGACGAAATGTCGATATAGCAGTCATTGGAATTGGTAACCCGCACAGGTCATCTACATTGCGGAAGTTAGGTTATTTAAGTGATGAAGATTTAAATTATTTACGCAAGCTCGGTGTAGTCGGAGATATCGGATTTCGTTTTTTTGATGATTTTGGAAATGTTATTATCGACTCTTTTACGAACAAAGTAATTGGCGTTACTTTAACAGAACTGAAAAAAATTAATCAAGTAATTGCTGTTGTTGAAGGGATACACAAACTTGAAAGTATAAAAGCTGCATTAAACGGTGGATTTATAAATGTTTTAATTATCGATGAACAGACTGCTGCAGCAATTGTTGAAAACTGGTAATACCCTGTTAATTCAATCCCATGGGCCGATTTATAGAAAAGTTAAATAAAAATACTATGCTCCAACTCTCAAATCATTAAGTTTTGAAGTTGGAGTTTTTTTGATTTTGCTGAAATATTTTGCCGATTTAAACGTCGACGTTTACTTTAAAAAATCACGCGTCTTTTTTTTTTCAGCATGGGGCATTTTGTAACGGATCATTACAAGGCAGTTATTCCACTAAAAAAAGTGGGGTAAAAAATTTAAAAGCAAAGTTGAAAATGGTAATGGCGAAGGAACAGATAAAGAGCGGACAATAGGTTGAAGGAAAGCAAGGGAGGAGGAGCAAAAGTTGAAAATTCAACGCATTGAAAGGCAAAGTCGGCGGAAAATTCTGAACTTGTTTCTAGAATAATCGTTGTTATTGAGAACTCATAATGTGGGTTCGAAAGCCTTTCTGTGTCCCGATTGAAAAAGCAAAATGTCCGATAAGAGAAAATTGACACCATTAGTATTCAACGTGCGATGACTGTTCCCCTGATAAAGCCAACATAGCATTTATTTGTCCTAGCAATTTAAAAATGAGAAAAGTGGTCCAGCTCAATGATTTTTTCGTTTGTTTTTCGCCTCTTGTCAAGCTTAATCAGAATGAAACATATATCGATTGACAGGTCTTCCGATGCTGCCATACTGAACATGGATTGAGACTTTTTTGATTTTCGCCAGGTAGTCTAAATATCTTCGTGCAGTAACGCGTGCAATACCGATTCCTTCCGCAACTTCTTCAGCGGAAATCGGTTCTTTTTGATTTTGGAGGAAACGGATGATCTTATCAAGTGTTACTTGGTTCAACCCTTTAGGCAGGTCTGGATCCTCTGGCTTGTTCTTGAATTTATTGTTTAACAACATAGTGTCTACATCTTTTTGCGTTAATTTTTCTTTTTCCTTCAGCTGGCTATGATAAAGCAAATAGTTTTTTAATGATTGTTGGAGCCGTTCAAATTTAAACGGTTTCATAATGTAGTCAAAAGCGCCGTTTTGCAGGACACGGCGAACAGTTTCCATATCTCTCGCAGCGGTAATCGCAATGACATCTACGGAATGACCCTCTGACCGGATTTGCTTAAGCGTTTCTAATCCATCCTGATTAGGCATGTAAATATCTATAATAACTAGTTCAGGTTTCAATTCTCGAACAAGCTCTATGCCTTCTTTTCCGTTCCCTGCGATTCCAATCACAGTAAAGCCGTCGACTTTTTGGATAAATTGTTTATTCACCTCTTGAACCATGGGATCATCTTCAATCAACAATACACTAATTTTTTTGTTCAAATTTTTTGCCCCCTTTGTTTTTTACATATCAAATGTGATGATAAATGTAGTTCCCATACCTTTTTGCGACTCAACATGAATGTGACCGTTTGCTCGGTCAACAATTTGTTTGACCAGATATAAGCCTATTCCATGATTTTGCTTGTTTTTTGTGGAAAAACCCTTTTCAAAAATGTTCGGTAATACAGAATCGTCTATGCCAGGACCGTTATCTTCAACTAATATCGTGCAAATTTCTTTATTTTGATCGATGCTGACGAATATTTCTTTGTCAGGATCAGTCGACTCTTGAAAGGCATCAAAAGCATTTTCAATTAAATTCCCAATGATGATCACCAGGTCGTTATGATCGATATTTTTTGGAAATCGCTCCAAATGGCTGTTTCTGTCAATGACTACTTTAATTCCGAGCTCTTTGCCCCGGCTGATTTTGCTGAGTAAAAGGCCCGATATGCTTTCATCTTTAATATGTTCAGTTAAAAAGTTTGTCAGCTCTTCTTGCTCTTCCGTTATTTTGAATACATATTCTAACGCTTTTTCTTTATGTCCAAGCTGAATGAGACCTGCTATCGTGTGCAATTTGTTCATATGTTCATGATTTTGAACACGAAGCGCGTGGACAAAAGCTTTCACTCCGGTTAATTCTTCCGCAAGCTTTTTGATTTCAGTTCGATCCTGGAAAATGGCGACAGCTCCGACCGTTTCGTTATTCACTCTGATCGGGATGCGATTGCTTAAAATGCTTAGATTCCTTACCTGCAATTCTTTGTTATAAATAGGACGGTCAATTACTAATATTTCCGGGAGTCGGGTGTCGGAAATAACGTCGCGAATCGGCTTTCCGATCACATCTCCTTCAATGCCCATCATTTGTTTGGCACGGTCATTAAAAATAGTTATACGTTCATTTTTATCAATGGCAATGACTCCTTCGTGCATAGCATTAAATGTTTCAGTCCGTTCAACTAGCATTTTAGCTATTTCAAAAGGCTCCAAGTGAAACATCTGCTTTTTTATATGTCTTGCCAGGAGCCAGGCCCCCAAACCGCCTAATAGTAAGACAAGAAAAGAAATCGAAAAAATTTGCGATTTTAAATTTGCAAGCAGCTCATATAAGCTTGGAAGCTTATAGGCTGCGATGACGACTCCAACTTGTTTATGTTCTTTATTCATGACAGGTACAAAGGCGCGGATAACAGTGCCGATTTCTCCATTTGCTTTTGACGTATATGTGTGTTCGGCAAAGGCAGGACCTTCATCTTCTCCTTCCGATTTTGTTCCGATTAACGATTTGACCGGATGGGAAAGGCGGGTACGATCCATATCGAGCACAACAATATATTCTGTTCCGTTAATGATTTGAAGACGTTCAATCATCGAAGGAATCAGCTGGCGATCTTTCAAGCTTCCATTGAGCCCGTTTCTGACTTCAGGCAGCGCCGCAACCGTCCTCGCAGCTAATATAGATTGCTGTTTAAGCTCTTCTTCTTTTTGGTTTAAATATTCGTTTACAATAAATAATCCTCCGAAAAAAAGCGATAAAAAGACAATAATAAAAATTAAACCTGTTATTTTCCATATGATTGGTAATCGCTTCATAAGGCAACCTCTTTTAGCTAAACGTTCATACTTGCTTTATTTTATCACAGATTTGCTTTCCTTTACTTTAGAGAAAGAGCATGCTTGGTATAATTTATGTTAAAATGATCAAAAACAAATGGTGTGATGAATCATGAAGAAAAAAATCGTGAGGTATTTGGCTATAGTATGTGCCGGGTTAGCCTTTGCGTTATTTTCCTATAATATCATTATACAATCTCAAAATGATCCACCGGTTTACGATGATGAGCAAGAGGGGCTAAAAGAGCAAATTAAAATCTATTTCAGCCATGTAGTGGCGGAGGATACGCCAAAAGGCTTGGCTGCACAAAGGTTTGCAGATTTGGTCGAGGAAAAGACGAAGGGCCGAGTAAAAGTGATTGTGTTTCCAAACGGTTCATTATATTCAGATAAAGATGAAATAGAAGCTTTAAGAAAAGGCAAAGTGCAAATGATTGCTCCTTCCTATTCAAACGTGGCAGAATTGGTTCCGGAATGGGAAGTGTTGGATTTGCCGTTTATTTTTCAAAACGATGATAATGTAGAAAGGGTTTTAACAGGAAAAATTGGCGAAGAGCTGCTCAGTATGTTAGAACCGAAAGGATTTAAAGGACTGGCTTTTTGGGTAAATGGATTCAAACAAATGGTAAATAGTCAAATGTTTATGAAGAATCCGGATGATTTCAAAGACCAAAGATTTCGGATCATGCCTAATAAAGTCATAAAAAAACAATTTAACATGTTAGGAGCGGAACCGATTGCCCTCTCATTTGATCAAGTTTATGAATCATTAGAAGAGGAAGCATTTGACGGACAAGAAAACACAATTTCGAATATTTATTCAAAAAGATTTTATCAATTTCATCCGTATGTAACAATTAGCAATCACGGTTATTTAGGATATGTCGTAATGGTCAATGAAACATTTTGGAATCAGCTACCTAAAGACGTTCAAAAACAAATTATGGAAGCAATAGAAGAAACGACAGCTTGGAATATGAAGCAATCGAAACAGCAAAATATAAGACAGCTTGAAGAAATGAGGCAAAATCCAAATATACATATTCATACGTTAACGGAAAAAGAGCGAAAGAAATGGCAGGAACGATTTGTGCCGCTTTACCAAGAATATGAAGCGAAATATGGAAAGCTATTAAAAGAAATAAGAAATGCAGCAAGCTGAACTAGCCATTGTTTCAGCAAAAAATGGACTGTCCGCGAGGCGGCAGTCTTTTTTTATGGAATTTGAGAGAAAAAATTTGTTCAGTGAGGTGTTATATTCGCCGCTCTCAACCATTTTTACGCATGATACACCACAAGAAATAGTCCAACGAGCATTCGGTGGAAAGATGTAAGATAAAGTACATGGACATCACAGCGGCTGCACTTTCTTTACAGGAATGGCTGAAATAAAACCTTTCAGCTTATCGGCAGTAACTATTTGAAACGAATGAATGATTCTAAGAAACTCGATTTCATGGTTTATCGCCCGTTGTGTTTTGATTTTTTTGGGGTTACAAATGGACAATCGGTTATGAAAATGGTCATCGTTGGAGTTACGACTGAAGCTTGAGAGTCGTTGGGCAGTAGTTAACCAGCTCTGTTAAGGAAGGAGAGCAAGCCGTTTACGTTTCTTTGGAGTGACCAGCTCGTTAGACTTTAAGAGGGGTAGTTGAAAAGCAAAAATTAATCTATTAAGAGTTTCCGCTTTTGTTTCCCAGAATGACTAGGGAGGTGCTGATCCTTTCTCATTTTTGGCCATTCAAATTAATTTTGAGACCAAAAAGAACAAAAAGATTAATAAAACCATAATATTAAAACTTTTTGAACATTCTATTAACATAAATGTACGGACGTTTGAAAACGTTATCAAAGGGGGAAGGAGAGAGATAGATGCGAATAAACTTTAAAAACCTGACTGTACAAGTTATTATCGGTATCATTTTAGGGATTACAGTTGGATTTTTATTCCCTGAGTTCGGGGCAAAATTAAAGATTTTGGCAGATATTTTTATTAAACTAGTGAAAATGGTGATTGCACCAATTGTATTTTTCACCGTTGTCATCGGCATCGGATCGATGGGTGATCTGAAAAAAGTAGGCAGGATCGGCGGGAAAGCTCTGATCTATTTTGAAATTGTTACGACGATTGCTCTTGCTATCGGGATCTTTGTTGTAAACATTATGAAGCCAGGTGAGGGCTTTAACACCGATAGTGTGCAAGGAAGCGATATTTCTCAATATACGAAACAAGCAGAGGAAACAAGTCACGGTGCTTTAGACTTTATCATGAGCATTGTACCAGAAAATGCAGTGGGAGCGCTTGCGAACGGAGAACTCTTGCCGATTTTATTCTTCGCAGTCCTTTTCGGATTAGCAGCGGCAAGACTAGGGGAAAAAGCAAAACCTGTTATCAATTTGTTTGAACAATTGACAAATATCTTTTTTGGCATCGTAAATATGGTTATGAAAATTTCACCGATTGCAGCTTTTGGTGCAATGGCCTATACAATCGGAAATTTCGGTCTGGGATCGCTTGTGTCTTTAGGAAAATTAATGGCCTCTGTCTACATGACGATGTTCTTATTTATCGTGATAGTGTTGGGACTGATCACAAAATTTTACGGGTTCAGCATTTTAAAATTTATCGCATATATAAAGGAAGAAATATTGCTTGTGTTGGGAACTTCCTCCTCTGAATCCGCATTGCCAAAATTGATGGAAAAGCTTGAGAAGTACGGATGTTCTAAGTCTGTTGTTGGTCTTGTTGTTCCGACTGGGTATTCTTTTAATCTAGATGGAACGTCGATTTATTTGTCAATGGCGGCTATCTTTATTGCACAGGCATATGGGATCGATTTAACCATTTGGCAGGAACTGACTCTACTTGGAATTTTAATGCTGACTTCAAAGGGCGCTGCAGGTGTGACTGGTTCCGGATTTATTACATTAGCCGCTACTTTGGCTGCATTTCCAATGGTTCCGGTTGAAGGAATTGCACTTCTCATCGGTGTTGACCGATTTATGTCAGAAGCCCGTGCGATTACGAATTTAATTGGAAACGGAGTCGCAACAGTTGTTGTGTCAAAAATGGAAGGAGAGTTTCATCCGGAAAAAGCTTCTCAAGAAGAGCAGGTTTCCAGTCAGGCGACTGGCACTGTATATGCTAACGAACAGTGATCCGAAAATTTGATAACAAATCAAAAAGAAAAGGATGTTGAAAGAATTCGGCATCCTTTTCTGTTTTGATATTGAAGGTTTCTCTTCAGCGAGCTCTGTATAAAAAATGAAAAAAGGTGAAAAAATTTCAAGAACTGCTTAATATAAATAATGGGGAAATTATTGCAGAAAGGGAGTGGAACATGGTGGTGCAGTCTCCAATTTTTTTAAAGCCTGTTTTTAAAGATCGAATTTGGGGTGGAACAAACCTTCGCACTCATTTTCATTACAAAATTCCAACGGAGACAACAGGAGAATGCTGGGCGATTTCTGCCCATCCGCATGGTCAAAGCATTGTAGCAGAAGGAAAGTTTAAAGGAAAAACATTGGGTGAATTATGGGACAACCATCGAGAATTGTTCGGCGGAATAAAAGGGGATCGATTTCCTCTCTTAACGAAAATTCTTGATGCAAACAACGATTTGTCCGTACAAGTGCATCCAGATGATGAATATGCAAAAAAGCACGAAAATGGCGAATTAGGAAAAACGGAGTGCTGGTATATCATTGACTGCTCAGAAAATGCGGAAATCATTTACGGTCATCATGCCAAAACGAAAGAAGAGCTCGTATCCATGATTCAAAGCGGAAAATGGGATCAATTGCTGAGAAGAGTAAAAATAAAACCGGGCGACTTCTTTTATGTTCCGAGCGGCACCATCCACGCCATCTGCAAAGGAACGCTCATCCTTGAAACGCAGCAAAGTTCTGATACGACTTACAGAGTGTATGATTACGACCGTGTAGATGCAAACGGAAATAAAAGAGAATTGCATTTGAAACAAGCGATAGAGGTGGCGACTGTTCCTCATAAAGATTACACGATTGAACGTTCTGTGGAAGTAAAGGAAGGAGCAACGATTACCACATTTATCAAAAACGAATTTTTTTCAGTTTACAAATGGGAGATTGACGGCGAAGGGAAGTTTGTTCAAAATCATCCGTTCCTTCTTGCAAGCGTGATTGAGGGAGACGGGGAGCTTACTCATGATGGCCGTTCATACACACTAAAAAAAGGGGCTCATTTTATTTTGCCGAACCAAACAGGCGATTTCGCAATAAAAGGAAAATGTGTTCTCATTGTATCTCATGTATAAAACATTTATCCCGACTCTTCTTTCTCCTTTTAAAGGAGGGAGAAGAATCGGGGTTTTTATTGAAAAAAGGTCATTCGGTTGAAGAAATACTTTCCCCAACTCAGTTGTACCCCCATAGAAATTCACCGATATACTTGTCCACTTTCGGATGCTCATGAAGACCGCTGTGTGTGGCAAGTTTATCTTTAACAATGATTTCATGATAATTTTCTAACGGAACAATATTTCTAGCGCTGAGAGCGCTCTGGATGGAGACAACTCCATCACTGTCTTTATACTCGGGATTGATCCCTGCGATATTGAGAACTTTCGTTTTTTTAGAAAATTGATCCCGGTTGTTCAATATTTCTAGTAAAGCATGAGAATCTGGCTTTAAATCAATGATTGCTTTACCTGTATTCAGCTTATGGTAAGATTCCTGTTCTATTCCTTGAAACGGGCTGCCTATGACCACCATTTTGCGGACAATCGGGTAATCCTTCAAGTTGTTCGTGTCCTCGATATATTTTGTCGAAACGAGTCCTCCCATCGAATGAGCCACAATGTATAGCTCGTCTACCGAATAGTTTTCTTTTAATAAGCGCATTGCCTTTTTCAGAGAATTTGCCGTTTCCTCAATACTTGTGCGGTTTTCCTCAAAAACAATTTGTATAAAAGGATTTTTTAAGTTTTGTGGGATTGTTCCGGAAATATGGACAATGCCCATGCGGTCAACTCGAATGACCATTGATTTTGTTCCCCAGCGGTAATCATATTCAAAACGATGCAGCATATGTTGGAACGAGCGCATTGTTCCTTTATAGCCATGGACAAAGATGGTCGGAATTTGAGGTTCAATGCTTGCAAAAGAGTCGTTTGAATCGACATGCTTCGAGCGCCACGTAATAAAAAAAACGCTTAAAAGAAAAAACGTAAATAAAAAAATAGGTGCCATTCGCCCCATCGTCGATTTTTTTCTCACGATAAGTTCACCTCGTAATGATAATATTATACTAATTTTTTGGTTTTATCATGGAATTTTTTTCTTTTTTTACAAAAAAGTTTAGAAATTTACCAAATTTTCTTGAAATTCGTGTATAATATACATCGAAAGAACTAGTAAAAAAGTCTAATGTCATGCAAGGATTGTCAAATAGTGAAGAAAAAGGGGTGAAAGAGTGGAGCAGGTCAAAAATTATATTTTAACTTGTGACACGCTAGCATTGCTTCCTTATTTTAATAAGTATGGAGAATGTTGGACAATTGTTATTGAGAAGTATGAAAAGTATCTTGTGAAAGAGAGGCCGAAAGACCTTTTGGCAGAGAGCTGCAGCTATTACGGTGTGTCTCTTAAAGGCATCATAGACGCAGCTAAGAAAATTCTGCCGCACCAGCGTATGCTTCCTGTATGCATTCCTGTCCTCGATCTTTGTTTTTTCCCTACTAAATCAATGGAGCATTTAGACTGCCAATGGATTTCGCATTCGGCTATTCGACATGTCGTTTCAAAAGGAAAGCATTCAACAATCGTTTTAATCAATCATGAGAAAGTAGTAGTGGAGAAGCATATGAGTATCATTTACAACAAAATGAAAAGTGCGTCTCATATCAATGATACATATAAGAGAAGGATCAATGAGGGGAAGGAATACCATTCCTTTATTTTATATGAGAAGCCATCTTGTTATGATTGTAAACGAAAATCATAATGCTGCTGAATTATTCTAGGCTTGCGGGGATTTTTTATTATAGGGAATGGCGGCAGTTCTTATAAAAATGCGGTCGAATGGTGAACTGCCGCACTATTTTTTATTTTTCAGCGGTTTCCTTCTTTAATTCCAAATGTTTTTTCAGCTCGTTGGAAAGGGAAAGACGTTCATCTTCAGGCACAATATAGTAGTAAATGCCGTTAATTTTTTTTCCGCTCCCTTTTATTTGATGCTGAATGACATTTTTTCGGGCATCTTTGTAATTTTCTTGAATTGCCCACATTTCATCAAATGTAAGATTTGTTTTTACATTGTTTTCAATGACTTTAAACATTTCTCCAAATTTTGTAATGGATGTAATGCTTGCTCCTTTTTCAATAACCGCCTCAATAATTTGCCGCTGCCTTTCCTGGCGGCCGAAATCGCCCCTTGGATCATCATATCGCATTCTTGAATACGCAAGAGCTTTTTTGCCATCCAAGTGAATGGTTCCTTTTTCAAAATGGTAGCCCTCGTAAGTGAAATCTAAATCATTTTCAACCGTCACACCGCCGACTGCATCGACAATATCGCGAAAGCTTTCCATATTCACTTTGACAAAATAATCAACCGGCACATCTAAGAAATTTTCAACCGTTTTAATAGCCATTTCTGTTCCACCGAAAGCGTAGGCGTGGTTAATTTTGTCTTGAATGCCTTTTCCGACAATTTCTGTTCTTGTATCGCGGGGAATGCTGACCATTTCCATTGACTGTTCTTTTGGATTGACTGTCATCAAAATGAGCGAATCAGACCGTCCTCGGTCTCCTTTTCTTTCATCAACACCCATCAGCAATATGGAAATAGGATCGCGATTTTTAAAGTTGACTTTCTGATCGCGTTTGTCTGATTTATCCCGCCCGATGTTTTCTTGAATGTTGGCAATGGTCGATTGTGCTTTGTTCCAAATGTAAAAGGCATAGGATCCCGTGGCAATAATGAAAACTCCAATGACTGATAACAAAATCCAGAGCCATTTCTTTCTCTTTTTTCTCTGTCTATCTGATCTCATAATTCCATCCCTCATTACTAAATTTATCTAATCTGATTATAAGTTTCCAATTCTATTAAGACAATATATTTGTGAGGAAAATATTTTCGTATACACTTGTCAGCACCGCTTGAAAAAATGAATTGACAGCATGGAACGGCAGGGCATTTTCCGCTATAATAAAGTGAGAAATTTGTCGTTTGGAGGATTATCTGTGAAAAAAAGGATTATTGTTAGTAATGTTGTCGTTTTATGTATAGCGTCAATTATTGTCGGCCATTTTTATTGGAAACAGAAAATTTCAAAACCGACAGCTGCTTCTGTGGAATCATCTGCAGAAAATATAAAGGAAGACAATAGTAAACAAAATGATACACGAGAGGACTACGCCAAAAATTTACCGGAGGATGTTCAGAAAAAAATCAAAACAGCATTAAAAGAAGAGAAACAATTGAACTTTGTAATTTGGGGATCTGAATCAGTTCCTTCCGATCAAAATGGGTGGCCGGAAAAACTGAAAAAGGAGCTTCTTTCTGCATATGGAGATGAGCTCTTTAACATCTCGATTGTTTCCGATGCCGAGGAGACAACGCATAGTGTATTGAATAAAAAATTATATAAAAAAATTGCAGACAAAAAGCCTGACATCCTCCTTTTCGAGCCGTTTATTTTGAATGATAACGGCGTTGTCGGCATTGACAATACTCTAAGCAACATTACGGACATCTTGCGGAAAATTCAAGAAGCAAATCCTGACGTATCGATTATGCTGCAGCCTGCACACCCGCTCTTTGGTGCAAAATTTTATCCTAAGGAAGTAGATGCGCTCAAACAATACGCCGAAGAAAACCATTTTACATATTTAAACCATTGGGAAAATTGGCCGGATAAGGAAGACGAGCAATTGAAGCAATACGTTACAGAAGACCGATCCAAACCGAGCGAAAAAGGAAACCAGGTATGGGGAGAGTATTTAATTAAATATTTTGTCGCAAAGGACGGACAATGATCGTCCATTCTCCTTTTCCCATGTGGAAAATTTGCTGTTTGCCGTCAAAACACGCAGAAAAACGAAAATTTTCTGGGAAATAATTTTTTTATACGATCTCTGTTCATATGCCAAGTTGAAGATTTTAAAATATGTCTGTGACCAATTGATGCCGAAAGAACTCAATCATTGAATTCATTTTAGTCCACGAAGATTGCTGGAACTGTTAGCAAGTTGTCTAAACATCGACTGTTTTCTTTAATTTAGAAATAAAATATTCTGAAATTTATTGATACTGTAAAGAAGAGAGTAACGATTAAATATGTCTTTAAATATAAAAAAATAGATGATATTATACTATATCGAAAACAGTGTGAAAATATATTGGAGGAAGTTAAATGAATGAATCTGTCGAAAACTCACGATATCTAGTTTTAACAAATGCTTACCCTTCTGAAAACCAGCTTTATCGAAACGGATTTATTCATAGAAGAGTGAAAGCATACCAAAAAAGAGGACTCAAAGTTCAAGTTTTTGTATTAAGTCCTATATATAAAGAAGCAGAAAATTATCATTTTGATGGTGTTTATGTTAGTAGAGGTAATAAAGAAATTTTCGAACAATTTTTATTAGGAAACAATTTCAAAAAAACTTTAATCCATTTTGTATCCGTAGATATGATCGATGTAATTCGAAAACTTAAACCAAGGATGCCGCTAATAATTTGGATACACGGTTTTGAAGCTGAAGCTTGGCATCGAAGATGGTTTAATTTTTTAGAAAGCCGAGATCAACTTGCTAAAATATTAGAAATGGCAAATGATTATTATATAAAACAGATGAAATTAATGAACTGGCTTTATCAAACGAAAGAGCTTGATTTAAAATTTGTTCACGTATCTAAATGGTTTAAAGAGCATATTGCTGAATGCGATGCTCGTGCAAAAACACAAAATGCCAGTATTATTCCGAATATTGTTGATGGAGAATTGTTTAATTATGTAGAAAAAACTCCAGAACAACGTTTCAAAATTCTATCTATCCGACCATATGCCTCAAGAAAATATGCCAATGATTTGTCTGTAGCAGCAGTTCTTGAATTGTCAAAAAAGCCGTTTTTTAATCGATTGCAGTTTGCTTTTTATGGAGATGGAAAACTATTTGATGAAACATTAAGCCCGATCAAACATTTTCCAAACGTGAAGATTAGAAAAGGATTTTTACAACAGGCGGAAATTGCTGAATTACACAAAGATTACGGTGTTTTTTTATGTCCAACAAGATTAGATTCTCAAGGTGTTTCAATGTGTGAGGCCATGGCGAGTGGTTTAGTTCCAGTTGCAACTAACATTACAGCAATACCTGAGTTTGTTGAACATCGCAAGACTGGGCTACTTGCAAAACCTGAAGATCCCGAAGATCTAGCATATATGATTGAGAGACTGTATTTTAATGAATCACTATTTAAGCGTCTTTCTAAAAATGCTGCTATAGATATTAGAAAAAAGTGCGGCGAAGACTCTGTTATTACAAGGGAAATGGAGTTGATATTAAGTTGAGAAATGAGGCACATACTAATAAAGATTATGAAGAATTTAACCAGAAGCAGGATGACTCATATTGGAGATTAATGTATGAAGAATTGGAAATGCAAATGAAAAACATGATGGAGATGACTTTGGAATTAATTGATAAAGAATTAGCTAACAAAGGGCATTCTAAAAGAGAAAAGGTACATCCTGTTTACAGCCATGCACCTAAAGATTTGCAAAAGGAATTAAGAAGACTTCAGCTTTTTGAACATCGAATTCGCGTAACATGGATAGGAAAACTTGCGTTAGCATATATAGGATTAAAGAAAAGAGTAAAGACACTGATTAAAGGTAAGTAACTAATCGAGACTTAAATGGATGTGAAAGTAATGAAGGAAAACAAAATAAAAATTTTATTATATGGCTATATCAATATTAATGTCATGGATGGATCAGCTGTTTTTATAACAGGTTTTGCAGATATGTTATCTCAAAGCCCAAATTTAGAAATTGATTTTGTTATAGCTAACCCAATTTACAGAGATATATTAATCCAGCCATTATTTGAAAAGGAAAATGTAAATATTATTTCACCATATAGTGATAAAAATATTTTGATGTTAAAACCTGATTTGAAAAATAGAAATAGAATGACACATCGTGAAGCTGCTGATGTTCTTTCATATTATTGGACTCAAAAAGAGTATGATTGGCTCATTATTCGTGGAATGGAAGTAGTTGAACATCTTGCTGAAACAAATCCACAAATTTTAAAAAACACGATGACTTATGTAACTGGAATTACCCACGAAGGACAAATTTTTACAAAAGAAAAAGAGGAAAAGATTGAGAAAGTTTTTAAAAACAGTGCTTATTTACTCTGTCAGACAATTGAAATGAAACAATATTTGTTACATAGATTTCCGGATTTTTTAAAAAACACCGAAATAATCCATCTAAATCCTATGATACCAGATACTGTAGATGATTTTATTGAGGTGTTTGAAGAAAAAGAAAAATATACAAAGTTATGTTATACTGGAAAATTCGATGTTGGTTGGAATTCGATTCCAATGATTACAGCATTCCGAGAATTATTAGATGAATATCCTGAGATTTCATTAGCAGTTGCGGGGGATAGATTTAATATAAATAAGCAACATCCTCATTATGTAGAGGAATTGAAATATCTTTTGCAAAATACGAAAAATCTTGATTGGTATGGAGCTTTGCCGCGAAATGAAGTTCGGAGTTTAATTATGACTTCTGATATTGGTATTACATGGCGGGATAAAAGAATGGATTCCAGTCTTGAATTGTCAACAAAACTGTTAGAATATGGCAGTTTGGGGAAGGCTGTAGTTATGAATCCAACAAAAATGCACATTAAACTATTTGGTGAGGACTATCCACTTTATGCAGAAACGATGGATGACTTTATTCAATGTGTTTCAAAAGTAATTGAAGATCCAAAATTATATAGACAAGCTGCTGAAAGAATGTTTGAAGTTAGCAAAAAATTTACTTATTCAGAAACACTAAAAAGATTTTTGCCTTATTTGATTAATGGAAGGTATGAAAGGTTTTTTCAGGAAAATCATTTGAAAATTCCAGAGAACTTAGAAGAACAATTGAAGGCTACTGCTGATTTTCCATATATATATGAAAATTTGGATGATAGTAAAAGCGTTTTGATTATTAATTACATTAATAAAATTGCAAATGTTAAAGAACATATTTTATTGTGTAGTAAATATGGAGTTTTGTCGAAAAACCAAAAAGTTGGAAATATTGTGCTCACTCTCGTTAATAGAACTGATAATGATGAACATGCAAACTTAGTTGAAAACTTAGGAAATTCAATTTTTGACGATTTACTTTCAAATATAACTGTTCAAAAAAATTCACAATTTAATGTTCAACAACTTAAAACACATGGTCATCTTTTATATTCAGATGAAAGTAATAGCGACAGTTTGTCTACAAAACATAATTTGAAGAACAGAATTAAAGAATTGGAAATTATCGAGAAAAAGTATAAAGCTCTGGCATCTTCAAAACTTGGTAAATTAACAATTAAATATTGGAATTTCAAAAAGAAGTTCCGATAAATAGAAAGAAACATTAATTTTTAGCAAAAAGAAAGGGTGAGGAACAGATTTTGAAAAAAATCGTCGTCGGGTTCCTTTTAGGAATGCTATTCTTTTCTCAGCTCCAGTTAGGAATTGTTTATGCTGCATCTGGAAATGCAAATAATACCGTTGATGAGGGATTGAATGGAAGTCAAGAGGTTCAAGAAGATTTTAATACTGGAGAGAAGAATAATGAGGATGAGAATAGTTTAGAAAAAGGAATCGTTGTTATTATAACAGATAAACAATTGGAAATTTTTGATTCTATCGAAGAAGACCGAAAGTTAATAGGCACCATTGTTTTAAAAGAACCAATTCTTGTTTATCCTGTAGAAAATGAAAACGCATGGTATAGCCTATCAATTGATGGGAAAAAGGGGTATGTATCTGCTGAAAACGTTTCGATTGTGAAAAATGAAAAAGTTTTAGATGATTTAATAAAGGAAAATGAAACGAACAAAGAAGACCAAACAAAAAAGGTTAATATAAGTGTACAAGAAAATCTTCCATTGATAGTAGATAAAAATGAAAATTCTGAAGTTTTTATGTTTGTAGAAAAAGGCCAGCAAATAACTCTTTATCGTTTTGATGAAAGTTGGCTATATACCTATGTTGCTGGACACAAAGTATATGTATCTACTGAAAAAGTAGATACAATGCTGGGGACTAAAAAACCTGAGCAAAACGAAGAATCAGACAACCATCAAGAAAATGAGAGTTTGAATGAAAACACCTTTAATGAATCTACTGAATCAACTAAATCTGTTCAACAACGAACTAATGAAAAGACTTCAGAATTAAATGAGGAGTTAGTGCAACAAAAGATCGATCTCAATTCATCAAATAAAGTTAATCAACTTGCTATATCGAGTGTTAAATCTGTTCAAACTAATAGTGTTCGATTTTCTTCCTCAGATAAATTTTTCAAAGTAACAGCACCTGGTGTAAATGTATATGTTAAGGAAAACGGGGCTTTAAAAAAGATTGGACAGTTAGAAAATGGACAAGTTTATCCTCGGGTAGCTGGTGCAGGAAACTGGCATCAAATTGATTTTAGTGGTGAAGAGGCATTTGTCTATGAAACGAGTACGGTTCCAGATAATGGTTCATCTCTTCGTAATTTAGCAAATAGCAGATATCCGAATGCAATAATTCAAACTAAAGTAGAAACACCAGTTTATGAAAGTCGTGACGGAAAACTTATTAAATTTGGTTCCCTATTAGAAGGGGTAAAGCTTCAAGCTTTTAAAAGAGTAGGTAATTGGTGGGAAGTTGATGTTTTTGGAAGAACCGGATACATCTATATAAACAACGTTTCCATACTAAATCAATCTGCAAAATATTTTAAAGTTACTGCAGATGTGCAATATGTATATATTCCAAGAGAAAATGGAATGATACGAGTCGCCCAATTGACAAAAGGTCAAATATATCCTAAAACAGGAGAACAAGGTAATTGGCATCAAATTGATTTGAATGGAGTAAAAGGATTTGTTTATAAAAATGGAACAACTCCAATATTTAACGCAGATTTGAGGAATGAAGATAAGAATTCTTCTAAAGTAATAGGAAAGTTCATTTCGTTAAAACCGACACCGATTTACGATAACACTTCGGGGAAATTAGTTCAGTTTGGGACGTTTAATCCAAATATTGAATATAGAATAATAGGTGAATCGGGAGATTGGTGGAAAGTAAGTTTTCTTGATAGAATCGGATATATTTATAAAGCAAATGTAAAAAGATCATTTGCTTCAACTGATAAATACTTTAGAGTTTTAACTGATGTTTTGAATGTATACTATAGTACGTCAAATGGATTGAAAAAAGAAGGAGAGCTATTAAAAAACCAAATTTATAAAATCGAAGGAAGAAAGGGCGACTGGTTTGTTATATATTATGCCGGAAAAACAGGATATGTGTGGAGTCCGTCTACAGCACCTGCTTCGGCAAATTCATCCTATTGCTTTAACGTTCCTAGTACAAATCGAAAATTAGATGTAAAAACTGTTACAAAAACTCCTGTATATTATAAAAATAATTGCACGTCAGATAATCTGATACAGTTCGGTTACTTAGAAGAAGGCATCACCAATGTTCGTGTGATAAATATATATGGCAATTGGCTACAAATAGCATTTGGAGGAAGAACAGGATATATTTATAAATTTTCTACAAACCTGGAGTTTACTAAAATTCAATCATATGATAGCTTATTTTCTGAAGCTTTACAGAAACAAATAGCTGCATCGCCTCAAATAGCATCTTCTGAGATTAATGGATATATTTTAAGTACTGCTTTTAAATCTATTCAAGATGGGTATGGAATTGTTTCAGGAAACAATTGGAATATAAGAAGTGGTCCTGGAACAAAATATACTCAACTAAATGCCACAACTTCTAACGGCTATTTAATAAATAATGAAAAAGTAAAAATTTTAAGCAGTGAAATAGTGTACAACTCTACTACTAAAAAGATGGAAACATGGTATGAAATAGATTATCGCAACACATGGAGACTAAATAGTAATGGGGATTATGTCGCACACAAACGTGGTCCAGTGACTTATTGGGTTATGGCACCGCCTAAACAAGTTGAATATTATCTAAATCCAAATAACTTCAAAAATCATGCTGTACAGAAGTTTCAATTTTTAGACTTGTCATCACCAGCGAACATTTCCGTTACAGAGTTAAATAAAGTTTTGGCTGGAGAAGGTATTTTGGAAGGAAAAGGAAAATCTTTTGAAGATGCAGCAAAAAAATATTCGATCAATGAAATCTATTTAATTGCTCATGCGATATTAGAAACAGGTCACGGTCGTTCAGAATTGGCTAATGGAATATATGTTGATAAAGTAGATGGAAAATCTGTACCTGGGAAGACTGTTTATAACATGTATGGTATAGGAGCCTATGATGGTTGTGCAAAAACATGCGGTGCAGAAAGGGCGTATAAAGAGGGCTGGTTTACTCCTGAAGCTGCTATAGTTGGAGGAGCAAAATTTATTGGGCAAGGCTATATCCATAATGGCCAAAATACTTTATACAAAATGAGATGGAATCCAGCTAACCCTGGTACTCACCAATATGCAACTGATGTCCGTTGGGCATACAATCAAGTATATGATATATATAATTTATATCAAAAAATGGATAATTACACATTGACATTTGAAATACCACAATACAGGTAAATGTAAAATATACTGAACTCCTGTGAAAAATGTGGAGGCAAAATATTCCTAGAATATTACAAAGAAGATTCATGGTGGAGAATACAAGATTTCGTTGCACGATAAAAGAGAGCGGGCGTTGATTTTTCACGCCCGTTTTTTTAAAATGGTTCTATGTCAATTGTTGGGGTGCACTTGATGTGAAGTGCACCTCTTTTATATGTATGAAAGTTAAATAAGTGAGCATAATACCTTATTTCTAAGTCGTTGAAAGTTGCGAATACCATAAGACATTCGTTTAATGACTTTCATTTTATTGTTAATCCCTTCTAAATAACCGTTAGTGTAGGGATAAATAAACGAATTGATGATTTCTTTCTCCCAGCTTTTAAAGGTTCGTTTCATGTACTGATATTCGTCCAGTCCTGATTCGTCAATCGCTTGATACAGTTGTTCTAAGTTCAACCTTACATTGCGTTCATTGCTTTGTGTCATCCATTTTTTAAAGACTTCTTTCACTTGATAAGCTTTCTTTAAATCGGGGGACAACTCTAAATAATATTGCAGGAGCTCCTGTTCTCTTGTGGTTAACTTCTCTTTCGGTTTATGTAAGAGAAAACGTAACTTTTTCATCGATTTTCGATCTTTGTCTTGGAACGACTTTTGTACTCTCTTTCGTACTCGTTCAAGTGCCCAGAAGTTATGACGAGCATAATGGAATTTGTCCACGATGATAATTGGATTTTGAAAGAGTTGTTGAGCCAATATTTTATACGGCTGCCACATATCCATGACCACCATTTGAACACGATGAGTCGGTAAAGAACGAAAATAATCTTTTAGCGTGGACAACTTACTGTCTTGAATCACATCAAATACCTTGAAGCCTCGAGGGTCTCCGATGACACATTGATATTTTCCTTTTTCGGTTGTCCCCTTAAACTCATCAATGGCTAAAATTTGTGGTAATGAGTGGTTCTTATAAGTATAATAACGGTCAAACCATCGAATCACCGTTGAGTGTCCCAATCCAAGCTCTTTCGCCACTTCCTTAAAATTGGCCGTTCTCACTTTGATAAGAAGGGCTTGAAGGACACGATATCGTTCATAGAAACGCTTTCCACAGGATGTACATTTATAGCGACGCTTTTTTAGAATGAGATACGTATACATTTCGCGAAATTTGACATCTCGAATCTTCTGCAGGCGATAATCATGAATAGATCTTGTCCTTTCCCCGCACTGAGGACAACTTTGATGACAAGGTTTGGTTTCGATAAAAATTTCTAGGTGCGTATCCGTTTCCACAATATTTGACACAATGACATTTTCTAATCCAATCAGTTTTGTGATACAATAGTCTTGCATTTACGAAGTCTCCTTTTAAATGAGGTTTGGCCACTTTCATTATAAAAGAGAGCACTTCGTAAATGCTTTTTTATTTTATGAAATTCTTTACCCCAACATTTAGTATAGAACCTTTTAAATCTACGAAAAAACGCCTATCCCGTTATTAATGTAAGTATCCTTTCTAGGGAAAAATTTTTAATGTAACTATTCTACACTTTTACTAGGTTAAGTCATATTTTCAATAAAGTATTAACGATTTCATTTCAGAAAGATTATGTATCCCGTATTATGAACCATGATTGAAAAAATGAGTGTTGATTTTTTCTTTTCTTAAAGGTAGAGGTTGCAAGGACCAATTATTCCTTTCTAAAATGATGTCAAAATAATCTTTGAAAGGAATAGGATTACCGATACTTATGCCTTGTTGATTGTGAATAAAACTACAAGTGTGCTCATGAAGAGATGAAAGCCCTCATCTCAATTTGCTACGAATCATATGGAAAAACGAGAGACTTCAATTCTATGAATGTGTAGACGGTTCGGACTAATAATCATTAAAATCGCTATGCACGAACGAAAAAGGAAACTACAAATTCTGTTTTAAAAAACGAAAGCAAAACACTAAGAAGAGTCTTTCGTAAGGCAATCGGCATTTCAACAGTTTTTTGCTATTGGAATCTGGAAAAAACATTTTAAGTTTAGGCTCGACAACAAGTCTCACAACTTACTAAAGGTGGGAATAAACAGTCTGCTATAGGAAAAAACTTTTTGTTTAGACTAAACTTGAAAGAGGAATAAATGTTAAGTATAATGTCTATTCATTATATGTTGTTATAAAATTGTTATGGAAAAGCAATGTAAGATGTTGAAAAATATGATAAAATAATGTTTGTTTTTTGGATTACATGTGTAGAATACTCTAGAAATAGGAGATATTTGCATGACAGTATTTGCGAAGTTCATTCGTTCTATTAAAGAACATAAAGATTTGATTCGTTATTTGACTTTTTTTGATTTAAAATCGAATGTGGCAAGAACCTATATGGGATTTTTGTGGTGGATTATCGATCCAATTCTCTATATGATGATTTATTATTTGCTTGTTGTTGTTATTTTAGGGCGGGGAGGTCCGCATTATCTAGTGATTTTATTTACCGGGTTAATTCCGCTTAAATTCACAACCGCCTGCTTAGTTGATTCCACGTCATCGATTGTCGGGAAAGCTAGCATAATCAAGCAAATATATGTGCCGAAAATTGTTTTTATTCTAGTTCGCCTATGTGTAAATAGTATAAAATTTCTGTTAAGCAGCATTGTGTTAATGTTGTTTTTGGTAGTTTACGGCATTGATTTTGAATGGACGTATCTTTTATATCCTTTAATCGCCGTTATTCATGCGATCATTTTATTGCCTTTAATGATTCTTTTCGCGCATGTAGGAGTTTATTTGCGGGATATCAAAAATTTAATGCAGTATATTGCAAGGGTACTTCTTTATGTATCGCCTGTATTATTTACAATTTCGGATGTTCCTAAACGACTGATTGCTCTTTTTTATTTAAATCCATTTACAACTGTGATTGAATCTTACCGGAATATTTTGCTGCACCATTCTCAGCCATTATGGCTTTTATTAGGTGGCTTAATCGTGATAAGCTTTATTTTGTTATATTTTGCTCTAAAGATTTTATTTAAGTATGAAAATGAGTATGCAAAGGTGATTTGATTTGAGTACATCGATTATTGAATTAAAAAATTTATGGGTTTCCTACCCGTTAGGAAAAAAAAGCAGAATTTCCGACTTGTTTAAAAAACGAAAAGAAAAAAAGGAATTTTGGGCTTTAAAAAACTTAAATTTTGATGTAAAAAAAGGAGAGGTATTAGGGGTTATCGGACGAAATGGTTCAGGGAAAAGCACTCTTCTAAAAATTTTGAGCGGCCTCATTCTCCCTGATAAAGGCGAATATATTGTTCGTGGAAAACGTCCTGTTTTATTGTCGCTCGGAGCAGGGTTTGACGGTGAATTATCAGGTATCGAAAATATTTATTTAAACAGTCTCCTTCTTGGTCATAAAAAAGAAGAAGTAGATGCCAAGCTAAATGATATTATTGAGTTCTCGGAACTAGGTGATTTTGTATACGAGCCTGTCAGAACATATTCGTCGGGTATGCGGTCAAGGCTGGCATTCTCCATTGCGATCTCGCTGGACCCGGATATTTTATTAATTGACGAAGTTCTCGGCGTTGGCGATCAAGCATTTAGAGAAAAAAGTGAAAAAGCCATCCTTGAAAAAATTAAACAAGACAAAACAGTGATTATTGTTACTCACTCGGCCAGTTTGGTCAACAAAATTTGTGACAGAGTTGTCTGGATTCACCTAGGGGAGCAAAAAGCCGTCGGATTAACTGCTGAAGTTGTTCCAAAATACAATGCATTTATGAATGGAAGAGCGAAAAAATGAAGCGGATTGTGATGCTTCTTTACAAAGATATCCATTTTGATGCAAGAGTTCAACGGGAAGCCATCGGTTTGGCAGAACAAGGTGAAGAAGTTTTCATTCTTTGTTTGAAGGAATTTAACACAGAGCCCCCGTTTCTTCATAAAAACATTAAAATTGAGAGAATGAGCATATGTTCGAAAAAGTATAAACAGCAATTGCTCAATGAACCGAAAGAAAGCAAAAAATTAAGTGTTAAACAGAAGGCGTTAAGCCGCATCATTCGAAGTCCGGTCATTAAATTGATAAAAGATTTATATTCTTATCATGAATTTTACCTAAAATGCAGAAGCTGGATGAAAGAACAGCAGCAACAATGGGATGTTATACATTGCCATGACTTGAATACATTAAAAACTGGAATAAAACTGGCAAAAGAATTTCAAGCGTACGTTGTCTATGATTCTCATGAACTGTTTAATGAAATGTCAGGCAGGAACAAGCTTGACCGTTGGTACGGTTATCGGCTTGAAAGAAAATTGCTGCGGGATGTAGATCAACTAATTGTTGTTAATCCGTATGTTGCCGAAGAATTTAAGAAACATTATGGTCAATTGCCGGAAGTAACGGTTATTCAAAACGTACCGATTTATAAGGAAGAAGATACGTGCGCTATAGAAGATGACTATTTTCGAAAAAAATACCGATTAAAAGAAAATGATTTCCTGCTAATTTTTCAAGGCGGCATTGATCCTCACAGAGGATTGGAAGAGATTTTAAAGGCAATGGAGCTGCTGCCTGAGCATTTTAAATTAGTGCTTGTTGGAAATGGCCGGATCAAGAGTGATCTAGAAAAGGCTGTTTTGGAAAACGGTTTGGCAAACAGGGTGTTTTTTCATGAACAAGTACCTGCTAGCGATATTTTATGTTATACAAAACAGGCTGATGCAGGACTTGTTATGTATAAAAACATAAGCCGAAACAATTATTTTTCTACACCTAACAAAATATTCGAATACTTGTTAGCAGGCATTCCTGCTATAGCTTCCGATCATCCTGGAAAAAGCTATATAGTCAAAAATGAACAAACAGGCATTTGTACGGAAGAAACTCCTGAACAAATTGCTAAAGCCGTGTTACAAATTTATGAAAACTACGATTTCTATAAAAACAACTGTTTACAAAAACGAGAAAAGTATTCATGGCAAAAGGAAAAAATGAAACTTGTCGAAATGTATCGAAGACTTTGAAAAATAGTTGTGTATTTTTATTTTTGGTATAATATAATGGTGTTTATTAGTGCAAAAGGAGTGTACATTTCATGAGATTGTGTGTAATGGGTCTAGGTTATATCGGTCTGCCAACTGCAGTAATGTTTGCAAAACATGGTTTGCAGGTGCACGGCGTTGATGTGAATGAAAAAGTTGTTAATATGTTGAATAATAAAGAACTTCATATTGAAGAACCCGGATTGCCTGAAATGCTTGCTGAAGTTATTGATGCTGGACAATTTACAGTCAGCACGAAACCGGAAAAAGCTGACGCATTCATAATCGCAGTTCCTACGCCGGTTAATCCGGACGGTTCTGCTAATGTTGATTATGTCCGCAGTGCAACCGAGATGATTCTTCCGTATATTGAAAAAGGGAATCTTGTCATTCTTGAATCTACTGTACCGCCAAAAACAGTTGAAAACGTGATGATTCCAATTTTAGAAAAATCAGGCTTGGTTATTGGAGAAGAATTATATATTTCACATTCACCTGAAAGAGTTCTTCCAGGCAAATTGTTTGAAGAGCTTGTATCAAATGATCGCATTGTCGGCGGCATTAATGAAAAATCAAGTGAATTGACTGTACAGCTTTATAAACGCTTTGTCAAAGGAACAATTCATAAGACAGATGCTACTACTGCGGAAATGGTTAAATTAATGGAAAATACTTATCGCGATATAAACATTGCCTTTGCTAATGAACTTGCTAGAATTGCTGAAAAATTGAATTTTGATGTATGGGAAGCAATTGAGCTTGCAAACTATCATCCGCGCGTAAACATTCATAAACCAGGACCTGGTGTTGGCGGACATTGTATTGCAGTTGATCCGTATTTCATTATTGAAAAAGCACCTGAGCAGTCTAAGCTTATTACACTGGCACGCAGCATTAATTCCAATACACCAAAAACTGTCGTGAAAACCATTCAAAATATTGTAAAGGAAATCGAAGAGCCGAAGATTGCTGTATTAGGGTTGGCATTTAAAGGCAATATTGATGATATGCGGGAAAGTCCTTCTTTAGAGATTATTGAGGAACTGAAAAAAGCAGGATTCAAGCTCAGCATTCATGATCCGCACGTGAAAGCAGATGTAGAAGGAAAAGTGGATACGGTCGAGGAAGCGGCAAAAGATGCTGATTTATTGGTAATTTTAACAGATCATTCTGCTTATAAAGATTTGGATTTTGCGGCAATCAAGAAAGTGATGAAATCTCCGATTGTTTATGACACACGGAACCTGCTTGATCAAGAAAAAGTAGAACAAGCTGGGCTTCACTATTTAAAAATTGGTTCAAAACTTTAATGTATGAAGAGGCTGGCTCATATCGGGGAGTTCAATCTTCCTGAAAAAATGTCTTTGAGCAGCCTCTTCTTCTATATGCTGGAGGTTATGAAACCAATGAAACAATGGATCTTAAAAATGGGCGTTTTCTTTTCTTTATTTATAAAATCTCAGCCAGTGCAAAATCGCCTTTTCCGCCTGTATTTAGAAAAAGGGGACTCTCTGCAAACGGCAATTGATTTGATTCCACTGGCAAAAAAATTTAATAAACAACTTATATACATGAACATGATTCAACGGACAAACCAATTGAAAGATACGGAAAAACGCTATATAAAAGCTCTTATTTGGGAATCTCTTTCTATTTTTTCCAAAGCTTTAAAAGAAATTTTCCAGCTTTCAGATCAAAGTGAAGAAATAGTGAAATTAAAAGGGAAATTGCTCTATTTGGAAAGAAGGACTAAACCATTTCTGCTGCTTTTGGAAAATACAGAACACCGCCATTTTTTGCCGATTGAGATGCAATTATCGTTTGTAAAATACGCTTACAGCAAGGAAAAAATTGAAATAGCCAAACAGCTATGTGAACTGTTTTTACAATGGGGTCAGAATAAGAATGTAGAGGAAGTTTATCAGCACATAGTTGAAATTTATGATATAAGAAGGAAATGGGAAGACGAATTCCAACGTGTCTCCTATGATATTCATACGGCCATTCAAACCATTGAAAACCTTCCGGAATTGGAACAAACACAGGCATTCATTGCATTGCTTCAACAAAAAGACGGAGACGAGTATGAAACTGTATTGCGATGGTTATGGGAAAAAGGGGTATCAATCCCTTATTCAGAAGAAATTTTACTACCTCTAAAAGAAGCGATAAAAGCGAAGGATCAAAAAAAGTACCAAACAGTTTTTCATCAGTGCATGACAGCATACAACAGAGGTGAACGCTCCCAACTGTTAAGAAATATGCTCATCGAAAGTCTGCAAAATGCTGTCCTTTCAGAACAAGAGCTTTATTCATTAAGAAATGCGGTGGAATCAAAATATATCCATTTATTGAGCAGGGAGCTGTTAAACGCATTAAAAGAAAACAATCAGCTTATTTCTTTATATGAACAAATGATGACCGATTCTGTTTCACTTGATGATTTTTCTGTTTTCATGAATTGGTGCAGGACTATAGATCACGATTTAGCGATTAAAATGTTAAAGACTTTCGTCCGCAAGCTGTTTCATTCAAACAGAAAATTGCCAATTGCAAAAGAGCATTTAGAAACAATAAATCATTTTATTGCAGGCGATTTCGAATTTGAATGTGTGAAAAAAAGGTGGCTTCTTGAACATCGCCAACAAGAAGAACTGCTTAAAGAAATCGACGGCTATAGCAGCCATCATAAAACGAAGATGCTTTTTTATTTGGCGAAATATGCTTATGAACATGAGTATTATGCTGAAGCATCGCTTCTTCTAAATAAAGCGTTTCAATTGCGGCCAAGAAGTCTGTTTGTATTAAGAACATTGATTGGGGTTCATCATCGATTGGGAAACATTTCTGAGCGTGTGAAATATTTTGAAGAGCTTCCTTTTTTCATTCGACGAATACTCAAGAACGATTATGAGATCGCAAAAGATGAAAAAGAACGGATGAAGGAAAAGTGGACGTGGAAAAAAGATTTGCCGCAGATCGCATTAGGCGACAAAATTGTCCACGTATTAAATAAATCTATGCCTGAGGTTAATGGATATACCATTCGAAGCAGAGAAATTGTCGTTCATCAAAAGAAGCTTGGGCTCAAACCGGTCGTCGTGACAAAACTCGGCTGGCCCCTAAATCGGAAGAAAACGAAAATAGAGAACATTGATGGAATTGAATATTATCGGCTGTACACGCAGCAAGATATTCGTTTAAACGTTGTTCCGCTGACAATGTATTTCGAGCATTATGCTGAGCAGTTTGCAAATTTATTGATGGAAATAAAACCGAGAATTGTACATGCAGCTTCAAATTTTCAAAATGCTTTGCCGGCTATTCAAGCAGCTAAAAAGCTCGGCATTCCTACTGTTTATGAAGTAAGGGGCTTTTGGCACGATACGACAGCGAGCAAAGTAAAAGGATTTGAACATTCCGAACGTTACCGGATGCATGAAGAATATGAAATCTATTGCTGCCAATTAGCAGATAAAGTTGTAACAATAAGTGAAAGCTTAGCTCAACAATTGATCTCTTTAGGAGTTGAGAAAAATAAAATTTTCATCGTTCCAAATGGTGTTGACGCAGATGTTTTTACTCCTGAAGAACGAGATGAGGAGCTCATGAACTTGTATGATTTGCATGGAAAAATTGTTTACGGGTTCATCGGCTCTGTGACAAAATACGAAGGACTGGACTTTGCTTTAAAAGCTCTTAAACGATTGAAACAGGATGGTGAAGATTTTCATTTCCTTTTAGTAGGTGATGGACCTGTTGTCGTTGAATTGAAAGAACTTGTTCAACAACTCGATATAGCCGAACACGTTACGTTTGTAGGTAGAGTCCCGCACGATGAAGTAAAAAAATATTATTCTGTTATTGATGTGTTTCCGTTTCCGCGTATTAATGCGAAAGTATGCCAGCTTGTTACTCCTTTAAAACCTTACGAAGTAATGGCGATGGGGAAACTTGTGCTTGTCAGCGACATTCCAGCTTTGAAGGAAATGGTGATTGAAGGTGAGACCGGATTAATCTTTGAAGCGGAGAATGTTGAATCATTATACGAATGTATGAAAAAAGCTCAGGCAGATCTGCACATTGGCATAAAAAGCAGAAAATGGGTAGAACGGGAGCGCCATTGGAAAGAGTTGTGCAAGCAGTATGTAAACATATATAGCTGAATGAATTGCCCAATTGTTTTGGGCATTATTTTTTTGAGTGATAAAAAATTTTTTATTTATACCGATACAACATAATGATATGATCTTTTAAGCGGCACAATTTTTATTCAGGAGGAGATGTTGTGACAAAAAGGTATTTTTCTATATTTTTAGCCTTTATCATGATATTTTCTTTATTTTTTCAGCCAGTTTTAAACGATGTTTATGCTAATAAAACTGATGCTGTTTCTCTCGTTTCGTTAAAAAAAGATTTTGTGATCACAGATGATACAAATCAAATTTTAGGCACTATTTCCAAAGATGCTGAAATTTTTGTAAAAAAAACTGAAAACAGAAATTATGTATTTGATTGGCTCGGAAAAGAAATGGAACTGCCGCAAGATCAATTTGAACTGAGTGAAAGCCAATTAAATTACTATAATGTGAATGGCGAAAATAGCAGTATAGTAGATTTTAAAAGTTTTAAAGAACGTGTGAAAATTTCTGATCCAACATCGAACAAAACAATTGCATACATAGAACCTAATCAGAACATTCCATTCATAGAAGAGAATGAAAACCAGTTAAAAGTAATTATTGGCAATCGTGAAGGAATAATCACTTTTGAAGAGAATCCACAACCGGAAAATGAAATGGGCTCGGAATTAAATGAGGAACAAAAGGTAGAAAATAAAATACAAAAAAACTCTGAATCAATTGATAATCTGGAAGAAAACGCTGGAATTGAAAATCGAAGCAACGAAGAAAGTAAAAATATAAAGAATACCGATTACAACGCAGAAAATGATGAACAACAAAAAAATAAAATGAAAATGATGAGTGCTGTTGATGCTAACTATTTCAAAGTGTCAGAAGAGAATGTACCTGTATATATAGACAAAAATGGAAAGCTCATAAAGGTTGCAATTTTGAAAAAAGGAGAAATTTATCCGAGAGTTGGTGAAAAGGACGGTATACATGTCATCAAATTCGGTAAAACTCAAGGATATGTTGACCAAAAGTCATCTACTCTATTATCTATTGCAAACCTGAAAAATGAAAATAAAAAATTTACAAACAGTTTGTTTACGATTAAGATTACAAATAATGCTGTTGTCTATGATAATTCATCTGGAAAACTAGTAAGGTTTGGGATTATTCAAAAAGGCATTGAATATCCAGTCATTCGTGATGTAGGAGATTGGTGGATGGTCGATTTTTTAGGGAGAATTGGCTATATCCACAAAGATGGAACAGAGCTTTTATTTTCATCCAATGTGAAATATTTTAAAGTAACAGATGATAATGTTCCTTTATACATAAAAGGAAAGTCACTAACAAAAGTCGGTTCATTGCAAAAAGGACAAATATATCCGAGAATTAGTGCAAAAGGCAATTGGCATATCGTGAAATTTGGAAAAATTCAAGGATATATTCATAATGATTCGACAGTTGGTATAAGCTCTCCATCAATAAAAAATGAAAACAAAGCCCTTAAATTTGACTCTTATTCTATTAAAATCACTAAAGATGCTAATGTATACGACAATTCATCTGGAAAATTGGAAAAATTGGGGATTATACAAAAAGGGATTGAATATCCAGTAATTAAAGATGCAGGCAATTGGTGGATGATTGATTATGTCGGAAGAATCGGTTTTATTCATAAAAGCAATGCTGAGGTTTTGTTTCCTTCAAACACTAAGTATTTTAAAGTTACAAGTGATAGTTTGAATGTATTTATTAAAAAAAGTGGGAAGCTAGTGAAAGTCGGTTCATTACGAAAAGGTCAGTCCTATTTGAGAACTGGGGGAAAGGGCAATTGGCATGAAATTCAATTTGGTTTATCAAAGGGATATGTTTATAAATTTTCAACTGTTCCGTTATCCCACCCAAACTTTCAAATAAGTTCTTTAAAAAACAATGGTAAAATAACAATTTTACGAGATGCTGTGGTTTATGATAATTCAAATAAAACACTTGTACCTATTGTAACATTGTTAAAAAATATTGAATATCCGATTGAAGGGGTATATGGCAACTGGTTAAAAATCCATATTGCTAATCGGGTTGGCTACGTCCATAAGAGTGATGTAAAAGTTTCGTTAAAAAAACAGGCGAAACCTAGGAATCTTGTAAACCCGAATCAAGTTTACACATATGAAGAGATGGTCCGGGATATTAGTGAATTAGAGAAAGCTTATCCTAATCTCATTAGTAAGAGAATTATCGGTCAATCGGTTGATGGACGAAACATATATGCAGTGAAGCTTGGAAAAGGCAAAACGGAAATTATGATAAACGGTTCCCATCATGCGCGAGAATATATCACGACAAACTTGCTGATGGAAATGATCGATGTATATGCTTACGCATATTCAAAAAATTTACGTGTTGATGGCTATCCTGTAAGAAGCATTTTAAATAATGCCTCCATTTGGTTTGTACCGATGGTAAATCCGGATGGGGTGACATTAGTACAAAAAGGGCACAGAAGCGCTAAAAATCCTGCCTATGTATTAAAACTAAACGGTGGCAGTACGAATTTTGCAGCATGGAAAGCAAACATTCGGGGAGTGGATTTAAACCGGCAATACCCAGCAGATTGGTATAGAATTGCTGGGAATACAGGAAGACCATCCCCTCAAAATTACAAAGGGCCTAGACCATTAAATGAACCGGAAGCAAAGGCAATGGTTAACTTTACGCTAAGCAGAAATTTTAAAACGGCGGTTTCTTATCATTCTTCTGGCGAGATAATATATTGGCACTTTAATACACCAAAACAGCATGAAGTAAGAGATAGAAAAATAGCGAGTATGATAGCATCAAAAACAGGTTATCGTCTCGTTCCACCGAGCAATAATCCTAGCGGGGGAGGTTTTACGGACTGGTTTATATCAACACAGAAAAAACCGGCCTTTACTCCTGAGGTCGCGCCATATGTTGGCAATCGTCCTGTTCCGATATCTTACTTCCCATCCATTTGGAAGAAAAATCAGTCCATTGGCATTATGCTAGCTGACGAAGCATATAAAAATAGAAATACTCGATAACAAACAATGAGGGTGTCCTAAAAGTAATTAGGGACATCCTTTTTTAAAAAACACTTCAAGGTTTTCCACTTCTTAGATATAGTTATATTGAAAAAAACGCAAAAAATTGAGATTGACGGTGTATTTTTTAGCTGGTTCGAAGACAATCGCAAAATTAAACAATCTTTTCAAATATCCTAGATATTTGGGTCTTAAAAGGATCAATGTGAAAATGGTTCAAAAAGGGATGGAAAAAGCCGATGGATATTCAGCACAAAAACAGAAGCAGCAGTAAAAGCATTCTAGAAAAACATATATTTATAAAGGATGGAGTTATCGAGCCGCAAACTGAATACGTCTGTTTTAAAAATAATAAAATTTGTCGTCGACCTCCAATCGTGCAAAAATCCCAGGGGATCGACGACTCTTTTAAATCTCCATTGAGCCCGCGCAAATCAAAGGATTGATAAATTTTTACTCATTGGCTAAAATGAAATTAACCAATCAACCATTTAAATCGGAATGCTGACCTAACAACATTTTTTGGGGTTTTTATCTTAACTATGAGGAATTGAAACTTTGCCATACGCCTGGAAAAGGTTCTGTATATGTCCGTTTTTATCTTAACTATGAGGAATTGAAACCGACCGATTCGGAACATTTAAAGTTGACGGTCTTTGTTTTTATCTTAACTATGAGGAATTGAAACTATACAAATGCCGACCTGATCTATCAGGGAAGATTGGTTTTTATCTTAACTATGAGGAATTGAAACCATCATCTTTATTAACCATTAATCTCGGTAATTTAGTTTTTATCTTAACTATGAGGAATTGAAACAAATACAATAACAGAGAGATGTTTGAATCACTCACTGTTTTTATCTTAACTATGAGGAATTGAAACTGATGTAGATTGGAACAACAATATAGTAAGGTTAAGTTTTTATCTTAACTATGAGGAATTGAAACCTCAATACGTCAGTTTTGAAAAAGCATATGAAGCAGGGTTTTTATCTTAACTATGAGGAATTGAAACCTGACTGATTTTGGAACACCTTTAATACTGAACTCTGTTTTTATCTTAACTATGAGGAATTGAAACAGCTCTTTGATATAGTTCATGCTGCTCTTCACCCCTGTTTTTATCTTAACTATGAGGAATTGAAACTCCTTTTGGAGACAACCGCACGATGTCGTCATGCCACGTTTTTATCTTAACTATGAGGAATTGAAACATCAATGTTAGCAAGCTATTCAAAATAGCCGAGTTCGTTTTTATCTTAACTATGAGGAATTGAAACGGGATGTTTACTAAATCTACCATGAACTGGTATTGGTTTTTATCTTAACTATGAGGAATTGAAACTTCGGACTTGCCAGAAATTGTACGCTCTCGGCAACAACTGTTTTTATCTTAACTATGAAAAAATATTAGGCAAAAAACTTATTAAGATTAGTAGCACAGACCACGGTCAAGGTATGTGCTACAATTTTTTTATAGCAGAAGGAGAAGGAGAGAATAGATCGTAACAGGGTCCAAGTATCATTAGTTCGTAATGCGGTTGCATTAAGGACAATCGGTCGTTCCGAAGAACTTTTGCGGGAACTCACCAAGGTACACATCGAGTTTAGAATTGCGGAATTGGTTCACAACATAGCGAAGTAACAGTCATCCGCCAAGCTGCTTTAAACAAAAATTGAAAGTATACAAAACAAGTGGAGAAAAGCAGCAAGTTTTCTCCATTTGTTTCATTTTAGAAACTTATTGGACAGTTTCTAGCAATTTGGTGAAAAATATGAAATTCGTTTGTACAATGATTGTGGTTATGATAATTTAGTAATTGGTGCATATTAACGAAAAAGGAGACGTCAGAATGGATCGAAAGATTAGGGTAATGACCATATTTGGTACAAGACCTGAGGCGATTAAAATGGCTCCGTTAGTGTTGGAGCTAAAAAAATATTCGGACGAAATAGAATCGATTGTGACGGTAACAGCTCAGCATCGGCAAATGCTGGACCAAGTTCTTGAACTGTTTGAAATTAAGCCTGATCATGACCTCAATATTATGAAGGATCGACAAACATTGACAGGCGTTACGGTGAGAGCACTTGAGGGGCTTGATCAAATTATGAAAGATGTCAAGCCTGATATTGTGTTGGTACATGGAGATACGACAACAACATTTGTTGCCAGTCTTGCGGCTTTTTATAATCAAATTGCTGTTGGACATGTAGAGGCTGGGCTGAGAACATGGAATAAATATTCTCCATTCCCAGAGGAAATAAACCGACAAATTACAGGTATCATTGCGGATTTGCATTTTGCACCGACGACAAAGTCAAAACAAAACCTTCTTCAAGAAAATAAAAACGAAGATTCCATTTTTGTTACTGGAAATACAGCGATCGATGCTTTAAAAACAACTATTAAAGATTCTTATCAAAACGATATTCTCGATAAAATCGGTTCGGATCGGATGATTTTGCTAACTGCCCACCGGAGGGAAAATCTGGGTGAACCAATGCGCAACATGTTTAGAGCTATTAAAAGAATTGTTCAAGAGCATAATGATGTACAAGTTGTGTATCCGGTTCATTTAAATCCTGCTGTTCGTGAGGTAGCGAATGAAATTTTGGGAGACGACGATCGGATTCATCTTATTGAACCGCTTGATGTATTTGATTTCCATAATTTCGCTGCCCGTTCGCACATTATTTTAACCGATTCCGGCGGAGTACAAGAAGAGGCGCCTTCATTAGGGAAACCTGTTCTTGTGTTAAGAGATACGACAGAAAGACCTGAAGGTATTGAAGCGGGTACATTGAAATTAGCGGGGACGGACGAAGAGACCATCTACAAAATGGCCAAAGAGCTGCTTACAAATAAAGAGGAGTATGAACGAATGGCGAAAGCGTCGAACCCATATGGAGATGGAAATGCTTCTAAGCGTATAGTAGAGGCCATTTTATATCATTTTGGCAAAAGAGAAGAAAGACCACAATCTTTCCAACCATATTAAGAAAGAGGGAATTTTAAGCATTCCCTCTTTCTTTCTTTTTATGAAGTAATTCAATATGATCTGATAGTTTTTTTGCGAACATTTCTCGATTGTAGTGTGCTAGCAGCCGTTCCTTCAAATTTTTCCGCATTCGTTTTAATTCCGCCTCATTTTCAAAGGCGTTGAATAGAGCGCGGATAAAGTCGTCTGCATTTTCAGGTTCAAAGAAGAAACCGCCATTTAATTTTTCAATAATTTGTCTCGCCTCTCCATCAACACCGATTAAAACAGGAATGGACATGGAAAGGTAATCGAACATTTTCGATGGGATCGTAATAGAGAAAAGAGGATGCTTTTTTAAACTAACAATACCGATATCTGCTGCTTTGTAATAGGAAATAAGCTCATCTTTCGGAATTTGATCGATAAATCGAACGTTTGATAACTGATTTTGTTCAGCTAACTCTTTTAACCGTTTTTTTTCGACCCCTTCACCGATGAATAAAAATATATAATCAGAATTGTCTTTAAGCTTGATTGCCGCCTGAATAACGGTTTCCAGTCCTTGGGCTGAGCCGATATTCCCTGAATATAATATTACTCGTTTGTTTTGAAGATTGTACTCTGTTTTTATATCTTTATAATTAGCATAAGTGTCATTAAGCAAAGCAGGATTGACGCCGTTAGGAATGACAATAATTTTTTCTTCCGGAATTCCTTCGGATACTAATCTGTCTTTATATCCATTGGTCACAACGACAATGAGATCAGCCTTTTTATATAAAAATTTTTCCAACTTCCGTGCAAGGTTTAAAAGTTTTTTATTTTTGAATTGGCCAAGAATCTCAGCAAAATCCACCCATAAATCGCGGACCTCCAAAACAAATTTGGCTCTGTGCCATTTGCTTAAAAGCCATCCGGAAAAAGTTTGAAAAAGCTGCGGCGTAGTAGCGTAAACGATGTCAGGCTTTTGAACAAAAATCCCTCCAATAAAGCTTGAAAAAGTAAAAGAAAAATAATTCATTAAACGCCGCAATGCGCTTTGTTTCGTATCTTTCATCCGAAACATACGGTAAACATTTACATGGTCCATTGTTTCTTTTTTAAAAATGCCAAAATTCGTTTCATGATTAGGGAAGGCTGTTATAATAGTAACGTTATGTCCTAATTTTCTTAAATAATAACTTAAATCGTATGCCCTAGCAGGCGCAGCGCCTATTTCAGGCGGAAAATGCTGTGTAATGTAAATGATTTTCATGTTAATTCCCTCTATATGAAAATAGAATTCGCTAATCTAATAGTGTAAAGTAAAATTATGAAAATGACAATGCATAAAGAGGTTGGAGAATATGACAAAAGTGTGCGTGTTAACAACAGTCCATCATGCTTATGATGGAAGAATTTATCATAAACAGTGCAAAACGCTGCAAAAAGCCGGCTACGAGGTTACGCTGATTGCTCCAAAACCGGAAAAAATAATTGAACATGATAATATACAACTGATTCCGATTGATAAACCGAAGAAAGAATGGAAACGTTTTTTACATACATTTTCTATTATAAAAAAAGCAATAAAAACGAACGCAGATGTTTATCATTTTCATGATCCGGAATTGCTCCCTGTAGGGGTTTTGTTAAGGCTTATAACACGTAAAATTGTAATTTTTGATGTTCATGAGCATTATCCGAATGCGATTATGAGCAAAAAATATTTAAAAAAATGGGTCAAAATTCCTGTTCGAATCGCATATGAGATTATTGAGAAAAGTTCTTTGCAGTTTATTTCCGGGGTTATTTATACAACAGATGAAGTAGGGGAAAGATATAAAAAATATAAAAGCTGCAAAATTGAAAACTACCCTTTGCTTGAAATGTTTGAACAACTCAGCATCAATCAAAAGGATCCAAAACTTATTTTATATTTAGGCGGGATTACACCTATAAGAGGCATTCGGGAATTAATTGAGGCATTCAAGATCGTTTCTGAAAAAATGGATGCAAAGCTGCTGTTTGTCGGCGGGTTTGAAGCAGAATCTTTTGAGAAAGAAATAAAAGATAAAATCCGTCAATATGGACTTGAGAGCCAAATTCAATTTGCTGGGAAAGTTTCTTATGAGCAAATCCAAACATATTTAGAAAAGGCATCGATAGGGATTATTCCTTATTTGCCTGTTCCGAATCATCTTGTTTGTTTGCCTAATAAAATTTTCGAATATTTAGCAGGCGGTGTTATTCCGATTGCATCAAATTTTCCGCATTATGATCGGGTGCTGAAAAAAGCAGGAAGCGGTAGAGCGGTCGACCCTGAAAATCCGAAAGAGATAGCGGATGCCATTCTGTTCTTTTTGCAATGCGGTCAGGACCAGTTAAATCAAATGAGGGAAAGAGGGAGAAACGAATTTTTAAAAAGCTTTAATTGGAAAAGTGAAGGGAATAAACTGCTTGATTTTTACCAATCGTTTCAAAAATAAATGAGTCATAAAATAGTTATAAAAATTTAAAATAATATTGTTGAAAGTTTCGCCATTTCTGCTATGATGAAAGAAGTGAATACTTCTTGCAATGAGTGGGGGATTATATGAATTATTCCCAATATATAATAGCCTTGATTTTAACATTCGTTATGGCGGCATTGCTTACACCTTTTGTAAAAAAATTGGCTTTAAAAATAAATGCAGTGGATTATCCAGAAGGAAGAAAAGTTCACACAAAAGTTATGCCCCGTTTAGGCGGGCTCGCCATTTTTTTTGCAGTGGTGATCGGTTTTCTGTACTTGCAGCCGGATGATCCTCACATGTTAAAAATTATTTTAGGGGCTACTATAGTTTTAATTACTGGCATTTTAGACGATATTTTTACTTTGACACCGAAACAGAAATTATGCGGGCAATTGTTGGCTGCATTCGTTGTCGTGACATCAGGGCTTTTGATTGATAAAGTAACATTGCCGTTTGTTGGAACGGTTTACATAGAAGAATATCTTAGCTATCCTTTGACAATTTTGTGGATTGTCGGCGTTACGAATGCCATAAACTTGATAGATGGATTAGATGGTCTTGCGGCAGGAGTCACAGCGATTGCCTTGACAAGCATTATGATTATGGGATTTATGGATGGCCGTTTAGTTGTTGTTGCTCTGTCTGTCATTCTCATCGGCAGCACGTTAGGATTTCTTGTCCATAATTTTTATCCTGCCAAAATATTTATGGGCGATACGGGCGCAATGTTTTTAGGCTATTCGGTCGCGATCATTTCGATGTTAGGATTGTTTAAAAATGTTGCGCTGTTCAGTTTTGTCATTCCGATTATTGTGCTGGCCATCCCATTATTTGATACTATTTTTGCGATCATTAGAAGAATTTTGAACAAGCAAAGCATTACAATGGCTGATAAACATCATCTGCATTATTGCTTAGTTGATTTAGGATTTAGTCATCGGACATCGGTGCTAATCATTTATTTAATAAGCGCATGCTTCGGCGTTTCAGCGATTCTCTTTACTCATGCGACATTATGGGCATCGTTGATCATTATGATTGTGCTGATTATTATAATTCAAATCGGTGCTGAGATAGTTGGGTTAATCGGAGAAAATCAAAAACCTTTTCTTAATATGCTGAAAAAAATATTTTCTTTAAATAAACCGCAAAAAGATAATTCATAACCTTTGCCAAATAAAAAAGCTGTCAAAAGATTGACAGCTTTTTCCTTTAGGGGGATCTATCTTATACGTTTGCACGGCTCGGCAATATCTATGTCGAGTTTGGGATTTATGGCAGTTATCCGACATCTTAAAATAGTCGGCGACTGTTTTCAGCAAAAAATCGAAAAAATTACAAAAGCCGGTGGAAAAAACAGCTCATTTTTTCCACTGGCTTTATTTAAGACTTCTCGGACGTCCCTTTTTTCATTTATTCGAGGGAAGCCCTATTATTCAATTGAAAATTTAGGTGATCTTGCAGATCATGTTGTACCTCTGCAAGGGATTCATCGTCTACGATATAATAGGAAACGCCATTTATATATTCTGGTGTGCCTTCTAGTTTTACTTGCTCGATTTTGGAAGAATTAAAATCTGAATATTTTTTGTAAAAAGCTAGCAACTCGGTTACTTTCATATTTGTTTCTACGTTATCGCCGATTTCATCTGTTAATTTATCAATTTTCGTAATAGTTCCGATAGAGGAGAGTTTATCAATTACTGCCATTACGACCTGCTGCTGTCTTTCATTTCTTCCGAGGTCTCCGCGCGGATCTTCAAGCCGCATTCTTGCGTAGGCAAGAGCATGACGACCGTCCAAAGTCATCGGTCCTTCTTTAAATTCAAGCTTCTCTGCGACTCTGTCGTCACTGTTTTGTTTAAAGTCAAATGGGACATCGACTTCAATTCCGCCAAGAATATCTATAATATTTTTAAATCCTTCAAAATTGACTGTCACATAATAGTCAATAGGAATGTTTAAAAAGTCTTCGACTGTTTCGATTGTTAACTCTTTTCCACCGTAGGAATATGCATGGTTAATTTTTGTTTTCTTATCCTTTTCTTTTATATAAACTCTTGTATCCCTTGGAATGCTTAACAGTTTCATCGTTTCATCTTTTGGATTAAACGTGGCAACCATTAAAGTGTCCGACCGCCCGCCTTTGCCGCCGCTGGAGTAGTCTTCAACACCCATAATCAAAATGGAAACAGGGTCATTCGATATCGTAACCGCCTCATCGCGCAGTTTTGATTTCACCCGATCCAAATCGTCATAAGCGGAATTATAAACTTTCCAAAACGTATATCCTGTGTAGCCGGCAAACACTAACAAAATTAAAATAAAAAGCTGCACAATTCGTTTAAATAATTTTCTCTTTTTTCTCTTTCGTGTTTTTTTCAATTGTTGACGTTTCATATAATTTCCTCCATAAAAAAATTAGATTTTCTCCTCCAAATAAACGAAATCCCCCTCCTGGATCACACATTTCCCATTGGTGAGATCGGTCATCCAGTCTTTGAAGCTTTGAACCTGGCCTTCCTCTACATATGTTTCAACTTCCACATGATCGGTATAATAGATGTCTTTCAGCTTATAGACAGACGAGCGCAATTCGTTTTCGAATTTGCCGAGAAAGCTGTAATCAAACGTAGTGCGAATAATTTTCATTAGCTTGCGTTCGATGATGCCAACGTGGTCAATGGCTTCTGAAACAGCTTTTCCGTATGCACGGATCAGCCCGCCGGCGCCGAGTTTAATCCCGCCGAAGTAACGGGTGACAACAACGACTGTGTCTTTTAGTTGTTTCTTTTTCAACACTTCAAGCATCGGCACTCCTGCTGTTCCGCTTGGCTCTCCGTCGTCGTTTGCTTTTTGAATTTGGTCATGCTCTCCAATTAAATATGCGGAGCAGTTATGTGTGGCATCCCAATGTTTTTTTTTGATTGTATCAATAAACTCTTGAGCTTCTTTCTCAGTTTTGGCACGATTAATATAGCAGATAAATCGTGATTTTTGAATCACGATTTCATGCTCTCCAAAGCCAGCTACGGTATAATAGGAGGAAAGCATTGTGTATCACCTCCGCAGAAGAAACAAAACGGCATAACTTTTTTTGACAAAAATCGACTTTTTTTATAAAAAAACACTCACATTAGAATATTATAAAACGACAAAATTTTTACTTCAATTATGAACTGATAAAGTTTTTGTAACAACTTTTTTAAAATGGAGGAAAAGGCTGTGAACTCCAAAAAAATAGATTCTGCTGTAATAGACGATATTTTAAATAAAATGATCGAAACCGTCCAATCAAGCAAAGATCAAATTTTTGAAATCGGTGAAAAATCCCGCACAGAGTATGAGAAAATAGTAGAAGAATTGGAAGAAGTGAAAGAGCAAGTAAGTGAGGTGATAGAGCAAACCGATAAGCTGACGATTCAATCGAAAATCGCACGGCAGCGCCTCGTGGAAGTCAGCCGCAACTTCAACAAGTTTTCAGAACAAGATATTTTGAATGCCTATGAAAAAGCGCAAAATATTCAAATTGAACTGGCCATGCTCCAAGAAAAAGAAAAACAATTAAGAAAACGGCGGGATGAATTGGACCGCCGGCTTTTATCATTAAAAGAAATGATTGAACGAGCAGAGGTCATAGTAGGTCAAATTACTGTTGTGCTGCAATATTTAAACCAAGATTTGCGGCAGGTTGGCGATTTGCTGGAAGATGCAAAGAAAAAACAAGCCTTTGGCTTAAGAATTATAGAAGCGCAGGAAGAAGAACGGAAACGGGTGTCACGTGAAATACATGACGGACCAGCTCAAATGCTTGCAAATGTTTTGATGCGCTCTGATCTGATTGAACGAGTTTTTCGGGAAAAAGGGACTGCAGAAGGGTTTCAGGAAGTTCAAAATTTGAAAGTAATGGTGAGAAATGCGTTATCTGAGGTTCGGCGCATTATATACGACTTAAGACCTATGGCTTTGGATGATTTAGGTCTCATTCCAACACTTAGAAAGTACCTTTCTACTATTCAAGAATATGAAAAAGACATAAAAATCAATTTTCAAAACATCAGTGATGTGGAAGAAAAACGGCTTCCGGCGAAATTTGAAGTGGCCTTGTTCCGGTTAGTTCAAGAATCTGTAACGAACGCTTTGAAGCATGCGGAAGCAAAGCAAATTGACGTTAAATTTGAAGTCCGTCCAAACCAAGTAAATGTTGCAATAAAAGACGACGGCAAAGGCTTTGATGTAAAGAAAGTGTTTAAAGAAAAAAAGGAGTCATTCGGTTTAATGGGAATGAAAGAACGAGTGGAGCTGTTGAACGGGAAAATGGCAGTCCATTCTGCACCCGGAAAAGGAACGTTCATTATTATTCAATTGCCTACTAATCTATGAAATAGAGAAATGGTCTGATTGACTTCATGCATACATCACTGAAAAAATAATAATGGGGAGGATTGTAAATGAATAATCAAGTTAAAATTGTCATAATAGATGACCATGCGCTGTTTCGGGAAGGTATAAAACGTATTCTTGATTTTGAGCCTAATTTTGAAGTGGTTGCGGAAGCTTATGACGGCAGTGAAGCTTTAACTGTTGTTGAAAGCTATATGCCGGATGTTGTCATTATGGATATTAATATGCCTGGTGTAAATGGCGTTGAAGCTACTAAGCAGCTGGTTAATTCATATCCGGATACGAAGGTTATTATATTATCGATCCACGATGATGAAAATTATGTGATACATGCTTTGAAGACCGGAGCGAGAGGATATTTATTGAAGGAAATGGATGCTGACACTTTAGTAGAAGCAGTTAAAATCGTGGCAGAGGGAGGAAGCTATTTACATCCAAAAGTAACTCACAATCTAGTCAATGAGTTTCGCCGTCTGTCATCAGCCAATAATGGACAAATTCCAGCTACAGTCCGGCGCCCTCTTCATATTTTAACCCGACGTGAGTGTGAAGTTTTGCAAATGCTTGCTGATGGAAAAAGCAATAGAAGAATCGGTGAAACGCTGTTCATTAGCGAAAAAACGGTGAAAAACCATGTCAGCAACATTTTGCAAAAATTAAATTGCAACGATCGAACACAAGCAGTAGTTCTTGCCATTAAAAACGGCTGGGTGGAAGTTAAGTAAAGTTACATATTTTCCATGGCGATTAATTTTGAACGATTTGAATCGTCAAACCGTGAAAGTGAGATTGATTTCTAAATACCAATTTTGCCCGGTGTATCTATATTGTTTTTTCCGACTTGGCTGATTGTCCAGCGATGATAAATGAATTCAATTGCATTTCTTCATTACGACTGGAAACATAATATCATTTGGCAACTTGTCAATCTATTCGGATCCTGACCAGAGAAATGTTTTGATCAGAAGCTACGAGAATGAATCATAGGAAGCATTACATTCAACGTTCCGGTTTTGCAGAATCAACTTAGGTGAAAATGTATCAACAGGAAGCATAACGGCCTCTTCAAATAACTACAGGCGCTGGGAAGAGGCCGGTTTGCTCAGAAACAAGAAAAAATGCAGCAAAATTGGTAACCGCAATTGGAATCCACATAAAAGCTCCGTTTAAGCTGCTCAAAAATCCTTTAAAAAGGTGTAGACCTCATAAGAATAACCTCAACGAAAATCGTAATGAGCCGATCGACAAATCGAAATCCGCATAAATGGCAGTATAAAGACTTTGAAGCAGCTAAAAAATTTTTCATCCTCTTGCAGTTCATGGAAATCCGGCAAAGTTAATGATAAAAGCTTGCATTTTTTATAAAATAGTCTTATAAAGGAGAGAATGAAATTATTAAAAGGAAAGGAAAAACATGATGCAAATTGCGATTGTAACAGATAGTACTGCTTACATTCCTGAAGAAGTTCGAAAGAGGCATGGCATACATATGATTCCTCTTAGCGTTATTTTTGGAGACGAGTCTTATCGTGAAGAGATAGATATGACAGCAGAGAGTTTTTGGGAAGAAATAAAGCGCCAGAAAGAGCTGCCTACAACTTCTCAGCCGCCAGTTGGTGAATTTGTCGAGTTGTTTGAAAGCTTATCGAAAGAATATGATGCAGTCATCAGCATTCATCTTTCAAGCGGTATCAGCGGCACTTACAATGGTGCTGTCACAGCAGGTCAAATGGTAGACAGCATTAAGGTATATCCTTACGATTCGGAAATAAGCTGTATGGCTCAGGGATTCTATGCAATTGAAGCAGCGAAAATGGCAAAGGAAGGGAAAAAACCGGAAGAGATCATCGCTCGCCTTGATGAAATTAAAAAATCAATGGATGCTTATTTTATGGTGGACGATCTTTCTCATCTTCAGCGCGGCGGACGATTAACCGGAGCTCAAGCTTTAATAGGGAACCTGCTGCAACTGAAGCCTCTTCTTCATTTTGTTGATAAAGTGATCGTGCCGTATGAAAAAATTCGTACGCGCAAAAAAGCAATCCAACGTATCTATCAATTATTTGACGAAGCTGCAAGCAAACATCCGGTTCGGGCGGCTGTCATTCATGCCAACAGACCGGAGGATGCCAAAAAAATGAAAGAGGAGCTCGAAAGTAAATATCCAAATTCTGAATTTATTATCAGCTATTTTGGCGCTGTCATTGGAACTCATCTAGGAGAGGGAGCTATGGGTCTCTGCTGGTATAAAAAGTAATTGCAAGAAAACGTTAAACCCATTGTGAAAAATGGCTGTATCCATCCTCTTAAAAGAACTTCCCCTTCAAAACGAGAAAAGGTGCTATCCACCAAAAAATGGAACGGTGTCTGACCATCTGAAGGTGCAAAAAGCACCTTTTATTTTTTACAGAAATGAAGGATATAAATGATTCATCTAGCATCTTTCATTCGGACGAAAAGCAATAAGAGCAATTGATTAAATATATTGATTTTCCAGAAATTATAAGGTAAAAATAATAGTAAGAAACAATATGGTATGTACAAGCGGAGGTTTTATATGCATGATCATGATCTCCAAAAACATCTTCTCGGAAGACATCTCCTTTCAAATGAGCTCCCGTTTTCAATGGATGCCGTTCAAAATGCCCCCTTCGTTGAAATAGAACAAGGTGTTGTGAAAAAATCCGGTTTTTTTTATTGCAATCGATGTGGAAATGATCAGCCCTTTTTATTTGCAGGCTTTGACTGTGCAAAGTGCGGAAGGTTTTGTTATTATTGCCGGAACTGCATCATGATGGGGCGAGTAAGTGAATGCTCAAAGCTTGTTAGTTTTCCAAGACGAGAGAAGGAGGAAAAACATTCGATCCAATCGGATCAAACAAACTTTTTGCAATGGGATGGCGAACTGTCTCCGGCGCAAAAAAGAGCATCTGACCGGATCGCGGAGTCCGTTTTGCAGCGTACAGACTGTCTCATTTGGGCAGTTTGCGGAGCAGGAAAAACAGAGGTGCTGTTTGCCGGCATAAACACAGCTTTGCAGAAAGGGCTATTTGTTTGCATTGCTGCACCGCGTACGGATGTTGTTTTGGAGCTTGGACCGCGTTTGAAAAACGTTTTTCCGAGCATCGATGTGGCAGTGCTTTACGGAGGAAGCGAAGATCGTTTGAAGCTGAGCCCAATTACCATTTCAACGACTCATCAGCTTCTTCGGTATAAAGAAGCCTTTGACGTGGTGATTCTTGACGAAGTGGATGCTTTTCCATATTCTGTAGATTCTGCTTTGCAATTTGCGGTTGAAAAAGCACGCAAACGAAACAGCTCCCTTATTTATTTAACTGCGACTCCCTCCTCATCAATTAAGCAGCATTTTAAGCCTTCCGAAATTGTGAAAATCCCTGCTCGATACCATGGTTATCCCCTACCTGTTCCTGAATTCAAATGGTGCGGTAATTGGAAAAAAAGATTGGAGAAAGGAAAGCTGCCGAAAAATATCATCACATGGGCAGCCGAACAAATGCAAAAGGAAAGACAAGCTTTTCTATTTGTACCGGAAATCAAAGTGCTTCATGATGTCGTTCAGTTACTAAAAAAATTGAATTCAGCGGTTGAAGGAGTACATGCCGAAGATCCCCAAAGGAAAGAAAAGGTTCGGGCATTTCGAAATGGCCGGATTCCGATCATTGTCACAACTACCATTTTGGAAAGGGGTGTAACAGTTCCTGGAACTGATGCAGCTGTTTTAGGAGCAGAAGAAACCATTTTTACAGAAAGTGCCCTTGTTCAAATATCCGGCCGTGTTGGACGGAGCATGAACAATCCAACAGGCTCCGTTATCTTTTTCCATTATGGCAAAACAAATGAAATGATTGCAGCGAAACACCATATTCTTGCTATGAATCGGGAAGCGGCAAAGGAAGATTTGTTAAAGCGTTAGTATTTAGAAAATGAAGGAAACGATACAGAATGTGTAAAGTTGGAAAAATATTTTCAATTTTGGCTAAAAAAAGAAATTCCTTTTTCCAGTATGATCCAATATAATACAGATTAGAGATCATATATTTGGGGTGAGGACATGATAGTAAACGCTCTGGAAAAAATTATGGAAGAATTGCTAGATGAATATATTGACCAATTTCATATGGAATGCACGTGCCCAACTTGCCGCAATGATGTTTTAGCTCTAGTGTTAAATAGAGTTCAGCCCCGTTATGTAACGAGTGAAGATAAAATTACATATGTAAGAGCGGAATTTTTTGATCGGCAGCAAATGACATCTCTTCTTGTCAGCCTGGCAGAATGCGCAAGAATTGTTTCAGAAAACCCACGATGTGATAATAGGAAGGCTTGATGCGAAATATGGGAAGATGTCTTTATTGTTTTAAAAGTATAGATGTCCGCTTGACTTGGAGACGGCTTTTTTTCCTTGAAAAAGACCCTGTTTTATGCGAAGAATGCTCCAGCAAGCTAAACGTTATATCAGGCCCCATTTGTCCAATGTGCGGGAGGCAAAGCGAAAAAGCCGAGTATTGTACTGATTGCGCGGCTTGGGAAAAACATCCTGACTATCATGGAGTGATAAAGAAAAACCGTTCTGTTTTTCAATATAATGAATTTATGAAAGAAGTGCTTGCTAGGTTTAAATTCCGCGGGGATGCGATATTGACGCAGATGTTTTCCGAACCTTTTGTGAAAGCATTTCACCATCACTTCGACAAATCGATGATTCTCGTTCCCATCCCATTAGGTGAAGAAAGGCTTTTGGAACGTGGATTTAATCAAGCAAAATTATTGGCCCAGCTCCTTCAGCTTCCGATTATTGAGCCTTTGCGCAAAACAGATGCAGCAAAACAATCAAAAAAATCACGGATCGACCGAATGAAGACGAAAAATATGTTTACTGTGACAGATCCAAAACAAGTACATGGTCAACATATTGTTATCATCGATGACATTTACACAACAGGCGCAACGGTACGCCAAGCTGCAAAGCAGCTGATGAACGCTGGTGCGAAAAGTGTCGAATCATTTACGCTTGTCCGCAGCTAAATGACAAATCCGTTTTTCCGATATAAAATAATAATAATAGGAAGATTTTTGAAAGGTGGATTTTTATGGGGGAATTAGCAAACTGCCCAAAATGTGGTTCCTTGTTTGTCAAAACGCGGCTTCGTTCAATATGTGATGCTTGCTACCAAGAGGAAGAAAAGGCATTTGAAACAGTATATAACTTTTTGAGAAAAAAGGAAAACCGCAGATCGACCATTACTGAAGTTGTGGAAAAAACAGGAGTGGAAGAGGACTTAATACTGAAGTTTATTCATCAAGGACGCATTCAACTGGCGAACTTCCCGAACCTTGGTTATCCTTGTTCACGGTGCGGCAAATTTATTCGCGAGGGAAAACTTTGTGTTTCTTGCAAAAAGGAAATACAGTCTCAAATTGAGCAAATGGAAAGAGAAGAGCAGTTTCAGGAGGAGAAAGAGAAGATGCAAACATACTACGCTATCCAACCGAAAAATAATGAAAAACGTTAACAAATCCCTCTATCGATCCGATAATGAATATAGAGATAGATTTCCAGCTGAAACAATCGTTCCATTAGAGCAGGAAAGGAGGCGGTGTCCATGAAGATTCACAGCTATCGGTCATCAAACGTTAATCCTTATCAAAAGCAAATGGATGCCAGCAAGCAGATGAAAGTGGAAGTCCAAAAAGATAGAGTGGAAATATCCAAGCAGGCAAAACAGCTTCAGCAGACGAGCGGTTTTGATCTTCAGCGCCAAGAAAAAGTGCAGGCGGTAAAAAAAGAAATTGAAAGCGGGACTTACAAAATCGCCCCAGACCTGATCGCGAAAAGCATGATCCAATTTTATAAGAAAAAAAATGAAGAATAAATTGCGCCAATCCGTTTCGGTTTTTGATTTGGTTGCGTACGAAGCAGCCTGTTTCGATTTTTGATTTGGAACAGAATGAAAATGTGCTGGGCAACTATATTGTACATTTCTGCATTTTTAGCATCTTCATCTTTACAACAAAAAATTATTTTTCATGTCCGGCTTTGGATCATCTTGTCAATGTTTTGAACGAAGTACCGGTAAATATGATTGTATTGAATTTTGCGGGGAGGACGTTTTCGTGTCTCTTGCCAATTTAATTAACGTTTTAGAAAAGCAGTTAATCATTCATGAACAATTGTATAACTTGGCAGTAAAAAAAACGGATTTGCTGAAAAAAGATGATGTTAATCAATTAATGCAGCTTTTAAAGGAAGAGCAGAAATATGTAATGCAGCTTGAAAATGCTGAAAAGGAACGGATCAAAGCAGCGGCTTGCTTTTTAGAAAGAGAAGACGATTTAACGATTTCCGCCTGTATTGAAAAAGCGGAAAATGAGGATAAAGAACGGTTGAAAAATCTAAAAGAAAAATTGACAAACGTATTGGCTAATTTGAAAAACGCGAATTTTGTCAATCAACAACTGGCATTGCAAGCATTGCAGGTTGTGAATTTAACGCTTGATCTTTTCATGCCGGAGGAAGCATCGCCGAATTACACGAATCCGAATCAAGAATCGAAGCAATCGAAACGGCGTTCATGGTTTGATTCAAAAATTTAACGGGGGAATCCGCAATGGTATCAACATTTTTTGGACTGGAAGCGGCTAGAAGCGGATTATATGCCGCACAAAGCGCTTTATATACAATTGGACATAATGTGGCAAATGCCGAGACACCTGGTTATTCGCGGCAGAGAGTAAACCTTGTGCAAAAGCAAGCGTATCCGACACCAGGCCGTTTTCGAGCTGATATCCCTGGGCAGTTTGGAACAGGGGTGGATACACAAACAGTGCAGCGGATCCGCGACCGCTATCTTGATGTACAATATCGCGGCGAAAATTCTAAGCTTGGCTACTGGAGCTCTAGATTCAACGCATTATCGAGAATGGAAGATGTGATGAACGAGCTGAACGAGACAGGCTTGAACGAAACGATGGATAGCTTTTGGCAATCGCTGCAAGATTTGGCGGCCAACCCTTCCAACCTGGGTGCCCGCTCTGTTGTCCTTGAGCGCGGAAGAGCTGTTACAGAAACGTTCAATTATTTGGCGGAATCATTAAAGCATAATCAGAAAGATTTACGCAACGAACTCGATGTCGCAACAACGAAGATCAACTCTTTGCTTGAGCAAATCAACCAAATTAACAAACAAATCGGCGAAGTAGAACCGAATGGTTATTTGCCAAACGATTTGTATGATGAGCGCGATCGATTATTGGATGAGCTTTCTTCTTATATTGATATTAAAGTGACGCCGGTTGAAAGCGGAGGCAACGCTTTGAAAGTAGCCGAAGGAAAAGTAACTGTCGAGCTTGCTGGCTTCGAACCGCCAATCACCCTTGTCGACGGAAATAGATACAAAGTAAGACAATTTAGCCTCAATGAATCCAAGACGAACGGTCTCATCGAATCTATTTCTGTTGGTGGAAGAATGATAGGGGCAGACGATTTTGTTGAAAATTTAAACATCAATGGAAGTTTAAAAGGCTTAATCGAGGCGCACGGCTATACGAACATAGGCAGCACGATTGAACGCGGCATCTATCCTAGCATGATGTCAGATTTAGATCAAATGGCATATGATTTTGCGAACGCATTTAACACTGTCCACAGAAACGGATGGAGCCTTGAGGACATAAACAACGGCGTTCAAACACAGCGCGATTTCTTTGATCTCGGAGGTTTAAGCTCTCCTAAAGGCGCTGCGGCTGCCATTAAAGTATCGGATGATATGAATCGCGATCGAATTGCAGCTTCTGCTACAGGAGAAATCGGCGACGGCCAAAATGCGCTGAAGCTTGCAGAAGTAAAAAATACTTCGTTTCAAAGTTATTTTGAAGCTGTTATCGGCGAAATGGCTGTTATGACACAAGAAGCGGAGCGGATGAAGGAAAATTCAGAAACCTTAGTTTCATCTGTTGAGCAACGCCGCAAATCCGTCAGCTCCGTTTCATTAGACGAAGAAATGACAAACATGATCCAATTCCAGCATATGTACAACGCCGCAGCAAGAATGATCACTTTGCAGGATGAAATTTTAGACCGAATTATAAACGGCATGGGACTGGTCGGGAGATAAAGTAAAATTGACTGTTGAATAACCATAGTGGAAAATGAAAGCAAAAATTGTCGGGTTCAGAATGTATGAAATGAAATAAGGCGATGAAGTGCAAATCATATAAGAAATGTACTATTTGCACGTTATGAATTCATACAAAAAATTTATTTAATGAAAGAGAGGTGCAGCATATGCGTGTCACTCAATCGATGCTTGCGCAAAACTCACTCCGCCATTTAAGTAAAAGCTATGAGCTGCTGGGAAAATATCAAGATCAGATGTTGACAGGAAAAAAAATCAACCGCCCGTCCCAAGATCCCGTTGTAGCAATGAAAGGATTGTACTATCGGACAAACTTAAAGGAAGTTGAACAATATAAACGAAATTTATCAGAGGCTTACCTTTGGATCGAAAATTCTGAAGCGGGATTAGAACAGGCCAACCAAGGGCTGCAACGAATACGCGAGCTTTTGATTCGGACAAAAAACGATACAAATTCAGAAGACGAACGTGATGCGGTTGCCCGCGAATTGAAACAAATTAAAGACGACCTTGTTGCTGTCGCCAACACACAAGTGGCCGGCCGCTATATTTTTAATGGAACGAAAACAGACTCAGCGCCTGTCAGCGGCGACCCCCCTGTCGTTAATAACAACAATGAACCGTTTAAAATCGAGCTTTCAAAAAACATTCAAATCCAAGTGAATATAACGCCTGACAATGTCTTTAACCAAGCATTGTTTGATACAATTCAAGACATTCAAAATGCTTTGGAAAACAACGACACAACGAACTTGGACAGCCTGCTCGGCCAGCTTGATGGCCATATTGATGCTCTTAACGCTGAACGGGCTGAGCTTGGCGCCCGTTACAACCGGATCGAGCAGATGGAAAACCGCATCGGTCAACAGGAAGTAATCTCTACTAAAATTTTGTCGGATAATGAAGATGCCGACATCGAACGGGTCATCATCGACTTGAAAGAGCAAGAAAGCGCGCACAGAGCAGCGCTTGCTGTCAGCGCCCGCATCATTCAGCCCAACTTAGTTGATTTTTTGCGATAATGTGAGAGAGAAAGGACCTGCATAAAGGTCCTTTTTGTTCATCGTATGCCTTGCTTTTGTTCCATGTTTTTCGACTGCTAAAAGAGGTATATAGTTTACTGAAGAAATTTCACTTTTCGTTGATTAGAACGGTATAGTCTTGTGAGTCATTCATATTTTTGACAAGAGCCCCTTGAAGGAACTTCAATTGCATAGGATAGTTGAAGCACTTGCTTATTATTGTCTGTTGAATTTTTGTTTCTTCGAAGAGAATTTCTTTTCTGCTTTAAAACTTTTGTTGTCAGTCGAGGTGAGAGAAATGCTCCTGCCGCAAATTAGAATGGAAAGTCAAATGACGAAAATTGCGATTAGCACCACTCCTGGAAAGCAGTCAATCAAACAGCCGAAAGCGGATATCGATTTGCAGCCGGCGAAAGTAGCGATGGAAATCAACCGCACTCCTGGAAAATTGACAATCGATCAAACGAAAGCGTGGGAAGATCGAAATTTAGCTGACACGTTCCGTTTCATTGAAAAAATAGCTGAGGAAAGCTATCAAGCTTGGCTTGAAGGTATTGCCCGCCGCGCAGAGCAAGGAGATGAACTGATGAAAATTGAAAACGGCGGCAGCCCGCTGGCTGATCAAGCGAAAGAAAACAGCGAATCCCCAATGTATGAAGTGAATGTCGGCTGGATTCCATCGCTGTTCAGTGTGAAATTTGATTACGAACCAAGCAAGCTTGATATTAATTGGCATTTGAAAAAGGCTGAATTTCGTGCCATTCCCAATAAGCCGATCATTCATTACGACCGTGGCAGAGTCGATATAAAAATCGCCCAATACCAAAAATTAAAAATCGGCTTTGCCAACCTCACCTTTAAAGGACCAAACTTTGAAATGAACATATGAAGGTTGTGAGAACATGAGACTTAAGACAAAATATCATGGTGAAATAGAAGCCGCAAGCGACAGCATCATCCAATTTCCATCGGGAATTCCGGGGTTTTTAGATGAAAAGGAATTTGTGCTTTTGCCATTTGGCGCCGAATCGCCATTTTTTATTTTGCAATCGGTCAACACAAAGGAACTTGCTTTTGTCATGACAATTCCTTTTTTATTTTTCAAAGACTATGCTATCGACTTAGACGATGCGACGATTGAGCAGCTGGAAATCAAGTCGGAACAAGATGTCGCTGTCTATGTGATTTTAACGTTAGAAGAGCCGTTCGAAAACACAACCGCCAATCTGCTTGCACCAATCATCATCAACCAGAAAAACAAACGGGCCAAGCAAGTGATTTTAACAGGCACTACTTATAAAACGAAGCATCCACTTATGGAACAGAAGGAGGTGTGAAGCCGTGCTCATTTTAACAAGAAAGCTGAACGAATCCATCATTATCGGCGACAACATCGAAATAACCATCACCGCCATCGAAGGCGACCAAGTCAAACTCGGCATTAAAGCTCCGAAACAAATCGATGTCCACCGAAAGGAAATATACGACGCCATTCAAACAGAAAACAGCGCGGCTTCCTGCACCGACCTTGACCTGTTAAAACATTTTCAAGAAAAGCTCAACAAAAAATAAACCTGAGGTTTGAAACTGTAAAAACCGTAATCAAACAAGGATGTTCAACCATTTTATTTTTCTATTAAAAAAGTCCCATTTTTTCTTTAAACCCTATTAAACATCAAAAAAACAATCCGATATAAAACATGTAAAGAGCAGCGGCGGCCGACGCTGCTCGCACAAAACCACATGGAAGTGGAAAACAACAATTCAAGGAGGAAAAAATCATGAGAATTAACCACAACATCTCGGCGTTAAACACTTACCGCCAACTTTCATTTAACAACACACAAACTGCGAAAAACCTTGAAAAACTTTCTTCCGGCTACCGCATCAACCGCGCTGGCGACGATGCAGCAGGTCTTGCGATCTCTGAAAAAATGCGCGGCCAAATCCGTGGTTTGGAAATGGCACAAAAAAATGCTCAAGACGGCATTTCTTTAATTCAAACTGCTGAAGGAGCTCTAACAGAAACTCATGCCATCCTTCAACGTATGCGTGAGCTTGCTGTACAAGCTGCGAATGATACGAATGTAACAGCTGACCGTACTGCCATTCAAGATGAAATTGATGCGCTTGTTTCTGAAATCAATCGTATAGCAGGTAATACAGAATTTAACACACAAAATCTATTAGACGGAACTTTTTCTGGTAAAAAATTCCATATCGGAGCCAATAGTGGACAATCTATTACAGTAACAATTGGAACTATGAATGCAAATGCATTAGGAACAACAGCTTTAAAAATTGCAAATGTTAAAGTGGATACCGTTACAAATGCAAATGCAGCTATCACAGCTATTGATAAAGCAATTGAACAAGTATCAACAGAACGTTCTAAACTTGGTGCAATTCAAAACCGTTTAGAACATACTATTAACAACTTGGGAGCTACTTCAGAAAACTTAACAGCAGCGGAATCCCGAATCCGCGATGTAGATATGGCAAAAGAAATGATGGAATTTACGAAAAACAACATCCTTACACAAGCAGCACAAGCAATGCTTGCTCAGGCAAATCAAGTACCTCAAGGGGTTCTTCAATTGCTTCGATAATTTTAAATATTTTTATAACCAGACCCTTTTTCGGGTCTGGTTATTTTTTTGTAATGCTTACATGTGAATATTTTTAGACCGTTTATCGTTACTTTTAAAAATTTAATTATGAGATAACCAATCAAGGTATTGAATTGAAAAAACGATTTAAATGAATTTTAAAATAGTTTTTGAATTGTAATGGGATGAACATATCAGAAAATTCAAGCAACAAAACAAAGATTCTCTCAACATTGTCAGATCCAAAAATGTAGTTTGAGTAAGAAAAACTCAATATAGAGATGAAATGAACTATAAAAATAATAAAATTCATTTTGTCAATTCTTAACATATAATAAATCATAGAGAGATATATCTAATTTTGTCATTTTATAACTGGCTATGTATTTAGTTTTGAAGGTAATCCAAATTCATGTACCAAAAGGGTTTTAACTTACGAAATTCATCTCAACAAAAATATTAAAAAAAAAATGTGTACGCCGATATTATATTTGAGGTGTGATATATGTCAAAAAATTATAAAGTGGTTGAAGAAATTTCGAAAAGCGGCCATAAAATTGTAAAAATTAATGACTACTATTTACATAGTAAATATGATCCGATAAAGGAAGCAAAACGATTTGCAGAAAAGCATTTTAAAAAGAATTTTTTACATATATTGTTTGGAATAGGCGCAGGTTATTTTGCTAAAGAATTAAGCGAGAAATTAACTGAAGATGAATTTTTAATAATTGTCGACCCTTTTGAAAAAATAATTAACTTTCAATTTGAAAATATTGAAAACTACAATCGAACGATTTTGATTATTGGAGAGAAGAAAGAATTATTTTCTCAAATGTTGGAAAGATTTGTTGGTATTTTTGGAAAAAGAATATGCTTCATAACTTCCCCAAATTATGATCATATTGCAATAGATTATTACCATGATTTATTAAAAATAGTGAAAGACTGTATTTATATGGAAGTTGTAAATATAAATACTATAAACTATTTTTCCAGGGATTGGGAAAGGAATTTTACACTTAACTTATTTTATGCCTTCAATGATATACCTTTTAAAGAATTGAAAAATTTTTATGAGGAGCCTGTTGTTGTTGCTTCAGGCGGTCCGTCATTAACAAAACAAATTCCTTTATTAAAATCTATTAGGAATCATATAGTATTAATTTCATCTGGTTCTACAATAAATACTTTGCTAAGTCATCATATAGAACCAGATTTTGTTGTTACAATAGATGGGGGCATTAATAACTATAAACACTTTGAAGATCTAAATTTAAAAAATACTCAAATGATTTATTCCTTATCTAATCATCATAAGATACGAGAACATTTTAACAGTCGATCTGTTGTTTTTAATACAAATAAAGAAGTAGAAAAGTATGTCCAAAAATTAATTAATAAAGATGTTGATACGATTTTAGGTGGAGCTTCTGTAGCAACTTATGCGCTAAGCATTGCTGAAAAAATCACAACAGGTGCAATTGCTTTAATTGGCCAAGATTTAGCTTATACAGATAATAAATCTCATGCAGAAAACAATAAAAACTTTAAGGTAATAGATGACGAAGTTATAAAAAAAAGAGGAATGTTTTATACTAAAGGATATTTTGAAGACCAAGTTCTTACAGATTACCCCTTTCTGTTAATGAAAAATAATTTTGAACATCTACTTAAAACCTTTAAAAACCCAGAAAGGATTTATAATTGTACAGAAGGGGGAATAAAAATTGAAGGCTATCAACAAATATCTTTTCAACAATTTTGTGAAAAATTTGTTGATAGAAATAAAATACCTGTCTCTTTTAATAAAAAGTTTTGTTTAGAGAAAACGAGAGATGATTGGGAAAAATTTTTAAAACTTGTTCGGGAGGAAATTAATAAGCATGAAAACGTAGAACGACTTGTTAAAGATGCTATTTCATTGTTAAAAAGAAATAAATCGAAATCTAATTTTTCAACAAAAATTTTAAAAGAGTTAGATAAAGTTGATGAGAAATTAAAAAAGTATTTTAAAGACGGATTTATGTCAATAATAGCTCAACCAATTATAATCAAAATCTACCATAATAATTTGCCGAAAGAAAATGAATCCGAGAAAGAAACTTATCAAAGAGTATATAAACGTTCTTTAAATTTATATTCTGAATTATTGCATGCAGCAGCGGAGTCTAAATCAAATTTTCAATTTTTAAAAGAAAAAATTGAAAAGAAAATTAAAGTATTTAATAACGAGGGATAAAAATGACAAATATTGTTTTAGAAACACAAGAAAGCTTTTATCACTATATCGAAAGAGTAGCAACAGGATCCCAAACGATTGCAGATTATTTACGTGAAGATAAGATTGGCGAAGCCATACAACTTATTGTACAATTCAGTGAAGGAGTAAGTTGGTTGACAAAAGTAGTGGAGTTAATGGAGAATCACAAATACACAATTGATATAAATTTTAGTAATATTAATCCATTTTTGGATGAAATTAATAATGGGATCGAACGCCAGGACTACGTCATAGTGGCGGATATGTTTGAATATGAAATACAGCCCTTCTTTGAGGAAGCAAAGAAAAAAAGATTTCGCATGATAGAGGAAGATCCCCATTGAATCTATTAAAAAAAAATGTGAATTCAATTAAAAATGGTCAATTGAAAAAACAATTATTAAAATCCGCAAATGATAAAATTGAAATTAGTATTCAAGAATCCAAAATTAATGGTCTCCCAACTTTAATATTAAATGGTCAATATTTATATAGCCAATACAATCCAATGAGAGATGCCGAAACATTTATAAAATCGCAATTAGATCCAAATGTAAATGTTTATTGTTTGTTTGGATTTGGACTAGGATATCATGTGAAAGTTTTGTTGGAAAATGAGCCAAATAAACGTGTGTTTGTAATAGAGCCTTATTTAACGTGTTTTAAAGCAGCACTAGAGACATTAGATTTAACTGATATTCTTTCTCATCCTAATGTAAATATTTATTTTTTGGAGGATATTTCAAAATTAAATAATCTTTTAAATGAATTGTTAGAATATAAAGTTAAATGGTTAATTCCTAATCCATTTGTCAAAGCATTGCCCAATAACAATCCAATAAAACATATATTAGAAGAAATCAAAATAAAAGAGATGTCTTTTCATCGATTTTCTTCTTTAATGGAAAAAAACTTCTGGAACAATTTGAACTATATGGATATAACTGTTGATAAACTATTTGACTTGTTCAAGGGAAAAAAGGCAGTGTTAGTATCTTCTGGGCCCTCTTTGGATAAGACTGTTGATGCATTGAAAGAGTTAAGAAAGAAATATTTTATTTTAGCTGTAGGTTCAGCATACAAAGTGCTTAAAACGAAAGGAATTGAACCTCATGCTGTTGTGATCTCAGACCCTCAAAATGAGGTTTATCGACAATTGGCAGGATTGAATTTGTCAAAACCGCTGATATATTTGTCAACTGCTTGCTACCGAGCAGTGAGATATCATAAAGGTTTAAAGATTGCTGCGTTTCAAAAGGGATATCCGAAAGCAGAAATGTATGCCAAGCAAAATGGCTGTCAATTGGTTGATACCGGTGGCTCAGTTGCCACAACAGCTTTTGATATTTTAATAAAAATGGGATTTTCTGAAATTGTTTTGTTAGGGCAGGATTTGGCTTATGCAAAAGATCGCAGCCATGCTGCACACTCAACATCAGGAGTGCGTGTTGCCACAGATAAAAGACTTTTTTCCATCCCTTCGAATAACGGTTCAGTTGTCAAAACCACTAGAAATTTATTCGTTTACCTTAAATGGTTTGAACGAAAAATTGCTGAAACGAAGCATATTATTGTAAAAAATACAGCTGAACAAGGTGCTGTAATTAAAGGGGCACATTTTGTTCCGATTTCAGACATTGTTTCAAATGCAAAAAAACTAACAGAATTCCCATTTGATGAAACAATAAAAAGCTTAGGCAATCAGTAGTTTTGCAATTTATGATGGAATGGTTAACAAATCAAACGATTTTAATAACGGGGGGAACCGGCCTTTTGGGAAAAAATTTGTTCGAAGGATTTTGGAATATGATGTAAAAAAGGTTATCGTATTAGCCGTGATAAATTAAAACAGTATGAAATGGTACAAGAATATATATAGACCGAAGAATCCAATTTTTCATTGGTGATGTACGAGACAAAGATATCGTTTATATCGTGCGTTTGATGGTGTGATGTAGTTGTGTATGCAGCAAGCAGCTTTGAAGCAGGTGCAAGCATGTGAATCCAACCCATTTGAAGCAGTAAAAATAACATTTAAGGACCTCAAAACATTATTGAGGCTGCTTTTGCCCGCTGTGTAAAACGTGCGATTGCATTAAGCACAGATAAAGAAGCAACTCTGATTAATTTATATGGTGCTACAAAATAAGCTTTTAGATGCACTTTAGAGTTTAAAACATATTGTTTGATTCTTGGTTTTCAGAAGAAGTTTTAAAACATGAAAAACCTTTTACCAGATGGATTCAAATGTACAAGTGATACAAATTCTGAATAGTTAACTGTGGAAGAATTGCGTAGAGAAATGTGAAGCATTTCTTCTATATTTTGAAAATAATCGCTCCTCCTTGAAAAAGATCAATACTTCAAAGAGGAGCAGAGGGCTTTCATTTTATTATTTCCCCGCTTTATCCAGTTCGGCAATAATTGGAGTTCCGTAAGTATGGAAGGTTTCAACCGTTTTATTTCCCCAGGCTTGGCCGCGTTTGCGTTCTTCTTCAGTCCAAGTAATTGGCTTCCAATCTGGTGCAAGAATCAGATATCCGCCGGAACAGACTTCAATACGGTTTCCGCCTGGTTCATAAACGTAAACAAAGTATGTTTGGTTGATGGCGTGCTTGCTTGGTGCAAATTCAATATAAACATTATGGTCAATAAAAAAGTTTGCTGCTCTCACAATGTCCGACATGCTCTCGACGGCAAAAGCGATATGGTGCAGGCGTCCTTTTGATCCAGTTGAATCTTCGGTATATACAAGATCGTACGATTTATTAGTTGCTCGATACCAGACAGCTGCTTTATGGCCGTCATTCATGACGATTTGCTCGGTTAAACGGAGACCTAAGACATTTTCTGCAAATTCTCCATCTGCTTCCGGATTTGAGGATAAATAGTTGATGTGATCTAATGTTTTTACCGCAGCTCCATGTCCAGTGAACTTTTGTGGTTGATTTTTCAGTGTAGGCCGTAAATGATCAGGAGCTTGATAAAAGCTGGATTCATAATACAGTTCCATGATATGCCCATCCGGGCCGTAAAAGCGGTAAGCTCTCCCGTGGCCTTTATCTCCATCAATCCAGCCAATTCCTCGTCCTGCGGCTTCAATCGCCTTCGCTTTTCGTTCCAATGCTTCCGGACTTATTGTCCGCAGCGCTGTATGGCCGACTCCAGCCTGATCAGATTTCGTCAATTTGATCGAATACTCTTCATAATCCCCCCAACAGCGCAAATAAACCGATTCATTATTACTATATACTTCCTGTAAACCGAGTATGTTCTTAAAAAAAAGGGCGCTTTCCTCGAATTTTGGAGTTAACAGTTCCACATGGCCGAGGTGGGCAATGTCAAAATCCAGTTCCTTTGGTCGATTCATTTGTTCCCCTCTCCTTATTTTTAAACATAATTGTTGAACAATTTTATTCTACAAATTTAAAAATTGTTTGTCAATAAGCGCTTTCATAAATTATTTTGCAGACGGTAAAATGAAGGAAGAAATATAGATCATGTGGAAGGAGAATCCAGTAAGCTTGTTGAACCATTTTCTTTAAACAACTTGCAATGGATCAAAACTCAAAAAGTTTCTGTAAAGTATTGACTAATTTATCAAAATTAATGTGTAATAATATTGTTAAACAATTTTTTGCGATTGATTATAATTTACGAGGCGATTGAATATGAAAAGACCAATGGATATTGCATACGAATACATTAAAGAACGAATAATGAACGGCGCGTTTTTGCCTTCACAAAAATTGAATGAAAGTGAACTCTCTAATCAAATCGGTGTAAGCAGAAATACGGTAAAGAAAGCTTTATTTAAGCTGGAGCAGGAATGCTTAGTTGATATGGAAGAAAATAAAGGAGCAACGGTAAAATCCTTTACTGTGAAAGAAGTCGTGAACTATTTTGAAATCCGGGAATTACTAGAAAGTTTGATTATACGCAGTGCTGTTAAACAAATAACAGATGACAGACTGAATGAACTGGAAGACATTTTAAATAAAATGGAGTCATATTTAAACTCTGGAAATTTTGAGGATTATTCGAAAATGAATAAAAGATTTCACGAAATCATTTATGAAGCTAGCGACAACCAACAGGCAGTGGATATGGTAAACATGATCAAAGTACAATTGTTAAGATACCATCTCCGGACAATTCTAATACCAGGGAGGAAGGAAAATTCTTTAAAAGAACACAAAAGTATCTATCTCGCATTAAAAAACCGTAATGCGGATGAAGCGGAGATCGCGATCCGCACACATATTTCTAATATTCGTAAAACGATTGAGGAAAATTTCTCATTTCTTATATAAAAAATATAGTTTTGATGGGCTGGCTTTTTTTTGCCGAATATAAAAAAATACTGAGACCGAACTAAAAGAAATAATTTATCTAAAAAAAGCTGCGGATTAGTTGCTAGTAATGAGCTGCAAACTTTTTTTAAGAGCTGTTGACAGACAAAAAGCTCGGCATATGCTGAGCTTTTTGTCATCAATTCACTAAAAAATTTTTTTAAATACCGATTTCCCGTTTCAAAAAGGGAACTATTTTCAATCAAAACCCAGAAAGTGCTGCGAGTATTATGAGAGCTTTACAACCGTTCTGCCGCGCAGTTTGCCTTTTAGAATGTTCGATAATGCGTCAGGAAGCTGATCGAGTGTGATTTCTTGCGCAATAGATTCTAGTAATTTATCAGGTTTTAAATCAGCGGCCATTCGCTCCCAAATTTGTTTTCGCAATTCCATTTGGCAATAGACCGAATCGATGCCAAGCAAGTTGACTCCGCGTAGAATAAATGGGAAGACAGTCGTTGGAACGTCGCTGCCTCCAGTTAGACCACTGACTGCTACAGAGCCGTTGTATTGAATTCTGCTAAGGATTGCGGCAAGGGTTTTCCCGCCTACAGGGTCAACGGCTGCTGCCCAATATTGTTTATCTAACGGACGGATCTGTTCTGGACAAACTTCTTCGCGAGAAAGGATTTCTTTTGCGCCAAGCTCGCGTAAATATTCATGTTCTGTTTCTTTGCCTGTACTTGCGACAACATGATAGTTTCGTTTTGCCAACATGGAAACTGCGATGCTTCCGACTCCGCCGGTTGCTCCTGTAACGAGTACTTTTCCTTTGTCAGGAGTTAATCCATTTTCTTCTAAACGATGGACAGACAATGCCGCCGTAAAACCAGCTGTTCCTAAAGCCATAGCTTCTTTTAGCGTCAATCCTTTTGGAAGAGGGACAATCCAATCTGCAGGAATGCGGGCGTATTCGCTGTAGCCTCCGTAATGCGACACGCCGATTTCATAGCTTGTTGCAATAACTTCGTCTCCCTCTTTAAAGCGCGGATCTTTAGAAGAAACAACAGTGCCGGCTAGATCGATACCTGGTACGAACGGATACGATTTTACAATTTTCCCATTGGGAATGGAAGCTAATCCATCTTTATAATTGACACTGGAATAAGCAACTTTTATGACGACATCTCCTTCTGGAAGGTCATTCATGGAAATGGTTTGTACTTTCACTGAAAAATCTGTCTCCGTTTTGTTCACTACTAACGCTTTGAAGTGGTCCACTCGACATCCCCCTTATTGTTTTTCATATTCTTGCTTTTACGATAACAAAATTATTCTGACCGGTCAAAATATTTTTATCGTCAAAAATTCATGTATAATATCGTTATGACCGAAGTTCGAGAGGTGTTTTTATGAAGAAAAAAGCAGAAGAAAGGCGAGAACAAATTTTAAGGGCTGCTTTTCAAGCTGTTTCAGATAAAGGGTACGAAACGGTAACATTGCAGGATATTGCTGATTATGCAGGTGTAAGCAAAGGGGTTACGAATTATTACTTTGAAAATAAGGAGGACGTTTTTTTAAGCTTGCTGGAATGGGTGACGGATCGCATTTATCAACATGAGTATAAAGCGGTTAGTAAGCAGACAGCAGCGATAAATAAATTAGAGGCTTATATCCATTCTGTTTTTATCGATCCAAAAAAGAATAAAAAATTTTACAAAGTGTACCTTGATTTTATGGCACAAGCGAGTCGAAATCCGCGATATCGGCTTATAAATCTCAAGTTTTACGAAAACTGCTGGAAAATCGGCCGCGACATTGTTGCTCTTGGTCAAAAGGAAGGAACGTTTTCAGCTGACATTGATGTCGATACAGCTTCCAAGATGATTCGCTCGATCATCGATGGATGTCTCATTCAGTGGTTAATGCGTGATGAAGATCATCTTCATGAGTTTTATAAGAAAACTTGCTATGAGCTAATTTTAAAATATTTAAAATAAGGAAAGTCTTTTGGGTATGATCTCCTGAAACTAGACATATTCCAGCGCTCAGCACCTGAATGTACTTGAGACAAACTGGGACTGTAACGAATGTTAAAATTATCGAATCATTTGTAGAAAGCGGCTGATTGGAAGCGGTTTGACGGCTAAAGGTGCATTTTGGTGGCTGAAATTTTAAAAGATGTACCTGATGGATTTTTTGCAGGCGATGATTTACGATATTGAAAAGACATTGTTGCAAGGAGTCGAAGTCTTTTGGATAATCGCTTAACCTACGAAGACATGTTGAAAATCTGTGAAACAATTAATATACATTATATTCCGGATGAGCAGCTGTTTTATGACACGATTGATCATATTTTAGAAAACTCAGAAAACGAAAGTGCTTCCGAAATTATTCTAGAAACATTTACAGCACTTTTAAAATTAATAGATTCCCAAATTAAAGAAATTGAAACAAAAGTGAATATACAACCTTCCTGTTTTAAAGGCTGTGCTTATTGTTGTTATTTTCCGATTATCACTACCCGCTTGGAAGCCAAATTAATTTTGCAATATATTCAAAGCCTGCCAGAAGAACAAAAGCAAGATATTTTTGAACATTTATTGAATTATTTCGAATCGAACAAGGAGCAACTGGAAAAAGTATGCACCATCGATTTTCATGAAGATCCTCAATTTAAATTCAAGTACATTTCTGAACAAGTGAGCTGTCCATTTTTAGATCGGTCGTCCAATACTTGCAAAGTTTACGAGGTCAGACCGACTCCGTGCCGCACCTATTTAAATTATTGCCATCCGAATGTGTGTGCGCAATCTTTAATGCCTCGGGAAACCTTCAGCTACGAATTTTTGCATGAATTTTATATGACGGCATTAAATGAGGTGCTTCAAGAGTTTTTATATGAAGATGAAGACTTAGGAATCACCTTTCCAGATGATGTATTTCATATCGATTATTTACCGAAGCTGTTAAAAGAAGAGCTGTGCAATAAGTCTTGAAAAAAAGAAGTCAGATTTTGGACAAATTCGGGCTTAAGAGAATTTTCTGCATGCTTTGGTGAAAAAATGAAATAGAATTTAGTAAATACGGTAAAAAAACAGAAGGAGCTGTCTTAGAAAGTCAAATCCCTTTTGAAAACAAAAAATCATAAACATCGATGATATATCAACGTTTCTAAAACATAAAAGGGGCCGTCAATAAGCCGAAAAAACGACTTATGATATGCTCCCCTTAAGGTAGACAGATTAAAATATAAAAAATCTGTTTTACCTTAGGGGGAGTTTTCTATGTATAAGCAATATACTCCAGAGTTCAAACTTGAAGTTTTACTTGCATATGAAAACCGAGAATGTACTATTCAAGAGCTTTGTAAAAGGTATCAAATTACTAAATATTCTTTAAGGCAATGGATAAATGAATTTGAGGAATTTGGAATAGAGGGTTTAGAACGTTCAAATTCTTGGAAAGGTTATACCAAAGAACTTAAGGAAGCAGCTGTAAAAGATTATTTATCTAGTGAGTTCTCACAGTACGAGATTGTCAGGACATATGGTATTAGTAGATCGGTACTTCAACGATGGATTAAGAAGTATAATAGCCATAGAGATTTACAGGATACGTCGAAAGGAAAGACAAGCTCTATGACTAAAGGAAGAAAAACGACTTGGAATGAACGGATACAAATTGTGCTTGATTGTTTAAGGAACGGAAAAGATTATAAAAAAACAGCAGAGACTTATGAAGTTACTTATCAACAAGTATATCAATGGGTGAAGAAGTATGAAAATGGTGGAGAAGAAGCGCTTAAAGACAAACGAGGAAGAAAAAAAGAAGAAGCAGAGTTATCTCCAGAAGAGAAAATGAAACTGGAGATGAAAAAGTTAGAAAGAGAAAATGAGCGCTTACGTGCGGAGAATCTATTTTTAAAAAAGTTAGAGGAAATCGAAAGGAGGCGAAAGTAAACCAAATCCGTTTTGAAGACAAGTATATCGCAATCCGGGAACTTCATGAGAAAGAAAACCTAAGCATAATCTTATTATGTGAAATCGCCGGTATTTCACGAGCTGCTTACTATAAGTGGTTAAAACGTTCGCCTTCCTCCCGAGAACTTCAGAATGAAGAAATCGTAAACGAGATGAAAGTTCTCCATGAGAAAGTTGAAGGCATCTATGGTTACCGTCGAATGACGTTGAATATAAATCGAAAGCTTGGTCAGAACTTCAATCATAAAGACTGATGAAAGTTGCCGCTATACAATCTGTTATTCGAAAAAAGCAGAAATCTTATAAGCGATCTACTCCTCAACATGTTGCAGAAAATATATTGAATCGTGAATTCACAGCGGAAAAGCCAAATGAAAAATGGGTAACTGATGTCACAGAATTAAAATATGGTTCATCAAAGAAAGCCTATTTAAGTGCTATTCTTGATCTATATGATGGATCAATTGTGAGCTATGTTTTAGGACATTCCAATAATAATCATCTTGTATTCAAAACGTTGGATCAAGCCACCGCACTTTTAAAAGGAGAGCATCCACTTATTCATAGTGACCGTGGGTTCCAATATACCTCTCATGGTTTTAAACGTAGGATAGACCAAGCAGGGATGACACAAAGTATGTCAAGAGTAGGCAGATGTATTGATAATGGGCCAATGGTATCTTTTTGGGGAACGCTTTAAATGCGAGAAGTATTATTTACATAAGTATCAGACATTTGAAGAATTAGCTCTTGCGATGGATGAGTACATCCGCTTTTATAATTATGAAAGGTATCAAAAAAGATTAAACGGCCTTAGCCCCATGGAATATAGAGCTAAAGCCGCTTAGGTATATTTTTATTATTTCTACTGTCTACTTGACAGGGGGCAGTTCATTATTAGACAGCCCCATTCTTGAAGAAATATTTTTCTTGATTTTTTTCACACTTTCTGTGAATATAAAATAAAAATATTCATATAAACATAAAGAAGGTGATTCGATGCCCACGTAAATTTCGTGAGGAAGAAAAGGAAACAATACGTCAAACATTATTAGAAGCAGCTAAAGCAATGTTTCGTCAATACGGGATACAAAAAACAACTGTTGCGGCTTTGACTGAAGCTGCTGGCATTTCACAAGGAGCGTTTTATTTATTTTTCCCCTCCAAAGAAGCGTTGTTTTATGAAGTGTTTCAAATGGAGGAACGAAAATTAAGAGAAATGCTTCTAGTTGAGTGGACAGAGAAGCCATTAACGCAAGAACGATTGGCAGATTTGTTAGTACAAGCTGTAAAGTTGATCGAACAAGAACCGATTTTGCGCTTGATGATTGATCGAAAAGAATATGAACTTTTAATGCGGAAGTTACCGCCGGAATATGCTGACCATCATACGACAGAGGATGAAGATGCACTTGTGCCTCTTATTGAAAAATGGCAAGACGAAGGAGTTATGGTAAAAGAAAACCCACGTACAATCGTCGCGGTCATACGCAGCTTCTTTTTGCAGCTTTTGTACCGCGATGAGATAGGGGAGAAGTTTGCCGAGCGTTAGTGCTTCAAGCGAAATGGCTGGCGAAAGGATTGGTGGAGGAATGATTGAGATCAAACAATTAACCTACACATACCCAAAACAAGCGAAAACGGCATTAAAGGGATTTAACTTTGAAGTCAAGGAAGGGGAAATTTTCGGGCTGCTTGGGCCGTCAGGCGCGGGGAAAAGCACGACGCAAAAAATTCTTATCGGACTTTTAAAAGGATATAGAGGCAGTGTAAAAGTGAATGGAAAAGAATTGTCGTCATATGGGCGTGAATATGCGGAAATGATTGGTGTTGCGTTTGAAATGCCTAATTTTTATATAAAAATGACGGCTTATGAAAATTTAACGTTTTTCCGTTCACTTTATCGTTCAGATGGAGAAGATATTGAAAAATTGCTGGAACGGGTGGGATTGAATGAGGCGATGCACCAAAGGGTCGGTGATTTTTCTAAGGGAATGAAAATGCGTTTGAATTTTTGCCGAGCTTTTTTACATCGCCCGTTCATTGTTTTTTTAGACGAACCAACATCCGGTCTTGATCCAGTCAACGTCACGAAAATAAAAACCTTTTTGCGGGAACAAAAGGAACAGGGAAAAACAATTATTATTACGACGCATGATATGGCTTTTGCAGAAAATCTTTGTGATCGTGTTGCATTTATGGTGGACGGCGATATTGCACTGATTGATTCACCGCAAGCGTTGAAGGTGAAAATGGGCGAGCCGGTTCTGCAAGTAACATATTCGGACAATGGCGAAATGAAAACAACAGAGTTTGTTCAAGAGGGATTAGGAAAAAATAAAGCATTTCTACGCTTGCTTCAGGAAAAAGAAATTGTGACGATGCATACAAAAGAAGCAACGCTAGAAGACATTTTCGTTCGAGTGACAGGGAGAGAAATCGCATGATCTGGCAGCTCATGAAGCAAGACTTCCGTTTTCAAGCCCGGCACAGTTTTTACATCGTTTACACATTTGTCAGCCTATTTTATATCATCATCCTTCATTGGATGCCGGTTGATGTTCGAGATGATGTGGCCCCAGTTATTGTTCTCATGGATCCTGCAGCTGTTGGATTTTTTATTGTTGGTGCTGGAGTGTTGCTGGAACGGAGTCAGGGCGTACTGGACCCGATATTTGTCACCCCGATTCGTCTGCAAGATTATATTTGGTCAAAAGCGATAACACTTGCCCTCCTAGGATTTGTATCGGGTGAGGTGGTGTTGATTGGATCCCTTGGGAGGTTGAATTGGTTAGGAAGCATAGGATTGTATGCGATTTCTGTCATTATGTCGTTGTTCGGCTTAGCGCTAGCTGTACGAGCGAAAACAGTCAATATATTTTTAATGAAAGCATCGCTCGCCATGATTGTGCTGCTGCTGCCGTTGTTATCTTATTTTCATTTAGTTTCCCATTCGATATTTTCCGTTTTACCGACAGCCGCTGCGCTGCGTTTGCTATCGAGCAGTTCGGCAACATTTTCGCTGTTTGAAGAAATTTTGGCTGCAGCAAACCTGTGTCTATGGTTAGTGATTGCATTTCAATTAGCGTACAAGGCATATGAACATACTGGATACAAGTAGGGGAGGAGAAATGATGTGGCAAGCTTGGCTTTCACTTGATCGGAAGCAGCTGCTTCGCGACCCGATATTTTTTATGGCAATTCTCTTGCCTTTATTGCTTATGTTATTTATCGCAAAAGGCTTGCCTTGGTTTGAATCAGTAGCACCATTTTCTATCACACCGCACATTCCGTATTTGCTAAGCATTTTTCTATTACTCAAGTTTGACACCATTTCACTACATGTGGATAACTAAAGGTGATTATACCA